>JAABUN010007325.1_pt1 | contig 11986 bp, 11 predicted proteins | sample 5559311 | NCBI WGS metagenome assembly JAABUN01 (sample SAMN10711877, study PRJNA513370) | rock metagenome | isolation source: Antarctica rocks | place: Antarctica: Victoria Land, Siegfried Peak sud | reverse complement strand
GTAGGGCACCTGGGTGACGGTCGGGGCCTCGAGGGCCGGCCGTTCCTCGGCGGCCTCCAGGGCGGGCTCGGCCTCGGGGCGGGCGCTGCCGCTCGGCAGGCCGTCCGCGCGGGCGTGCTGGACGGCCTCAGCCGCGGCCCGCAGCCGCCCGGCGACGTCGCCGTCCACCGCGAGAGCGTCCAGCAGGGCGTGGTAGCGCAGCAGCTCGCTGGACATCAGGGCCTCGATCCGGGTGTCCAGCTCCTCCTTCGCCGTCTCGGCCAGCCGACGGACCGCTTGGTCGCCGAACACGGCCTCCAGCACGCGCTGGGCCAGGATCGCCGTCCCGCCGGCGACGCCGACCTCGGCGCCGACCAGACCGCCGGTGTGGGCGAAGACGACGATCATCAGGGCGACGCCGATACCGTTGACGCCGAAGGCGAGGAACCGCGCCTGGGACCGCTTGCCCATCCCCTCGTCGGCCACGAGGTCGAGGACGGCGCCCTGCCAGTCGCGGATGGCCCGCTCGACGGAGCGGTCGAACTCGGGCGAGGAGCGGCTCAGGTCGGCCCGGCTCCGCTCCAGCAGGGCCCGGCCCGCGGCGTTGGCCTGCCACGATGCCTCGGCCCGCTCGGCGGCGGCGTCGCCCTCCCCCCGGATCAGCGACTCCAACCCCGACTCGACCGCCACCTTGAGGTTGTCGACCTCGGGCGGCTGCCCCTTGAACGCCGACACCACCCGGTCGCGGAGCCAGCTGATCTTCTGCTCCAGGGCGCGGAAGAACTCCCCCGTGCCCACGAACTCGTGCCAGCGGGCCAGCACCTCACCGCGCAGCAGGGTGCCGTCGGCGGTCTGGACCTGGACGGTGCGCACGGCTTCGGCGTAGGAGTGGTCGACCTCGGCGCGCAGCTGGGCGACGGCCTCCACCTGGTCGTCGACGGCGGTGGCCAGCAGCGGTGTGCGACTGACCAGCGACCCGATAGCGCCGTCGAGGGTGCGCTGGACCACCTGGATCCGGCTGCTCTGGTCGGCGGCCAGGGCGGCGAGCCAGCTGCGGATGGGCTGGATGGCCGCGACCGGCAGCAGGCCTTCCTCGTCCACCGCGGTCTCGGGGACGGCGAACAGCGGTGAGCCGGCGAGGCCGCGCTCGGTCATCATCTGCCCGAGGTGCGGGGGCACCTCGCTCATCGCCCGGGGCGGCACCCGGTCCAGGACCACGGCCACCGCGGCGCTCCGCTCGGCCGCGGAGTGCAGGAAGTCCCACGGGACCTGGTCGGCGTAGCGGGCGGCAGAGGTGACGAACAGCCACAGGTCGGCGGCGGCCAGCAGCTGCGAGGCGAGCGCGCGGTTCTCGCTGACGACGGAGTCGATGTCGGGGGCGTCGAGGATGGCGAGGCCGGCCGGGATGGAGTCGTCGGTCACCAGCTGCAGGGACTGCACGTCGTTGCGGCCGCCGGTGGAGCGGGCCAGACCGGGCAGGATCCGGTCGTCGGTGAACCAGCGGGCATCGCTGCTGTGGTGCACCAGCACGGGGGCGCGGGTGGTGGGACGGATGACGCCGGGCGTGGTGACGCGGCGGCCGACCAGGGAGTTGACGAGCGTGGACTTGCCGGCACCCGTCGAGCCGCCGACGACGGCCAGCAGCGGGGCGTCGATGGTAGCCAGCCGGGGCAGCACGTAGTCGTCGAGCTGACGGCTGATCTCGGCGGCAGCCTGCTGCTGCTCTGCGGCCAGGGCCAGCGGGAGCGGGAAGGTGACGGGCCCGACCGCAGCCCTCAGCTCCGTGAGCGCGGTCTCCAGCGGCGTCGGCTGCCTGGCGGCCATCGGGCTCCTCCTCCTGCTACTCCCCCGGGGGCTTCCAGGTCGGGTCGACCTCGGAGTACTGGGTAGCAGTCTGCCCCAGCGGTGCCGTCGCAGCGGGCGGGACACCCGGCGGCAGCGGCGGCGCCGACGTCACCGTCGGGGCTGGATAGTGGCCGCCGAGGCCGGCCGGACCGGGGTAGCTGGCCGGGGCATAACCGGCCAGCGCCGGCCGTGCCCTGCGTCGCGGCAGGGCAGGGTAGGCCGCCCGCCCGGCCGGCTGGGTGATCGCCAGCGGCCTCAGCGACCGGATCCGAGCCAGCAGGATCTTCTCTCGCTGGACACCCGCCTGGTCCACCAGACCCCGGACCATCGCGTCTCGCAGGTAGGCGAGCTCGGTCACCGCACGCTGCATCCGCAGCGTGGCCAGCAGGGACCGGGGCCCGAGGAAGAGCGCGTGCCAGACAGCCCTGCTCCGGGTGCGCAGCCGTGACAGGGCGGCGGGGTCGCCCTCGGGCAACCAGCCGACGCGCACGTAGTCGATCAGCCGGTCGCGGATCAGCCGGCCCTCGCGGAACAGCTGGCGGACCACGAAGACGATGACGCCGACGACCAGTGGCAGAGCGACGCCGAGGTAGATGAAGAGGAGGTTGCGGCCCGACACCAGGGAGGCGGTCGTGTTGAACGCCATGTGCAGGAAGGCCGCGGCCAGGTAGCCGGCGAGGGGCGCGACGACGCGCACCGTCTTGCTCTTGGAGCGCAGCGCAACGGCCAGTCCGACGCCCAGCATCGCGGTGAACAGCGGATGGCCGAAGAACGTCATCACCCCGCGCAGCCAGAACAGCTGCTGCAGCGCCTCCAACGGCGGGACCTGCCCGAAGGTCCGGGCAGCGTAGCGGTAGGCCCGGCCGTAGTAGAGGATGTTCTCCACGAACGCGAAGGCCGCCCCCGACAGGCCGGCGAGCACGATGCCGCTGAGCCTGCTGACCCACTGGTAGCGCATCAGGATGGCCAGCCAGAACAGCACCGTGCCCTTGGCTGCCTCCTCGACGAAGGGGGCGACGAAGATCGCGGCCCGTGCCCCCGTTGCGGGGTCGCCGTCGCCGGCGATGCTCAGCTGGGAGGCCGCCCAGGTGTTGACCTGGGCCGAGACGAACGTGGCGACGCAGGCGCCCCAGCCGAAGGTCATCAGCCAGACCCAGATCCGCTGCGGCCGGAACCGGTCGGCCCACAGGAAGAGCAGCGAGAGCGGCACGGCGGTGATGGCCGCGTACTTGGCGGCGATCGGGACGGCCTCGGTGCCCAGCCCGGGGACGGTCCCGCCGGGGACCTCCTGGTCGGGTACCGCCTGCCGGTACAGCAGGACCAGGCAGGCCGCGTAGCCGATCAACAGGACGACGCTCACCCACCACAGGCGGCTGCGCAGCAAACGTTTGGGCAGCGGCTCGTTCGGACGGGTCTCGGCCGGGATGCCGTTGCGCGCGAGGGCACGGGACTCCTCGGCGGCCACGGACATGGCGCCAGGCTACCCAACACCCAGGCAGGCCCCGGGCTACTTCGCGAAGGGCTTGAGGAAGGGCTCGACGACGCTCAACACCGCACCTGGGCGCTGCTCGTGCATGTCGTGGTCGAGGTCGAGGGAGACGAAACGGCCCTGCTGCAGCCGGTTGGCGAGGTCGCGCAACCGGTGCTGGGGCAGGTGGCTGTGCTCCCCACCCAGCACCAGTGTCTCGGCGCTGATCGTCTCGGCGTACTCCCACCAGCCCGGGGAGGGCTGGTTGCGCCACCGGTTGACCGCGATGACGGCCCGCCAGTCGTGGTCGGCGCCGGGGTCGGGCTGACGCGGCACAGGCCTGCGGGGCTCGGCCGGGTCCGGCGGGGGCATGTCCTCCAGCACCAGCATCCGCACCAGGTCGGGCTCGGTGGCGGCCAGCTGGTAGGCGACCAGCGCACCCATCGAGTGGCCGAACGGGATGGCGCCCAGGATGCCGAGCGAGCTCATCAGGCCCACGACGTCGTCGCGGTAGAGCTCGAGGGAGTAGTCCTGGGTCCACTCGCTGGCGCCGTGGCCGCGCAGGTCCGGGGCGACGCAGCGGAAGTGCCGACCGAGGACCGGGGCCAGGTGCTGCCAGCTGGCGCTGGAGCTGCCGAGTCCGTGCAGCAGCAGGACCACCGCGCCGTCGGGGCGACCCCACTCGCGGTAGCTCAGGGTGGGCCCGCCCGGGAGCGTTACGGTCGCCATGGGCTGCACAGTAGCGGGCCACTTCACACCCCACGTAAAGGCTCCACCCCCTCGCCAGGGGGTGTGACCTGCATGCCCGGGGTGTGATGTGGGGGCCGGCGTTCGGCCGGGCCGCCAGGGCCGTGCCGGCGCCCGTGCGACGCCGAAGGGCGCCCCCGGTAGGACTCGAACCTACGACCGTCAGATTAGAAGGCTGCTGCTCTATCCTCTGAGCTACGGGGGCCGGGCGAGCCGTGTGCTGCCACGTCCGTCCGCCAGATCCTAGTGCCCAGCCGACGGCGTCGGACGTAGGTTGCCCCGCATGACCGGGAGCGAGCGACCCCCCGAGACCGCACCCCCGGGCCAGGCGCCGGCCGAGACGGTCGGCTGGCGTTCCCTCGCCGCGCCGGCCTACGGTCCGACGGTCCTGGTTGCCGTCGGCCAGGGCGCGATCCTGCCCCTGGTGGCCCTGTCCGCCCGCGACCTGGGCGCCTCCGTCACCGTGGCGGCCTTCGTCGTGGCTCTCGTCGGGATCGGGCAGCTGATCGGCGATCTGCCGGCCGGTGCGCTGGCCGCCCGGATCGGTGAGCAGCGGGCGCTGATCGGGGCCTGCGTCGTCGACGCTCTTGCCCTGTCAGGCGCGTTCTGGGCGCGGTCGCTGGTCCTGCTGGCCCTGGCCGTGCTGGTGACGGGGCTGGCCGGTGCGGTGTTCGGCCTGGCCCGGCAGGCCTATCTCACCGAGGCCATCCCCGTCCGGATGCGGGCCCGGGCGCTGTCCACGCTGGGCGGCACCTTCCGGATCGGGCTGTTCCTCGGGCCGTTCGTCGGCGCCGCGCTGGTCTCGTTCTGGAGCATCCAGGCGGCCTACGGGTTCGCAGCCCTGATGAGCCTCTCCGCCGCTGTCCTCACCGCCTTCCTGCCCGACATCACCCGGCACTCCCGATCGGCCGCAGCGTCGGCGGGCCTGCGGCGACGCACGGTCTGGTCGGTGCTGGCCGAGTACCGGCGGGTGCTGCTCACGCTGGGGCTGGGAGTGCTGATGATCTCGGCCGCCCGCTCCACCCGGCAGTTGATCATCCCGCTGTGGGCTGAGTCCCAGGGCCTGGACGCGGCCACCACCAGCATCATCTACGGCGTCTCCGCCGGCGTCGACATGCTGCTGTTCTACCCGGGCGGAGCGATCATGGACCGCTTCGGCCGGGTGTTCGTCGCCGTGCCGTCGATGGTCATCCTGGGCATCGGCTTCCTGCTGCTCCCCCTCGCCGGCAGCGCCGCAGGGATCGGTGCGGTGGCCTGTCTGATGGGTCTGGGCAACGGGATCTCGGCCGGCATCGTGATGACCCTCGGCGCCGACGCCTCCCCCGACGGCCACCGCAGCCAGTTCCTCGGCGGCTGGCGGCTCTGCGCCGACCTGGGGAACGCGTCCGGGCCGCTGCTGATCGGCGCCGTCAGCCTGATCGCACCGCTGGCCGTCGCGACGATCGCGATGGGGGCCCTGACCGTCGCCGGTGCCGGCTGGCTGGCCCGGTGGGTCCCCGTGTATGCCGCCGGCCCGCGCACCGGTCATGGACAGACCGGCCCCAGCCGCCCCGAGCGGCGGGGTGGAGCCGGGCCGTAGGGTGAGCCTGTGCGCGAGCTGATGGTGTGGGCCGACTGCGAGATGACGGGCCTCGACCTGGTCGCGGACGCCCTCGTCGAGGTGGCCGCTCTGGTCACCGACGGCGAGCTGAACGTCCTCGGCGAGGGCGTGGACGTGATCATCAGGCCCCGCGACGAGGCCCTCGCTCAGATGGGCGACTTCGTCCGCCAGATGCACACCAGCTCGGGGCTGTTGGACCAGCTGGCCGCCGGTGTCACCCTGGCCGAGGCCGAGGAGCAGGTGCTGGCCTACGTCCGCGAGTTCGTGCCCGAGCCGCGCAAGGCCCCGCTGGCAGGCAACACCATCGGCACCGACCGAGCCTTCCTGGCGCGCGACATGGCGACCTTCGAGTCCCACGTCCACTACCGCAACATCGACGTCTCCAGCGTCAAGGAGCTGGCCCGTCGCTGGTTCCCGCGGGCCTACTACTCCGCCCCCGCCAAGTCCGGCAACCACCGCGCGCTGGCTGACGTCAGAGAGTCCATCGAAGAGCTGCGCTACTACCGCGACGCCGTGTTCGTGCCCCGGCCGGGCCCCGACAGCGCCACCGCCAAGGAGATCGCCGGCCGGCACGCCGGGGCCCTGACCGGCGCCGCCGGGCTCGTCTCGTCCTGACCCGCAGACCGGGTCAACTGATTTCGGCATCCGCCGCGTCGGCCGTTACACTCGTCGCTGTCCCTGCGCCCGTCGCAGGAGTGATGGTGGGTGTAGCTCAGTTGGTAGAGCACCTGGTTGTGGTCCAGGTGGCCGCGGGTTCAAGTCCCGTCACTCACCCCATCGAGGTAGCGCTAGTCACGACGCGGCGCGTGGTGCGTACATGATGACCGCGACCCCGACCAAGCAGATCAGTGCGCCGGCGACGTCGAAGCGGTCAGGTCGGAACCCGTCGACGGCCACGCCCCAGGCCAGGGAGCCGGCGACGAAGACCCCGCCGTAGGCAGCCAGGATGCGACCGAACTCCGTGCTGGGCTGCAGGGTCGCCACGAAGCCGTAGAGGCCGAGGGCGATGACCCCGGCGCCGACCCAGACGAGGCCGCGGTGCTCCCGGACCCCCTGCCAGACCAGCCAGGCACCGCCGATCTCGGCTAGCGCCGCAAGGACGAACAGCAGGACGGAACGGGCCAGCAGCATGTCGACACGATAGGCACGCCCGGCCCGAGGTGGCGGGAAGGAGTCCCGCCGGCCCGCCCTGCTCCGGGCGCGTCGGGCTCAGTCGCCCGCGTCGCGGCGTCGAACCACCAGCACCGGGCAGGACGCGTAGCGGACGCACTGGTCGCTGACCGAGCCCAGCACCATCTCCCGCAGCCCGCCGACCCCGCGCGAGCCGACGACCAGCATCCGGGCGTCCTGGGACGCGGTGATCAGGCTGCGGGCGGGGCCGGCGTGGTAGGCGCGGTAGCTCACCTGGACGCCGGGGAACCGGGCGACCGTCGACGCGGCGTCCCCCTCCAGCTCGGCGGTGACGGCCGCCTCCAGCTCGTCGGTCGAGGGCACGGTGCCGAAGCTCCAGCCCTCCGGGCGCGGCGCGGTGACCATCGACCAGGCCCGGACGACGGTGACCGGCGCCCCCAGGTCCGAGGCCAGCTCCAACGCGGTCTCCAGCGCGATCGACGCGCACTCGGAGCCGTCGTGACCGACGACGATGCTCGTGGGCTCGGCGACCTCGACGTCGGCGTCGGCGTCGGTGAGCAGTCGGGTCTGGTCCATGCCCCCACGATAAGGCGGGCGCCCGCTTGCCGGAGCGTCCAACCCGATGCGGGCTCGGAAGTCGCCTCAGCGGCCTCGGCCGACGGCCAGGATGGTCACCAGGGCCGCGATGAACATGACGCCGAGCACGGTGCCCTCGACGCCGTGGCCGCTGGCCACCAGGTAGACACAGGCGGCGAGAAAGGCCAACGTCACGACGACGCCGTAGTTCAGGCCGCGGGCGTTCAGCTGCGCGTCGCGCTGGTCGAGCAGGTCGATCCGGTCCAGCTCCTTCTCGATCACCGCACGTGTCTGCGGGTCGGCCTCGGCGTAGACCTGCAGCGGGTCCTTGTAGCGGTCGGTACCGACGGGACGTTCGCTCATTGCCGCTCTCTCGGGTGCTCGAGGGGTACCCGGTCAAGCCGGGCCCGGGGTGGGTCGGTGGGGCCGGGCGCCGCATCGACCAGCCCGGCCTGGAGCAGCGCCTCGCCGATCCGACGCGGTGCCTCGTGCGGGTCGACGGCGTCGACCCGGTGGTAGGCCCGCTCCAGCCGGTCGTGCACGCTGCCGCGCCGGGCCGACGTCCGGGGCGAGACATGCAGGTAGCTGAAGCCGCGGGCCAGCGACCCGGCCGGGCCGGCGTGACCCGGCGCCGCCGTCGGGCCGGCGCCGCGAGGGGCTGCCAGCGCCCGGCCGCCATCACGGCCCAGCGGCACGAGGAACACCAGCAGCGCGACGAGGGTCGCCACGGCGGCCGCGCCCACGAACACCCATGCCACCCCGCCCACGCGGCGCCCCCTTCCTGTCGCCCTCACCCTAGCCAGCGTCGACGGCGCCGGTGGCCCGGCCGGTCGGCAGCCACCTCCGTGAACCGGCCGACACCCCAGCCCGCCGCGCCGGGTGGGACAGGGCGCGAATCCCGGCCAGAATGGGCCCATGCCGCCCCCACCCCAGCACGCCCTCCCCGCCCCTGTTGGCCGCAGAGGCCGGGCCCGGCTGCTGGCAGCGACCACCGCAGGACGGTTGGCACAGGTCGCCAGCCGGGCCGCCGGCCGCGGAACGGGAGCCTCGATCCGTGGCCAGGTGATGATGCGGCTGGACCCGGGAGCGCTGGCCAAGCTGCTGCAGGGCAAGCGGGTCGCGATGGTCTCGGGCACCAACGGCAAGACGACCACCACGCACTTCCTGGCCGCCGCCGTCCGAGCCCACCTGGGCGAGGACGGCTCCCGGCTGGTGCACAATGCCGACGGGGCCAACCTCCACCACGGCATCGCCTCCGCGCTCAGCGCCAACCCCCGGGCCACCACCGCGATCCTGGAGACCGACGAGCGGGTGGTCGCCGACCTGGTGCGGCTGGGCCGGCCCGAGGTGCTCGTGCTGTTGAACTTCAGCCGCGACCAGCTGGACCGCCACCACGAGATCAAGGGCCTCGGGCGCAGCTGGCGCAACGCCTTGGCCGCCGCCGGCCCCGACGGTCCGGTCGTCGTCGCCAACGCCGCCGAGCCGCTGATCGTCTGGGCGGCCGAGACGGCCCGTCAGGTGGTCTGGGTCGACACCGCCAGCACCTGGACGCAGGACGCCTCGCTCTGCCCCAGCTGCGGCTCCGGCCTGGTCCGCGAGCAGCCCGAGCACACCGGGGCTCCGGGTGGGGACTGGCACTGCTCGGGCTGCGAGCTGCGCCAGCCGAGCGCCGACTACCGGGTGGCGGACGGGACGATCCTCGACCGTGACGGCGCAGTCTGGCAGCCCGAGCTGAACGTCCCCGGCTCGTTCAACGTCGGCAACGCCGCCTGCGCTCTTGCGGCGGCCGAGCTGCTGGGCGTTCCGGCAGCCACGGCGCTGGCGGGGATGCGGACGGTGTCCGCCCCGGCCGGCCGGTTCGCCGTCATGCAGGTCGGCGGCACCACCGCGCGGCTGCTGCTGGCCAAAAACCCGGCCGGCTGGGCGGAGGCGCTGCCGCTGGCCCAGAGCCCGACCGTGGTGCTGGCCATCGACTCCGCGGCCGCCGACGGCCGCGACGTGTCCTGGCTCTGGGACGTGGAGTACGAGCAGCTGGCCGGACGGACCGTGGTCGCCACCGGCCCCCGAGCCCAGGACCTCGCCGTCCGGCTCTCCCACGCCGGGGTGGACTTCCGGGCCGAGCCCGATCTGGCCACGGCCCTGGCCGGGCACGCCCAGCCGGTCGACGTGATCGCGACCTACACGCCGTTCCAGCGGCTGCGGAAGATGGGAGGCGTCTGATGAGCGCCACGCCGACGAGCACCCAGGGCGAGGGGCGTCGCGTCGAGGTGGTGCTGGTGTACCAGTCGCTGCTGGGCATCTACGGCGACCGCGGCAACGCGACCGTGCTGGCCAAGCGGTTGGCCTGGCGCGGTTTCGATGCCGTGCTGACCTCGGTCGAGCCCGGCCAGCCACTGCCCGACACCAGCGACGTCTACCTGCTGGGCGGCGGCGAGGACGCCGCCCAGATCTCAGCGGTCAAGGCTCTGCGCGCCGACGGCGGGCTGCACCGTGCCGTCGACCGCGGCGCCGCCGTGCTGGCCGTCTGCGCCGGCTACCAGATCGTCGGCCGATCCTTTACCGTCGGCGACGCCGACGAGGTGACCGAGGGCCTCGGGCTGCTGGACGTGACGACGACCCGCGGACAGGTGCGCGCCGTCGGAGAGATCCTCAGCCGCTGGCACGGCCACGAGGCCGACGGCGACGGCCAGTGGCTGACCGGCTTCGAGAACCACGGCGGCTACACCGTCCTCGGGCCCGACGCCCGCCCGCTGGCCCAGGTCGAGGTGGGGGTGGGCAACTGCGGCGACGGCACCGAGGGTGCGGTGGCCGGGACCGTGGTCGGCACCTACCCCCACGGTCCGCTGCTGGCCCGTAACCCGGCGCTGGCCGACCACGTGCTGGAGCTCGCCATCGGCGAGCCACTCGCGCCCCTCGACCGGCCCGAGGTCACCGAGCTGCGCCGGCAGCGACTTGCCGCGGTACGCCGGTCGGCGCGCTGAGCGACCCGCGCCCCGACCCCGTCCAGGGCTTGGCTAGCCTCGGGCCCATGCAGACCAGAAACCTCGGACCCTTCACCGTGTCCGCGATCGGGCTCGGCGCCATGCCGATGTCCATGAACTCCGACAACCAGTTCCCCGACGAGGCCCAGGCCATCCGCACGGTCCACGCCGCGCTCGACGCCGGCGTGACCCTCATCGACACGGCCGACATCTACTCCCCCACCTGGGACACGATGGGCCACAACGAGCTGATCGTCGGCAAGGCGGTGGCGTCCTGGGGCGGCAGCACCGACGACGTCGTGATCGCCACCAAGGGGGGCATCACCCGCAGCGAGGGCGAGCAGTGGGGGCGCGACGGCTCCCTGGCCTACCTCCGCTCCGCCGTCCAGAAGTCGCTCAGCAACCTCGGCGTCGACGTCATCGACCTGTACCAGTGGCACCGTCCCGACCGCTGGCTGGTCTACGGCGACGTCATCGAGAACTTCAAGACGCTGCGTGAGGAGGGCCTGGTCAAGAGCGTCGGCATCTCCAACGCCAACGTGGAGGAGATCCAGGTCGCCATCGACGTGCTCGGCGAGGGCGGCCTGGTCAGCGTGCAGAACGAGTTCTCACCGAGGTTCCGCTCCAGCCAGGACGAGCTGGAGTTCTGCGACGAGCACGGGATCGCCTTCCTGCCGTGGAGCCCGCTGGGCGGCACGGGCGGCGGCGCTCGCGGCATCGGTGACCAGTTCGCCGCGTTCGGCGAGATCGCTGCTGACCACGGCGTCAGCCCGCAGCAGGTCGTGCTGGCCTGGGAGCTGTCGCTGAGCGACCACGTCATCCCCATCCCGGGTGCCCGCCGGCCCGAGTCGATCACCGACTCGGCGAAGGCCGTCAACTTGGTGCTCAGCGCCGACGAGCTGCAGCGCTGCAGCGACACCGGCGCGCCCTGAGCATCACCACCGGAGACTCCGAGCATGATCACCGGGCCACGCGGAGCTGATCATGGAACCACCCAGGCTGATCACGGAACCACCCCCAGGGCTGATCATGGCGTGGCGCCGGTCGACCATGATCAGCCCGAGGTGGTCATCGTGGGTGGCGGGCACAACAGCCTCGTCGCCGCGGCCTACCTCGCCAGGGCCGGTCGCCGGGTGGTGCTGCTCGAGGCTGCCGACCGGCTCGGGGGTGCGGTAGCCAGCGGCTACCCCTTCCCCGGCGTCGACGCCCGGTTGTCGCGGTTCTCCTACCTCGTCTCGTTGCTACCGCAGCGGCTGGTCGACGAGCTGGGCCTGGACCTGGAGCTGGCGTCGCGCACCATCGGCTCCTACACCCCGGTCGGCGACCGTGGGCTGTTGATCGAGCGGACGCCGGGACGCGCGACCGACGCGTCCTTCACCGCCTGGTCGGCCGCCGACCACGCGGCGTGGCCCGCGTTCGAGAGCCGGCTGGCGACCTTTGCTGCACTGCTGGCCCCGACGCTGATGGACCCGCTCCCCCGGGCGGCCGACCTGCGGGCGCGGGTGGAACCAGAGCTGTGGCGGAGCCTGGTCGAGCGACCGATCGGCGAGCTGGTCGAGGACACCTTCGTCGACGACGCCGTCCGCGGTCTGGTGCTCACCGACGCGTTGATCGGCACCCACGCCCGAGCGCACGACCCCAGCCTGCGGCAGAACCGCT
>JAABUN010007324.1_pt1 | contig 11986 bp, 12 predicted proteins | sample 5559311 | NCBI WGS metagenome assembly JAABUN01 (sample SAMN10711877, study PRJNA513370) | rock metagenome | isolation source: Antarctica rocks | place: Antarctica: Victoria Land, Siegfried Peak sud | reverse complement strand
CCAGGTGCTTGGCGGCATGTTCCGGCTAAAGCCCACCGACGATCGTCGGTGGGCTTTGCGCTTCCGGGCGGGTAGACTGGGTCACTTTCCCGGTTCCGGTAGGACGCTCCCCATGCCCCGCCGCCTGATCGCTTGTGCCGCCTTCGGACTGCTGCTCGTCCCCGCCGGGTGGTGGCTAACCGCCGCCGACCCCGTCCCGCCCGCGCCGAAGCGGGTGCCGTGGACCACGTCGAAGGTGACCGGGTCGCCGGACGCCCCGCCGCCGTTCGTGGTGACGACGCCGTTCCCAAACATCAAGCTCAAGAACCCCCTCCTGCTCGCCCGGCAGTCCGACCTCGGCCGGCTGTTCGTCGCTGAGCAGGGGGGCAAGATTTCGTCGTTCGTCCCCGGACCGGACGCGAAGCCGGAGGTGTTCTTCGACCCGAAGGGGTTGCGGCAACTCGCCCGGACGCCGGGGCAGGCCGGGTTCGAGACGGTGTACGGGATGGCCTTCCACCCGAAGTTCCAGGACAACCGCACCTGCTTCGTCTGCTACACCCTGCGCGGCAAGGACACGCCGAACCTGGCCGACGGTACGCGGGTGTCGAAGTTCACCGTCCCGGCCGCCTCGCCGCCGGCGATCGACCCGGCGTCGGAGGTGATCCTGCTCACGTTCCCGCAGGGGGGGCACAACGGCGGCGACCTGCACTTCGGCCCTGACGGCATGCTCTACGTCTCGGCCGGCGACGCCGCCGCCCCGAACCCGCCGGACTCGTTCAAGACCGGCCAGGACATTTCGGACCTGCTGTCGAGCATCCTGCGAATCGATGTCGACCACGCCGACCCGGGCAAGACCTACGCGATCCCGAAGGACAACCCGTTCGTCGGCGTCACCCACAAGGGCAAGCCGGCCCGCGGCGAGGTGTGGAGCTACGGCTACCGCAACCCGTGGCGGATGAGCTTCGACCGGGCCACCGGCGACTTGTGGGTCGGCGACGTGGGGTGGGAGTTGTGGGAAATGGTCCACAAGGCGACGCGGGGGTCGAACGCCGGGTGGAGCCGGGTCGAGGGGCGCCAGCCGATCAACAGCACGTACCCCGAAGGCCCGACGCCGGTGACGCCGCCGGTCATCGAAATCCCGCACACGGCCGGGGCGAGCATGACCGGCGGGTACGTCTACCGCGGCAAGATGTTCCCGGACCTCGTCGGCCAGTACATCTTCGGCGACTGGGAGACGCGCCGCATCTGGGCGGCCAAGCTGACCGTCGACGGCAAGCTCGATTCGCTCCGGGAGTTGGTCCGACCGTCGGTCCGGGTGGTGGCGTTCGGCGAGGACGCGGCCGGGGAGATTTACTTCCTCGACTACGACGCCGGGACCATCCACAGCCTGGCGCGGAACACGGCCACGGCCGACGACGCGGCCAAGTTCCCCCGCACGCTCTCGAGTACCGGCCTGTTCCGCACGACGGCCACCCACGCCGTCGCCGACGGGGTCCGGCCGTTCGCGATCACCGCCCGCCAGTGGCAGGACGGGGCGACGGCCGAACACTTCGTCGCACTGCCGGGGGACGGCGTCATCGTCGACCACGGGACGCACCCGAAGCCGCTCCCCGGCAACGTCAACTGGCACAACTTCCGCTACCACTTCCCGGCCGGGGCGGTCCTGGTCAAGACGCTGTCCCTGAACGGCCGGCGGGTCGAGACGCAGCTCATGCACTTCGACGGCGAGAACTGGAACGCCTACACCTACGCCTGGCGCGACGACCAGGCGGACGCCGACCTGGTTCCGGCCGCCGGGGCGGAGAAGGAGTTGGCCGTCCCGGACCGGGTGCGGGCGGGGCAGACCGTCCCGTACACCTGGCAGTTCGGCAGCCGGGCGCAGTGCGCCCAGTGCCACAATTCGTGGAGCGAGTACACCCTGGCGTTCACCCCGCTGCAACTCAACACCGGCGACCAGCTCGCCGAGTTGACGGGGCAGGGGGTCATGCGGCGGGTCGACAAGGACAGCAAGCCGCGGCCGCCGTTCACTCCGGCCGAGGCGGCGAAGGAGCCGAAGTTTGCCGACCCGCACGGGCAGGGCACGCCGGCCGACCGGGCCAAGGGGTATCTGCACGCCAACTGCGGCCACTGCCACCGGTTCGGCGGCGGCGGGTCGGTCGACTTCGAGCTGCACGCCGGGGCCGACCTAAACGACAAGAAGCTGCGGACGCCGCCGACCCGCGGGGCGTTCGACATCCCGGCCGCCCGCGTCGTCGCCCCCGGCCGGCCGGGGCAGTCGGTCCTGCTCTACCGGATGGCCAAGTTCGGCAGCGGCCGGATGCCGCACCTGGGGTCCGAAGTCCCGGACCCGCACGGCCTCGCGCTCGTCCGCGACTGGATTCGGTCGTTGGAGTCCGTGCCCGCTGCGGTCGCCGGGATGACCGACGTGCCGGCGGCGGTCGAATTGGCATGCACGCTGCCGGAAAAGTGGCCGTTGGAGCAGGTTGCGAAGCTGCCGCCCGGTCCGGTCCGCGACCTGTTCGAGGGCTACTTGCCGGCCGACCGGCGGGTCAAGAAGCTCGGCCCGAATCCGAAGCCGGCAACGATCCTCGACCGGACCGGCGACGCGACCCGCGGCGCGGAGTTGTTCCGGGCCGCCCGGTCGCAATGCACCAACTGCCACCAAGTCGCCGGCGTCGGCAAGAACGTCGGCCCGGACCTGACAAGTATCGGCAAGACCCGGACCCGCGACCACCTGCTCGAAAGCCTGCTGGAGCCGTCTAAGAAGATCGAGTTGCCGTACCAGGCGTACCTGCTGCGGACCGTCGACGGCCGGGCGCTGACGGGGACGCTCGTCCGCAAGACGGCCGCCGAGACGGTCCTGAAAACCGCCGACGGGACCGAGGTGCGGGTGGCGGCCGCCGACATCGAAACGGTCCAGCCGTCGCGCGACTCGCTGATGCCGGCCGGGCTGTTGGCCGACTGGACGGCCCAGGAAGCGGCCGATTTACTCGCGTACCTGGAGGCGCGGAAGTGACCACCGTCCGCCCGGCGGTCCCCGGTGACGTGCCGGTGATCGTGGCCCTCATCCGGGCGCTGGCCGAGTACGAACGGCTGGCCCACGAAGCGGACCCGGACCCCGGCCGGCTGCACGCTCACCTGTTCGGCGACCGGCCCGTCGCCGAGTGCCTGATCGCCGAGGCGGCGGGGACGCCCGTCGGGTTCGCGCTCTTTTTCACTAGCTACTCGACGTTTCTGACCCGGCCGGGGCTGTACCTCGAAGACCTGTTCGTCGTCCCGGCCGCCCGGGGACGCGGCCACGGCAAGGCGTTGCTCGTGGCCCTCGCCCGCCTGGCGGTCGAGCGCGGCTGCGGCCGGCTGGAATGGGCGGTCCTCGACTGGAACGAGCCGGCGATCCGGTTTTACGAGTCGCTCGGAGCGGCCGCGATGACGGAGTGGACGGTCAACCGGGTGACCGGGGCGGCGCTGGCGAGGCTGGCCGGGGGCTAACGTGGCCCGCTCGCTCCGCGAGCGGATTCGGCCGCTACCGGCATGGACCCAATCGGCGGCCGTGTCGCCCGGAATCCGCTCGCGGAGCGAGCGGGCCACGTTCCAGTGTCACGGCAACACCCCCGCATGAAGCGCCGTTGCCACCAGCGCCGCATCGGCCCCGGCTTCGGCCAGCCGCTCCAAATCATCTCGGTCCCGGACCCCGCCACCGACGGCTAGCCTAACAGTCGGGCCTAAAGCGGATCGGACTTCCCGACAGTGTTTTAGGGCGGCCGGGCCACGCCCTTCACCGACACTCGCCAAGTCGAGCAGGACGACCAGTTCCGCCCCGGCTGCCCCGGCTGCAGCCGCCAGCGTCACCACGTCGAACCCTGGCCAGTCGCCGAGCAACCGCCCGGCGCTCAGGTCAACCGATACGGCGAACCGCGGGAGCGTCCGGCCGGCGGCGGCTAGCACGCCAGGCCCTGCGACCGTCTCCGTTCCCAGTACGGGAACTACATCCGCCCCGGCCGGCACTCGGTCGAAGTCAGCGGCACCGTGGAGTCCGACATCGCAGTAAATGGCCAACCCGAGGCGGGCGGCAAGGCCCGACACGACTCCCGAGTTCGAGCCGGTGCCGAGGATCGCATCCAAATCGGCGACGTAAATACCTCTCGCGCTGCAGCTTACGACGAGTACAAGGGCGAGATCAGCCGGGTCACCCGACGCGGTCAACCGGCTGACGACCGGCTGGTACTCGTGCCGCCGGCCGCCGACGGCGTGGACGACCCGGCCGCCGAGCAGGTCGATCACCGGGATGATTTCCAAGCGTTGGCCCCGCCGCCCGAGGCACAGACCCTTTGACGGATTCCCGCACGGTTGCTAGGATAGCAGCTTCCGCCCCAGAAACCGTGTTGGGGGCGTCCGTGGTCATTGTTGCACTTGTGCGCTGCCAGGCGTGCGGGACAAGGAGTTCGTGTGGCTCTCGTTGACGTGAAAGACCTGCTGGACGCCGGCGTCCACTACGGCCACCGGGCTAGCCGGTGGAACCCCAAGATGCGGCCGTACATATACGGCAAGCGAAACCTGATCCACATCATCGACCTCCGGGAAACCGTCCGCGGCCTGCTCCGCGCGTACCGCTACCTGTCGCAGGTCGTGTCCCGCGGCCAACTCGTGCTGTTCGTCGGGACCAAGCGCCAGGCCAAGGAAATCGTCGAGCGCGAGGCCTGCCGGTGCGGCATGCCCTACGTCTCCGAGCGCTGGCTGGGCGGCACCCTGACGAATTTCCGCACCATCCGGGCGCGGCTTAACCGGCTCAAGGAACTCGAAGGCAAGTGGCTGCCGGAGGGGGACAACCCGGCCCGGTACGACATGCAGACGTACATCCAGTCCATGACGACGGACGCCGGCAAACTCGACCTGGCTAAAGCCCCGGAGACGGCCCCGATCCGGTACGTCAAGTCGAAGAAGGAGGTGTCGTCGCTCAACCGCGAACTCCTCAAGATTCGCCGCAACCTGCAGGGCATCCGGGACATGACCCGGCTGCCGGACGCGCTCGTGATCGTCGGCCCGAACCGCGAACACATCGCGATCAAGGAGGCCCGGCGGATGGGCGTTACCACGGTCGCCCTGATCGACACCGACAGCGACCCGGACCCGGTCGACCTGCCGATCCCCGGCAACGACGACAGCATCCGGTCGATCGAAGTCGTCGTCAGCAAGCTGGCCGACGCGATTCTGGAAGGGGCCGCCGCCCTGCCGCCGGAGCAGAAGGCGATGATCAAGCCGCGGACCCCGCCGGCCACCAACCGGGTGCTGACGGCCCCGCCGTCGAAGCCGGCCCCGGTCGAGGATGGTGTGCCGGACGCCCCGCCGGCGAACCCGGAGCCGTCGCCGGCCGTCGTATCGTGAGTGTGACAGACCCCGTCGGGACGCGAGAGACGAGAGCGAACATGAGCACGATTACGGCGGCGGCGGTCAGCGAACTCCGCAAGAAGACCGACCAGCCGCTGATGGACTGTAAGTCGGCGCTGACCGAGGCCGGCGGCGACATGGAGAAGGCCGTCCTCATCCTGCGCAGCCGGAACGCCAAGGTCGGCACCAAGCGCGAGGCCAACGAAGTCGCCGAGGGGCGGGTCGGCGTGTTCATCGACGCCGCCAAGGCCGAGGCCGGCATCGTCGAGATGCGCTGCGAGTCGGCCCCGAGCGCCAAGTCGGACCAGTTCATCAAGCTGGCCAACGACGTGGCGAAGCACGTCGCCGGGACGGCCGCGGCCGACGTGCCCGCGCTCATGGCCCAGCCGCACGCGGGCGGGACGGTCAAGGAGCGGGTCGACGAGGTCGTTGGCCTAATCCGCGAGAAGATGATCGTCCAGCGGTTCGCCCGCCTCACGGGCGGGGTGTTCGGCCAGTACGTCCACCACGACGGGACGGTCGGGGTGCTGCTGCACTGCACCGGGACCGGCGGGTCGGACGAGGTACTGCGTGACGTGTGCGCCCACGTCGCCGCGTTGAACCCGCAGTACCTGTCGCCCGCCGAGGTGCCGGCCGACCTGGTGACCAAGGAAAAGACCCTGATGATGCAGCAGATTCAGGGGGACGAGAAGAACGCCTCGAAGCCCGCGAACATCATCGAGAAGATCGCCGAGGGCAAGCTCAAGACCTGGATGAGCGAGATCACGCTCACCGAGCAGCCGATGGCGAACACCGCCAAGTACCCCGGCCAGACCGTCGGCCAGGTGCTGACCAAACAGGGTCTCAAGCCCGCCCAGTTCATCCGCTACAAGGTCGGCGCGACCGCCGCCTGACGACCATAACCGAGTTCGCTTCCACCCGAGAGAGTTATGCCGCACACCAAGAGCGCCTGGAAACGGCTTCGCTCGTCCGACAAGCGTCGGCGGCGGAACCGGACGACGGCCAAACTGATCAAACTGCAGACCCGCAAGGCGACCGACGCCCTGAAGGGGACGGATGTCGCAGTCGCCACGGCCGAGATCGTGGCGACGGTCAAGAAGCTCGACAAGGCCGCGTCGCGCAAGGTGATCCACAAGAACAAGGCCGCGCGGCTGAAGTCGAAGATGGCCAAGCGGCTGAACGCGCTGATCGCCAAGAAGTAGCCGGCCGAGCTTCCGTCGGAGCGGCACCTGTCAGGAAGCGGCGACCGGCCGAGTGGGGGATCAACGTCGTGAGCTGAGGACAGGCGGGGCCGGAACCGTCGCTGGTTAACCTCATTGATCCCTCGCTCAGCAGCCCGCCGCTTCCTGACGGGCGCGGCTCTGAAAATCCCCATCGCCTCATGTCACTCACCCCCGCCGACCGCTTGCACGGCTGCCTGCTCGGCCTCGCCGCCGGGGACGCCCTCGGCGCGCCGTACCAGACCATGACCGGGCCGGACATCTTCCAGCGGTTCGGCCTGCTCGACCGGATCATCGCGAATTTGCCATCGGCCCCACTGCGGTACACCGGGCTGACCGTCCAGGCGGTCGTCGTCGCCCACCAGTTGGCCGATAGGGGCGAGATCGACGGAGCCGACCTGGCCCGCCGGCTGGCGGAACGCTTCGCCCCGGCACGCGGCTATTACCCCGGCACGCGGCAGGTGCTGGAAGCGGTGCAGCGGGGCGACGACTACCGCACGGCGGCCGCGGCCCCGCCCGGCGCGGGGGACGCCAACGACGCGGCGGTGCGGGCGGCGGTCGTCGGCCTGACATTCCACGACGACCTCGACCGGGTCTGGGCCGAGGCCAAGAAGTCGGCCCGCGTGACCCATCCCGACCCGCTGGCGATCGAGGGGGCACAACTCTTCGCCGGGGCAGTGGCCCTTGCGGCCCGGGGCGGACCGATCGACCGGAGGGGCTTCTTGAAGGAGCTACTCGGCCGGGCGAAGGACGAGCAGTACCGCTGGGCACTCCGCACCGCGGCCCGGTTGAAGCGGTCGGATTCGGTCGCAGTCCTCGGCAACGGGACGGCCGCGCAGCACTCGGTCGCGACGGCGGTGGCCTGTTTTGCCGCCAGCCCGGCCGACTTCACCCTGGCCGTCGGGCGGGCACTCGGCCTCGGGGGGAGCACCGCCGCCCTGGCCGCCATGACCGGGGCGTTGTGCGGCGCTAACGGCGGGCCGGGGGTGGTGCCTGACGAAGTGGCGGCGCGGCTCGAACCGCTCCCGACGGCTCAGGCGAAGTAGTCGACGGCGTTCTGGAAGATGGCGAACCCGTCCCCGGCCGGCTTCAGTCCCTCGCGGGTCCAGCGCGGGTGTTGGGTCGGCAGGACGTGCCGCTCCGGGTGCGGCATCAGCCCGAACACCCGGCCGGTGGCGTCGCACGCCCCGGCGATGTCGTCCTGCGACCCGTTCGGGTTGTGGGGGAAGCCGGCCGAGTGCCCGGCCGCGTCCGTGTACCGCAGGACGACCTGCCCGGCCTGGGCCAACCCCTGGCGAATCCAGTCCTTGCGGCAGACGAAGTTCCCCTCGCCGTGCGCCACCGGCAGGTAGAGCGACCGCAACCCCTTCAGGAACACGCACTTGCCGGGCGTCGCCCGGAGGTTTACCCACCGCCCCTCGAACCGCCCCTGGCTGTTCGTGGCCAGCGTGGCGAGCGGCCCGTCCTCGTCCGGCGGGACGATCAGCCCGGCCTTGAGCAGGATTTGGAAGCCGTTGCAGATGCCGAGGATCAGCTTCTCGGCGGCGCGGAACTCGCGGACGGCATCGCTCAGGAAGTGTTCGAGCTGGGTGGCGAGAATCTTGCCCGCAGCCACGTCGTCGCCGTAGCTGAAGCCGCCGGGGATGACGAGTATCTGCGCGTGCTTCAGCAGGCCCAGGTTAGCCCGGAGTTCCCGGACATGGACGCGACGGGTCGTCGCCCCGGCCCGCTCGAAGGCGAACGCGGCCTCGTGGTCGCAGTTGGTGCCGGGGGCGCGGAGAACAAGGGCGGTTGGGGCGGGCACGACGGTGGCCCTCGGTGGGCGGTTCGACGACGAAAATGAGGATAAGCCAGTCGGGGTCGCGGAGCGCGGCCGACCGTCTGCATCCCTGTGCTAGCGATACGGTCCGAGAGTTAGACTAAGCCGCGCACCCTCGGAAGCATGGGGAGCGGACCCCAACGTAAGTTGTTGCAGTGTCAATGCACCTGATAGGGCTCGAACCTATAACCTTCGGTTTCGTAGACCGAGGAGGTGACAGGCAATAATCCCTGGATTTGTAGTGAAATCGGTCGGAATGGGGTGTCGCGGGTGTTCACCGTTGTGTGTTACTTTACCGTGTTTTCGTGCGGCCGCAAGCCGATTCTCTGACGGCGTCAGAGTATTCTCCGAGGTCGGACTGGAAGGTATACACGGGCTGATGCTCCCGCCGTCTGCTGCTAGTCCGACGAAGACGGCCACGCCCGTCACCGCGCCGAGCTGCTCACGGCGTCGGCCGACGATCCGGACGAAGATGTGCAGGGGGCGGCCGCCGAGTGCCTGCGGGGCGGCCGGGTGTTGCCGAGCCGGGCGGCCGTCGCGGCCCTCGTCCGCGGGCCGGGGTATCGCCGGCTGGTGCCGCACTTCGCGCATGTTCTCAGCCGACACCCCGGCTCCCTCCTTCCACTTGGGGAGGCCGTCCTCGCCGTGTGCGACCGGGTGTCGGAGCCAGGCAGGACGGGTCCCCCCGACGAGTTCTTGCTGTTCGTGCATACACTCTTTCGGATGTACGAGCAGTCCGAAGCGGCAGCCGACGACGACACGCGGACGGCGTGCCTCGACCGCTGGGACGGCCTACTCGAAACCCGGAACATCTGGGTCGGAAACGCGCTGGACCGCCTCGACAGTGGCCGGGCGGTGGAGTGAAAGCGGGAGGTTGTCCACGCCCCATTGACGGGCCGACCCGCCGGCCGGCCACTCCTTCGGACGGGCCACCGGCACCGGCCTAATCCCGGTCAGGTAGCCGGCCATCAAGCCGCCCGGGAACGTCACCTGCACCTCGAGGCCGTCCACCAGAGTCGTCACGGGCATTCGGACCGGGATGGGGCAAAACCGGCCGGGGTTCGACCAGGACCGCCGTCCCGCCGGCGTCGATCGCCAGGCCGGGCGGGAACGGCTCGGTCAGCGGGTAGGACCGGCCGTCGGCATCGCCGTCGGTCAGCCGGGCGGCGGCCCGCGGATACGCGGCGAGTGCTACCGCCCCCGCCTATCCGCGGGCCGCCGCGGCGTGGCGCTTGTCTCCGAGGGTGACCCGCTCGGCGGCCGCGAACCGGCCGTCCCCGCCGGCGTCGAATCAGAGGGCTTTCGACGGGGCGTGCCAGATGACCCCGAGCCGGTGCCGGCTGCCTGGCCCGACCCCGACCCGTACTTCGCCCCGGCCGGCGGCCGGTCGACGGCGCGGGGCGGCCGGGACGGGGCGGCGAGCAGGTCGACCGTCCGGAACGAGGCGACGCGCCGGCCAGCGGCGGTCGCGTCGTCGACGAACCGCCAGGCCGGCGGTGGGCTAAGGAGCGTGGCGAAGAGCACGAAGGACACGAGCCGGTCTCACGGGGGTGGGGCGAGCCTATTCCTCGTCGTCGCTCGGTTCGCATAGCAGGTTGCCGTATGACTCCAACTCCTTGGGCCGGTCGGCCGCGGTCAGGACCGACCCGAGTTCGACCAGTTCGGTCCCGGACGGGCTATTCCCGCCGCCGGCTGGCCGGGCGTTGGCCTTGGCGAGCAGTTTGTCCACGAGCGGGACCGCCCGGGCCGGGTCGGCGAGGGCCGGGGCGAGCGGCCAGCCCCGGTTTTGGGTCAGGGCCTTGTCGGCGTACTCTGCCGGCGGGGCGACCCCGGCCAACACCCACCGGGCCGTCGCCGGGTCGATCAGGGCCAGGGCCGCGGCCGTGTTCACCAGGGGATCGTGCCAGCCATCGACCGACCAGGCGTCCCAGGCGGTTGGGCGGACGGCCAAGGCACGGGCGACCAGCCCAGCCACATCCGTGTGGCCGGCCTCGGCGGCCCGGATGGCCGCGGCCGCCGCGAACCCAGACCGGCCGCCGAACCCCGCCCCCGACCGGAACCCGTCGGCGTCCGTATCGAGCAGGGCGAACGCCCGGTCGATCTGCTGGGCCGAGCGGGCCTTGTCAGTCCGGGCGAACCGGGTTGCAAGCCCGACGTGCCCCTTGAACCGGATGCCCGCTTCGGAGATGCTCCTGGCCAGGGCTGCGGCCTCGGAGCGCGGCCGACCTGAGCCGGATGGAGCCGTGGTGGAAGATCTTCCGATCGCTGGCGATCAAGCGCCGGCGGTTCGAGACCTGGGAGGAAATCGCCGCGGAGGTGGGCCGGGCGACGGTGTATTGGAATGCCCACCGCCACCCCTTCTACTGGGGCCGCCGAAGGAGATACCGGCCGAGGCGAGCGGCCGGGTTCGCGGCCCCGCTACCTGTTCGCGAACTTGGCGGACGCCCCACTAAATCCACTGCCCACACGCGTCACAACACCTGAGGGCCCCGCCTACCCGCGGCCCGACCCCCGCCGGCCCCGCCCGCACCGCGTCGGTGTGCGCCGGGCCGGCACCCGTTTCCGGAGGACCCCCATGCCCGCCGTCGCCACTGCTTTTGCACGACCGGGTGCCGCCGACCGCCACCGGGCGTTCCTGATCCTCCTACCCGCCATCCGGGCCTACGCCCGGGCCGCATCGCGTTCGATCCGCTGCCCATACGACCGCGAGGACGCCGAGGCCGACATCGTCGCCCGGGCGTGGGAGGCGTTCGCCGCCGACCCCGCCGACCGCCACGGCCGCCCGTCGACCGGGGGCCGCCGATGACCGGCCCCGTCGTCCTCGACGAGTTCCACGTCACCCTCCTGGTCCCCGCCGACCTCAAAGACGAGGAGGCGCGGGCCGCCCGGTAGGTGCTCAATCAGCCGGCCTTCCGGGCCCGCCTGGCCCGGGCCGTCCGCCGGCTGCTCGATCGCCACGCCGCCCTCGTCGTCGTCACCGTCCGCGTGTCCCGCTGACCCGCTGACCTACCCCACCCGCCAGGAGACCGCCCATGAAAGTGCTTCGACCCGACCCCGACGCCGTCCGCCGCAAGTTCGCCCTGGCCCGCGAGGAGCTGTCGGCCGCCCTCGTCGAGCGGGACGCCGAGATCGACGTCGTCCTGACCGCCCTGGTCGCCAACGAGCACGCCTTGTTGGTCGGCCCGCCGGGGTCGGCGAAGAGTTTGCTCCTCGACGCGGTCCTGGCCTGGACCGGGGGCATCAAGTCCGCGGTCCTCCTGACCAAGTTCACCACCCCCGACGAGGTCGTCGGGCCGGTCAGCCTGGCCGCGCTGAAAGACGACCGGTACCGCCGGGTCACGACCGGCAAACTCCCCGAGGCCGACTACGCCTTCGTCGACGAGGTGTTCCAGGGCAGCTCGGCCATCCTCAACACCCTGCTGAAGATCCTCAACGAGCGGACGTTCGACGCCGGCGACGGGGTCGCCCGCCGGGTGCCCCTCAAGCTGTGCGTCGGGGCGTCGAACGGGTGGCCGTGCCCGGAGACGGGGAAGGAGCTGGCCGCCCTGTCCGACCGGTTCCTGCTCCGGGCGGCCGTCGCCCC
>JAABUN010007323.1_pt1 | contig 11986 bp, 10 predicted proteins | sample 5559311 | NCBI WGS metagenome assembly JAABUN01 (sample SAMN10711877, study PRJNA513370) | rock metagenome | isolation source: Antarctica rocks | place: Antarctica: Victoria Land, Siegfried Peak sud | reverse complement strand
GGCTGAAGCCGCGGGCAACAAAGGCACGAAGTCTCCTGCGGAGACTAGGGAGGGCTGCTCGGTAGATCGGGCCGGCAGCCTCCGCAGGAGGCTTGGTGTTTTTGTTGCCCGCGGCTTCAGCCGCCGGGCTTTCGGTCGGCGTTTACGCCTTGTTGTCGTCGTCCTCGTGCTTGAGTTCGGGGTGCTTGCTCAAAATGTACTCGTGGCGGTCCTTCAGACCGGCCGAGCGTTCGTCGAAAAGCGGGTTGCCGCCCGCGTACACGGTGTCTTTGGGGTCGCCGTACTGGTTGCGACCTGCCTTTTTAATCCAGGCTTCGATCTTCTGCTTGGTTTTTTCGTTGATGCCGGACATGGTTTTTCTCCTATAAAGGCGCGGCCTCGCGCGCCGCGTCAAACCTGACCAAACGGCTCGCTCGCCGCGCTTTTGGCGACGATGCGCAGCAGGGCGGAAAGCATTTCGGTGCGGTCCACGCCGTTCAAGGCAAGGGCCGCCTGCGTCTCCACGTAGCCGAACGGCACGCCCATATCATATCGCTCGCCCACCGTTTCCACGGCGACGTAACGTTCCTTCGCCCGCAGCATCTCCTGGCTGCTGGTGAGTTGGATTTCGCCTTTTTCGCGGATGTTGTTCGTGATGTGGTGTTCCAGGCAGTCAAAGATGCTGGGCGGGAAAACGTGCATGCCAAAAAAGCACAGGTAGTAGCCGCGCTTCACGCCCGACGTTTGTAAATGCTCGGCCGCGTAGTCAATGGAGGGCTTTTCCTTGATCTCGCTGACTTCGTAGGTCGGCGGGTCCGAGCCGAGCGGCCGGCCGGTCACGGTCCCGAACAGGTGCAGCTTGTCGTCGGGCGTTTGCTGCACGCCGCTGACCGCGCACTGGGCCACGTTGTAGGTTTCGATCACCTGCTGCGCGCACGGCTTTTTCGTTCCGCTGATGTAGATATGGTCGCCTAGCAACAGCAAGAACGGCTCGTCGCCCACGAACGCGCGCGCCTGATAAACGGCGTGGCCGTAGCCTTCGGGCGAATCCTGCTCGACGTAGGTGATGCGCTCCTGCATCCGCCGCAGCGCGTCCGCCTGCGCAAGCGCCCATTCCTTGTTGCGGAACGTGCGCCGCTCCTCGTCGTTCAAACGCGAAAAGTGGCGTTTGAACGGCTCGCCCTCGCCCTTCGCCACCACGATGCAAATGTCCTCGACGCCCGACTTCAAACACTCCTCGACGATGATCTGGATCGTCGGCTTGGCGATGCCGTCGCTGTCCACGAGCGGCAGCATCTCTTTTTGAACGCTGCGCGTCGCGGGAAACTGTCGCGTGCCCCGCCCCGCTGCCGTGATGACTGCTTTGCGTACCAGTCCCATTTTCTTAACCCTTTTTTAGTTGCGCGAGCAGTGCGTGAAGATGCGGCTCGATGGCGGCGCGGAGCGTCTCGTTCGCGTAGCCGGCCCAGGCGACGTGCGCGCGGATGTCGAGCGGAGCGCGCAACCGCTCCCCGCTTTCGTCGGTCACGATCACGCCGGCCTCGCGCGCGATCAGTTCGACGCAGATGTCGTACGGGTGACAGGTGAGTTTGGGCGGCAAACCGAGCGCGTCGAAAAACACGGGGCGCAGGTCGGCCAGAAACCGGTCGTGGCCCACGAGGATTTCGTAGAGTTGCCCGCCGGTCGAAATGTACTCGTCGTCGAAGATGAGCGGATTTTCGCCCAACCCTTCCGCGCCCAGCACGCGCTCGAACAGTTTTTCCTCGAAGGCAGCCGTCGCGCCCTTAGCGGCCGGGAAAAATTTGGCGATGCTGGCGAAGCCGTGCGCGAGGCTGGCCGAGCGCGACGGCCGGAGCGCGAGCGCGTTCTTTTCGCCGGTCACGAGGTTGTGCGCCTCGCGGTGCGCCCCGCCGCCGACCGACGCCCACAACTGGTCGGCGAGCAGGTGGCGCGTGGTCGGGGCCTCGGTCATCACAGCGGCGTGGATGTCGGCCAGCGTCGTTTCGGGTCCCTTGTTGGGCGCGATGCCGGTCAAAATCCAGGCCGAGCGTTTGTTGTACATGATGTTGCGCGTCCCGTCAATCGGGTCCACGATCATCAGGAAGGTGGCATCCTCGAAGGGGGCGTTGTCGGGAAACGCGCGCCAGCCCGCCCCTTCGATGCCTTCAGCAATCAGGACGAAGGGGGCGTCTTTCGCCCACTCGTCGCAAAAATCGAATAATGCTTCTTCGATGTGGGCGTCAATCGTGTAGATCGTGTCGCCACCGCGCACGTCGGCGACGCCCGCGAGCGGTTCGCCGGACGCGCCCGTCTCCTGTTCGTGCAGGTGGCGAAGCAGCAGGTCGCGCAGCCCAACGTGCAGCGCGCGCACTTTGTCTATGTAGTAGCCGGCGGGTCGGGGAAGCAAAAGGTTTTTCCTGTCCTGGTTTGCCCGCTGGGCAACCGGTTTATATCTGCCGCACGGCCGTGGCGAGCGCGCCCGGCGACGTTCCTCGGATGACGCGCGGCGCGCGGCCCGTGCGTGTTTCGTATTCGTCGGCAATAGTTTGGGCGACGCGCTCCTCGTCATCCGCGCGGCACAAAACGCCGACGGTGCCGCCGGACCCACCGCCGGTGATACGCGCGCCCGCGACGGCCGGTCCCTGAGCGCGGGCGAGTTCGACGAGCAGATCGGTTTCGGCCGCGCCCAGCCCGCACGCCGAGTAGGATTCGTGCGCGGAATACATCTGTGCGCCCGCGTCGGCCATCTTGTCGTCGCCGCCGTTTTTCAGGTCGTCGAGAAACCGAACAACACGGGCGTTCTCGAAGATCGCGTGTTGGGTGCAGGCACGCACATCGTAGGTTTCGCCCGGCTGAACGGTCGTCACGGTGTCGAAGATGCCGCCGTGCGCGCCCAGAAATACGGCCCCGTTTAGTTTTTCGGGCAGGCCGTCGGGAAACAGGCCGCGGTACTCGTCGGGCGAGCAATTACAAAGATAGCCGCCGAAGCCGCTGCCGGCCCGGTCGGCGAGCATCTTGTAGCCCATGAAGGCCGCGACGCGCGCACGCGCGTAGACCGACCCGCCGATGGAATGCTTGACGGCCGAATCAATCCCAAAAACGGACCAGCCGGCCGGGAGCGCGACGGTTCCCTGCACCTGATACGGCTGGCAGAGCAGCGCGAGCAGCCGCCCGCCCTCGCCCAGCGCGCTTGTCACCTGGTCCATGATGCCGCACGGCGCGTCCAGAACCTCGTTTTCGACGCGCTGGCACAGCCGGGCGAGCGTCAAACCGTCCAGTTCCGTTTGGTAGGCGGCGGCGACCGCGCGCATCGCCGCGACCTCCACGGCCGCGCTGGAGGACACGCCCGCGCCCAGCGGCACGGTCGAACGCACGAACAAACGCGCGCCGGCCGTGCGGGGGATCAAGCCTTCGGCGCGCAACAAAGCGACGCTGCCGGCCGCGTAGCCCGCCCAGCGCGCCCCGGCGGGTCCGTCGAACAAATGCTTGTGGAGCGAAACGGGGTTGACGAAGGCGCGCGATAGCAGCGTAATTTCGGCGGTCAGATTTTCGGCGGCGGCGTTCGCCGAACGAACGATCACGTCGCCCTCAGCCGTTTGCGCGCCGACGACGGCAGCCTGCGCGAGCGGCATTTCGGCGACCAGGCTGCCCGAATAATCCGCGACGCCGCCCATCACGTCCAGGCGGCCCGGTGCGCGCGCCACTGACGTCGGCCCGCCGCCGTTTGCGAAGAAGCCGGGCGCGTCCTTTTCGAGCGCCTGCCGCCACGCGCTGAAGTCGGCCTCGACGACCGAATCGGAAACGGCCATCAGGCTTTCGCCGCGCCCGGTTCGCGCTCGTAGCCGTCGGTTGCGGCTTCGCGGCGGAATACGAGCACTTCGCCGTTGCCGATCTCGAAGCCAGGAACTTCCTCATCACTCAGTTGGAGGAGTTTCTTGGCGAGGGCGCGCAGCGAGTTGCCGTGCGCGGCGACCAGCAGGGTCATGCCCTTGTCGAGTTCCGGCTCCATCGTTTCCTCGAAGTAGGGCAGCACGCGCTCGGTCGTGTCTTGAAGCGACTCGCCGCCGGGCGGCCGGGCCGCGTAGCCGCGCCGGACCGCCTGAACTGCGTCCGCGCCGAAGGCAGCGCGCGTTTGGTCCTTGTTCTTGCCCTGCCAGCCGCCGTAAAAGCGTTCGTTCAGGTGCCAGTCCTGCACGACCGGGATGCCCGAAACGGCTGCGCCCTCCATGACCAGATCGAGCGTTTCCTGGGCGCGCGTCAGGCTGGACGTGTAGCCCTTGTCTACCTGAAAGCGATTTTTGAGCGACCGGCCGACCTGAAGCGCGTGTTCGCGTCCGGCCTCCGAAAGCGGGACGTCCACCCAGCCCGTGAACACGTTTAACTTGTTCCAGGCGGACTCGGTGTGCCGAATCAGGATCAAACGACCTTTGCCGTCGGGACTGCTCATCGAAACTCCTCGTGCAAACTCGCATTGTATTGCCGCAACGAGCGGCGCGTGCTACGATGTACCCGACACGGGCCCATAGCTCAACGGTCAGAGCAGCCGGCTCAACGCGGTCCTGGTCAGGGCCGCAACGGGCTTCTGCGGGGGCGACCTCGTACGAAAAACCTGTCAAATTCGGGGAAGCCTAATTCGTCCTTGTCGGGCGACAGGGTAATCCCGAGCCAAGCGCCTTTTTTCGAGGCGAAGGTGTAGAGACTCGACGGCAGGCGCCCCACGTGGGCGAAGAGAGAGTCCAGCCCACGAACTCACCGCTTTTTCGCGGCGGGGCGGCGAAAGCCGAAGCGGGAAGCATAACTGGTTGGTTGCAGGTTCGAATCCTGCTGGGCCCACGTTTCTTTTCCGTTCTGTTTGTCGGGGCGCTAATCCTGCCCCGATCCCACAACGCGGAAGCCGCCCCCCAAGCGCGACGGGACATTTTCCTCCCAGACAGCGCACGTTCCAGGACGACAACGTGACCGTGTGGTCGCCGGTGATGCGGCTGTCCCTGCCAAGCGCGGGCCTGCGGGAATCGCACGCTTCGCTGATCGGCAAGGTCCACAGCGGCGCGTATCTGTAACGCAAAATTCGCGCGCGCGTGCGCGCCGTGCGTCACACGGGCGCGTCTTTGGGCACCATGACCTGAACCGCGCCGGGCACGATTTCGGCGGAAAAGCGCGTGACCATGCCGACATCCTCGCCGTCGTATTGGAACGGCTGCGGGAACGTCATCTCGACCTCGACGCGGCGCGCGCGCCGGTACTCGATGTACTTTTCGTCCCTTAACTGACTGGTGACCGCGCTCCAGGCCAGGCCCGCCCAGGCGGACAATGAGTCGGCCTTGAGCACGGCGATTTCGAGCATCCCGCTTTGCGGGTCCGCATCCGGCACGATCTCAACGCCCCCCTGAAGCCGGCCCATGTTGGCGACCATAACGGACTTTGCCATGCGCACGAGCGGCGTTTCATTGCCGTCCAAACGAATCGTGGTGCGGACCGGCTTTTTGTCCAGGTTGCGCAGAGCGGCCCAAACGTAGGCGAACATGCCTAGTTTGTTTTTGGCTTCCCGGTCCGCGTCGCGGATCACGCTCGCGTCGTAGCCGGCCCCGGCGATGACGGCGAAAAATCGCTCCTCGCCCGTGTCGTCAATGCGGAGCCGGGCGAGGTCGAGCGAACGCTTGTCACCAAAAAGGGCGGCGTGAACGCCGGTTGGAACCTCGGTCGGGATGTTCAGGTTGACCGACAGCAGGTTGCCCGTTCCGGCGGGGAAGATGGCGAGCGGAACGTTGGTACCGATCAGCGCGCTCGCCACCTCGACGACCGTGCCGTCGCCGCCGCTGACGGCCAGCAGGTCCACGCCGTCCTTGAGCGCCTGTTCGGCGAAATGGCGCGCGCCCTTTTCCTTTGTCGTAATCAGGTGTTGGGTGCGGTAGCCGTGTTCGGCGAGCGCGTCCTCGATGCGCTTTTTGCGCTCTTCCGGGTCGCCCTGCCCGCTGACCGGATTGAAGATGACCGTCACGACCTTTTGCTTAGGGTCCGCCTTGCCCTCGTCGGCCCAGCCGGACGGCGGCGGCGTGCCCTCCACGGTCGTGCGCATGGGCGTTATTTCGGTCGTTACCGGCGCGTCCGCGACATTTTGTCGTTCGTCCGTGTCGGTGGTAGGTGCGGGGGTTGTTGTGGGCATTGCCATGATTGCTGCGGCCTTTGGGGAGCGTGGGAGTTTTCGGGGAGTCGCCCCAATACATACCCAAGCGGGCGTAGGCAGCCTACAAACGCGAAAATGCGTCCTCTTAGCCACGCACTTTCACGGTACAGTAAATGCCAAGCAATCGGCCCGCCTGTCGCCACCGCAACGTCCGCGTCGCCGACAAGTTCAACCAGCCCGGCTCCGGTACTTGCCCCGTCTGAGTTAGCGTTACGGCGCGAAAACTGAGAGATGATGAAACCAGCCAACTCCGCGATGCAGGCTTTGACTCGGCGGCTGCTGGCACACGAGGCCGGGGAAAACCCAACCGTGGACGCGCTGGCGGACGCGGCGGAGCGTGCCTTCGACAAACTGCGCCTTTACCTTTCAAAAATCCTGGGAGCGGATGGGTTCCATGTCCTTTTGAGGCGTGCCGCCACCCTGGCCCAGGCCGATTTTCCCTGGCTGAAAAGCGTTCCGGCCCAAAGCGACGGCTTTCTCAAGGGACTGGCGGCGGCGGCGCGAGCAAGCGGCGCGATCACCGATGCCGAGGCGATTGAAGGCATCTTCGCCGTGCCGGCCCACTTCCTCAGGCTGCTCGAAGAGTTCATCGGCCAGGACCTGAGCCTGAGCCTCCTGCAAGGCATCTGGCCTGAGGTTGACGTGCTCCCCCAATTCGACCCTGACCGCGACGTGGACCCCGCGATAAGTCAGAGAGGCGGAAAACTCGGCGAGGAAGAAACGACACGATGACAAACGCGATGACCGAGCCAAACGCACCGGAAAAAGTTCGCATTCGGAAACTGCCCACCGGCGTGCCGGGCCTGGACACCATCCTGGGCGGGGGCCTGCCCGAATACTCCTTCAACCTGATTGCCGGCCCACCGGGATCGGGCAAGACCACCCTGGCGCAGCAGATATTGTTCGCCAACGCCTCGCGGGAGGCCCCCGGCTTGTTTTTCACCCTGCTGGGTGAGCCGCCCCTCAAGGTGCTGCGCTACCAGCAGCAGTTCGGCTTCTTTGATCCGGCCAAGTTAGACGGGGCCATTCGCTTCGTCCATCTGGGGCAGCAGGTGCTGGAGCAAGACCTGGAAGCCGTCCTGGAAAGCATCGTGCGCGAAGTGGAAAGCGTCAGCCCCAGCCTCGTGGTCGTGGATTCCTTCCGCAGCATCGTACGCAATGGGCAGTCACAGAACCAGCCCGGCCAGGAGTTGCAGGGGTTCGTGCAGCATCTTGCGCTGCATCTGACGAGCTGTCAGGCGACCACTTTTCTGGTGGGCGAGTACCAGGAGGAGGAGATTCGCGACAACCCCGTCTTCACCGTCGCCGACGGCCTTTTGTGGCTTTCGCAAAGCGTCGAGCGCAACTCCATGGTGCGTAAGCTCCAGGTGATGAAGTTGCGCGGGCAGGCGTCCCAGCCCGGCCTGCACACCTTTCGTATCACCGACAACGGCCTCCAGGTCTTCCCGCGCAACTTCGGCCTGATGGAGAAGAAGGCGCGCCCCACGCCGCTGCGGCGCCTTTCAACCGGCGTGGCCGGTTTGGACGAGATGCTGGGGGGCGGCCTCCCGGTGGGCGACTCCGCCCTGGTGGCCGGGCCGGCCGGCTCGGGCAAAAGCGCGCTGTGTACCCAGTTCATCGCCGAAGGGATCAAGCAGGGCGAGCCGGGGGTCATCGTCGTTTTCGAGGAGCACCCGGCCGAATACGTGTCGCGCGCCGAGGGGCTGGAACTTAAGATGGAGCAGATGATCCAGGAGGGAAACCTGAAGGTCATCTACCTGCGCCCCCTGGACCTGTCGGTGGACGAGACGCTGCACGAGGTCCGGGAAGCGGTCGCGGAGATCGGCGCGCAGCGCGTGGTCATTGACTCGCTTTCCGGCTTCGAGCTGGCCCTGGCCCCCGGTTTCCGCGAAGACTTCCGCGAGTCTTTGTACCGGATGGTGGGGGCGCTGACGGGGATCGGCGTCACCGTGCTCAACACCGTGGAGATGGCCGGGTCCTTTGCCGACGTGCGCTTCAGCCCCCATGAGATTTCATTTCTGACCGACGACATCATCCTGCAACGCTACCTTGAGCTGGACGGGCAGTTGCAACGGATCATCCTCGTCGTCAAGACGCGGCGGGGGGACCACAGCAAGGAGATGCGGCTGTATAGCGTCACCGATCATGGCCTGGTCATCGGTGAACCGCTCCGGGAATACCAGAACATCCTTTCCGGCTTTCCTTCCCGGCGCGGCGACGTGGAGGCGGTTGTTCCCGCTCCGACCGAACCGCCAAGCGACTCACGATCATGAACGGTATTGTGACGGGAAAAACCGAGCCAGCCGAAAACGTGCTGCGGGAGGTCAGCCAGGCGCTCGTCATCTCCTGCGTACGCCAGCACGAGTTGGCGGAGGACGCCGCGACGGCGCGGCAACAGTGCCAGGAAGCCAACGCCGCGCTGGAAGCCGCCCTGGACCGGGAGCGCCATATCACGGAAATCCTTCAGCGCCCCCTGACGGTGGAGGTGCCCGAAGGGGCTTTCCCCGGCCTGCCGGTGGCGACGATCTACGAGGCGGCTTTACAGGAAGCGTTGGTGGGCGGGGACTTCTTCGACGCCTTCGTGTTGCGGGAGGGCCAGGTCGCTCTCGCCATCGCGGACGCATCGGGCAAGGGGCTTTCGGCGGCGGTTCGTGCCCTCCAGGTCAAGGACGTTCTTCGCGCCTTCACCCGCGAATACCCCTTCTCGGCGGCATCCATCGTCGCCCGTCTCAACGATTTCGTGTGTGACACACAACACTTTGATGAGCAGGGCGGCGCGGGATTTGTCTGCCTGGCCCTGGCGATCCTCGACCCGAAGACAGGTGAGGGAGCCATCGTATCGGCGGGATGCGAACCGCCGCTGATCGTGCGCGCCGGGGGAACAACGGAGGTCATCCAATGCTTCGGCCTGCCGCTCGGAGTCCAGGAGCATGAGTTATATGCAGTGATGCCGCTGCACCTCGCGCCGGGCGACACGCTGGTCCTGGTGACGGACGGTATCACGGAAGCGCGCAACGGCGACGAATTCCTGGGATACGAGGGGATGGTAACGCTCGTTCAACAATCGCTGGCCGCCATTCCATTTAGCAACGAGGCGTCTTCGCTGCGCGTCGCGGGCAAGGCGATCTTGGAAGGAGCGCGCGCCTTCGGGGCCGGCGTTCTGCGGGACGACGCCTGCCTTCTTTTGGCGCGGCGGGATTGACCAAGTTCCCCATCCCGGCCCGCCCGCGCGCACCCTACAAACGCGAAAAGAGCGCACCTGGCTGCAAGTGAGCCTTTCGATTGAGAGCGATGAACCCTGAGGAGAAAAGTCTGCTCATGAACCACGCCGGGCCGCGAGGATTACTTTTCCGCTGCTTGTTTTTTGTTGTCATGCTCCTTTTTGCGGGCGTCCCCAACGCCGGGGCGCAGTCGGCGCAAAAACCTGGTTTTCTTTTTGAATTGCCCCCTGACCTCGTGCGCCTGGACGCGAAAAGGCGCAACCCGGTGTTCACCGTCGGGGAGGCCGTTTCGTTCACGTTGAGCCGTGCGGACGTGGCCGTGCGGTACGAAGTCCGGAACTATTATGGCGACCGGGTCGCGCAGGGCGCTCTCATCGGAGCCACCCTCGTCCTGCCCGCCGGCGTGCGGGTTCCCGGCTGGTACAAGGTGTATTTGTACGGCCGCGAACCGCGCGCGCCGTGGGGCGACGCGGTCGGCGGAACGATGTTTGTTATCTTCCGCAACACGCCCGGCTTCCCCAAACTGCCGCCCCAGGACACGCCGAGCGGCACGTATCCGAGCGAGGATGAACCCCTGCGCGGCGTTCTCGGCATGGGGCCGCAGCGCACGGCGGTGCGGGACGCGAACAAGCCCGATGAGGAAATCGCGCGGCTTCAACAAAACGTCGCCCTCGACACGCGGTTTTATCTGCCCTTCGACCCCGTCCGGCAGCGTGCGCTGCTGTTCGCCTTTCCCAACGGCACGGCGGGCAAGGAGGCGGGCGTGCGGGCGGTCGCCGAACGCTTCAAGAACGAGGTGCGTTTTTGGGAGCCGCGCAACGAGCCGAATTACGGTTCGAGCGGGGCGGACTTCGTTGTCAAGGAGTTGAAGCCGTTCCACGATGCCATCAAAAGCGTTGATCCCGGCTTGCAGGTGATCGGGCCGGGGACGGTCTCCATCGGCCCGCAACTGCGGCCCTGGCTCGAAGACTTCCTCAAGGCGGGCGGCGCGCGGTATCTGGACGGTTTTTCGTTCCACGCCTACAACACCGTGAACGGCGATTTGTGGCTTGCCCGAACCGCGCTGGATTCCTTGAACGCTTTGCTTAAAACGTACGGCGCGGAAAAACTTCCCAAATGGCAGACCGAGCAGGGCTTTTTCGCGGCGGTGTACGGGGCGTACCAGCCGCGCCTGCAAGGGCGCTGGACCCTACTTCAGATGATGGTCTACGAGCAGTACAACATTCCCAAGGAGCACAACCACCTTTGGTACGACAAAAGCCACGGCTTTTGGGATTTCCCGACCTGGTGGGAAAACGAGGACGGCAGTTTGAACCCCGCCGCCGCGCTGATGCGCGTTTGGGCCGAGGAGTTGTACGGCACGCGCTTCGTGCGCGCGTTGCGCTTCGGGGAGGCGGGCGACAAACTGTACGTGGGCAGCGTCTTCGCCTCGCCGGATAACAAGAAGCGCGTCGCCGCTTTTCAAAGCGCGGGCAGCCCGGACGGTCAGGTAAACCTTATGGTCGGCGGGGGCGGGGCGAAGACGCTGCGCGTGGTCTCCGCGTTCGGCGTTGAAAGCCGTTTGCCGGTCGCAAAAACCGGGCGCGTCACGCTGACGGTGCCCGAACTACCGGTGTATGTCGAACTTGCGCCGGGCCAGACGCTGTCCGTGGTTCCGACCGACTGGGGACCGAACCTGCTCGCAACCCCCGGCGTGAGCGCGCGCGCCTCAGGTACGGGCGCGCATCCGCTGGACAAAAGCATCCCGAATCCCATCTCCAAGATTAGCAACGGCGTGCTGGAAAACTGGTACTGGACGCAGAAAAAGCCCGACCATCCCTGGATGGACGACACGCCGCAATTTCCCGCCTGGGTGGAGATTTCGCTGCCCCGGCCGACGAAAATCGCGCGCGTGATCGTTTATGCCTCCCCGCCGTGGCAGTCGCAAAGCACGCTCGTGGATTACGATTTACAGTGCGAGAACGAAAAGGGCGAATGGACAACCCTCGCACGGGTGAAGGAGCCGACCAAAACGTTCCCCGTGTTTACGCCGCCGACGCGCACAAAGGTGGACAGTTTCTTCAGCGACCGCTGGGTGTTCCTGCACCCTCTCACGCGGCCCGTCATGACGCGCCGACTCCGCCTGTGGGTACGCAATACGACCTGGGGCGGGGGCGCGACCAAAGCGGTCGCGGACGCGGGCGGCCAGACCGGCCCGCACCAAATTGTGCTGCGCGAGGTAGAAGCCTACGCACGCTGACCGCGTTTCTTCGTCGTACCTGTGCGTTCCGCCGCGAGCGGCAGGCGGCTACGGTGACGGGGCTTCGACGAGGCGGGCGCGGGCGGTCAGGGTTTGCGCGCCGCGGCGAACGGTCAAGTTTACCGAGTCGCCGGAACGCTTTTGGCGCAGCACGCGGCGCAGATCGCCCACGCCCGTGATCGTAGTCTGGTCAATGCGGGTGATGATGTCCTCGGCGCGCAAACCGGCCTGCTCGGCGGGCGAACCGGGCGCGACCTGGATGACGGCGGCCCCGCGCGAAACCGGCAAACCCAGCCGCTCGGCGATTTCGGGCGTGACGCTCGCCGGCCCGATGCCAAGAATCGGCCGGCGAACGTGGCCGGT
>JAABUN010007322.1_pt1 | contig 11987 bp, 11 predicted proteins | sample 5559311 | NCBI WGS metagenome assembly JAABUN01 (sample SAMN10711877, study PRJNA513370) | rock metagenome | isolation source: Antarctica rocks | place: Antarctica: Victoria Land, Siegfried Peak sud | reverse complement strand
GCCCAGGTCGGCACGCAGGTGGGGATTAACGACGTGATCGACACCGCTCACGACCTCGGCGTCACCTCCCAGATCAGCAGCAACCCCGCTGTGATCCTCGGCGGGCTCGAACGAGGCGTGACGCCGCTCGAGATGGCGTACGCGTACAACTCCCTCGCCAATGGCGGGGCGCGCGTGAGCGGCACCGAGGCGAGCCGGGGCAACGGCAAGGGGCCGGTGGCGATCGACAAGGTCACCAAGCGCGAGGGCGGCGAGGATAATCAGCTCGCTCCCGACAACCTCGGCGGCAGCGGGGAGAACGAGCGAACCTTCGAGCAGGTCGTGGACCCGACGATCGCCAAGACCGCGACCGACATCCTCCACACGGTCGTCACCAGCGGCACCGGCGTCCGCGCGCAGGTCGGCGACGACTACATCTGGGGCAAGACCGGGACGACCGACAACAACGCCGACGCCTGGTTCGTGGGTGCGAACGAGGACATCACGGTTGCCGTCTGGGTCGGCTACCAGGACGGGTCCACCCCGATGACCACCGAGTTCGGCGGCGCGCCCGTCGACGGCGGCACGATCCCGGCGCTGATCTGGAACGACGTCGTCACCGCCTGGGACGCCTTCGCCGCCAGCCGTGGCGACGCCGAGGATCCGGCCACGGAGACAACGACCACCGCGACCACGACGCCGGCGACAACGACGACCCCCACCGTGGCCCCGGAGGTCACAACCACGACACCCGTCGAGCCCGCGCCCGAGCCGGCCCCGGCGGCCCCGGTCGAGCCCGCGCCCGAGCCGGCACCCACTCCGGCCCCGCCCGAGCCGTCCGCGCCCGAGCCCGCCCCGACGCCCGCCGCGCCACCCGCGAGCGGCGGCGGCACGGGAGCGGGCGGGGCCGTTCCCTGAGCTCCGCGCTCAGCCCGCCGGCCGGGACAGGTAGCGGCTCCCCGCGGCGCAGTAGCGCCACGGCAGATCAGCGCCCTTGGTGATCCCGATCCTCGCGCCCACCAGGATCTCGGGCGCCGGCGCCTCGGCTGCCGGGCCGATGAGCCGGAACGGCGGCTCCCAGACGACCGATCGCGTCCCATCGAGCTCGATCGCAAGCGCCTCACAGAGCTTGCCGGGGCCGGAGCAGAGGTCCGCGACCGGTCGGGGGGCGCCTCGCCGCGCGGTCATCGCGTCGATCCCCGATCGAGGCTCGAGCGCCCGGAGGAGGACGGCCCCGGCGACGCCGTCGACATCTGTGACGACGTTGAACATGCGGTGGATGCCGTAGCAGAGGTAGACGTAGGCGCGGCCCGGCGGACCGAAGAGCACGTCCGTGCGGCGGGTGCGCCCGATGAACGCGTGGCAGGCCGGATCGTCCTCCTCGTAGGCCTCGGTCTCGACGATCGTCCCGCCGACCCCGTCGTGCAGGAGCTCGCAGCCGATCAGATCCCGCGCGACCTCCCGGGCGGAGCGGGCGAAGAACCCCTCGGTCAGGGAGCTGCCCGAGCGCGCGGCCTCCGTGGCGCTCATGGCCCGAGCGAGCTCAGCGACCCCCGCGCGAGCTCCAGCTGGCGCTCGACGGCGGCCGGCGAGGTGCCGCCGCGCGAAACCTTCGAGTCGAGCCACGACCCCTTGGCGAGGACCTCGTAGTACTCGTCGTCGAGCAGCTCGGAGAACCCCGGCAGCTCGTCCGCTGGGATCTGCGAGAGCGCGAGGTCATGCTCCAGCACATGGCGCACCAAGCCGCCGACGACGCCGTGAGCCTCCCGGAAGGGCATCCCCCGGCGCACCAGCAGGTCGGCGATGTCGGTGGCTGCCGCCATCTCGTCCGACGCCGCCAGCTCCATGCGCTCGCGGTCGAAGCGGATTCCGCCGAGCATCCCCGCGAGCGCGCGCAGGCAGAGCTCGATCGTGTCGCTGGCGTCGAAGAGCGGCTCCTTGTCCTCCTGGAGGTCCTTGCTGTAGGCGAGCGGCAAACCGTGCAGCACCCCGCTCAGCGTCGCGCGGGCGGCATCGAGCCGAGGCGCCTTCGCCCGCAGGAGCTCGGCCGCGTCGGGGTTCATCTTCTGCGGCATGATCGAGGAGCCCGAGGAGAAGTCTTCCGGGGGGCGACAGAACCCGAACTCGCTGCTCGACCAGAGCACGATCTCGGCGCCGATCCGCGAGAGGTGCGTGCCGCAGACGGCGGCCGCAGCGAGATAGTCCAGCGCGAAGTCGCGGTTCGAGACGGCGTCGATCGAGTTCTCGACGACCCCCTCGAAGCCGAGCTCCGCCGCCACCGCCGCGCGGTCGAGGTCCCAGTTCAGGCCCGCCAGCGCTCCCGATCCCAACGGCATCAGGGCCGCGGCGGCGCCTGCGGCGGCGAAACGGTCGACATCGCGGCGCAGCATCCAGAACCACGCCAGGAGGTGATGGGCGAGCGACACGGGCTGGGCGCGCTGGAGGTGCGTGTAGCCGGGCAGCCGCCACTCCTGATGCCTCTCGGCGAGATCGAGGAGCGTCGCGAGGTCCGCGCCGATCAGCTCGATCGCTGCGCGAGAGCGGTCCCCGACGTAGAGCGCGAGGTCGGTCGCGACCTGATCGTTGCGCGAGCGCCCCGTGTGGAGCTTGCCGCCGAGGGGCCCGACGAGCTCCGTGAGGCGCCGCTCGATGGCCATGTGGATGTCCTCGTCGGCCGCCTGGAAGGGAAAGGTGCCCTCGTCGAGCTCGGCCTGGACCGCGTCGAGCCCAGACAGGATCCGGTCGAGCTCCTCGGGGGTCAGCACGCCCGGCCCGATCAGCGCCCGCGCGTGCGCTCGCGACTGGCGGACGTCGTAGGGCGCGAGCCTGCGGTCGAACGACAGCGAGGCGTTGAGCTGCCAGAAGACCGGGTCGGGATCCTGCTCGAAGCGCGGCATGGCGGCGCAGTCTATGAACGCCTAGGCACGGCCGAGGATCTGCGCCACCGCGGCGACCACCCGCTCCCGGGCCTCCTCGCCGAGGCCGGGGTAGAACGGCAGGGCGAGCGAGCGCCGCGAGAAGTCCTCGGCAGCCGGGAACTGGCCCTCGCGGCCTCCGAATCGCTCGCGGTAGAACCCGAACAGGTGGATGCAGGGGAGGTAAGGCCGGGCGTCGATCCCACGCCGGTCGAGCTCGGCGATCACCTCGTCGCGATCGATCGCGCGCGGGAGCCTGAGGATGTAGACGAACCAGCTCCGGCGCTCGTCGCCGCGATCGGCGAGCGGCAGAACGAGGTCGTCGGGATCACCGGCTCCCGGCTCGGCGGCGCCGAGCGCGGCGAAGCGCCGCGAGTAGTCGGCGGCCATCTCCGCGCGCGCCGCAAGCATCTCGTCGAAGCGCTCGAGCTGCGCGATCCCGAGCGCCGCGGCGAGGTCGGTCAGCCGGTAGTTGAAGCCCAGGCGCTCGTGGTCCATGAGCTTCATGCCCGGCGCGCGACCCTGGTTGCGCTCGCTGCGCGCGACCGCGGCCCCCTCGGTCGACCCGGGGACCAGCATTCCCCCTTCGCCCGTGGTCATCTGCTTGTTCGCGTAGAAGGCGAAGGCGGCCGGGTTGCCCCTGGAGCCGGCCTCGCGACCGTCCGCGTCGCGGGTGCCGAGCGCCTGGGCGCAGTCCTCGAGCACTCCCAGCCCGCGCCCGGCGGCGATCTCCTCGAGCCGGGCGATGGCCGCGGGGAAGCCGAAGATGTGGACGGGCAGGATGCCGGCCGTGGCTTCGCCGACCGCCGCCGCGGCGGCCTCGGGGTCCAGCGTCAAGGCGGCCGGATCGACGTCGCAGAAGACCGGCCGAGCGTCCTCGAACAGCAGGCAGTTGGAGGAGGCGACGAAGGAGAGCGGCGTCGTCAGCACCTCGTCACCGGCACCCCAGCCGAGTCCGCGAACCGCGAGGTGCAGCGCCGTCGTCCCGCTCGACACCGCAACTGCGTCCTCGACCCCGATCCGCTCGGCGAAGGCCTCCTCGAAGCGCCCGAGCATCGGCCCGAGCGACAGCATTCCCGAGCGCAGCACCTCGAGCACGAGCTCCTCCTCGCGCTCGCCGAGCACGGGCCGCGCAAGCGGGATCCGCTCGTTGCTCATCCGGGAGCCGCTGGCGGGCGAGCGGCTTCGGATGCTGCTCGCTGCTCGCTGCTTGCTGCTTGCTTCGGCTGAAACGCGTACTCGAGCGAATCGACGAGCGCCTCCCACGAGGCCTCGATCACGTTCTCGGAGACCCCGATCGAGCCCCACGACCCGTGACCATCGGAGGAATCGAGCAGCACGCGCGTGACCGAGCCCGTCCCGTGGTGCTCGTCGAGAATCCTGACCTTGAAGTTCGTCAGCTCGACCTCGGCGATCTCGGGATGCTGCTCGGTGATCGCGTCCCGCAGGGCGCGGTCGAGCGCGTTGACCGGGCCGTTTCCCTCGGCTGTGCGGACGTAGCGGCGCTCGCCGACCCAGAGCTTGATCGTCGCCTCGGTCTCGACCCGCCCATCGGCCCGCTTCTCGGTCACGACGCGGAAGCTCTCGAGCCGGAACAGCGGCTCGTAGCTCCCCGCCTCGCGCCGCAGCAGCAGCTCGAAGGATGCGTCGGCGGCCTCGTAGTGGTAGCCGCGATGCTCGCGCTGCTTGATCCGCTCGATCGCGGAGCGGGCCCCCGCCTCGTCCAGGTCGATGCCCGAGCGCGTCGCCCGCGACATCACCGATCCCTTGCCGGCAAGCTCCGAGATCAGGACCTCGCGGCTGTTGCCGACCGCCTCGGGCTCCATGTGCTCGAACGTCCTCGCGTCGGCCTCCACCGCGGCCGCGTGCATGCCGCCCTTGTGAGCGAAGGCGTTGCGCCCCACGTAGGGCTGGTCGGGATCGGGGGTGAGGTTGCAGATCTCGTCGATCAGGTGGGCGGTCTCGGTCAGCCGGGCAAGGCGATCCGGGTCCACGCACTCGTAGCCCAGCTTGAGCTGCAGGGCCGGCAGGATCGAGATCAGGTTCGCGTTGCCCGTCCGCTCGCCGAAGCCGTTGACCGTCCCCTGGACGAGCGCCGCCCCCGCCTGAACGGCGGCGATCGAGTTGGCGACCGCGCACTCGGCGTCGTTGTGGGTGTGGATGCCGACGGAGGCCTGCCCGCCGAGCCCCTCGACGACCGCGGCGGTGGCGGCGGCGATCTCGTGGGGAAGGCTCGACCCGTTGGTGTCGCAGAGCGTCACGTTCTCGGCGCCGGCCGCGAGCGCCGCCCGCAGGCACTCGAGTGAGTAGCCGGCATCGTCGCGCCAGCCGTCGAAGAAGTGCTCGGCGTCGTAGATCACCCGTTTGCCGGCGCCGGCGCAGAAGCCGACCGAGTCGCCGATCATCGCGAGGTTCTCCTCCCGCGAGACCCGCGTCACCTTCTCGAGGTGAAGGCCCCAGGTCTTGCCGACGAGGGTCACCGCGGGCGCGAAGCTCTCCACGAGGCCCAGCAGCGAGGGATCCTCGCCGGCGTCGCGATCCCGCCTGCGCGTCATGCCGAAGGCCGCGATCGTCGCCCCCTCGAGGGGCTCGGAGGCGAGCAGCTCGAACAGCTCGAGCTCCTTGGGGTTCGAGCCGGGGAAGCCGGCCTCGATGAATCCGACGCCGAGGGCGTCGAGCGCGCGCACGACCCGGACCTTCTCCGCGGCGGAGAGCGACATGCCCTGCCCCTGCATGCCGTCGCGAAGCGTGGTGTCGTAAAGCTGAACCTGGCTCAAGGTGTCCTCCGGAGGGGACGAATCGAGGACCGGCGCCGCGGTGGCGTCCGGCCCGGGGGGCTGAGGGGCGCGCCGGGAGCGCGCGCGTCCGCGGCCGCTAAGCGGCTACGGTGCCCGTAATTCGTGCGGGTCGGAAGCGGGGGGCCGCGCGTCGCGTCACGAGGCGACCTTACTCGGTTCGTCGACCGGGTCCAGCCATTCCAGGTACTCGGGAGCGCGCCCATGCAGGGCATCCTCGAACTTCGCCTGGACGACCTGGGTGATCTCGCCGGGACACGGGAGGGGGTGGTCGTCGATCTCGCGCACGGGGACCAGCTCGGCGGCTGTCCCGGTCAGGAAGACCTCATCGGCGAGGTAGAGCTCCGAGCGCCCGATGTCGCGCTCGACCACCGCGTAGCCGAGGTCGCGGGCGATCTGGATGACCGAGCGGCGGCTGATCCCATCGAGGATCGACGCCGTGTGCGGCGGCGTCAGGATCTGCCCGTCGCGGACCACGAAGACGTTCTCGCCCGAGCCCTCGCAGACCATCCCGCGGTCGTCGAGCAGGATCGCCTCGTCGTAGCCGGCGTTGAAGCTCTCGGTCTTCGCCAGGATCGAGTTCAGGTACTGCCCGGTTGCCTTCGCCTGCGGGATCAGCCCGTCCGGCGAGATCCGCCGCCAGGATGAGACCTTCGCCCGGATGCCGTCCCGCTTGCTCTCCTCGCCGAGGTAAGCGCCCCAGGGCCACGTGGCGATGGTGACCTCGATCGGGGCGCTCTTGGCGAACAAACCCATCTCGCCATAGCCGCGAAAGGCCAGGGGGCGGATGTAGCAGGACGCCAGCCCGTTGCGCGAGATCAGCTCGTTGGTCGCCGCGCGCAGCTCCTCGATCCCGTAGGGAAGCTCGAGGTAGTAGAGCCGCGCGGAGCGCAGCAGGCGGTCGAGGTGATCGCGGTGGCGGAAGACGGCCGTCCCGCGGTCGGTCTCGTAGGCGCGGATGCCCTCGAAGACGCCGGTTCCGTAGTGAAGGCCATGGCTGAGCACGTGGACCTTGGCGTCGTCCCAGGCGACGAACTCACCGTTCATCCAGATGCTCTCGACCTTCTCCACGCGTCCTCCTGACCTCTCGTCTCGGCGAAGCTCTGAGTATTGCGGATGGGCGAGGGACCGACGACGCTCAGAGCGCCGCGATCACCGCCGCGGTCATCTCCGTCGTGCCCACGCGTCGCTGCCCCGCCGAGCCCGAATGGAGATCGGCGGTCCGCAGCCCGTCGGCGAGCGCCCCCTCCACCGCAGCCTCGACCCGCTCTGCCGCCTCGGCGTCCCCAAGCCCGTCGCGGAGGAGCATCGCGACCGAGAGGAACGTCGCCAGCGGGTTCGCGACGCCCTCGCCGGCGATGTCCGGCGCGGAGCCGTGAACCGGCTCGAAGACGCCCGGCCCCCCGTCGCCGAGGCTCGCGGAGGGCAGCATCCCCAGGGAGCCCGTGAGCATCGCCGACTCGTCGCTGAGGATGTCGCCGAACATGTTCTCGGTGACGATCACGTCGAAGCGGGATGGGTCGGAGACGAGCTGCATCGCGGCGTTGTCGACCAGCAGGTGGTCCAGCTCCACGTCGTCGTAATCGCCCGCGAGGCCCGTGACCGTCTCGCGCCACAGTCGAGAGGTCTCGAGCACGTTGGCCTTGTCGACCGAGGTGACGCGGCCGCCTCCCCCCTCGCCCGCCCGCCTGCGGGCCGCCTCGAAGGCGATGCGTGCGATCCGCTCGATCTCGTCGACCGAGTAAACGCATTCGTCGCGGGCGACGTCGCCTCGTCGCTCCTTGTGGCCGAAGTAGATGCCGCCGGTCAGCTCGCGGACCACGAGCAGGTCGGTGCCCCTGATCCGCTCCGGACGCAGCGGGCTCGAGTCGATCAGCGCCGGCAGCGGCCGGACCGGTCGCAGGTTCGCGTACAGGCCGAGGCCCTTGCGCAGGCCCAGCAGGCCCTGCTCGGGCCGGGGGGCGGCGGGGTCGGTGCTGTCCCACTTCGGCCCGCCGACGGCCCCCAGCAGGACGGCGTCGGCGGCCGCACAGGCCGCCAGCACCTCGTCGGACAGCGGCGTCCCCAGGGCGTCGATCGAGGCGCCGCCGATCGGGTGCTCCTCGAACTCATAGGAGCCGATGGCATCGAGCAGCTCGCGCGCCGCGGCCACGATCTCGGGGCCGATCCCATCGCCGGGGAGGGCCACGATGCGCGGTGCGCCGTCGCTCTGGGCTGCATGCTCGGTCATCGCGAGCCGGGGACCGTAGCGTCCCGCGCGCTCCTCCGGGCGGAGATGTTGAGCCGCACGTAGCCGAGCTCGGGGTCGGGGCCCAGGAGCTCGAGCACCGCGGCCACGAAGGGGTCGCGGTGCTCGGGCGGCAGGCGCTCGAGATGCGCGCCGAGGCAGACCGACTCGATGTACGAAGCCGGCTCAGGGGGCCTCACCGGACGCGGCTCGAGCCAGCAGCGCACCTCGGCGAAGCCCGCCGCCTCGAGCAGGGCAGCGGTCTCCTGCGGCCCCGCGAAGTGCGTCGGCGAGAATCCCTCGAGGTGGGCGCGGTAGGCGTCGCGCCCGCTCACCTCCGTCGCCACCTCGTAGAAGCGGGCCACGTTGCCCTCCCCCCCGCACTGCGCCTCTAGCTTGCCCCCGGGGCGCAGCGGGGCGCCGAGGCGGGCGAAGAGGCGAGCGTGGTCGTCGATCCAGTGGAAGACGGCGCTGGAGAAGACGGCGTCGAGCTCCTCGTCGAGCTCGAGCTCGAGCAGGTCGGCGTGGATCACCCGCGCGCGATCGCCGAGCAGCTCGCGGGCCGCCTCCGCCATCTGCGCCGAGCCGTCGACGGCGAGCAGCCGGCCGCGGGGGAGGCGCCGAAGGAGGATCTCGCTGACCCTCCCCGTCCCGCAGCCGGCATCGAGAACGGTCTCGTCGCCGCGCAGCGCGAGGCGCTCGAGCACCGCCGAGGCCCAATCCCGCTGCGGCGTCGAGACGCGGTCGTAGGTGCTCGCGTCCCAGTCCCGGGTGCCCGCGCTCATGCGGGCACTCAGATCGTCGTCGTGCTCGGGCCGGCCCGCTCGCGGTCGCGCTCGTAGGCGTCGATCGCGTCCGAGCCCTGGAGCGTGACCGCGATCTCGTCGTGACCGGCGAGCAGGCGGTGGCGCACCTCCTCGTCGATCTCGAACGCCACGACGCCGCCGGCGTAGTCGACGGTCCGGTCGTCGAGGTCGATCCGCGCCACGCCGGCCTCGGCGATCGCGCGGCAGTGCTCGCGGGGGAGGATGATCGGCAGGAACCCGTTCTTGGTGGAGTTGACGTAGAAGATGTCGGAGAACGAGGGCGCGATCACGGCCTCGAAGCCGTAGTCGGCGAGCGCCCAGACCGCGTGCTCGCGGGATGAGCCGGACCCGAAGTTGGGCCCTGAGACGAGGATCGGGTTGGGCTCCAACGTGATCTCCTCGTCGCGGAGCCAGTCGTAGAACAGGAACTCGCCGAAGCCCGTCCGCTCGATCCGCTTGAGGAACTGCTTGGGGATGATCTGGTCGGTGTCGACGTCCGCGCGGTCGAGCACCGAGACCTTGCCCTGGATGACCTCGACCGGCTTCATGCGGAGGCTCCGCCCGCGGGGCGGGATCGTCCCCAGTCGCGGATGTCAACGAAGCGCCCCTCGATCGCCGCCGCCGCGGCCATCTGCGGGCTGACGAGGTGGGTGCGGCCGCCCTTGCCCTGGCGCCCCTCGAAATTGCGGTTCGACGTCGACGCGCAGCGCTCCCCCTCGGCGAGGGTGTCCGGGTTCATCCCCAGGCACATCGAGCAGCCGGAGGCGCGCCACTCGAAGCCGGCCTCGCGGAAGACGTCGTGGAGGCCCTCCCGCTCGGCGACCTGGCGAACCTGCTCGGAGCCGGGCACCACCATCGCGCGCACCGTGGAGGCGACTCGGTGGCCCTCGACCATGGCCGCCGCCGCTCGCAGGTCCTCGATCCGCGAGTTGGTGCAGGAGCCGATGAAGACGCGATCGAGCTCGATCTCGGTGATCGGGGTGCCCGGCTCGAGCGCCATGTAGGTGAGCGCCCGCGCCGCCGTCTCGGCATCGACGGGCCCCTCGAGGGTCGCCGGGTCGGGAACGCTTGCCCCCACCTCGGTGACCATGCCCGGGGTCGTCCCCCAGGTGACCATCGGCGAGAGCGAGGCGGCGTCGATCTCGACCTCGACGTCGAAGCTCGCGCCCTCGTCGCTGCGCAGGGCGCTCCAGCGCTCGACGGCGGCTTCGAAGTCCTCCGGTGCGCCCGGGCGGCCCCGCACGTAGTCGAAGGTCGTCTCGTCGGGCGCGATCATCCCCGCCCGGCCGCCGCCCTCGATCGTCATGTTGCAGATCGTCATCCGCGCCTCCATCGAGAGGGAGCGGATCGCCTCGCCCGCGTACTCGACGACATGGCCGACCATGCCCCCGGTGCCGAGCCTGCCGATCGTCGCCAGGATCAGGTCCTTCGCGCCCACGCCCTCGGGCAGGTCGCCGACGTAGTCGATCCGCATCGTCTTCGGCCGCCGCTGACCCAGCGTCTGGGTCGCGAGCACGTGCTCGACCTCGGAGGTCCCGATGCCGAACGCGAGCGCGCCGAAGGCTCCGTGGGTTGAGGTGTGCGAGTCGCCGCAGACGATCGTCATCCCGGGCTGCGTGACACCGAGCTCGGGGCCGATCACGTGGACGATGCCGCGGCGGCCGGAGCCGAGCGAGTAGAGCGGCACGCCGAACTCCTCGCAGTTGGCCTCGAGCTTCTCGACCTGCTTGCGCGAGAGCTCGTCGGCGATCATCCGCGCGACGGGGGTGTCGTCGGTGGGGACGTTGTGATCGGCGGTCGCCAGGGTCCGATCGGGGCGCCTCACCCGGCGACCGGCGAGCCTGAGGCCCTCGAAGGCTTGCGGCGAGGTCACCTCGTGGACGAGATGGAGGTCGATGTAGATCAGCCCCTCGCTGACCTCGTGGGCTGACCAGATCTTGTCGAACATCGTCTTGGCGGCCATGCTCAGCTCCTTCTCAGCCCGGCGGCGATGACGGCGAGCAGCCTCGCCTCGGCGTCGCCGGGGTTGCTCAGGTGGTGGGAGAGGTCGGCGTCGAAGGTGGCGCTGTCCCCGCAGTGGAGGGAGTGGACCTCGCCGTCGACCGCGAGCTCGACCTCCCCGGCGAGGACGACGACGGTCTCGCGGCTGCCGGGCTCGTGGATCGGTGGATCTCCGGCTCCGCCGGTGGCGGCGCCCGCCGCGAGCCGATGGAGGGAGACGTCGGCCCGCTGGCCGGGTAGAGGAGGGGTCAGCTCCTCGATCTCGTGCCCGCCCCGCGCGCTGCGCCTCCCGGAGCCCCCGCGCACGATGACCACGTGGCCGGTCTCGTCGAGGCGCAGGAGCTGAGAGAGCGTCAGGTCGAGGCCCTCGGCGATCCGAGCGGCGACGCTCAGCGTCGGGCTGCTCTCACCGCGCTCGACCTGCGAGAGCGTCGCGGCGCTGGCCCCCGAGCGGAGGGCCAGCTCCCGCAGGGAGAGTCCCATGCCCTCGCGCAAGGACCGCACGCGCGCGCCGAGGCGGGACGGATCGACGGCCGGCTCGGCGGGGAGCGCCGGCCGGGGAGGTGAGGGGACGGTCGCGGCGGTCATCTCCCCGCGTACGGTATCACGGACGCTCGTCCAGCATACGAGCCGCGCTGCAGGAGCGCTGCGTCAGCTCAGCGAGCTTGGCCGCTTGGCCGGATCAAGATCTCGTTGACGTTGACGTGCGCCGGCTGGGTGACGGCGTACGTGATCGCGCGCGCGATGTCCTCCGGCTCGAGGACCTTCTCGATCTGCCCCATCATCTTGTCGATCGAAGCCTTCACCTGCGGGTTCTCGTTGTGACCCTGGAGCTCGGTGTCCACCCATCCGGGCTCGATCGCCGTGACCCGGACGTTCGCGCGCGCGCACTCCTGACGCAGCGCCTCCGAGAACCCGACGACCCCGAACTTGGTCAGGTTGTAGACGCCGCTGCCCATGTTGGCCTGGCGGCCCGCCACCGAGGAGACGTTGACGATGTGCCCGCTGCCCGCCGCCCCCATCAGCGGCAGGGCCAGTAGAGGAGCCCGAGGACGTTCACGTCCACCATCCGCCGCCACTCCTCGGTGTCGGCCCCCGCGACCGGGCCCAGCAGCATCACGCCCGCGTTGTTGACGAGCACATCGACGCTGCCGAGCTCATCGTGGGTGCGCTCGACGAAGGCGTTAGCCTGCGCCTCGTCGGCGACATCGGTCTCGATCGCCAGCGATCTCCCGCCGCCGTCGACGATCCGCTTCGCCAGCGC
>JAABUN010007321.1_pt1 | contig 11987 bp, 12 predicted proteins | sample 5559311 | NCBI WGS metagenome assembly JAABUN01 (sample SAMN10711877, study PRJNA513370) | rock metagenome | isolation source: Antarctica rocks | place: Antarctica: Victoria Land, Siegfried Peak sud | reverse complement strand
AGCCCCATGTAGCCGCCGCCCTCGCCACCGCCGGTGAAGCCCCAGTTCATCGCCCAGTACGACGACGGGGCCTTCCGCCGCACGATCATCTCTGAGTCGTGGTTGTAGTAGCCGCCCGGCGCGTTGTAGTCCCAGTAGGCGTACGCGTTCGCGTCGCGGTGCTGCACCTGCGACGACGCCTGCGCGGCCTCGGACATCACCGAGACCACTCCCAGCGTCACCGCCCCCGCCAGGGCGATCCGCCCCAGCGCCCTTAGAACACGACCGACCATGACCAGACCTCCCAAGGGCAACCCCAGCGGCTGCCACGACACCAACGTGCAACCAGACCAGCGATGCGTCACCGGAAGCTTCCGAGCCGGCCGCCACGGACCTTAGCCGGCGAGGACCAGCCGGTTGGAGCCCCACCAGCGCGTCACCTTCTGCTGCGCCCACATCTCGGTCAGCGCGTTCACCTCGACGCGCGCCGCGATGCGCTCCTCGTCGAACGTCCAGTCCAGGTAGGACACCCCGCCGAGGGTGAATCAGCGAAGACTGCCCTTCGCCCAGGTGCTCTGCCGCTGCCACCCCTTCGTGCAAGGCCCGGACGGCACGACCCCGACGCCGGCTGCATCCAGGCGTACATCGCCTCCCGGCTCGAGAACTGCCGGAGCTGCACCTGGTTCATCATGAGGTTCTTGGTCGACACCGGCTCGCACGCGATCAGCCCTACCAGACCGCTCGGGGCATGGATGCTGAGGCCGCGCCGTCCGGGTGCTCGAGTTGGTGCTGTTCGACCCGCACCCCGGGGGCGGACCTGGCCGACGGCGCGGGCGGGTCGCGCGTCGCCGCTGTCGGGGCGCACTGGCACTACCTGCTCGTCGACAACCCGACGGGCTCGCCGGTGATCCTCGTCGAGGCCGCCACCTGGCTGGTGTTCCGCCGAACCGTCTACGTCATCGGCCAGCCCCGCCAGGTCGTCGTCCGCCGCCTGCCCGCCCGCGACGTCACCGACATCGACGAGGTCGCCTGAACCCGAGGCTGCAGGCCGCCCGACGATGACCGACGCAGCCACGCCCCCGACACCACCGGGCCACCGTCGAACACGGGCTGCTGGCGCCCAGACCATGGAGCGGATTTCACGACTGGAAGCTCTGACGTCCCCTCACGACCCGGTCGAGGACCTCCACAGCAAGGTGCTCGTTCGCGACGTTCTCCTGCGTGACGTCGAAGTCCGGCGACCGGAGCGCCGCCGGACCTGTTCGCCGTACGCGCTCCGTCGCCGCAAGCAGGTCCCACACCGCCACCTCGTCGTCCGCGAACACCGATGCGCTCTCCAACGCCACCGCCGTCACGTGCAGAGCGCCGGCCAGACCGTCCAGCCACCCGTCGTCGCGTCGCCCGTACGACGCGGTGTCCGACCACGTCGAAGCCATGTCCGCCGCCCGTGACCTGAACATCTCGACCACATCGACGAACATCTTTGGCTTCACGAACGCGCACGACGCCGCCTGCGCCCTCACGGCGCCGACCGGGAACACCGCGTCCAGGAACTCCCGGACGAGCTCGCGCGCCGCCGATTCGGCCTCGGAGACCACACGGAGCGACGCGAACGGGTAGACGCCCCCCCCATCCCACTCAGCGTCCAGATGCGGCCGCACTGCCCCCGCCAGCACCACCTCCCCAGACGGCAGTCCGTCCGACCCGAAGGTCAGCGCGAGCCGGTCCACGTGCAGGCCAGACGGCAGACGCCAGGACGCGTAGGTCACCAGCGAGTACAGGACCCACAGCACCGACCGCAGCATCTCCTCCGGCGGGTGCTGCGACGGCACCGTCGGGGTTCGAGCCTGCGCGCGCAGCCACTGACCCGCCGTCACGTGCTCAGCCTGCTGGACGAGGACAACCACATCGCCCTCGACGCTGTCGATCAACGCGACCGGGCCGACCACAGACACCGGCGTGCCCTCCTTCCACCTCCCCACGCCGCCCGTCCGCTCCCTCGTGCGCGAAAGCGGGCTGCCGCTCTCGTACATCCCGGGCTCCGTCAGGTACTTCTCCGCCCACGTCACCAGCGTGCTCTGTCGGCTCAAGCGCCACACCCACACCGGCTGCCCAGCACGCAGCTCTCCCGACGAGCGCACACGCACCTGGGACCCGGGGACGCCCCCGGCGTAGTCCGCGAGCAGCGCCACCTCGTGCGCCTCAGGCCGACCACTGGCGGCAGCAGACGGGCGAGCGTTCAGCAGCAGCTCCGCTGCTCCCGGCACATCTGCCAGCATCGCGTCGATCATCTCGGCCACTTGCTGATCCGACAGCGCCGCCTCGCTGCCCAGCCGGTCCGGGACAGCCTGCTTGCGCAGCAGCGGCAGCGCCCGCTCGCTCAGCAGCCGACCCACCGGCCCGATCGCCCCAGTCTGTGCGGGCCCGTCGCGCAGCAGCGACTCGAGCGCCCCGGACACCGCGGCCAGAAGATCCGCCAGCACCCGCAACGACGGACGCCGAGCACTCCCGTCGGAGAGCACCGCCGTGCTCTGGCACGCCGTTCCCAGCTCGCGCAGCGCCTCCGCCGCCGCCCACAGCTCCGTCTTGGTCGACACCGGCGTCGTCCCACGACGGACCAGGTGATCACAGATCTCGTGCACCCCGTTGCCCAGGAGCTTGCCGAACGGCCACACGTCGAACTCGCTGGCGACCACCACCCGGCCGGCGCCGCCCGACGGAGCCTGCGCCCGCGGGTCCATCCACCCCCGCGACCCGTGCCACAGATCCGCTTCCCCGATCGTGCGGCTCGACCCGAAGTCGATCAGCGCCGGCGCGTCCATCCGCACGTGCTCGTCGGTCACGTCGCCGTGCACCCGCCCGAACTCCTCCGCGACGAACTCCAGCGTCAGCGCCGCCCGCCCCACAACATCCACCAGCCGCTGCAGCCACTCGACCGCCACGGCCACGCCGTCCTCGTCGTCCCGGGCCGGATCAGCCTTCACCTTCTCCAGCCAGCTCTTCAAGCTCTCACCGCTCCACGGCGTCACCAGCACCGCCGGACCCCCAGGGCTGCCAAACGCCGCCGACGGCGTCATCAGCCTGCGTCCGGGCCGACCCGAGCTCCCATCGACAGTCGCAGGGCCGTGGTCGAGCTCGGCGACCTGCCTCGCCACCTCCAGCTCGTGCCAGCCCAGACCGGCCAGCACCTTCACCGCCACCGTCTGGCCCGGCCGCAACCGCGGGTCGCAGAACAGCAACGACAGCCCGCCCGGCCCCGTCTCCGGCTCCGGGCGGCGCTCGCCCGTCCACCGGGCCCGGAAGACGAAGCCGTGCCCCGTCCCCGCGACCCCCTCGAGCACGCCCGAGGCGGCCAGCGCCGCCACGAGCCGCCGCGCCTCGTCCGGCAGCACGCTCGGAGCCAGACCGGACGCCACGACCAGATCGCCCGCCTCGCCCGTCACGAACCACCCCGCCGTCGGCCTCGCCCCGCTACTGGCCGCGATCCTCCCGCACGACGCTGACCCGCACCCCAGACCACGACAAGAGCCGCCGAACCAATCCCCGGAGCCGACAGCCGTGGCTCGCTGAGCCGACGGGCCCCCGCGTCAGTCCTCCCAGCCCTCCCGGTCCCGTCGAGCCCTGCGCTCCTTCATCCGCTCGAACTCTTCCTCCACCACCCGGACCGCCTCCGGGTCACGCCGCAGCAGCGCCGCCTGCCCCCTGAGCATGCGCTCACGCACCGCCGCGACATCAGCCGGACCAGCCAGGCACCCCTCCCGCAGTAGTCCGCGACCTCACGACAGCTCGACTCCCCCTTCGACACCCACTCGACCGAGTCCACCACCAGGCGCACGAAGGCCCGCGCCGCCCGATTCACGTCGCCGACCCGACGGCGACCCGCACTCCACGACCTCACCGGGCACGAGCAGGTGCGAGAACTCAGCCACGGGCGGCTCCGACTGCACGACCCGGCCGACCTGCACACCCTCCCGCACCTGCACGTCCGCAGCACAGATCGACGGCAGCACCCACCTGCCCGTCCCGTCCGGGGGCTCGTTCTCGACGACGCACCTGTAGAACTCCCACTGGGACAAGGAGTTCACACTGCCCTCCCACGCCGTCAGCGGCACGACCCGCTCAGCGCTCCCCCCGTCGACCCAACCGCCGGTCGTCGAGCTGCTGCACCAGCAGCCGCCCCGGAGCGTCAGGGCCCGGCGATGCACAGGCAGGCCCTCACGCGCGGGCCGGCCCTGGACGCTCCCGACAGCGGACCGCCCTGCAGAGCGCCCTGCGGAGCGCCGTGCAGCAACTGCACGTGCCCGAACAGCGCCGACCCAGCCCCAGGCAACGGCCTCTCCCGCCCGCCTCCTGCGCCCGCAACCGCTCCTCCCGCCTGCCTCGACGGGCGCGCTCGATCTCCGCCGCCACCACCGGCACCGGCTCCTCGACCAGGCCGCCCCGCGTCCAGGCGCTGCCTGGCGGTGGTCGTGTCCCTGCTCGTGGGGACGATGGTGATGGTGGGCATCACCTCGCAGGTCCGCTGCGCGAATACCTCCGCCAGCGCGACCGCGTCGCCCGCGCCGCGGTGCAGCGCCTTGACGGCGACCAGGCCGCCCGGCTCGAAGTCCGGCCGCCACATCGCCCCGCCGGCCCCGTCGCCGCGGTCGGTTAGCCGCAGGGACCTCGTGGGCTGTGGTCGCCCGCGTATCGAACCGGCCGCGGAGCACGTGCCGATGCCGGGCGTTGACCGGCACCAGAGCCCTCAGCGGCCCGACCAGCGGACTTGCGCGCAGCAGACCGAACAGGTCACCGGACCCCGAGGCGTCCAGCGGCGGTCCCTCCCCGGCCCGGGCGGCCACGCTCAAAGGTCGAACCCGTCCTCCCGGTCCTTGAAGTCGTTCAGCTTCTGGGCGACGTCGGTCACCGATGGCGCCGGCTTCCCGCTCGCCTTCGCCGCCTGCTCTGCCGCCGCCAGCAGCGCCCTGCGGCACTCGAGCACTCGGTCGCTGAAGAACGACGCCGGCAGGTACTCCAGCAGGTCCTTCTCGCGCAGCAGCTGCCGCTCGACCATCAGCCGCAGCGCGTCGCCGGTCGCGCTCGCCCCGGCCCCGCCCGTCTTGCTCGCGTGGTGCGAGGACCCGCTCACCTTGTACGCCACCTGCGTCGGCTTGAGCTCGTCGTCGACCAGGCCCGGCGCGAGGCGCCGGATCGCGCCCGCGACGAGCACGGACACGTCGGCGTCGGGGGCAAGCAGCAGGTCGACGCTGCGTGCCACCGGCAGACCGGCCACCGTCGAATGCAGCACCGTCTCCCAGATGGTCTGCCACTGCGCCGACTCCAGCGCCGCCGGGTCCGACGCGCGCATCGCCGCCGGGTCGATCGGGTCGGGCAAGATCGTCGACAGGTGCTGCAGCGTGTTGCCCGGCAGCAGCGACGGTGCCGCGAACGCCGCCAACACCGCGAAGTCGCACAGCCGCTGCGCCTCCCGGCGGGCGCGATACGACTCGCTCTCCCTGCCCGGCTCCGGGTCCGTGCAACTCAGGTCCTCAAGCGCGGCCTCGACCCTGTCCCGCTCGGCGGTGAGAGCGCCGAGCTCGGCGTCCAGGTCGGCCACCTGCTGCCGCAGGGCGATCTGCTTCACCGAACCGTCGCGCAGCCCGTCGGTGTATAGCCGGTCGGCGAGCTTCTTCCTCGAGCGCGCCAGCGACGCCAGTTCCTTGTTCAGCCCGGCCAGCTCCTGCCGCTTGAGCTTCGGGTCCAGCCCCTGGATCGTGCTCCAGCCGTCCCGATACCGCTCGGCGAGCGTCAGGTTCGCCTTCACATGCCGCATGAGGTCCAGGCGCCCGTGCTCGTCGCGCTGCAGCGGCTTCCACGTCGTCACCGTGTTCGACGACAGCCGACTCACGTCCATGATGTCGTCGACCACCAGGAACACCGGCACCGACACGGCCACCTCGCCGTCCTCGCCCGGGCAGTCGGCCCGCAGGACCACCATGAACAGCTGGACCGACTCCTGCGGCGTGTACGGGATCCGCAGCGGCTCCGGGTAGGTGTAGGTCGCGTCGGTCGACGGGATCGCCCGCAACTGCGAGCGGATCTCCAGCGCCTCCAGGGCCTGCGCCTTTGCCAGCGGGCTGATCTGGTCGGCGACGCCGCCGGTGACCGCATTGAGCTGGCGAACGAACTCGCGCTCGAAGTCGGCCTGCTGCTTCGGCGTCCGCTTCTCGCCGTCCTTGACCGGACGGGCGGCCACGGGCTCGGTCTGCAGGTCCAGCGCCTCGTCGCGCGGCGTCCGCGTCGTCGTCGGTAGCGGCCGCTCGGAGGTCTCGACCAAGTCCAGGACGCGCTGCAGAGCGTCCCAGCGGACCTGCGGCAGTGCACCGAGCCGCGGGTAGTGCTCAGCCCGTGTCCCCTCCGGGCAGGCGAACGTCGACCCGTCGCGACGCTGACCGTCGACCAGCGACAGCCCCGGCCACTGTTCCGGTACGCCACGCCGCTGCACGCTGAGGCACTCCTGCGCTCCGGACGGCAGCGCTGTGATCTGCCCGAACGACACCTGCACATTCGCGCCCGCCGTCAGGTGCACGCCGCCGTCCGGCGACAGACGGATCTTCAGCGCCTCCGACGGGAACCGGTCCGGGTCATACCACTCCCCGTTCACCACGCCCAGGGCCTGAGCCTTGCCGTAACCGCCGAGCAGGCCGTTCAGCAGGATCCGCGGCAGGTTCGCCGGCCGGGAGCGCTTCCCGCTCGTCAACTTCGCCGGGCGGCCAGTGCCGATGCAGACGTCGACCTCACGGGTCTGCGGCCGGGGCAGGACCGTCAGCGACAGGTATGGACCGCCGTCCGCCGCACCGGTCGGGACGAGCAGCAGGACCACAAAACCTCCAGAGGGATGCGACGAGCGTAGGCATGACTAGCCGATCCCGCCTGCGGTTCGCCCAGCAACCTGAAGAGTCACGGCTCGGCGCCGTCTCGGGATGCTGCCCCCGCCGACGCGCCCGGGAGACTGGCCCGGCAGCGGCGAGTGAGTCGGGGCAGCACCCAGCACCCAGCACCCAGCACCCAGCGGCCAGCGGCCAGCGGCCAGCGGCCAGCAGCGGAGTTGACCCGCTTTCGCGGACACCTCGTTGCTGCGGACCCGGGTTAGGCCGCAGCGGCTTGTGCAGTGTGTCGTGCCTCGAACGCGGCCGGTGAGATGTGGCCGAGTGAGGAGTGCCGGCGGCGGGTCGCGAACAGGCTCTCGGCCAGGGCGTTATCGAAGCAGGCGGCGACCGATCCCATGCTCGCCAGAGCACCGTGGCGGCGTAGCTCACGTTCCAGGGCGTGTGAGCTGTACTCCCCGCCGCGGTCGCTGTGGTGGATGACCCTGTCGCTTGCCACCTCGAAGGGACCGGGGTGTTGCCACGACCTAGGGACCACCTCGGTCGAGTGTTGATGGTCATCGTGTCTCCTTGTTTGGTCAACTGGACGCGCCGAGGTCGGCGTGAGCGACGGGCGATTCGCAGTTCGGGCAGAGCCCGCCGAGGCCGGCGCGAGTGCAGGGTTGGTTGCAGTCGTGACACCACTGCTGGCCGTAGAAGCGTTCCTGGCAGGACGGGCAGGAGTAGACGGTGACGTCGCGTCGCCGCTGCGCCGGCGGGACCGCCACGGCGGGTTGCGGGGCTTGCTGTCGGCTGCGTGACCAGGCGGCCTTGCGGCAGTTGTCGGAGCAGAAGCGCCGCCGCCGGACGCGCCGGAACGGGGTCGTGCAGAGTGGGCAGAGCAGCCAGCCCGGTGGCAGCGAGGTGGCCGCTGTCGTCGTGTTGTCGTCGTCGGGCGGGGTGTCGGTCATGCTGATCCTCCCGGCGGGCCGGGGCGTTGTCGGCGGCGGTAGGACTCGCCTTCGACGACGAGTTCGTAGCTGGTGGACACCAGCCGGTCGACGGCGGACTGGGCCAGCAGGGTGTCGGCCATGACCGCTATCCACTCGGCTGGCTCCCGGTTGCTGGTGATGATCGTGGAGGCTCTGTGATGGCGTTCGACGACGAGTTCGTAGAAGTCGGCGGTCGCGGTCGGGTCCATCGCCTGCAGCGCGAAGTCGTCGAGGATGAGCAGGTCGACGCGGGTCAGCCGGCGCATCTCGGCGGGCAGGCTGGCGTCGAGCCGGGCGGCCTTGAGGGAGCGGAACAGCTGGTCGGCGCGGTGGAACGCGACGCTGGCCCGGCGCCGGATGGCGATGTGCCCCAGGGCGCTGGCCAGGTGGGTCTTTCCGACTCCGACAATGATGGCGGCAGACTGCAACATCTTCGGTCGGTTTTGCCGTGCCAGGTGAGGGTGACCACCGCGACGCACCCGTTGTTCGGGGAGCTGCTCGCGGCCTTGGACTTCCGCCGCCTTGACGGCGTCCTGCATCTGGTGGTGGCGTTGCCGGACGGGAGCCCTGGCACGATCCGCGCGGAGGCCACGGACGTGCTCGGTGCGAGGCCGGAGGGAGCGGCGGGCACGGTCCTGGACGTCGAGGGGCTGTTGTCGTTGCGCCGGCTGGTGTTGCAGCTGCAGCCTGGCCGCGGATCGCGGCCGAGGCGGGCCGGGTCGAAGGCGGCTGGTCGAAATGCGTGACGCTTTGCCTGAGGGCCCCAACAGGCTGGCCCGTAGCGGCTTGATCTGTGAGTGCTGCGGCCGGGTGGTCGTCACCACCGTGGAGGGGGTCTTCAGCAATCCGGCGGTCGGCAGCGTTCAACGGTTCTGCTCCGCATCGTGCCGTCAGGCCGCCTATCGGCGCCGGCTCAGCGGGGTGGCCGAGGACCTGCCGCGGCAGCGGACGGCCGGCCGCGGCCGCCGGCTGAACCGAGCGGATCGCCTTGCGGCGCAGGGAAATCAGGTGGAACGCAAGTAGGTTCACCGCGTCCTTTGTCGCGCCAACGATTCCGGAAGGTGAACCTACTTGCGTGCCCTGACAGTAGTCGCAGCACCCGTCCAACTCGCTCTGCCCAGCCCCGATCTGGCCGACCCAATCGAGCGGTGGTGGGACCTGCCAGAGCTCACCCGCACCCAGGTCCTGGCGTTGCTCGCCCGGCTGATCGCCCGCGCCGTGCTCCTGGAGCCGACCGACCTGGCTGAGGAGGCCACCGATGACTGAGCACGCCGTTCTGGTCTCACCGAAGATTCTCGCGGTCCACCTCGGTCGCGACGCGTACGTGTATGTCCGGCAGTCCACCCTCACTCAGGTCCGGGAACACACCCAGAGCCTGGCCCGGCAGTACGAGCTCCGCGAACGCGCTGTCGCGTTGGGCTGGGATGCCCATCAGGTCAAGGTGATCGACGCGGACCTGGGACGATCCGGGTCAGAGACCACCGCCCGGGAGGGCTTCAAGGAACTCGTCGCCGACGTCGGCCTGGGTCATGTCGGGATCATCTTCGGAATCGAGGTCAGCCGGCTGGCCCGCAACAACGCCGACTGGTATCAGCTGCTGGACTTGTGCGCGATCACGAACACCCTGATCGCGGACTCCGACGGCGTCTACCACCCCGGCGACTTCAACGACCGCCTGGTGCTCGGCCTCAAAGGCACGATGAGCGAGGCCGAGCTGCACCTGATCCGCTCCCGGCTGACCGCCGGGCTGCGACACAAGGCAGCCCGCGGCGAACTCCGCCAAGGCTTGCCGGTCGGGTTCGAGCACGACGGTGACGACAAGATCGCGATGACCGCCGACGAGGCGGTCGTGGAAGCGATCGCGGTGGTGTTCCGCCGGTTCGCTGAGCTCGGCTCGGCCCGCCAAGTGCTGCTGACGCTGCGCGAGGACGGGCTGCTGCTGCCCCGTCGGCCGTCCCGGACCGGCCGGGTGCACTGGGCCCCCGCGACCTACCCGGCGGTGCACGACTTCCTGACCAACCCGACCTATGCCGGGGCGTTCGTGTTCGGCCGGACCCGCACCGAGAAGTGCAACAGGGAAGCTTCTGGCGCACCACGTTCCGTAAGCAACGACGCGGTGCACGCCGGGCCGGCCTTGAGTGAAAACCCGGTGTGCAGCGTCCGGCCCACACCTTTCGGCGTCGGGCTCCAGGAACTGGTCTGCTGGGGGAGAAGGTCTGCTACCAAGTCAGGACAAGAGCCCGTCGGGTCGCCGGGTCAACCGGATCGGGCTCGACGTTCAGCGGGTCCCGCAGTAGAGCCGGCGGCTGCCCTGCTGTGCTTCTTGGTGCTTCGGCTGACGGGACATTTTCGGGAGCACGAGCGGGCCACCGAGCCCACCCCCTACGACGACGTGGACAAGCTCGCCGCCAGTGTGTCGGGCCGATGCGCCGATATAGGGGAACCACTGACCCTCGACCTCGACGACGGCACGTCCTACGACCCGGCACGCCGACCAGCGGCGACGAGCAGTCGTCGGATGACGGGGCAGACCGTCGGCTGTCCGCGCACCCGACCTGCCCGCCACTCAGTCCATGCATTGCTCCCTGCCGGCGGCGGAGGGCACGTTGTCTCCCAGACCTTGCTTCCTGCCCCGGAGCCCGGCACCGTCCCTGACCCGCATGGGGCAGGGTCTCGCCCGCGCCGTTAGCGCTCGAGGCCGAGGACCAGGACGTCGGTGACGCCGACGGTCAGGAGACTCCGAAGGACGACGGGGCGTCACGGTCTGACCAGGAGCCGCCGCACTGACCGGGTGGAACGCGGGCGACAGGCTGCGTAACACCGCTTGTGGCGCTCGCCCAGGGAACCTCGTCCTGGCTGGACGGATGCTCCCGCAAACGTCCCGCCACTCGTCCGGAGGCGATCCGGCAATATCGGCGGGCAGCGAGCGCAACTGCAAGAGCGATCAGAAGGTGCTAGCTGCCAGCGCCGATCCGATGCCGAGGATCAGCGCACGGTAACAAGCGCCTTCGCATCACCTCGAGGGAGGAAGCTTGCCTTGAAGCCCGTCGCTACGTCGTAGACGGTCCGGCTTGCGATCGCGTCGCCGTCCGGCGTCGGCGACCGGGGAGCCAGGGGGCGTCATGGAGTACGCAGCAGACGGCAGGCCGACCGGCAACGTCGACGGAGGAGCTGATGCGCTGGTGGGGCTCGAACCGGCTCGTCCTCGCCGGGAGGCGCGGCGGCCCGCCCGGAAGCTTCCGGTGACGGGTCGTCGGTCTGGTGGCACGGTCTCGTCGTGGCAGCCGCTGGGGTTGCCGTCAGGAGGTCTGGTCATGGTCGGTCGTGTTCTAAGGGTGCTGGGGCGGATCGCTCTTGCGGGGACCGTGGCGCTGGGCGTGGTGGCGGTGATGCCGGCGGCTGCGCAGGCGTCGTCGCAGGTGCAGCACCGGGACGCGAACGCGTACGCCTACTGGGACTATAACGCGCCGGGCGGCTACTACAACCACGACTCAGAGATGATCGTGCGGCGGAAGGCCCCGTCGTCGTACTGGGCGATGAACTGGGGCTTCACCGGCGGTGGCGAGGGCGGCGGCTACATGGGGCTGCAGACGAACGGCAACCGGTTCGACGGCAGCCAGGGCGACACCGCGATCGTGTCGCTGTGGGACGCGAACGCCGTCCGCAACGGCAAGTGCGGCTCGTTCGGCGGTGAGGGCTCGGGCCTGTCGTGCCGGGTGCCGATGACGATCGAGACGGGGACGGCGTACCGGCTGCGGGTGTGGCGGCTCGACGCGGACGCGGGCGGCCAGTGGTGGGGCGCGTGGGTACTGAACGAGCGGACGGGCCGTGAGGTGCACCTGGGCGAGCTGCGGGTGGAAGGTGCGAAGCGCTGGATGGGTCCGGCGATGCACTTCAGCGAGTACTACGGGCCGGCGCGGGCGTGCAACGCGGTGCCGCAGTCGGTCGTCGACTTCACCCAGCCGGCGGCGGACTTCGACGGCCGCTACTACCGGGCCTACTCACACTTCGCGTCGAGCCACATCGGGGCGTGCACGGGCGGGTCGGTTCGAGTCGTGGACTGGGGGTCGACGCGGGCGGCGCGGGTGACGCTCGGCGGCTAGCGCTCCGGTTCGTGACGTCGCTCTGACGGCCCTGCCCCTCCCCTGCAGTATCGGGAAGGGGCAGCGGC
>JAABUN010007320.1_pt1 | contig 11989 bp, 10 predicted proteins | sample 5559311 | NCBI WGS metagenome assembly JAABUN01 (sample SAMN10711877, study PRJNA513370) | rock metagenome | isolation source: Antarctica rocks | place: Antarctica: Victoria Land, Siegfried Peak sud | reverse complement strand
GATGCAGTCTCACTTCCGGGCCTCCTTCGGCAGGTTGCTTGTCTCGCAACCAGCACCCTCCGGGGAGGCCCGGACAGAACAACGCTCCTGTGAACTACAGCTAGCGCCGGAGCCCGGCAAACCGCAGCTTCAGCTCCTGAGGCTGAGCTCCGACACCGCCGCCTTGCCCCCCGGTGGCAGCGCTGTGATCCAGAGCAGATAATGGCGGTACTTACGACCGCCGGTGTCGAGCGCCACCCGCTCGGTCTCTCCCACGTCGACGGGCTTGCCGACCGGCGTCCAGCCCTCGATGGTCGTCGGCGTGTCGTCGGCGGCAAAGACCTGAGCACGCCAACCGGGCAGCGAGCTCACCAGGTCGAGGCGGCGGGCGGCCACGGGCGAGCCGGCATCGATGGTCAGGCCGACCCCCTCCTTGTTGCCAGGGGTGCCGAACTCGAAGCGGTAGGTCTCGGTGTCCCAGATGGTGGTCGGGTTGCCGTCCACCGCGTTGCCGACGTCGTCGCTGGATTCCTTCCCGTCTCCCGGAGGAGGATCGAAGTCGGCCACGTCGTCGGCCGCGAGCCTGAGCTCGCTGAGGCCGCGGTTGTCACCACCGGGAGGCGTCGCCGGCGCGGACCCCTCCTCGGTGCGGCTGATGACCACCACGACCACCACGGCCACGAGTGCGGCGGCCAGAACGCTCGTGGCCAGCGCCCGCCGGGGGTTGCGCAGGCGGCGCGGAGCCACCTCGGTCGTCTCCTCGGGAAGCTCCTGAAGCAGGGAGCGCGCCTCGCCGGTCGTCTGCCCCGCGCGCGCCGCCTCGATGGCCAGCGCCTCCTCGAGGTCGTGCTCCAACTCGTACACCGTGGCGTAGCGGTTGCCGCGCTCCTTGGCCGTGGCCTGCTCGATGATCAATGCGAGGTTGGCCGATACGTCGGGACGGTGGGCCTGGACGTCCGGCAGCGGATCGCGCACGTGCTGCATGGCCACCGTGATCTGGCTCTCGCCGCCGAACGGGACCTCGCCGGTGAGCATCTCGTAGAGGCAGACGCCCAGGGAGTAGATGTCCGACTGCTCGGTGACCTGCTCGCCGAGGGCCTGCTCCGGCGAGACGTAGTCGGTGGTGCCGAGCACGCGGCCGGTGGCGGTGAGCCCGTGGGACTCCAGGGAGCGGGCGATGCCGAAGTCCGTGACCTTCGCGCGGCCTTCGGTGTTCAGCAGCACGTTCTGAGGTTTCACGTCCCGGTGCACCAGCCGCTCGGCGTGGGCGGCCATCAGAGCACGGCCGATCTCGATCGCGTAGGCCACCGCCTCGGGGACCGGCAGCGGCCCACCGCGCTGGATCCGGTCCTTGAGCGTCTCACCCTCGACGTACTCGAAGACGATGTAGGGATGGCCGTCGTCCTCGCCGGCGTCGATCACGGTTACCACGTTCGGGTGCGACAGCCGCGCGACCGCCCGGGCCTCGCGTCGGAAGCGCTCGAGTTGGTCCGCGTCCGTCGAGAGGTCGCGGTGCATGAGCTTGATGGCGACCCACCGCTCGAGGGTCTCGTCGAAGGCCCGGTAGACGGTCGACATGCCGCCGGAGCCGATCTTCTCATCCAGCCGAAAACGGCCGTTCAGGAGGGTGCCGATCACCTTTTCTCTAACTTGGTGGCTTGGCTGTCCGCGTCAGGTACCTGACCGATCCCGCGTGTCCCCATTCGTGGAGCTCGGAGCCGGTGATGAGGAAGCTTAGGGTGGACTTCCCCGGGAGCCTCGCGTGGACCCACGTAATGGGCGGGCTGGCGCGCGAGTACCGCCGGGAGGATCGAGCCGCGGCGGCCTTCCATTGGCTGGATGTGGCCGAACGAAGCGGGATGCCGCTGGACCCCCGGCTGTGGAAGGAGGGGCCGATCGGCTCTACCTATCCGGTCTGCATGGCGGTCGTGGCGGCAGCCGAGCAGGGAGCGGAACGGGGCAGCGCCTACCTACGGGCGGTGCGCGAAGGACTGATGTGCTTTCGGCGCAAGCTCGACACCAGCGAGGCGCTCGTCGAGGAGGCCCGGCGGGCGGGTCTCGACGTGGAGCGCTTCAGGGTCGATCTCGGCTCCAATGCCATCGTTGAGCGTTTCGGCGAGCACCTCGACGTGGTCCGCGACATCCCGGCGGAGGCCCGCGGCGAGGAGGGAGCGGTGGTCGAGGGCCGGGGCGGCGGCGAGCGGCTGACCTTCCCCTCGCTCTGCTTCACGGGGGAAGACGGCGTCGACCGCTGGGTCTTCGGGGTGCAGGACTACGGGCGCTACCGGGCCGCGGCCGAGACCGCGGGGGCCGCGCCATCGGGTGACGGGCCACCCGGCGTGCTCGACGCACTCCGCCGTTTCGGGCGTATGGCCACGCGCGAGGTCGCCGAGGTATGTGCGCTGCCCGGCCCGCGCTCCCACGCCGAGCTGTGGCGCTTGACCGCCGAATGGCAGGTGCGGCCGGTACCGGTGCTCACGGGGTACCTGTGGGAGCCGGCTTAGCGGCCGTCGGGCCGACTCGGCGCTTCGGTGGCCTCGGTCATCAGCCCGCGGCCTCGAACCCCTGACCGTCGCGGCCGATGAGCCCGCGCGACGACACCTCGACGCGGCCCGTGGCGTCGGTGACCTCGCCGATCACCGCGGCACCCGGATGACGGACGGTGAGCAGCTCCAGCGCGAGCGGAGCGTGATCCGATGGCACGACGCAACAGAACCCGCAGCCCATGTTGAAGACCTCGTGCACCTCGACCGCGCCGATACCCCCGCGTTCGGCCACCAGCTCGAAGATGGGCGGGATCGGCAGCGGGGCGTCGATGCGGTAGCCGACGTCGGCCTCGAGTCGCAGCAGGTTGAGCAGGCCTCCGCTGGTGATGTGGGCGAGGCCGCGCACCTCGACCGCCCCGGAGTCGATGAGGTCGCGCACCGCGCGCACGTAGATCACCGTCGGCTCCAGGAGCGTTTCGCCCACCGTCGCTCCCCCCAGTTCGGACGGCCGCTCGTCGAGGTCGGGAAGGGCACGCCGGGCCAGCGTCAGCCCGTTGGAGTGGACGCCGCTCGCCGGCAGCCCGATCACGACGTCGCCGGGGCGGATGGCAGCGCCCGTGACGATCGCGTCGAGGGCCACGGTGCCGAAGCACGTGCCCACGAGGTCGAACCCGTACGGAGAGGGGTGCCCGCGGATCAGCTCGGGTAGCTGAGCGAGCTCCCCGCCCGGGATCTCCACCCCGGCCTGCTCGGCTCCCGTCCGGAGGCCCCGGGCGATGCCTGTGAGCATCTCGGGCTGCGCCTCCTCCACGGCTATGTAGTCGAGCAGGGCCAGCGGCTCGGCGCCGACGCAGATCACGTCGTTCACGTTCATCGCGACGCAGTCGATGCCGACGGTGTCGAAGCGGCCAAGCTCCTCCGCGACGATCACCTTCGAGCCGACGCCGTCGGTGGAGACCGCGATGCCCGTCCGGTCGTCGATGCGCAGGACGTTGGCGTAGTGGCCGGAGCCCATGAGCGCCCGCTTGGGGCGGCCGGGGTCGATGCCGCGCAGCACCTCGACGAGGCCTGCGACTGCCGCTCCGGCGCGAGTGGTGTCGACCCCGGCTCGGGCGTAGGCGTCGTCGTCGGTCACGATCGTCCCCCGTCGGTCATGGACTCAACCTAACGCGCAGACGGCTGAGAGCCACGCCCCCGAGCAGCACCCGGTAGGCGGCAAAGGGCGCAAACGAGGGCGCGGCATCGACCATCCGGATCAGCCCGGCACATGCGAGCGTCGATCCAAACGCTCCGGCGGCTCCCAGCGCGAAGGCCGGGCGCAGCTCCGGCGCCAGGCCGCGCCGGGCGAGCCGCACTCCCTTGAGTGCCGTGGCGCCGACGATCACCGGCAGGGCGGCGTGGCGGGAGAGCTCGTTGGCCCCGCGTCGTCGAAAGCCGCGCAGGCGGGCGGCGGTGAGCGTCGCGCCGTTGCGCGAGATTCCGGGCGCGAGCGCCGCCGCCTGCGCCAGGCCCACAATCAGGTGGTCCCTCGCAGAGGCCGATGAGCGCGGTCGACGGCCAGGGGCGAGGTCGGCCAGGCCGAGGGCGATGCCGGCGCCGATCTGGGCGCGCGCCACGCCGCGCGGGTCACCGAGGCGACCTTCGATCAGACGCTCGAAGGCGAGCCCGGCCGCCGCGGGGGGTACGAACGTGCAGACGATGTGTCCCACCGTGCGGCGGTCGAGCCGACGCGCGACCGAGCGCACCTCGCCTCTGAGCGCGACCACCAACGCGAGCGCGGTGCCGGCGTGAAGCGCCACCTCGAAGGCCTTCCTCAGCTCCGGGTCGAGGGCGGCGTAGGGCCAGTCGAGCAGGGCCGGAACGAGCACGAGGTGGCCGGAGCTCGACACCGGCAGCAACTCGGTCGGCCCGTGGAGAACGCCCAGCGCGAGCGCCTGTGAAAGCCTCAGTGCGGGCTTGGAGCCCTCCGCCGCGACGGGCTCAGACCGTCTCGGATGCGGGCTCGGAGGGCCGTTCGGCGGTCGGGCCGCCGCGCCGGCTGCGGAGAATCAGGTAGAGCAGCCCGCCGACTATCAACGCCGCGACGGCGTAGTCGACGTAGTGCAGCGAGTCCTTCCAGTCGTCCCAGCGGCTGCCGGCCTGCTGGCCGATGAAGGTGAGCAGGAGGACCCACGGGACGCAGCCGGCCAAGGTCAGAGCCGAGAAGCGCCAGAACGGCATCCGCGCGACGCCGGCCGGCAGCGAGATGAACGTGCGCACGATCGGCAGCATGCGCGTGAAGAACACCGTGACGTCGCCGTGGCGCTCGAAGTAGCGATCGGCCTGCTTCAGGTGCTTGGGCTTGATGTGGAGCTTGCGCCCGTGCTCCTCGAGGATGTCCACACGCCCGTAATAGCCGACCGCGTAGGCGATCCACGAACCGACGAGGTTGGCCACCGATCCCACCGCCACGGCGGCGAACAGCGAGTACTCGCCGCGATCGACGTTGAAGCCTGCGAACAGCATGGTGGCCTCGCTGGGCACCGGAATGCAGGCGCTCTCGAGCACCATCAGCAGGAAGACGCCCGGGAGGCCGAGCTCGCGCACGACGTCGACGGCCACCTCGATAATGGGATCGGTGATCGAGGCGATGAGGAGCATCTGAGCAGCGATCAGCGTAGCGACGCTCATCCGCGGTCCTCCCTGATCTCCACTCGCACGCGGAAGCGCCGGCCGTTTGCCTCGTAGAAGGCGGCCTCCTCCCAGCGGTCGGTGGTGAGGGCTCGCAGGCGTTCGAGGGCCGCCTGGGTCGGTGCCTGCGGGTCGAGTCTCTGAACGTCGTCGTCCAACAGGTCGGCCCGACGGTGCCGGCTGCCGCCCTCCGGCTGCGGCCGACGCTCATAGGTGCCCTCGGCCAGCAGCGGCCAGGCCCGCTCGAAGACCTCGAGCTCGAGTTCCTTCAGGCGCGCGTACAGGGTGTGCGCGGTGTCCCCGGGATCGGGCTCGAGCCGTTCTTGGTCGACGATGTCACCGCTGTCGACGCCTGTGTCCATGAAGTGGAGCGTGGCTCCGGCCGGCGTGCCTTCGAGGATCGCCCAGCTCGGCGTGTGCCAACCGCGGCCCCAGGGGAGGTATGCGGGGTGGAGATTGAGAACTCCGGCGCGGGGGAGCTCGAGCACCGCCTTGGGCACGATCAGCGGGAAGTGCACGCACACGATGAAGTCGAGCTCGAGCCGACGCAGGAGCTCCATGCCCGCGGCCTCGGCGAAGGCACGCCCGACGAGAATCTGCCCCGGCGCGAGCGAAGGGCAGAGGGCGCGAAGCTCGCCGCCATGCGACGCGTCCTCCGGCATGAGCAGCGCCGATGGCTCGGCACCCTGGTCGACGAGGTAACGAAGGACCTCCACAGCCACGTCGCGGTCCCCGGCGAAGGCGATCCTCGGAGCGGACACGCGTTGGAGCCTATGGCCGCCGCGGTCGTTCGCGGGAGCGGCCGTATGCTCGCCGCCGTGCGCGTCTGGGTCGACCTCACCAACAGTCCCCACGTGCTGATCATGCGGCCCCTCATCGAGCTGCTGCGGACCGACGGTCACGAGGTGGAGGTCACGGCCCGCGACTTCGCCCAGACGCTCGGGCTGCTCGAACGCCATCGCATCGACCACACGGCAGTCGGGCACCACCGCGGTGGGAGGCTGGCCAGCAAGGGCGTTGGGCTTCTGTCGCGTTCGGGAGCCCTCATCCGCTGGGCCCGACACCGCCGGTTCGACATCGCGCTCGGCCACGGCTCGAACGACGTGACCGTGGCCGCCCGGGCGCTCGGCGTGCCCAGCGCCACGGCGCTCGACTACGAGTGGGCGAAGGTGCAGCACGGCGTGAACTGCCGTCTAGCGCGAGCGGTGGTGGTCCCGGAGGCCATACCGCCGGAGCGCCTGTTCGCCTACGGTGCGCGCGGCAAGCTTCGTCGCTACCCGGGGCTGAAGGAGGAGTACTACCTGGCCGATTTCGAGCCGGACCGTGCGGTGCTCGAGGAGCTGGGCATCGACTCGGACAAGCCGCTGGCCGTGGTGCGAACCCCGCCCGACGTATCGCTCTATCACCGCTTCGAGAACGACCTCTTCGGTGGGGTGCTCGACCGTCTGCGTGCGACGCAAACGGTGGTGTTGCCGCGCACGCCGACGCAGCGGGAGCAGCTCCAGCGAGACGGTGGATTCATCGTGCCCGCGCGTGCCGTCGACGCTCCTTCGCTCGTGGCGTTCGCCGACGTGGTGGTGTCCGCGGGGGGGACGATGAACCGCGAGGCGGTGGCGCTCGGCACGCCGGTGTACACGACGTTCGAGGGACGGCTCGGGGCCGTCGACGAGCAGTTGCTTGCGGAGGGGCGGCTGCGGAAGGTCGACCGCCCGGAGGACGTGGTGGTCGAGAAGCGGCTCTGGGGGGGGCGAGCCGAGCGCGTGCGGCGGGATCCGCGGGTGCTGCTGGAGATGATGGTGCGGGCGTAAAAGCGGCGGCTGGGTCGTTACGGCGCGAGCCGGACGCGACTTCAGGCGTCTGGATCCACCGATCCAACGCCGCATCGCCGACGCCCTCCCCCGTAAACTCCCCGCGTGGGCTCGCATTCGCGCATCCGCTCCTCGGTGTTGGCGCGGCGCTCCCTGCAGGTGGTCATCGACGCCGCGCTGGTCGCCGCCGCTTACTACCTCGCCTTCGTCCTGCGCTTCGACGAGGGCATCCGCCCTCGCTACGAGCGACTGCTCGTGGACACCATCGTCTTCGTGGTGCTCGGCAAGCTCGTCGTGTTCGCGCTGTTCGGCCTTTACCACAAGCTCTGGCGGTTCGTGGATCAGCGCGACTTCGAGACGGCCATCCGCGCGGTGCTGGTCTCCACCCTGCTGCTGGTCGGCGCGCTGTTCCTGCTGCCCCGCGGCGCCGACCCACCCCGCGGCGTGATCGCGCTCGACTTCCTCCTGACACTGGTCTTCGTCGGCGGCAGCCGGCTGCTCGTGCGCGTGTTGGTCGAGCGTGGCTTTCGCCGCACGATCGCACCTCGCGGCTCGCGCGAGGTGCTCGTGGTCGGGGCCGGGAACGGGGGCCAGCTGGTGGCCAACGAGCTGCGGCGCAACCCGCAGCTGCGCAACGTGGTGATCGGCTTCGTGGACGACGACCCGCGCAAGCAGGGCGCGCGCGTGGCGGGCATCAAGGTCGAGGGCACGACCGACGAGTTGCCCCGCATCCTCGACGGCGCCGACCCCGACGAGGTGATCATCGCGATCCCGTCGGCCCCGGGCGCCCTGCGCCAGAAGGTGGTCACCGCCTGTCGCGCCCGCGGCATTCCGGTGCGCACCATGCCCACGGTGTTCGAGCTGCTCTCCGGTGGTGGCACGGGCCTCATCCGCCAGATTCGCGAGGTCAAGGTCGAGGACATCCTCGGCCGCGACCCGGTGCGTCTGGAGATCGACCGCGTGGGCGCCTACATGCAGGGCCAGGTCGTGCTGGTGACCGGCGCCGGGGGCTCCATCGGCTCGGAGCTGTGCCGTCAGATCGCGCGCGTCGGCCCGCGGACTCTCGTGCTCGTGGACCAGACCGAGAACAGCCTGTTCGAGATTCAGCGCGAGCTCGTCCAAGACCGCCACTTCACCCCCGTCGCGAGCGTGCTCGCCGACTGCAAGGACGCCGTGCGCATGCGCGAGATCTTCCTCGACCACCGGCCGGCGGTCGTCTTCCACGCCGCTGCCTACAAGCACGTGGCGCTCATGGAGGAGAACCCGATCGAGGCCGTGCGCAACAACGCGGTGGCCACCAGGATCGTCGCCGCCGCCGCGGCGGAGGCGGATGCGCGGCGCTTCGTGCTCGTGTCCACCGACAAGGCGGTCAAGCCCGCAACCGCCATGGGCGCCTCCAAGGCGCTCGCGGAGTGGGCCGTGCAGGGCGCCCAGCATCGTCATCCCCAGATGCGCTGCGCGACCGTGCGTTTCGGCAACGTGCTCGGGTCGTCGGGATCGGTGGTGCCGATCTTCCGCCGCCAGATCGCCGACGGCGGCCCGGTCACGGTCACCGACGAGAGCATGACTCGTTACTTCATGACGATTCCCGAAGCCGTGCAGCTGATCATCCGTGCCGGCGACCTCGGCCAGGGCGGAGAGACCTACGTGCTCGAGATGGGCGATCCCGTGCGGATCGTCGATCTGGCCCGCAACATGATTCGGCTGTCGGGGCACGAGCCCGACACGGAGATCGCGATCGAGTTCGTGGGCCGACGCGCCGGGGAGAAGCTGAGCGAGGAGCTCTTCAACTCGGACGAGCGGCCCCAGCCGACGCCGGCGGAGAAGATCGTGATGGCGGCCGGGCCTCCGGTGAGTGCGGAGTGGGTCGACGAGGCCTTCGCGCGCGCCGAGGAGCTGCTCTACGCCGGTGGCACGGGCGGGCTCGTGGCCACGGTGGCCGCCCTCGCCGCCGAACGCCGGAGCCTCGACCCCGAGGCGGCGATCACGGTGCACCCGTCCTGACCCGTCCGGTCCGCGCCGAGGCCTTTGTCCTCGGCGCGGACCGTTAACGTAGGCAGGCGATATGAAGATCGTGCAGGAAATTGGCGCCTACGCTGGCTTCGCGGCTGTGCTCGGGCTGGCGGTGCTGTCGGCCCTCTACTTCTCTCAGGCGCGTGACCTGAGGCAGCTGCGGGAGACCATCGCTCAGGGTCGCGGACGGCTACCCGACGGGCGGCCGATCGCTGCCGGGCTCGCAACCATGGCCCGCCCCGCCGCCGCGCAACCCGTACGCCAGCCCACGGTCGCGCCCCGCACTGCCGCAGCGCCGGTCACGGCCGCGGTAGGTACCCGCCCCGGGCAGATGGCCACGCCTGGACTCGGTCAGGGTGCCCCCGCAGGCCCGGCACAGACCCAGCCCCCGGTCGCGCAGCCGTCGACGGCCGCCGCGGCGGTCCGTCCCGCGGGCCTGCCTCGAGTCGCGCCGCCCATGCGGCCCACCCAGGGCGCCCCTCCGGCACGTGGCTCGGTGCTCGCGCCCGGGGCGTCGGCGGCAGTCCCGCGGCGCAGGTTCGGCGGCGTTCGCGGGATCGAGCCGCGTTACCTGGCGCTCATCGCGGCCGGCGTCCTGATACTGGGCGGCGGTGTGGCGTTCGGCGCCACCCAGCTGCTTGGCGGGGACGATGACTCGACTCCTGCCTCGAGCGGCGGCCAGTCGAGCCGCCGCGCCGCCCAACCGGCGGCGGTCGATCCCGGCACCGTCACCGTGTCGGTGCTCAATGCCACCACCGTGCTCGGGCTGGCTGCGCAAATCGGCGACGAGATCGAGTCGGCAGGCTTCCAGCGCGGCAACGTGACCAACGCGTCCGAGCAGGCGCGGGACGAGTCGGCGGTGCTCTTCGACAAGGGAGCCATGGAGGAGGGGCGCGAGGTGGCCAAGGCGCTGAAGATCAAGCAGGTCGAGCCGGTCGACCCGGCCAGCAAGCGACTCGCGGGCGATGCCACGGTCGTGGTGATCGTGGGTGCCGATCAGACCCAGTAGCGGCCCGCGGCTGCGCCGGTAGCCGGGCCCGCCCGAATGCAGAGCACCCTTCTGGTTCGCGCCGTCTTCGGCGCGCTTGTGCTGGCCACCGTCGGCGCGTTCTTCATCACCCAGCGCTTGAAGAGCTCGGCCCCGGTGGTCGAGCGCGTGCGCCTGCAGGCTCATATCTCCCCGAACGGGGACGGCCGCAAGGACGAGGCAATGCTCCGTTTCGACCTGCCGGAGTCGCGAGAGGTCACGGTGGCGATCGTCGACAGCTCGAACGAGGAGGTGCGCCGGCTCGCCGATCAGCGGCGGCTCGGACGCGGGCGTCACTTCCTGTCCTGGGACGGGCGCACCGACGCCGGAGGCGTGGCTGCCGAGGGCCTCTACCGCGTGCGCGTCGCGTTGCCCTCCGAGGCGCGGGCGGTGATCTCGTCGCGGGCGGTGCTTCTCGACGTGACGCGTCCGGCACCGCGAATTGTCTCGGTCAGGCCGATTCCGGGGCGCGGCGCCTCCATCCGCTACAACGGCCGCTCGGCCAGCCCGCCGCTGTTCCGCGTCTACCGGACCGACCGTGGCAATGCCGCCGAGGCGGTCGAGGTGGCTCGCTTCCGGGCCGAGGAAGCCGCGCGGACCGCACGGTGGGACGGCTTGGTCGATGCGCATCCGGCCCCGGAGGGCACGTACGCCTTCGCCGTGACCATCAGGGACCCCGCGGGCAACGTCGGGAGTGCTCCGGAGGTCCTGCCGCCCACCCCCGAGGGGGCGATCGAGGGGAGCGGCGTGTCGGTCACCCGCGTCGCGGTGTCCGGACCGCTCGAGCCACTCGCCGCGGGTGCCGACGCGGTGTTCTTGGTCCGAGCTCCGCTCGATCGCTACCGCTGGTCACTGACCCGCGTGGGGGCGGCTCGCCCCATCGCGCTCGGCCGGTCAGCCGATGAGCGGCTGAGCGTGACGGTGCCGCGACGGGCCCCGACCGGCCTGTACGCGCTGAGCGTCGAGGCGACCGGCGACAGAGCGGTCTTTCCCGTCGCTGTCCGAGGCCGGGCGCCGGGTCGCGACGCTCGACGGAGGCTGCCGCTGGTGGTCCTCCCGACCATCACCTGGCAGGGCCTCAACCGAATCGACGACGATCGCGACGGCTTCGCGAACACGCTCGAAACCGCGGGATCCGTCGGCCTCGACCGCCCCTTCGCGCTCGGTGACGCCCCGAGCGGCTACCGCGAAGAGGTGGAGCCTCTGCTCGCGTTCCTGGCGGCCGAGGGCATGAAGTACGAGCTGACCACCGACCTCGCGCTTGCTCGCGGCGTGGGTCCTTCCTTGACCGGCCGGCCCGGAGTCGTGCTGGCCGGCAGCGAGCGCTGGCTGCCGCAGTCCCTGCTCGAGCGGCTCACTCGCTACGCCCGCGGCGGAGGGCGACTAGCGAGCTTCGGTGCCGACGCTCTTCGCCGCCGCGTCGAGTTGCAGGGCGATCGGCTCACCGATCCCGCACCGATCGGGGTGGCCAACGCACTCGGAGAGCGCACGCGCGCGCTGAAGATCGCGCCGGCCCCGCTTGTCGTGACCGGCGACCGGATCGGGCTGTTTGCCCGGACCGACGGGTTCATCGGGCTGTTCTCGCGCTTCGAGGAGACCGAGCGACTGCCGGTCGGCGCCACGGTGGTTGCCGCCGGGGAGCGTGAGCGGCCGGCGCTCCTGGCCTACCGGTTCGGGCGCGGGCTCGTGGTCCGCGTGGGCGCCCGCGGCTTCAGCGGCGCTCTCGTGGGTCCGGGCGCCGACGCCGAGGTGGCTAGTGTCACCCGCTCGCTATGGACGCTCCTCTCGCGGTAGCCACCGTCGTTCGCGAGGCCGGCGTGGTGGCGGCCTCGCTCGCGGTGGCCGGCGCGTTCGTCCTGCGGCCCCCGCCCGCCCGGGCCTTGGCGGTGCTCCTCGCCGGAGCGCTCACGCCCGGGCTGCTCGTGGCCGAGCTGTGGAACGGCGACCGCTTCCGCGACGCGCTGTCTGCGCCCCTCATCCTGGTGGCCGCCGCCGCGGGCCTGGCG
>JAABUN010007319.1_pt1 | contig 11990 bp, 9 predicted proteins | sample 5559311 | NCBI WGS metagenome assembly JAABUN01 (sample SAMN10711877, study PRJNA513370) | rock metagenome | isolation source: Antarctica rocks | place: Antarctica: Victoria Land, Siegfried Peak sud | reverse complement strand
CATCCAGGAGCTGCACCAGCTGCGCGTCGGCGTCTTTCGCCATGGAGCGGAACTTGACCATCCTGAACGTGGCACCTTTTGCCCCGATCCGCTCCTGCGAGTAGAGCACCGGCCCGGGGCTGGAGAGCTTGACCAGGAGCGCCACCAGCAGCAGCAGGGGTGAGAGGACCGCGATCAGGACGGCGCTGCCCGCGATGTCGAACAGACGTTTGAGCACACGGGAGCCGCCGGTGAGACGCGGTGTGGAGACGTGGATGAGAGGGAGACCTGCCACCGGTTGCGTGTGGATGCGCGGGCCGGCGATGTCGGTGAGGGCGGGGGCGAGGATGAGGCGGATCTCGGCGTCGGCGAGTGCCCAGCCGAGGCGGCGCAGCACCTCCGGATGCAGATTGGAGCCCGCGGACACCGCCACGGAGTCGGCATCGTTGGCCTCGATGGCGCTCATGATGGCGTCGACGTCGGCGCGGGTACCCACCACCGGCAGATCGTGATTGATCGTCAACGGATCCCGCGGACCGTTGATCACATACGCTGCCACCGGCAGATACCCCGCGTGCAGATTCTTCAGTAACGAGGTTGCCAGGTGATCCACCGCGTCGCGGTCTCCGATGAGGAGGATCCGGGAGGTGCTCAGGCCGTGCTTGCGTTCGGTGACGAGAAGTTGCCGGGTTATCCACCGTGCCAGCAGGAGACCGACGACGCCGGCGGGCAGCGCGAGGCCCACGTAACCGCGGGCAGTGTCATAGCGGAAGGCGTAGGAGAGGATCGCGATGATGCCGAACAGCCAGAGCGACGCCGCGAAGACCCGCTTGTACTCCTCTGCCCCGGAGCCGAGGACACGGGGGTTCCGCGTGTCCCAGGCGGTCAGCATTACCCACCAGGTGATGCTGAGGATCACGGTGATCCACGCGTAGGTGGTGATTGGGTCCGCATCGCTGGTGCTGACCAGGCCGAAGCGGACCAGCAGGGCCCCCGATGTAGCCCAGAGGATCACGACGGCGTCGACGACGGCGAGGCGGCGCGGGTAGCGCCGCATCCAGTGCGCAGGGGGCGCCGTTCGGTCCTTACCCGTGGATGTGTCTACCAGGGCATTGGCGGTGTCCGCACCACCCATACGCGCAGTCACGCTCATTCCTCGAGGGCGCGGCGGGTCTGCTGCTCCCGCCGGCCGAAGACTGCTTCATCGAAAGATGATGTGGATGTGCTGCCGTGACGGTCCGCCTGGACGGGACGGGCCGGTGGAGTCACGGGGGGAGTCGCCGGGGCAGGATCGGTGTCGCCGACGACGTCTGGTCCGGTGCTGAGCCCGGAGGACTCGTACGAGTAGTAGTTGTAGGCGTAGGCGTCCGGTCCCTTGGTGGGCAGGAAATTGATGACCACTCCGAGCAGATCGGCATTCACCATGTTCAGGTTGCCGAGCGATTTCTGCAGGTCCGGGATCTTCACTTTGGAGGAGCCGATCACGAGGACCACGCCGCCCACCTGCTGGGCCAGCACGGCCGCGTCGGTCACGGGGAGGAGCGGTGGAGCGTCGATGATGACGGCGTCGAACTTCTCCTCGAGGCGCGTGATGAGGCGCTTCATGGCGTCCGAGCCGAGGAGCTCGCTGGGATTCGGTGGAATCTGGCCGGCCGTGAGGACATACAGTTCGTCCGTGCCCCAGGGTTGCAGGAGGTCCTCCAGGTCCGCGCGGCCGATCAGTGCCGTGGTGAGCCCGGCGTTGCGTTCCAGGCCGAGGTATTCGTCCACGCGCGGGCGGCGGAGGTCCGCGTCGACGAGTGCGACGGACTGTCCGCCCTGGGCAATGGCGATGGCGAGGTTGGTCGCCGTCGTACTCTTGCCCTCACCGGGTAGCGACGACGTCACGAGCACGGCCTTGGACTTGTGGCTGACGTGTGCGAATTGGAGATTGGTGCGGATCTGGCGGAAGGATTCGGCGCGCGGGCTCTGGCCGGGCACCTGGGTGAGGAGCGGCTTCTTCACGGCATCCGCGTCGAAGGCGATACCGCCCAGCATCGGTGCGTCGCTGATCCGGCGGACGTCGGATTCGCCCCGAATACGCGTGTCGAGGGTGGTGCGCAGCACCGCGGCACCGACGCCGAGCGCGAGGCCCACGAGCAGCCCCAGTGCCAGGTTGAGGCGGGTGTTGGGGGCGGACGGCTCGGAGGGAGCGGTCGCCGGCGTGATGACCGTGAGATTGACCGGGGACGCGCCGCCTTCGCCCGGGCTTTCCAGGCTCTCGACGGTCTGGACGAGGCTATCGGCCGTTGCCTGCGCGATCGCCGCTGCCTGCACGGGCGAGGTATCGTCCACGGCGATGCTGATGATCACCGTATTGAGATCCGCAGTTGCGGTCACCTTTTCCGCGAGCTGCGCCGGTGTGAGGTCCAGCCCCAGTGAATCCACGACGGGCTGCAGCACGAGGGGCTCATTCACGGTCTCGACGTACGACTGCACGCGTGCCTGGGTGAAGGTATCGCCCTGCTGCAGTTCCTGGATGGTCCCCGAACTCTGGGTTGCCACGAACAGTTTGGTCTCGGCGGAGTAGGTGGGGCGCACCGCGAACGATGCCACCGCTCCGATCAGCAGGCCGACGACGGCGCAGACAGTGATCAGCAGCCAGTGGCGCCGCAAAATCCGAAGGTAGTCACTCAGCTCCAAAGGAGACCTCTCTAGATGCTTGTTTCATTGCCCTGCGAGCCTCGGGAGTCGACGACCGCTGGGTTCATTCGGGTGCGGGGTTCGTGCTGAGTCTAGCTGCGCACGCTAGCGCGGTGTGATCGGAACCACTCCACAGTGGAGCGGACACCGTCCTCGAGGCTGATGCCTGCCGTCCAGCCGGCGGCGGTCAGTTTCGAGACGTCGAGGAGTTTCTGCGGGGTGCCGTCGGGCTTGCTGGTATCCCATTCCATGCTGCCCGCGTAGCCCACCGCGTCAGCGACGATTCCGGCGAGTTCCCTGATGGTGACGTCGTGTCCGGTGCCGACGTTGACCTGCTCTGGCCCGTCGTAGTGTTCGAGCAGATGCAGGCAGGCGGCGGCCATGTCGTCCACATGCAGGAACTCGCGCCGCGGCGATCCGGTGCCCCAGTTGGTGACGGTGCCGGCGCCGTCGCGCACGGCCTCGTCATACCGGCGAATCAGGGCGGGGAGCACGTGTGAGCCCTCGGGTGAGAAGTTGTCGCCGGGGCCGTAGAGGTTGGTGGGCATCGCCGAGATCCAGGGCAGCCCGTCCTGGCGGCGGACCGCCTGGACGTGCATGATCCCGGCGATCTTCGCGATCGCGTACGCGTCATTGGTGGACTCGAGGTGGCCGGTGAGCAGCGAGTCCTCGCGGATGGGCTGCGGCGCGAGTTTCGGGTAGATGCAGGACGAGCCGAGGAACAGCACCCGCTCCACGCGCTGTTCCCGTGCGGAATCCAGTACGTTCACCTGGATCTGCAGGTTCTCGGTGAGGAAGTCCACGGGGTAGGTGCTGTTCGCGAGGATGCCGCCGACCTTCGCGGCGGCGAGCACCACGTAGCGCGGCTGGATGCGGGCCATGTAGTCGAAGACCGCCGTGCGATCCTTCAGGTCCACCTCGCTGGACGTCTGCCCGTGCAGGTTTGTGAACCCTTCCGCTTCGAGCGTGCGCCAGATCGCGGATCCGACGAGCCCGCGGTGGCCGGCGACGTAGAACGCGGCGTCCCGTGCGAGCGGGCCGGGCGTGAAGGCGGTCATGTCAGGCCTTCCAGCTGTCGAGGTCCACGGAGTCGATCCAGGTGCGGCCGGCATGCTTGAGCATCTCGATGTCGGCGTCGACCATGAGCCGGGCGAGGTCCGGGGTGTGTACGGTGGCCTTCCAGCCGAGCTTCGCTTCGGCCTTCGAGGCATCGCCCACGAGTGCGTCCACCTCGGTGGGACGCAGATAGCGTTCGTCGAACTTGACGTGGTCCTCCCAGTTCAGGTCCGCGTGCTCGAACGCTATCTGGAGGAAATCCCGCACGGTGTAGTTGCCGCCGATGGCCAGCACGAAGTCCTCGGGCTCGTCGGCCTGCAGCATGCGCCACATGCCCTCCACGTATTCGGCGGCGTAGCCCCAGTCGCGGACGGCGTCGAGGTTGCCCATGTAGACGTGCTCCTGCTGGCCTGCCTTGATGGCGGCGACGGCGCGGGTGATCTTGCGGGTCACGAAGGTCTCGCCGCGGCGTGGGGACTCGTGGTTGAACAGGATCCCGTTCACCGCGTACATCCCGTAGGCCTCGCGGTAGTTCCTGGTGATCCAGTAGCTGTAGACCTTTGCGGCTCCGTAGGGGGAGCGCGGGTAAAAGGGGGTGTCCTCGTTCTGCGGCGGGGGAGTGGCCCCGAACATCTCCGACGACGACGCCTGGTAGAACTTGGTCTCGATCCCGGCCAGCCGCACAGCCTCCAGCAGCCGGATGGTCCCCATGCCGGTGGTATCCGCGGTGTGCTCGGGTTCGTCGAAGGAGACCCGGACGTGGGATTGCGCTGCAAGGTTGTAGACCTCGTCCGGCCGGATGTCCATGAGGAGGGTCACCAGGCGCGAGCCGTCGCTGAGGTCACCGTAGTGCAGGAACAATTTCGCCGACGGATCATGCGGGTCCACGTACAGGTGGTCAACCCGGGAGGTGTTGAAGGTTGAGGCCCGGCGGATCAGTCCGTGTACCTCGTAGCCCTTCCGCAGCAGGAGTTCGGCAAGGTAGGAGCCGTCCTGGCCCGTGATGCCGGTGATGAGTGCGCGCTTAGGCATGTGATTCCCCAGGGTGTTTCTGCCGTGTGTCCGGGTGAGAGCCGGCGGCGAGATGCGTGAGATACCGATCATACGTCGCGATCGCGTGCTCCTCGGACAGCGTGGTCTCCATGAAGCGGCGACCGTTCTCCGCGAAACGGCCGCCTTGTTCCTTGTCAGCCGCCAGTGCTTCTGCGCCGCGGACAAGGGCCGCCGGATCGCCGGCGTTCACGCGCAGACCAGCTTGCGCCGTGGCAATCTCCTCAGCGGTGACGCTGCCCTCGTCCGTCGCCGCCAGGACAGGCACGCCGGAGCTGAAGTACGACGTCAGCTTACTGGGCACGGACATCTCCTTGACGCCCGGCAGTTCGTTGACGAGGAGGACGTCTGCGGCCGCGAGGGCTTCCTGAAATCGGGTGCCCGGCAGTGAATCCACGAACTCGATCCGCTCGATGCCCCGGGCGTGCTCCTGCAGCCTGGCACGCTGATTGCCGTCGCCCACCAGGACAAAACGGACTGCGCTGGCGTCGCAATCGGCGAGGCGGGCGGCTTCGACAACGTTGTCGATACCTTGCTTCGCGCCCATGTTGCCCGCGTGGAGCACGACGACGTCATCCGGCGCCCAGCCGAAGGACGCACGTGACGCTTCCCGGTCTTCGAGATGGAACGGCTTGAGGTGGGTCCAGTTGCGGATGACCTTCACGCGTGCCGGTTCAACTCCGAGCTGCTCTGTGACGTACTTGCGGAAGCGGTCGTGGATGACCACGACGCCATCCGCCGAACGCAGGATCCGGGACTCGATCCACGCCATAACCTTCGCTCCGGAGGATCCGGAGGTTCCCGTCTCGGTCATGCCCAGGCTGTAGAGATCCTGAACCCAGATGACGACAGGAGACTTTTCGCGTAACAGGCGGGCGCGGAGCAGAGCCAGGCCTGTAGATAACAGCGCGGGGCTGACGAGCACCACCGCGTCAGGAGAGCCCCAGCGCGCGGTTGCCACGCGCAGTCCGAAGGAAACCTCCATCCAGAGCCGGGCGAATCCGCGAGGGTTGGATGGGACGAAGTGGTTGAGTCGGGTGACGAGCACCCCTTGCAGGCGCTCCGTCATCTTCCACCCTCGGTACCCCGCGTGCCGCTTCCACTCCGGATAGTGGGGGAAGCCGGTGAGCACGAACGCTTGCCGGCCCCGTTCAGCGAGTCCCGTCGCCAGACCCGTCGTGTAGGGCGCATTTCCCGTTCTTTCCGGGAGATAATGAAGGCCGGCAATCATCGCCTGTGCGGATTGTAAAGTCACAGGTGCAACACTAGGCGGGGAGCCAACGCAAAAGTGCCGGTAGCTCATGGAGGTCTCAATGAATATGTCCAGTGACGAGGAAGTGCGACCGAAGGTCGCCCGTGTCATCAACCTCGCCGAGGCGCCTGGTGAGCGACAGGCCTGGGGGCGACCAGCTGCGGTGGTCTACGCCTGGGCGGCCGTCGAATTGCTCATCGTTCACAATCCTTGGCAGGTGAGTTCTGCCCTGAGAGTCGCTGTCCTGCGGGCTTTCGGCGCCGCGGTCGGCGAGGAAGTCCTGATCCGCCCGCGGACACGCTTCAAGTTCCCGTGGAAGCTATCCATAGGGGACCGGTCCTGGATCGGGGAAGGAGCATGGATCCACAATCAGGATCAGGTAACGATCGGCTCGGACGTCGTCGTTTCACAAGAGGTCTTCATCACGACAGGAAGTCACGCTCTCAGAGCTGACATGGCCCTTATCACCAGACCAGTGGTGATCTCGGACGGCGCGTGGCTTGCAACACGATCCATGGTTTTGGGGGGATCGATTATTGGTCGTTCTGCCGTCGTTGCCCCAAACGTCGTTGTTCCACCTAACTTCTTTGTGCCGGACGCCGTGATACTAGGAATCAATGAGCCGAGAATTACTGGAGGGCGATTCCCTGCATGAGAGGCTACGAACTGAACGAGAAAAGCGACGGGGCAACGACCGCGGCACCAACTAACCCGAGTTATGTTTTACATTTAGCGGTTCTTCCGAGCTACCGAACAGAGTGTATCGGATTGGTCCGCTCGCACTTCGGTAATGCCTTAGAGATATACATCAGTCCTCACCATCTCGACCCAACTGTGAAAAGCGATATACCAGCAGAATGGTTCTCCACCGTGCGGATGATTCGGTTCGGTGGTAAAGCATTCTTACAGGCTGGCGGATTCTCTCGTGCTTCGAGGGCTAGTAATGTAGTTGTTGATCTCAATCCTCGAAGCCTTGGTGCTTGGGTGATTCTCCTCACTCGTCGCCTTCTACGTAGAAGAACGGTTGTTTGGGGCCATATCCACCCCAAGGCTGGTCCTGAGTCGCCTACCGCGCCTCTCAGGCTCCTTATGCGCCGCCTTGCGACGGCTACTCTGTCCTACACGTACTCCGACGCTGAGTCAGCGCGTCTCGAGTTACCAGGAAAGCCTGTATTCATCGCACCGAACGCGATTTACAGACGAGCAGACATAGCTGGCGCCGGACAACCTGAGGACTTTCGTCGTAATCGAGCATTGTATGTCGGCCGACTAGAACCTCAAAAGAAACCGCTGCTGATGGTACAAGCACTAGCTAAGGCTTTATTGACATGCCCAAACATAGTTCTCACGATGGTAGGAGCGGGGTCTGAGCTTGCTGCATTGCGGAGTGCAGCGCAGGCGTTGGGTGTGACCGACAACGTCGACTTCTTAGGGTGGATAGAATCTGGCGAGCAACTAAGGCTTCTCTATGCCGAATCTTTCTGCTCGCTCTCCCCGGGTTTCGCTGGACTTGGACTAACACAAAGCCTCGGATTTGGCGTTCCGATGCTTGTCGCAAAAGGTGAGCCTCATTCTCCTGAGATCGAACTCGCCGAATATGGGGGAGTCCAGTTTTTCCCGTCTAACGATCATGAAGCGCTCGCGCTGGCGATGATCGAAAACTATTCAGGCCGTCGTCGTCTCCCTCTGGTCGAGTTAGCTGCCGCCATTGCAGATAAGTACTCCGCGGAGGCTATGAGCAAAGGGTTGATCGACGCGCTAGAGAGTGAGCATCTCCCTAAATTTGACGCGCCTGCAAGATCTGACTCAACCAACTTGAAGATTCGCACGTCAATTCCTGGCCCTCTAGTTTCGTCCGTGCGTCGCATCCAGCGCCGGATCGCGATCTCCGGTCCAGTGGTATACAAATCTGGCCTTCGCGTTGGTGCGGGCGCGACGATTAGTTCTACGCACCATCTAGAAATAGGGAAGAACGTATCTATCGGTCCCCGGTCTGTTGTTCAGGTGTCGGGCACTATAGGAGATTTTGTCATGATTGCACGGGCAGTGCAGATAGTCGGCAAGGAGGATCACTCGTCAGGTGAGGTTGGAGTGCCAATGATCTACTCAACTTGGGTCGGCGATAGGGAACTTGCAGATCGAGATACAGTGCAAATCGGCCGCGATGTCTGGATCGGCGCTTCGAGCGTCGTCCTTAGCGGAGTGGAGATTGGCGAGGGTTCCATAGTCGCGGCCGGCTCCGTCGTAACCAAAGACGTAGCGCCATTTTCGATTGTTGGGGGTAACCCTGCCCGATTCATTCGTAAGAGATTTCAGAGCGTTGGTGACGAGGTTCTCCACCGAGCGGCGCTCGATCAATTATGATCTCAAGGCATGATTGCCCCCTCGTTGGTTTGCGCTATGCATCAGTAGACCAGCCCAACTTGGCGATAAATTTCAGCGGTTGGCCCAAAGCATGACCCTATTCTTGGCTGCAGCATTAGTCTCGCTAGCGCTACTCCTTCGCGGAAGCAGCGTCCCCATTCGGAGCATAACGACACTGTGGGCCGTGAGCATTTTCTTCCTTCTGCCATTGGCAGTCTTCACAACTAAGGCACTAGCTGTTCCGCAACTTGCCCAAGTTTCAGCGGCTGTCTTATTTGCCCTTGCGTCATTGGCTGTCATTGCTACAAAACTTGTCTCACGCGCATGGAGGCGTCTAGATTTCTTGACCGTCGTTCCCCTGCTGCTGATCGCGTGCGGACTTGCGGTGGGCGAATTCGTGAACAGACGTCCGTTCGAGCCGATATATCTTGCTACTTTTGCAGCGATTCTTGGTCTAGTGCTGTTTAGTCGTTCAGAGGTTTCTCAGATTCTAGCCATCGCTTTGCGGTGCACGATTGCTATCTGCGCAGCGTCCATAGTTGTGCTTTTCGTTCAGCCGAGCCTCGTCACGACGAACTTCTCGTCATTGAACCTTGCATCTGGCATCGAAGGTCGCTTGGCCGGACCCTTTTTCCATCCCAACGCATTGGGAACGATTGGTGCGCTCGCGTCGCCGCTCGCCTTATCGAACCTACGGGGTTCACACAGGCTGATCGCCATGATTGTACTTGGATCAGCAGTGTTCCTTTCTGACCAACGCGCAGCGTGGCTCGCAACGATTTTGTCCGTCGCGGTTTATTTTAGTCTCAAACGTCGCACATCGTTAATTCATTGGTATAATCTTACCCTAGCAGTAATGCTTGGTCTCTTCGTCATAGTTTTCTTCGCCGCCTCAACTGTTGCCCAAGTTGCGTCGCTCCGTTCGGATAGTATTTCCGCCAGAGAGGAGATCTATGGTTATTTCTTTGGTGATTTATCACAGATGTTACCTTTCGGGATCGGCCCTGGTGGGATATATGAAGTCACACGAGGTATATTCCTAGTTCCCGTTGCTCATGCGCACAACGCTTGGCTAACTTTCCTTGTTGCCGGCGGTTTAGTTGCAGGAGCTGCTTTTATGTTTTTGTTTTTACGCGGGTGTGTCATTTGTATTCGCCAGGGTGACATCGGGCGCATCTCGTTTCTCTCGGGAGTTGCTGTGATCAGCTTGGTTGAGTCCCCGAGCTTTGTTGGTTCGAACTGGACTCTGCTTCCAGTTGCTTTTATGGCCATTGCGGCGTGGCTTGCCTACGATGCAGATAGGCAGCCAAAACTCGCACAGACAACTGGAGCTAACACCCTAAGTGATCGATTGTGAGGAAAGCTTTGGGCTGGTCAGTCTCGGTCGAGCTCTCTAAGACTGGCATAGCAGCGACAAACTTTCTATTGATGGCAACTCTACTCGGTCCCGCAAGTTACGGGCTGTATGTGGTGATGGCTGCATTCTCAGCGCTTATAACCTCTCTGGCCACGGCTGGGTACAGCCAGTGGGTACAACCTCTGGCCAAAGAATACGGGCTCAAGGCGGCAAGTTCTGCCGTCATTTCCCTATCTGTCACAATCTCCCTGCCGATGCTATTCCTTATAGGGGGGATATTGTTTGCGAGCGGGATGGACAACTGGGTCGTTTTATTCCTGATAGTAGTGGTCGAGGCTTGGATGTTCCCTGTATGGACATCGGTAGCGCTGTCCCTTCTGGCGACAGGGAGGCTTGCCAGTTATGCTTTTGTTGCTTTATTAGTCCCCGCTGTAAAGCTTGGCGTGTCGGTTGTCGTTCTTGTTGTATGGGGGATGAACCTTGACGAATGGGTTATTGTTGCATCGGGTTTCGGATTAATAGGATTACTTTGGACTACGTTGATTCTCGCCAGGGATGAATGGACCACAAGCAAATACTTCAAGCTCTGGTATCGACGCGGGTTCGGTTTTGCTGCCGTCGGGTCGGCGAGTGCTATCTCAGAAAATCTCGATCGGCTGATCGTAGGGGGTTTGCTCGGAGCAACGGCAGCGGGCACCTATGGAGTAGGCGCGCGCTTTTCCTCGTACGGATCCGTCCCCAGCAAGGGCCTCGCGTTGGTGAACTACCCGATTTATTTTGAGAGGGTAAAAGGCGGTAACGCATCTGCGCTTCTGGCGGATGTCCGTCGCGCCTCGTTCGTCGGAGTTCTATTGGGTTCCGTCGCTGGAGTGTCGATTGTAGTAGCGGTTTTGCTTCTATCCGGCAATCTTCTCTCTGCCTACGACCAACTTCTACCAACTGCGTGTGCTCTAGCTGCAGTTGTACCGCTTCGATCAATTCAGTACGCGTGCGGAGACGCTCTTTACGCGCTTGGACAAGCGAAAGACCGGCTCGCAGTTACGGTCCTAGGGGCGCTGACCACGACATGTATGACTCTTATCGGCGCTCATGTCGGTGGCTTGTTCGGGGCCTCATTAGGAGTAGTTGTCTCAGCTCTTATCGTCACTATTCTCCTTGCCGGAGCGGTAGGAAAAGGCATCCAATCGCTCAGAGGGAGCGCTACTTAGGAGGTACAGATGTTATGGTGCATTGCGACCGCAGACCAGAGGGAGGTAGATTCGGGTGATCTCAATAAGTTTTTAGATTCCGCGGTGGAACACGAAGTGAAGGTGATCGCCGTTCTCAGGGAGGTCTCGGAGGACGACGCTGCACGCTTCGCGGGCATGCCTCAGGTGTCCGAGGTGGTGAGTGTTGAACGATGCGGAGTCTCAAGAGCCCGGAATGCAGGATTGCAAGCGCTAAGAGTAAGTGTTGCGACTTTCGATGATTACGTCGCCTTCCCTGACGACGACTGTAAGTATGGCAAGCAATTCGGCGGCAATCTGAAAAGACTTTCGCTTGAACACGACGGGCCAGACGTAATATTTGGAAGCTACGGGGAAGGGCCAGCTGCCGAGTACCCAGCGAGGCCCGCTAAGGCGTCGGATGCTTTATTGCGCGTCAGTTCGGTCGGGATATTCGTGAAATGGGGTCTTCTACAATCAGTCGGTAATTTCAATACCGCGCTCGGTGTTGGTTCTAAGGGGTTCGCGTATGGTGAGGACAACGACATGGCCTACAGGATTCTCACGAAGAGTAGATCTGCGGTTTTCGCTCCAGAACTACGAGTTTGGCACCTGGAGTCCAGAATGACGTCTGGGCGCAATCCGAAAGGCTACTTATCCGTCTGTGCCCTGCATCTGCCGAATCTGACGCCGGTAGCTCTCATCGCAAGAGGAGTATTTTCGGCGGTCGTGCAAGATATTGTTCGCTTAGATGTGTCGCTCTCGCAGGTTAGGGCGGTTGGTCGTGCATTAAACCCGCGTGCGCTTATGAGAGCGAAGCTATGGCTATAGGGGCTCGGGCACTTGGTGTCATAGCAGGGCTGAGGCAAAGTCGGTTATGAGGTTTTGATTCCGGCGATTTTGAGGGCCCGGTGGGGGTCTCTGGCGGTGTGTGCGGCCGTATGGTTTTGTGAGACAGCTTGATTGGAGCCTTCGTTTCAGATGACCGTTCGTGACAAGAAGAAGTACGATGCCCAGTTCCGTGATGATTGTGTTCGTCTGGTCC
>JAABUN010007318.1_pt1 | contig 11993 bp, 12 predicted proteins | sample 5559311 | NCBI WGS metagenome assembly JAABUN01 (sample SAMN10711877, study PRJNA513370) | rock metagenome | isolation source: Antarctica rocks | place: Antarctica: Victoria Land, Siegfried Peak sud | reverse complement strand
TCCTCGTGGACGGCAACCGCATCGCCGGGTTCGAAGCCCACGTCGGCCCGTACACGAACATCGTCGACGGCGACGCGCTCGTCTACTCGATCGCCTGCGCGTCGGTCGTGGCCAAGGTCGTCCGCGACCGGATGATGGCGCGGCTCGCCGTGCGCTATCCAGGGTACGGCTGGGAGCGCAACCAGGGCTATGCCACGCGCGACCACCGCGATGCGATCCGGGTCCTTGGGCTCACGCCGTTCCATCGACGCTCGTTCCTGGCCCTCCAGCGCACGCTGGCCGGCGACCAGCTGGATCTTGATCTGTTGGCCGATCCGGCCGCGTCACCCGCGACCCATGCGCTGCTGTCGCGCGAACTCGTGCCGGTGATGGCCGATGAGGCGGCGCTCGACCTGGCCGATCTCGTGCGGCTGGACCCCGTCCCGGGCTGAGGCGGTCTGGGCCCGCCTGCCGCGATAAGCGGGATGCTGGGCCCGGCCGCGATAAGCGGGGATGCATCGGCGGTTACGGGCGGGGAGAGCCCAACGGCGGATGCTGTCGACGATGGCAAGTTCGCACGACCGCCCCCCATGAGCCGAACGCCGGCACAGGTCGCCGGCGACGCGGCGGAAACCCTCGTCGTCGACACGCTCGTCGCCGCCGGCTGGACGATCCTCGCGCGCAATGTGCACGTCGGTCGGCGCGAGCTGGACGTGGTCGCCGTGGATCCGGCGCCGCCCGGCGCATTGGTCGTGGTCGAGGTCCGTTGGCGTGCCCGGCGGGACTTCGGCCACGCCGAGGAGACAGTCGATCACCGCAAGCGCGCTCGAGTCCGTCAGGCGGCCTACGGCCTGCTGGACCGAGGCATCCTGCCGGACGGGGATCCGATCCCACGCCTCCCGTTGCGCTTCGACCTCATCGTGGTCGAGCCGGGCGTCCGCGGAGGGCAGCCCCGGATCCGCCATCACCGTGCCGCGTTCTGACCTCCGCTGGGTCACGCCCTCTGCGCTGGGTCACGCCCTCTCCGCTGGGTCACGCCCTCGCGCTGGGTCTTCGCGCGACGCCCTGTCGCCGGACCCTTCGCGCGGACCCTTCGCGCGACGCCTTGGCGCCAGGAGCGTTCCAACGGGCGGCGAAAGGCTTCGAACCCGCACGTTCCAGCGTTGTACGGGGACGTAGAGCGATCCAAATGCGGCTGAGGTCACGCTCCTTCCCTGGTTGGAACGCTGGTGGCGCCAAGCGACCGCGCCAGGCGAGCTGGTGGCGCCAAGCGACCGCGCCAGGCGAGCTGGTGGCGCCAAGCGACCGCGCCCGCCACCCGGACCCAAACGGACCCTGTGGTAGACTCCGCGCCGGTTCGGGCCGTCCGAGCCACGCCCTATCCAGACTGCCCGTGCCGGATCATCCGGAGCGGAGCTCACACGCGGATCGTCCCGACCGGGTCGGTGCCAGGCCTCGAGGAGGCAGGGTCCCCGGCGACGACACGACGACCGCGGAGGAACAACCGATCAGGAGGTCGCCCACCGTGCCGTCCGTTTCGATGCGCCAGTTGCTCGAGGCTGGGATCCACTTCGGTCATCAGACCCGACGCTGGAACCCCAAGATGAAGCCATTCATCTTCGCCGAGCGCAACGGCATCCACATCATCGACCTGGCCCAGACCGTCCAACGCCTCGACGTTGCTCTGGAAGCCGTCCGCGAGACGGTCGCCCGCGGCGACCAGGTCCTCTTCGTGGGCACCAAGAAGCAGGCCCAGGAACCCATCGTGGCCGAGGCACAGCGGGCCAACATGCCGTACGTCCAGAAGCGCTGGCTGGGTGGCATGCTGACGAACTTCACGACGATCAAGAAGCGGATCGGCCTGCTCGAGCAACTGGAGGCGCGCCAGGAAGCGGGCGACTTCGATCGGATGACCAAGAAGGAAGCCGCCAAACTGACCGAGGAGATGGTCAAGCTCCAGGGTACGGTTGGTGGCATGCGCAATATGAAGCGCCTGCCGGGCATCGTCTTCATCATCGACCCGCATCGCGAGCGGATCGCGGTGACCGAGGCCAACAAGCTCGAGATCCCCGTGGTCGGCACTGGCGACACGAACGTCGACCCCGACGAGCTCGACTTCATCATCCCCGCCAACGACGACGCGATCCGCGCCATCCGGCTGCTCTGTGCGCTCGTTGCCGAAGCCGCCATCGAGGGCGCCCAGCAGCGTTCCGCCCGTTCGACCGGCGAGCCCGAGCAGATGGAACCGATGGCCATGCCGGAGACGGAGGAAGAGGCCGCCGGCGCGTCCGACGAGCTCGTCGCCGCTCTGGCGGGGGGAGGCGCCCTGACCTTCGAGCCCGATGCCGACGAGGACGACCTGCTGCCCGGCGACCGGGCTGCCCGCGTCGAGGCCGCGGCCGCGCCGCCGTCCGAAGCCAGTCCCGAGGAGATCGCCGCTGAGCTAGCCCGCGAGGCGGCCGAGCAGGCCGAGGTCGCCCCAGGCGCCGGCTGACCGGCCACCGACACCGGACCTCCGAGCCGGGGCGGGCCGCGCGAACCGCAGCGGTTCGGACGAGCGGCCACGGTCAGGCTTGGAGATCGACACCGACAGATCGGCAGGCGCCGACGCGCCCGCGAACAAGGACAGGAGTACACGAAGCGACATGGCGGACATCTCGGCCGAGCTGGTCAAGGAACTGCGCGAGCGGACCGGCGCCGGATTCATGGATTGCAAGAAGGCGCTGATCGAATCCGAGGGCGACCTCGACCAAGCCGTCGTGCTGCTGCGCGACAAGGGCCTGGCGGCGGCCGCCAAGAAGGCCGGTCGGGACGCTCGCGAAGGGCTCGTCTCCAGCTATATCCACACCGGCGGCCGAGTCGGCGTCCTCATCGAGGTCAACTGCGAGACGGACTTCGTGGCGCGCACGGACGAGTTCCAGAAGCTCGTCCGCGACCTCGCCGTCCAGGTCGCCGGCCTGGCCCCCCAGTTCCTCGATGCGGAACGGGTCCCGGCCGACATCCTGGCCGCGAAGAAGGCCGAGTTGCTGGCCGATCCCGCCGTCGAGAAGAAGCCCGAGGCCATCCGCGGGCAGATCGTCGAGGGCCAGCTGAAGAAGTGGTTCTCGCAGGTGTGCCTGTACGAGCAGCCCTTCCGCGATGAGGAGCGGACCGTCGCCGCGTTGATCAACGAGAAGATCGCGACGATCGGCGAGAACATCCGGGTCCGCCGATTCACCCGGTATGCGCTCGGGGAGGAGCTGTGACCGACGCCTCGACGACCGAGACGACCTTGAGGACCCAGAGGTCCCCGACGACCCGGGCGAACCCGGCCGTCGCGGCTGAGTCGGACTCCGCGCCCCGCGGCTACCGACGCATCCTGCTCAAGCTGTCCGGCGAGGCCCTGCTCGGCGACCGCCAGTACGGGGTCGACCCCGCCTTCTGTGCCTTCGTCGCCCGCCAGCTCGCGGAAGTCCACGCGCTCGGCGTGCAGGTCGGGGTCGTGGTCGGTGGTGGCAATATCTTTCGCGGGATGGCCGCGGCGGCCAAGGGCATGGATCGCGCGACCGGCGACTACATCGGCATGCTGGCGACCGTGATGAACGGCCTTGCCCTCCAGGACGCCCTCGAAAAGGCCGGCATCCCGACCCGGGTCATGACCGCGATCGCGATGAACGAGGTCGCCGAGCCCTACATCCGCCGGCGAGCGATCCGCCACCTCGAGAAGGGTCGCGTCGCGATCTTCGTGGCCGGGACCGGCAACCCATACTTCACCACGGACACGGCGGCCGCGTTGCGCGCGGTCGAGATCCACGCCGAGGTCCTGCTCAAGGCGACGAAGGTGGACGGCGTGTATGACGCGGACCCGATGACGAACCCGGGTGCGCAGCGGTACGCTCGCCTGGGCTACGCGGATCTCCTCCGCGATCAGCTCCGGGTCATGGACGCGGCAGCGGTCAGCCTGTGCATGGAGAATGATCTGCCGATCGTCGTGTTCGACATCAACCGAGCGGACAACATCACCCAGGTCGCGACTGGCCAGCCGGTCGGCACGCGCATCTCGAACGTCGATACGGCGCAGCACGCAGCGGAGGAGCGCGACCATGAGTAGCGAGATCCTCGCCGACGCGGACCAGAAGATGGCCCGGGCCATCGAGGCGATGGAACGCGACCTCCAGGGCATCCGGACTGGACGCGCATCGACCTCGCTCGTGGAGCGCATCACCGTCGACTACTACGGGACGCAGACCCCGCTCAACCAGCTGGCCAGCATCAGCGTGCCCGAGACCCACCAGATCGTCATCCAGCCGTGGGACCGCGGCGTCCTGGGCGCTATCGAGAAGGCGATCACGAAGAGCGACATCGGCCTGACCCCGAACGTCGACGGCACCGTCGTGCGCCTGAACATCCCGCCGCTCACCGAGGAACGACGCAAGGACCTGGTCCGGGTCGTCCACAAGCGTATGGAAGAGGCTCGGGTGGAGATCCGCAACGTCAGGCGAGACGCGGCGGACCAGCTTAAGAAGGAAGAGCGCGACGGCACCGTCGGCTCGGACGAGTCCCATCGCCACCTGGACCAGCTCCAGAAGACGACCGATCGACACGTCGCCGAGGTCGACCGCCGGGGCGAGGCCAAGGAGCAGGAGGTCCTCGAGGTCTAGTGGCCCGCGCACCGCTGGCTCGACCCACCGACGCGCCGCCCTCGGCGCATCAACGGGCGACCCCCACGCCGGCCGGTGAGCCGCCGGCCCTCGTACCAGCGGAGGATCTGCCTCGGCACGTGGCGATCATCATGGACGGGAACCGCCGCTGGGCCCGGGCTCGCGACCTGCCCGAACTGGAAGGCCACGCGGCCGGCGTCGAGGCGATCCGCCAGCTGCTGCGTCACGCGGTCCGACGCGGCGTCGCGGTCCTGACGCTGTACGCCTTCAGCCGGGAGAACTGGGCTCGGTCGGACGAGGAGGTCAACGGCCTGTTCGGCCTGCTCGAGGGTGCCATCCGGAGCGAGACGGACGAACTCCAGGCCCAGGGCGTCCAGGTTCGCCTGCTCGGTCGACGCGATGAACTGCCGGGCGAGACCCGGACTTCGATCGACAGCGCGCTCGGCGCGACCTCGGATGGCCGGCGCCTGGTCCTCAACATCGCGTTCAACTACGCCGGCCGGACCGAGCTCGTGGACGCCATCCGGCGGCTGATGGCCCAGGGTCTGCCGCCCGACCAGGTGGACGAGGCGGCCATCGACGGCGCGCTCTACACAGCCGGCCTGCCGGATCCCGATCTCGTCATCCGGACGGGCGGCGAGCAACGACTCTCCAACTTCCTGATCTGGCAGTCGGCCTACGCGGAGTTCTACTTCTGCGACGCCCTGTGGCCCGACTTCGGCCCCGAAGCGTTCGATCAGGCGCTCCTGGAGTTCGCCCGGCGACATCGTCGGTTCGGACGCTAGGGTCGGGGCCGCCCGGGATGCGCCAGCGAGCGCTCAGTGCTGCCGTGCTCGTGCCGGTCCTCCTCGGGGTCGTGCTGGTGGGTGGTCTCGGCCTCGCGGCGGCCGTCGCGATCGTGACCGTCTTCGTGGCCCGCGAGACATTCGCGCTGCTGCGACTGGCCGGTCACCCGACCCGGGCCGCGCTGGGCACCGTCCTCGCCCTGGCTTTCCTCTTCGAAGCGTCCTTTCCGGAGATCCTCGAAGGGAGTGGCCTGCTGCTCGTCGCCATCGGGGTCATCCTGGTCGCCGCATCCTCATTCGTGGAACGCGATCCCGGGATCGGCCTGACCACCTGGGTGGCCACGAGTTTCGGGGCCACCTATGTCGCGTTGCTGGCCTTCGTGATCCGACTGGGTCACGAAGCACCGGCCATCCAGCCCGGTTCGGCGCTGGCCGGACTCGGGCCGGAACGAGGCTGGATCCTGCTCCTGCTGCTCGCCGTCTGGTCGTACGACACCGGCGCCTATCTCGTCGGCCGGCAGTTCGGGCGTGCGAGGTTCCTGAGCCACATCTCGCCGACCAAGACGTATGCCGGACTGGTCGGCGGGATCGCATGCGCGACCGTCGTCGTCGCCGCACTCCTGGCGGCGCTCGGTCAGGCTCCGATCCACGCACTGGCGCTCGGACCGCTGGTCGCGCTCGCGGCACAGGCCGGGGACCTCGCCGAGTCGATGCTCAAGCGGGCGGCCGACGTCAAGGATTCCGGGGACCTGATCCCGGGTCATGGCGGGATGCTGGACCGGGTCGACTCGTTCCTGTTCGCGGCACCGGTCATGACCCTGTACGTGGTCGCGTTCCTTGCCTGATCGTTTGATCCGGCGCGGCGCAGAGGCTGGGGCCGGCGAGCCGCAGGGCGTCGCCCTGCTTGGCTCGACCGGCTCGATCGGGCGCCAGACGATGGACGTGCTGGCCTCCCATCCGGACCTGTTCCGGGTCGTCGCGCTGGCGGCCGGGCGGGATGCCCGCGAGCTGTCCGCCCAGGTCCACGCGACCAAACCCAGGGTCGTCGCACTGGCCGACGCCGAGGCTCGACGCGACCTCGTCCTCCCGGACACGACGGAGCTGCTCGGCGACGAGGATGCCCTCGAGACGATCGCCACGCGCGAGGACGTGGATCTCGTCGTCGTCGCGACCGGCGGCGTCGTCAGCCTGCGACCCATCCTGTCCGCCCTGCGCGCCGGAAAGGTCGTGGCCACGGCCAACAAGGAGACGCTCGTCGCCGGCGGCCACCTGGTCATGCCGGAAGCCCGGCGGCTGGCCGCGACGGTGGCGGCAGCCCGGCCCGGAGGCGGCGCGGACCCCTTCGCCAGCCCGCTCGCCTGGCTGCGCCCGATCGATTCCGAGCACTCGGCCATCTGGCAGAGCCTCGTCGGCGAATCCATGGCGAGCGTTGCTGCCCTGATCCTGACCGCATCGGGCGGTCCGTTCCTCGACGCGACGCTCGAAGACCTCGCCACGGTCACCCCGGAGCGAGCCCTGAAGCACCCGACCTGGACCATGGGAGCCAAGATCACGATCGATTCCGCGACGCTCGCCAACAAGGGCCTGGAGGTCATCGAAGCGCACTGGCTGTACGATGTCGACTACGACGCGATCGAGGTCGTCATCCACCCGCAGAGCGTCGTCCACTCCGCCGTCCGCTTCGTCGACGGTTCCATGAAGGCCCAGTTGGGCAGCCCGGATATGCGACTACCCATCCAGTACGCCATGACCTACCCGGACCGTCGGACCTCTCCGGCGGCACCGCCCGACCTGATCGCGACCGGCCGACTCGACTTCCGTGGCCCGGATCCGGTTCGGTTCCCGGCCCTGCGCATCGCTCGCGAGGCGGGCCTCGCCGGACCGCGCGCCTCGGCCGCGCTGATCGCGGCTGACGACGTCGCCGTGGCGAGATTCCTTGACGGCACGCTGGACTTCCCGGGCATCTCGCGACTGCTCGAGGCCGCCGTGGAGCGCTTCGGTCATGGTGCCGACGACCCTGACGTCGATGGCCTCGTCGCGCTCGAGGCCGAGGTCAAGGCGACGTTCGGGACCGGCTTCCCAGGGTCGGCTCGATGACCGGCTTCATCCAGTCGATCATCACGGTCGTGTTGTTCCTGGGTATCCTCGGGGCGCTCGTCGTCATCCATGAGCTCGGTCACTTCGTGACGGCCCGCCTGGCCCGGGTCCGCGTGCTCGAATTCGGGATCGGGTTCCCGCCCCGGGCGAAGGTCCTGCGCAACAAGGGTGAGACGATCTACACCCTTAACTGGCTGCCGATCGGTGGCTTCGTGAAGCTCGAGGGTGAGGACGGCGACGCGGCCGACGATCCGCGCTCGTTCTCGGTCCAGCCCTTGCCCATCAAGCTTGCCATCCTGCTCGCAGGCGTGGCCATGAACGTGCTCCTCGCGTTCGTCATCTTCACCGGCATCGCCCTCGGCGGCGATCCGACCCTCGGTGTCAGGATCGGCGGGGTCCAGGCGGATTCGCCGGCGTCCGCGGCGGGGCTCCAGCCGGGCGACGCGATCGTCAACATCGACGGTGGCTACTACGGCGCCTTCGATGGCCAGTCCCTGCTCGGGGACCTGCGGACCCGCGCGGGCGAGCGGATCGAGCTCGGCATCCAGCGCACGGATGGTCGATACGACATCGTTCCGGTGACGTTGCGCGATCAGGCCTCGATCGACGCGGGTCGGGGCGCCCTCGGGATCGAGCGGATGACCCCGATCACGACGGACGTGGCCATCGGTTACAACCCGGCCGAGGCGGTCGGCATCGGCGCGCAGCGGACCGGCCAAGCGCTCGGCCTGATCGTGGGTGGTCTGGGCACCCTCGCCGATGCGATCATCAATCGCCCCACGGAGGCGCCGCCCGTGGCCGGTCCGGTCGGCATCGCGACCCAGGTCGGCGATGTCTTCTGGCAGCTCGGCCCGATCGTGACGCTATACGTGGCCGGCATCCTGTCCGCCAATCTGGCCGTGGTGAACATCCTGCCCTTCCCGCCGCTTGATGGCGGACGGATGCTGATGATCGTCCTCAGGCGGGTGTTCGGCTCACGGATCAGCGTGCGGGCGGAACAGATGACCTACCTCGTGGGCTTCGTCTTCCTGTTCGCGTTCCTCATCTGGATCACCGGGTTCGACATCGTGCGCGGGCTCGGCGGAGGCTCCTGACCCGTGGCCTCGCAGGATGAGCTCCGGCCGCGCCGCCGACCCACGGTCAGCGTGGACGTGGGCGGCGTCCTTGTGGGCAGCGCGCATCCGGTCGTCGTCCAGTCGATGACGAACACGGATACGGCGGATGCCGACGCGACCGCGATCCAGGTCGCTCGCCTCGCTCACGCGGGCTCGCAGCTCGTCCGGATCACGGTGAACACGGACGAGGCGGCTGCCGCCGTCCCGGAGATGATGCGCAAGCTTCGCGACAACCTGGGCGTGGACGTTCCGGTGATCGGCGACTTCCACTACAACGGCCACAAGCTGCTCGTGGACTACCCGGAGACCGCCGCGCTGCTGGCGAAGTACCGGATCAACCCCGGCAACGTGGGGGCCAAGCGGCACGACGAGCATTTCGCGACGATCGTCCGGGTGGCGGTGGACAACGACAAGCCGGTCCGGATCGGGGTCAACTGGGGTTCGCTCGACCAGGCCATCCTGACCGAGCTCATGGACGAGAACGCGGCCCTGCCCGAACCGCGCGATTCCCGGGACGTGATGATCGAGGCGATGCTCCAGTCCGCCCTGCGATCGGCCGAGCTCGCAGAACAGACGGGGATGCGCCACGACCGGATCATCATCAGCGCCAAGGTCAGCGGGGTGCGCGACCTCGTCGATGTCTACCGGATCCTGTCGGCTCGCTGCGACTATCCGCTCCACCTCGGCCTGACCGAGGCCGGGATGGGCGACAAGGGCATCATCGCCTCCACAGCAGGCCTCGCGATCCTGCTCAACGAGGGGATCGGCGACACGATCCGCGTCTCGCTGACGCCGGAACCCGGCGCCCCGCGCGAACGAGAGGTGGAGGTCGCCCAGCAGGTCCTCCAGTCGATGGGGTTGCGCTCGTTCCTGCCCCAGGTCAGTGCCTGCCCCGGCTGCGGCCGCACGACGAGCACGTTCTTCCAGGAGATGGCCCAACAGATCCAGCAGTACCTCAAGGATCGGATGCCCGAGTGGAAGGCGTCCCACCCGGGTGCCGAGGAGCTGCGCGTCGCGGTCATGGGCTGCGTCGTCAACGGTCCGGGCGAGTCCAAGCACGCGGATATCGGGATCAGCCTGCCGGGCGCGTTCGAGGAGCCGGTGGCGCCGGTCTTCATCGACGGCAAGCTGGACCGGACCCTGCGCGGCGAGGGCCTCGTGGCCGAGTTCATCGAGATTCTTGAAGACTACGTCGCGCGACGCTACCCGGGCGTGCCCGCGCTCGTTTGAGGCGTCCACCCATCCGGGTGTATAGTCCGGTGCAACTGAACGGCCGCTCCGCGACGTGGGTGACCCCCACGTTTTTTTTCGGACCCGTGGCCCCGATCGCACCAACCAGAGGAGGCGAAGATGAGTCGAGATTTCGTGGGCGCCCTCCTCCAGCTCAACGCTGAGAAGCAGGTCTCCCGAGAGCAGCTGATCGGAGCCGTCGAGGATGGCATCCAGTCGGCCTATCGTCGCGTCGCCGGCGATGAGGACATCCAGGTTCGGATCGATGCCGAGACCGGGAAGATCCGCGTCTTTCGAGCCCGGCGAGTCGTCGACGAGGTGGAGGACGAGCTGACCGAGATCACGCTTGACGCGGCTCGCACGCACGATCCAGCTGCGAGCGTCGGCGCGATGGTCGAGACCGAGCAGCTCGATGGCGACGTGTTCGGTCGGATCGGCGCGCAGACCGCCAAGCAGATCGTCCTGCAGCGCATCCGCGAAGTCGAGCGCGACCAGGTCTTCGACCAGTTCGCCAGCCGTGAGGGTGAACTCATCAACGGCACCGTCAACCGGGTCGAACCGCGCGCGATCATCCTCGACGCCGGCAAGAACGTGGAAGCCATCCTGGAGACCAAGGAGCAGAGCACCCTCGAGCATTACCGGATCGGCCAGAACGTCAAGGCCTTCGTGCTCGAGGTGCGGCGCACGGTGCGCGGCCCGGAGATCTTCGTCAGTCGAAGCCACAAGGGCTTCCTGCGCCGCCTGTTCGAGCTCGAGGTCCCAGAGATCCACAGCGGCACGGTCGAGATCAAGGCCATCGCCCGCGAAGCCGGCAGCCGATCCAAGGTCGCCGTCGCCTCGCGCCAGGAGGGTCTCGATCCGGTCGGCGCGACCGTCGGCCAGCGCGGCGCTCGGGTGCAAGCGGTCGTGGCCGAACTTGCCGGGGAGAAGATCGACGTCATCCCGTGGAGCGACGATGCCGGGGTGTTCGTGGCCAACGCCCTCAGCCCGGCGCAGGTCCTCTCGGTCGATATCGACGAGGAGCATCGGATCGCCAACGTGACCGTTCCCGAGCGGATGCTGTCGCTGGCCATCGGACGCGAAGGACAGAACGCCCGCCTCGCGGCGCGGCTGACCGGCTGGCGCATCGATATCCGGAGCGACGTCTCCGTGGCCGAGGCGAAGGCAGCCGCCGATGCACCGCCCGAAGTCGATGCGCCCACAGCCGAAGCGCCTGCCCCCGAACCGGCCACGGCTGAAGCGCCCGCGGTCGTGGAGGCCGTGGCACCGGTCGATCCCGCGGCTGATGCCCCGGCGGCCGACGTGGCCCCCGACGCGAAACCGAAGCGAACCACGAAGGCCTCCGCCGTCAAACCGGCTGCGGCCACGAAGAAGGCGGCCGCTGACGGCAAGCCCGAAGCCGACGCCAAGCCCGAAGCTGCCGCCAAGCCCGCAGCCACGAAACGCGCTGCCCCGGCCAAGTCGACTGCGGCTAAGCCGGCCACGGCCAAGCCGGCCACGGCCAAGTCGACTGCGGCCAAGCCGGCCGCGGCCGTGAAGCCCGCGCGCGCCACGAGGAAGTCTGCCGCTGCCGAAGCCCCCACCGAGGAGGTGGCGTCGTAGTCGCGGTGGCTCGATCCGTCCCGATCCGTACCTGCGTGACGTGCCGTACGGCGCGCCCCAAGTGGGAACTGCAGCGCATCGTCCGGACGCCGGACGGTTCGATCCTCGCCGATGAGACGGGTCGACTGGCCGGTCGCGGCGCCTACGTCTGTCGCGCGACCGACTGTCTCACCAGTGCCATCCAGAAGGGCGCCCTGACTCGGGCGCTCCGCACCTCGCTCCCGGCGGCGTTCCGCGAGGCCGTCGCCACGGGAGCCGGCACCATCACACACGACATCGAAGGAGGAGCCCGTGGCCAGGAGTAGGAGCGGCACCCGCGGCCGACGCGGTCCACGCAAGCCGCCGCGTCGCGACGGCGCATTCGGATCCCAGGTCCAGACGATCGACCCGCGTGAGCGTGGCGCGATCGAACTGCCCGGCACGATCATGGTCAAAGAGCTCGCCGAGCTGCTTGGGGTGAACGTGGCGGACATCATCCGCGAGCTGATCAAGAGCGGCATCTTCGCGACGATCAACCAGCTGATCGACCGCGATACGGCCTCGCT
>JAABUN010007317.1_pt1 | contig 11994 bp, 13 predicted proteins | sample 5559311 | NCBI WGS metagenome assembly JAABUN01 (sample SAMN10711877, study PRJNA513370) | rock metagenome | isolation source: Antarctica rocks | place: Antarctica: Victoria Land, Siegfried Peak sud | reverse complement strand
AGCAGGACGACATCGACCCGAAGACCTACTTCGACTACAGCGAAGGCGCCGCCCACCCGGCGCAGGAGACCGCGGTGGCCAACAACAAGGTCGACCTCGCCACCGACTTCGACCGCAACCGCAACGCAATGATCGACGCCGGCACGATCACGGCGGAGCAGAGCAAGATCGTCTGGACCTCTCCGGACCTGCCCAACGACGCGATCGCGGTCCGCAAGGACCTCGACCCGAAGCTGACCGAGGAGCTGACGGCCGCCGTCCTGGCCATCAAGCACGACGGCAAGGCCAACGGCCTGCTGCCCAAGCGCTACACCGGATTCGTGGCCGCCACCCCCGACACCTACCAGCTCATCTTCGAGGCGGCACGCGACCTGGGCAAGATCAGCGGGTGACCGACCTGCAGGAGCGCAGCGGCACCGGACTCACCCCGGCGCCGCCGCGGCCGGCCCGGCCGCTGCGGGCCCGGCTGTCGCGCTGGCTGCTGACGGTGTCGGCTCTGGCGGCGTTCGTCGGATGCCTACGGCTTGCCGATGTCGACCCGGTCGAGCTGGCCGAGGGTCTGCCGACCATGGCCGGGTGGCTCGTCCAGGCGTTCCCTCCGTCGACCGACGCGCTCGACACGCTGCTGCTGCGGGCCGCCGAGACGGTGGCGATCGCCGTCGTGGGCACCGCGTTCGCTGTCGTGCTCGCCCTCCCGCTGTGTGTGCTTGCCGCCCGCAACACCACGCCCAGCGGGTGGGTGCGGGTGCCCGTACGCCTGTTCCTCAACGGCCTGCGCGGGGTGGACGCGTTCGTCTTCGCGCTGCTGTTCGTGGCAGCCGTCGGGCTCGGTCCGTTCGCCGGTGTACTCGGCATCGCCCTGCACACCTGGGGATCGATGGGCAAGCTGTTCAGCGAGAGCATCGAGGCGCAGCCGAGCGGGCCGCTCGAGGCAGCCGAGCTCACCGGCGCCGGGCGCCTGAAGACCAGCAGCTACACCCTGCTCCCCGACGTGCTGCCGAGCATCAGTGGCATCGGGCTCTACCTGCTGGAGTTCAACATCCGTGCCTCGACCGTCCTCGGCGTCGTCGGGGCCGGCGGAATCGGGCAGGAGCTGAAGAACGCCGTGGACCTGCTTGCCTTCCCCCGCCTGGCCACGATCCTGCTCGTCATCCTCGTGATGGTCACCCTGGTGGACCAGCTGTCCGCCCGGCTGCGCAAGGCGCTGGCATGACAGCACTGTCGGTCCGCGGGCTGACCCACGCCTACGTCGGCGTCCCGGTCCTTCGGGCCGTCGACCTCGACGTTGCTGCGGGAGAGGTCGTTGCCGTCGTCGGTCCGAGCGGCGCCGGGAAGACCACGCTGTTCCGCTGCCTGACCCGGCTGGTGCGCGCCGACGCCGGCGCGCTCGAGGTCTTCGGCTCTGACCTGCTGCAGCTCGAGGGCAGCGCCCTGCGCGACGCGCGACGCGACCTGGGACTGGTGTTCCAGTCCTACAACCTCGTACGCCGGCTGAGCGCCCTGCAGAACGTGCTCGTCGGGCGGCTGGCGGACGTGCCGGCCTGGCGGGTGGTCCTGCGCCGGTTCCCGGCTGACGAGCAGGCGCTCGCCGCGAACTGCCTCGACCAGCTGGGCCTGCTGCCGTATGCCCACACCCGGGCCGACCGCTTGTCCGGCGGGCAGCAGCAGCGCGTGGCCATCGCCCGCGTCCTCGCCTCGCGGGCCCGCGTGGTGCTCGCCGACGAGCCGGTCGCCAGCCTGGATCCGGCCAGCGCCGCAGCGGTGCTGACCGCGCTGCGGTCGCTCGCCACCGAGCACGGCAGAGCGGTCGTCTGCAGCCTGCACCAGGTCGATCTGGTGGCCGGTTTCGCCGACCGCGTCGTCGGTCTGCGGGACGGGCGCATCGTCCTTGACGTGCCAGCGAACCGCTTCGACACGCACGCCGCTCGACAGCTGTACTCCCGCAGTGTCGACGTGAGGATCTGACATGAGTGCGCCCAGTCGTATGTCCACCGCGCCCGATGTGGAGCAGGCGGTCGCCGAGCGCTACAGCGCCGGCGCGCAGGCCGTGGAAGCCGCGCTGTGCTGCCCGGTCGACTACGACCCGCGCTGGCTGCAGGTCATTCCGCAGGAGGTGCTCGACCGCGACTACGGCTGCGGCGACCCTTCCCGGCATCTCCGCGAAGGAGAGACCGTCCTGGACCTGGGTAGCGGCGGCGGCAAGGTCGCCTTCATCGCTGCGCAGGTGGTCGGCACGTCCGGTCGCGTGATCGGGGTGGACATCAACGACGAGATGATGGCGCTGGCCACGAGCGCCGCGCCGAAGGTCGCCGAGGCGGTGGGGTTCGCCAACGTCGAGTTCCGCAAGGGCCGCATCCAGGATCTGCGGCTGGATGTCGTCGCGACCGAGCAGTGGCTCGCCGCGCAGCCCGTCACCGACCTAGCGTCGCTGCAGGCCTTCGAGGCCGAGACGGCCCGCCAGCGCCGGGAGTCGCCGCTCGTGCCGGACGCCAGCGTCGATGCTGTCGTCTCCAACTGCGTGCTCAACCTGGTCGCGACCGACCTGAAGGGTGCGTTGTTCGCCGAGATCTTCCGCGTCCTGCGCAGGGGCGGCCGGGCGATCATCAGCGACATCGTGAGCGACACCGAGGTGCCCGCGCACCTGCGGGCCGACCCGGAGCTGTGGAGCGGCTGCCTTTCCGGTGCCTTCCAGGAAGAGGCCTTCCTGCACGCCTTCGAAGACGCTGGCTTCCACGGCGTGACGCTGGACAAGCGGGACAGCGCCGCGTGGCAGGTCGTCGACGGCATCGAGTTCCGCTCGGTGACGGTCGTGGCCTACAAGGGCAAGCAAGGACCGTGCTTCGACCACGACCAGGCCGTCGTGTTCAAGGGTCCGTGGAAGGCCGTCCTCGACGACGACGCGCATGTCTATGAGCGCGGCGTCCCGACAGCCGTGTGCGCCAAGACCTTCCAGCTCCTGCGGAGCGCGCCGTACAGCGGGCAGTTCGAGCTGCTCGAGCCGGTCGAGCCGGTCGACCCCGAGACGGCGCCGGTCTTCGCCTGCGCTCCGCCGCTGTCGCTGGCGGGCGGGCCCTCGGCCGCGGTGCGGCGCCCGCTGGCCGGGCGGACCACGGCGATCAGTTTCGATGACGCGTGCTGCTGAGCGGCGGGCGATGACCATGATCGTTGAACTCGAATCTTCTCCCCTCGTGGTGGCCGCCGCCGAGATCGCGCGCGGGCTGAGCACGCAGGCCGCACGGCTCGAGCAGGAAGGCGTCGATCGACCGCTGCTGGACCAGCTGGCGGCCGCGGGCATGCTCGCGGTCTACGCCAGTCACGAGCTCGGCGGCGCCTCACCGGCGGAGCAGCGCCGGGTGGCGGAGCTGCTGTCGGGCGCGAGCCCCGACGCGTGGTTCGTCTGGTTCCAGCACGGCCCGGTCGTGAAGATGCTGCTGGCCAGCCAGAATGCCGACCTGGTGACGCAGCACCTGCCGCAGCTGTGCGCGGGCCGCGAGCTCGGGGGCGTCGCTTGGAGCCACCTGCGTACGCCTACACCGTCGGTCCACGCGACCCGCGTCGAGGGCGGCTGGTCGCTGTCGGGCTTCCAGCCCTGGTGCACCGGCTGGGGCCTCGTCGATGTCGTGCTCGTCGGGGCACTGGCGCAGGACACCGACGAGGTCGTGTTCGGCCTGGTGCCGGCCGACAACCGGCCCGCCATGCACAGTGCGGGCGAGCTGACGCTGGCGGCGATGGCGGGCACCTCGACTCATGCCCTGCGCTTCGACGACCTGCGCCTGCCGGACACCGACGTCGTCCTGCTGACCGACCGCGCACCGTGGGCCGAGGCCGACCGCAACGCCAACTGCAACGTCCAGCCCTCGACCTTCGGGGTGGCTCTCGCGGCCCTCGACCTGCTCGATCAACGTGCGCCGGACACGGCAGCCGTGCTCCGTGCCCGGGCGCTCGAGCTGCGCACAGAGGCCTATCGACTGCTGGACGACGTCGATCCCTCGGAGGCGCTGCAGCAGCGGCTGACGCTGCGCGCCTCAGCGCTACTGCTCTCGCTGGAGGCGTGCACCGGCCTGCTCGCCGCGCGCGGCGGCAAGGGGATGGACCTGGCCGATCCCGCCCAGCGACTGCTGCGGTCCGCCGCGTTCCAGCTGGTGCACAGCCAGGCCGGGCACGTACGCGCCGCCACCCTGGACGCCCTGATCGCGTGAGGTCGCAGCAGGGCGGACCCGATGCGCTCGTCGAGGAGTCCGTGCACGGTGCGGCGGTGCGCTGCTACGCCACCCGGCCGCACTCGGTGGTGCAGGTGCTCGAGCAGGCCCTCGCCGGCTCTGCCGACGACGTGCTCCTGATCGACACCGCCGCCGGGACAACCACCACGTACGACGGGTTCGCCCGGCTGGTCGAGGGCGCCGCCGCCACCCTGTTGGAGCGCGGGCTCGTGCCCGGTGAACGGGTGGCTGTGCTGGCCCGCAACGGCCTCGAAGCGGCGGTCGCCATCTGGGCCTGCGCCCGCGCCGGGCTGGTGCACCTCGGCATCCCCGTCGACAGTCCTCCGGCGCGGGTCGAGGCCCTGCTGGCGCTGACCGGCGCCGCCCTGCTGCTTGTGCAGCCCGCCCTCACGCCCGCCGTGCCGGAGACCGAGGTCCCGGTCGCCGACGCGTCCGCTGTGCTGCTCGGTCACGAGATCGCCTGGCAGCACGGTAGAGCGCTGCCGGACCAGGACACGACGTACTCCCTGATCCCGACGAGCGGGACCACCGGTCATCCGAAGGCGGTGCACGTCACCGGGCGGATGTCCGGACACGCGGCCGCTTTCTACGCCCGCACGTTCGGGCTGACGCGGCTGGACCGCACCGCGATCCATCTGCCGTTCGCATGGGTGTCGGGTCACGTGACGCAGCTGACCCCGGCGATGCTCTCCGGCGGCTCGGTCGTGACGATGGCGAGCTTCTCCGCGTCGCAGCTGGTCGCGGTCGCCTCCGAGCACTCGATCACCTGGTTCGACGTGGTCCCGAGCATCTGGGAGCTGCTGCTGCGCAGTGACTCCTTCGCGCTGCCAGCCCTGTCAGCCGTCCGGCTCGCCGTCTTCGGCGGTGCGCCGGCCCCACCCGGCACGCTCGACCGGGTCCGCGAGCGGCTGCCCCAGCTACGGATGTTCGACGTCTACGCGCTGTCCGAGACCTGCGCGCCGGTCACCTGCCTGCACGACACCGAGGCGCTACGCCGGCCGGGCAGCGTCGGACGGCCGGCGCCGTACTGCGATGTGCGGCTGGTCGACCCGTCCGGCCAGGACGTGGAGCGCGGCGAGCCCGGTGAGATCTGGGTGCGCTCCCCCGCGACGACACCAGGATACTGGGGAGTGGAGCCGTCACCGTTGCGGGCCGACGGCTGGCTGCGCACCGGCGACCTCGGACGTATGGACGGCGAGGGCTACCTGTACGTCGGCGGTCGCGCGGTCGACCTCATCATCCGGGGCGGGGTGAACATCTACCCGGCCGAGGTCGAGCGGGCGCTCCTGGCGACCGGCCTGCTGAGCGACGCGGTCGCCGTCGGGGTCCCGTCGACGGTCACGGGGCAGAACGTCGGCGCCGCGGTCGTCGTACGCCCCGGCCTCGACGCGGACCTGCCAGTCCTGCAGGCGGCAGTGCGCGACGCCCTCGGCGCCCACGCCGTGCCGCGGCCGCTGCGGGTCGTCGGTGAGCTGCCGCGCAACCGCAACGGCAAGATCGACCGGGAGGCGGTGCTGGCGACCTTGACCGCCGGCTGAGCACTGCCCAGTGGCTGCCTCGCGGACGCAGCGGCGCCAGAGCCGGAGCGGATCAGGCGGCCAGGACGCGCTCCAGCACGGCGGACTTCATCCGTACGAACTCCGGCTCGGAAAGCACCGCGCGCCCGCGGGAGGCGCCGAACGGCACGGCCAGCTCGTCCACGACGCGAGCCGGGCGGTTGGACAGCAGGCAGAGGCGGTCGCCGAGCAGCAGCGCCTCCTCGACGTCGTGCGTGACGAGCACGGTGGTGGTCGGCCGCTCCGCGAGCAGCTCACTGAGCCACTCGTGCATCCGCAGCCGGGTCTGGGCATCCAAGGCGCCGAACGGCTCGTCGAGCAAGAGAACCGGAGGGCGATTGGCCAGGACCTGCGCGATGGCGGCGCGCTGCCGCATGCCACCGGACAGCTGCTTGGGCAGCGCGTCGGCGAAGTCCTCGAGGCCGGTCGCCGACAGCAGCTCGTCGACGACGGCGCGGACCTCGGTCGCTGACCGCCTGGCCGCTTGCGGGCCGAAGGCGAGGTTGTCACGCAGCGACAGCCACGGGAACAGCCCGCCCGCCTGCGCGACCATGCCCCGGTCGGGGGAGGGCGCCGACAGGCGTACGCCGTCGAGCAGCACTTCGCCAGTGGTCGCCGGCTCGAACCCGGCGAGCACCCGCAGCAGCGTCGACTTGCCGCAGCCGCTGGGCCCGAGCACCGCCAGCACCTGACCGGGACGCGCCTCGAGCTCGATGCCGTCAAGGACGTGCAACGCGCCGAAGCGCTTCCCGAGCCCGCGGGCGACCAGGGCGCCGCTCACGCCGGGTCCAGGCCTCTGCTCATGTCCGCGACCAGCGGACCCAGCGTGCCGTCGATCCGCGCAGGACGAGGTCGGCGAGCAGGCCGACGGTCGCGAAGACCACGATCCCGACCAACACCTGCTCGGTACGCCCTGTCTCACGAGCCGCGCTCATCATCGCCCCGACCCCGCGGTCGGTCCCGGACAGCTCACCCACGATGACGCAGGTCCAGGCAAGCGTCAGCGAGAGCCGCAGTCCCGTCACGACCTCGGGCAGCGCCGACGGCAGGTAGACCTTGCGCCACAGCCAGCGGCGGGGCGTCCCGAGCATCCGGGCGGTCTCGACGTGGCCAGGCGGGACGCGGGACGTAGCATCGGCGACGGCGACCAGGACCGGCCACAGCGCACCCACGAAGATGATGGCCCGGGCTGATCCCTCGCCGAGCCCGAACCAGATCAGCACAAGGGGCAGCCACGCGAACAGGGGCACCGCCCGCAGCGCGTTGAGCAGCGGCTCGAGCAGCTCGCGGGCCAGCCGTGACAACCCGAGCGTCAGCCCGACGACTGTCCCGACGACCACCGCGAGCAGCCATGAGACGCCGCAGCGGTAGACGCTCGCCACGAGGTGCTCGGCGCCCGCTCCGGTGAACGGCACCACCCCCGCCAGCGTGTCGGTGCGGTCACCGGTGAAGAACTGCACCAGCGCCATGGCGACGGTGCCGGGGCCGGGCAGCAGACGGGTGCTGATGATCTCCTGGCTCGACATGACATACCAGGCACCGAGCAACAGCAGCGGGACGACGGCGCCGAACAGCTGACGACCGCGGGCGCGCCGGCGGCGCCGCTTCGGGCCTGGCTCCGCCGTGACGAGGGCGTCCTCGAGCAGCGCTGCAGACACGTCGGCTCAGACGTCCCAGTACTCGCGGGCGTAGAGCGTCTCGTAGTCCGGCTCCGTCGTGATCCCGCCCTGCCTGACCAGCATCTGCCCGGCGCCCTCGACCTGCGCGACACGGGCGTCGTCGAAGCGCCACTCGGCCCCGACGTTCTCCAGCACCGCCTCGTAGACCGGCTCGGTGTAGCCGAACTGGTTGACAAGCAGCTCCTTCCAGTTCGCGCGGTCGTTCTCCCCACCGGGGCTGAGGTACTCCGCCGCCGCCTTCTCCATCTTGACGACCTCGCGCACGACGTCCGGGCGCTCAGCGAGGATCTTCGCCGAGGCCCAGTTCGCGGTGTTGAAGTTGCCGACCGGGGTTTCCTCCGCCTCCTGCAGGCGGATGCCTTTGCCGCTGACGATGCTCTGCGTGCACAGCGGCTCGGTGCCGACATAGGCGTCGATGTCACCGCGCTCCAAGGCCGCTACGTGGTCGGCGTAGGCCAGCGGGATGGCCTGGACATCCTGTCCGAGTGTCATGCCGTTGTTGGCCAGGATGTCGTTGAGGATCAGCACCTGGATGCCGGGCGGCGGCACACCGACCTTCTTGCCGCGAAGGTCGGCGACGCTCTCGACGTTGCCCTTGGCGCCGATGAGTCCGACGCCGTTGCGAGCGATCATGCTCACGATCTTCGAAGTGAGGTTGTTGTCGCTGGCCGCGATGATCGTGCTGTACGGGCCGAGCAGGCCGAAGTCGAGCTGACCACCCTCGAGCGCGTCCTGGATCTGGATTGCCCCCGTGACCGGGGTGACCTCGATGGTGTAGTTCGCGGGGGCGAACCTCTGCCAGTACAGCGCCGCGGAGGCGTGGTTCTTGGCGTAGACGCAGGTCCGCACCGTCACCGGCTCCGTCCCCGCCGCCGACGCACCGGGGGCAGCGGTCGAGGTGCCGCTGTCGCTGCCGCAGCCGCCCAGCATGACGGCGGCGCCGACGCCGGCACCAAGGCCGAGGAAGCCGCGGCGGGACAGGGCGGACGAGGGCCAGACGGGCACGGGAGACTCCAAGGATTGCTGGGGGTGCGGTCGGCCAATATCAAAGCAGATGCATGACGCGTCGGGCTATCGACCGGCCCGTGACGCCGCCTCCTGGCGCAGAGCGGTCTTGTCGGTCTTGCCGGTGGCGCCCCGTGGCAGCTCGGTCAGCACGTGGACCCACCGCGGCACGGCGTATTCGGCCAGGTGGTCGGCGACGTGCCGCCGCAGCGCACCATCTGCAGGCGGCCTGGCCGGGTCGAGCACGGCGCGCCCTCGTACCCGCTCGTGACGAGCGAGCCGCGCAAGCGCAGCTCGCCCGCCTCGCCGGGCGAAGCGTCCACCCGCAACTCCATGCAGGGCACGGCCCGGACGATCGTCCCGGCGTGCGCCGCGAACTACGCGTCGTCCAGCAGGGTCGCTGGTGAGTGCGTCTCAGACCGGCCGTACACGTCGTACAACGTGACCGACGGCAACTGCTCACGCAGCGCCTGCTCCATGCCCGGCGGCCACGGCGAGCCTCCCATCGCCACGCGGCGCAGGGCGGGCAGGGCCTCGGTCGAAACCTCCCGGCGGCGCAGCAACAGGTGCGCGTGCATCGCGGCGACGTAGTAGAGCGGGAACAGCACCGCCGAGACATCGTCCGGGCGAAGGTCGAGCAGGTGCGCGTAGGTCATCGCGGCATGCACGGAGCAGCGGTGCACGACCCGGCTGGCCTTGGGCCGCCCGGTCGTCCCGCTGGTGTGCACCAGGCAGTACGTCGCAGCCTCGTCCGGCTGGTCGCGGGCCGCGTCGTACGCCCACGGCTTCGGACCGGCGAGCAGCACGGCGGCAGCGTCCTCGGCGCCGGGCAGCCCGGCCACGAACTCCGCCTGGGCGAGCACGAGCGAGGCGCCGGAGCTCCTGAGGAGGTAGTCCCACAGCGCAGGGGCCTGGTGGATGTTCAGCCCGCAGAGTACGAGATACGCTCGCGCGCAGGCGAACTGCGCAACGGCGAGCTCCAGGCCGTTGCGGGCAGCGACAGCCACCACGTCCCCGCGGACCAACCCGCTCGCCAGCAGCCGTTGCGCCGCGCCTTCGACGAGTTCAGCGAAGTCCGAGCGCGTGATCACCGTCCCGTTGACCTACCGCAGCAGCACCGCCTCCGGAGCGGAGCGGACGGCCCGGTCGAGGATGTCGACGACGGTCGCCGGCCGGTCGGCGTACGACAGGGCCGGCCCGCCGTTCCACTGATCGACCACGACGGTCAACGGGTAGGTGGGCATGTAACGCGAGTCTGTCACCTTGAGCACCTGCGGGCGCGGGGTGACACAGCAGGGTCAGACGGTCCAGTACTCGCGGGCGAAGAGCTGTTCGACGTCAGGCTCTTTCGCGATGCCGCCCTGCTCCCTGAGCATGGCGACAGCTCCCTCGGTCTGAGAGACCCGCTCTTCGTCGAACTCCCACCGCGCGCCGATCCGCGGAAGTACTGCCTCGTAGGCCTTCTCGTCGAAGCCGAACTGTGTCAGGAGCAACTCGCGCCAGTTCGCCTCGTCGTTCTCCCGGTCGGGACTGAAAAACTCCGCCCGCGTCCTTCTGCATCGTGCAGACCGCGCGGACGACATCAGGTCGCTCCCGCAGGATCTTGGCCGAGGCCCAGTTGGCGGTGTTGAAGTCGCCGACCCGGGTCTGCTCGACCTCCGGAATCCGGACGCCGAAGCCCGACACGACGCTGAGGGTCGCGGGTGGCTCGGAGCCCATGAAGGCGTCCACGTCACCGCGCTCCAGGGCTGTCACATGGTCGGCGAAGCCGAGCGGCACGGCCGTGACGTCGTTGCCGAGCACAAGGCCGGCCTGCGAGAGCGCTTCGGTGAGCACGAGCACCTGCAGCGTCGGGGGCGGGACGGCGAGTCGCTTGCCGCGCAGATCCGCGATCTTCTCGACAACGCCCTTTCGACCGACGAGGCCGATGCCGCCGCGCGAGATCATTTCGACGATCTTGGAAGTGATGAGCTTCGGATCGTTGGCGAGGGCGATGACCGGGGTGTACGGCGCAAGCAGGCCGAAGTCGAGGTCGCCCTGCTGGAGGGCCTGTTGGATCTGCGTCGCGCTCGTGACCGGAGAGACCTCGATCGTGTAGTACGCCGGTTTCGGTTGCGCCGTCGGGGCCGCATCCACCGAGCAGCACAGCGGCACCGACGCCGGCCCCGAGGCCGAGGAAGCGGCGCCGGGTGAGCGCGGACGAGCGGTGCAAGGGCACAGTTCGCTCCAGGGGTGGCGGGCGGACGTTGCCAGTATCAAAGCAGGTGTATGACGGGACCTGTTGTCACACCTCGGCCCGTTGCGCCCCGGGACGCTACGAAAGGATGCCTTCGTGGACCGCGATGGCTGGATGACCCTGCTCGACCTGGACGAGGACGAAGTGCCTCGCCTGCTGGTGCTGGAGGGCACCTGGTGGCGCCAGCGCGCCCTCGACAGCCGTCTTCCGCTGCTCGAGGGGGTACGCGAGCTGGGCATGCCCGACCTGTGGCACGGCTGGTACGGCGACCTGCCGGTGGCCTTCTGCCCGGCCTACGGCGCGTCCCGGGCGGTGGAGCCGGTCCACGTCCTCGGCATCTGCGGCACGCCGGTCGTGGTGCAGATCGGCTCCTGCGGCGGGTTGCAGCCGAACGTCCACACCGGGGACATCGTGCTGTCCGAGCGGGCCACCATCGGCGAGGGCGCCTCGCAGTACTACGGCGGCAAGGGAGTCGCGACGGCCAATCTCGGCCGGGTCACGCGCGCGGCGTCGATGTTCGCCGGCCGGGACATGCACACCCACCGGGGTTCGACCGTCACGACCTCTTCGCTGTTGGCGCAACCCCCCGAGCTGATAAGTAGGTGGGCCGCTGCCGGACACCTGGCGGTGGACCTCGAGACCTCCGCGGTGTTCTCCGCGGCCACCGCCTTCGGGATGCGCGCCGCGTCGCTGCTCTTCGTGTGGGACGAGCTGCCCGGCCGGTCCTGGACCGACACCTTCACCCGCGCCGAGCAGAAGGCCCAGTCCCGCGCCGGCTCGGCGGTCTTCGAGGTCGCCCTCGGGCTGGCCTGAGGTTCCCGTTCGCGCGGCAAAACCCTTGTGTCAGAGCGCTAGGTGCGCTCCCCCGGTACCTCGTCGACACGCACTGGTTCTCGTTGACATCTGCCCGCGGCGACCGGCACCATCCGCCCGCCGGTCTCCCTCGTGCACGGTCGAAAGGGTTCTTTTGATGCAGCACTTCAGTGCAGGCGTGGCGTCACGGTGGATCGCCGGGCTGGGCGCGGTGGCGGTGGTCGCGATGTTGTCGCTGACCCCCGTGGACTCTGCGGACGCGCAGGGATCACGCGGGCCGGCCGTGACGCCGTCGATGCAGATCACCCAGGAGGTACGCCCCGGCCGGGCATACACCAACAGCCAGATCCTGATCTCTCCCAAAGACCCGAACACCATGGTGATCGCGCACGCGGAGTTCTCCACGGCGACCTGTCTCATCCACGTCAGCCGCGATGGCGGGCGCACCTGGGCTCCGGCGCCGGCCAACCCCACCCCCCCACAGT
>JAABUN010007315.1_pt1 | contig 11997 bp, 11 predicted proteins | sample 5559311 | NCBI WGS metagenome assembly JAABUN01 (sample SAMN10711877, study PRJNA513370) | rock metagenome | isolation source: Antarctica rocks | place: Antarctica: Victoria Land, Siegfried Peak sud | reverse complement strand
CCCACCACCATCAGCGAACTCGAACGAGGAATCCGACGCAACGACGACCTCGCAAACACCTACCGCGAATGGCTCACAGCCGCTTGACGATCCATAGGAGCATCACTTCGGATCAGCCACTTCCCGGGCCCGCAAACCCGACGCTCCAAGCCCCCAAGCCAGTCAGGAAGAGCCCGCGACGGAAGTCCCCTCAGACCACGGGTTGACAACAAAGGGGAGCCGGTAAGACGCACCTCTGGAAGACGTCGTCGGGGCCGCCCGGGCCGCGGCGCCGCGCCTGTGCCCATCTCTTTTCCGCGCCTGTACCGCGGGGCGGAACCGAGTACCGAGAGCGGTCAGTCGTCGGGGAGGGCGGCGAAGGCCCGCTTGGTGTCGTTGTACCAGCCCATCGATCTCTTGGGGTGCCGCCAGCGGCTCTTCATGGCGTCGCGGGCCTCCTGGTGGGTCGCGTCGCCGGCCTTCTCTGCCTCCTTGAGGTGGCGGTCATGGGCCTTGATGACGTCATCGGCGCTCTCGCCGCGGTGCTCGAGGTCACAGGGCCCTCCGAGGGCACGGCAGGTCATGGTCTTCATGGTCATCTCCTTCTGATTGGTGTCCTGATGTGCTGACGATCGAAACGGGCAGGGTGTGACCGACTCAGCCGCGCGGCCGACCGCCGTCACGGCGCACGACTCGGGAGAGCACGTCGGGCGCGGCGCGGAAGGTGATGGCGCGCACCAGGCCGTCGTTGACGGTGAAGTCGAAGACGACCTTGGCCGCGCCGAGATGGAACCAGGCGCTGCTTGGCCGGTCACCGACGAAGACCGGGAGCGCTGCCTGGGCGCTGCCGTTGAAGAACGTCGCCACCTCGTCGCGGCCCTCGATCTGCCGTGGTGTGCCGATGAGGGTCGCGGCGTCGTCAGCGGTCACAGCGGCGTCGGGTGCGAGCAGTCGCAGCAACCGGTCGAAGTCGCCGTTCTTGGCCGCGGCCATGAAGGCGTCGACCACCTCCCAGTCGGCCAAGCGGTCCTCGGGTCGCGGCTGGGTGACCTTGGCTCGCGCCCGCGAGGCCAGCTTGCGTGCGGCTGCCGGCGTGGTGTCGAGGACCGCCGCGATTGTCGGGAACTCGAAGCCGAAGCTGTCGTGGAGTACGAAGGCGACCCGCTCGCGCGGGGAGAGCCGGTCGAGCACGACGTGCAGGGCGAGACCGACGGTGTCGGCGAGCGCGACGTCGTCGGCCGGGTCGTCGGCAGTCTCCCCGGTCTCGACGTCATCTACGGGGAAGGGGGTGCGGGAGCGCAGCCGGTCGAGGCACAGCCGGGTGGTCACGGTCGTCAGCCAGGCCGGAAGGCTCACGATCTCTGCGTCCGTCAGGTGCAACCGCAGCCACGCCTGCTGCGCAACGTCTTCGGCCTCGGCGTGGTCGCCGAGGACCCGGCTCGCGATCCCCACAAGCCGTGGTCGTTCGGCCTCGAACATGTCCGTCTGGTCCACGGCATCCACCCATTCACCTTGCTCGGTCAACCCACTGACGCGCGAGCCGGGCAAGGTGTGACCGCGCTCGGCCGACCGGAGCCCAGGTGACAGCGAATCGACGCCGGTTGAACGTCAAGCACGCACCTTCGACTGGGTAGCCCGCGACCATCCGCTCGTGCCGCTGTCGGAACGGAACGCACGACCATGCTGGCCGCGATCGCTGCGATCGAGGCCCATACCCGGCGTGGAGACCTTTTCGACGGGTTGATCTTTGACGCCGTTCGGATCCGGCTTCTGGAGATCGGAGAGGCTGTCCCCTTCGAGAAGCGCTGGAAGGCGGCCTGCTTGGTGGTGCCCATCGCCATCCCGATGACCGTCCGGGAAGTGGGTAGCCGGTGTGTGCGGTCCGCTGCATCCGTCTGGACATGCAGTTGACCACGATCCCGTCGACGGTCCCCTTACCTGCGAGCGTCGTTGACCAGCGTGTGAGTGTCGGTCGTCGGAGGTGCTCAACGATGACGACGTAGGCGCTGAGGGAGCGTGGACTCGCGTCCGTTGAAGTGCTTGTCCCGTCACCTGAAGTTCCGCGCCTAATGGACAAGGAGAAACCATTGACTTCGAATCTCTCGCAGAGGACAGTGCGGAAGCACTTGGATTCGCGCCCTTCATAGCGGCTGGACCAGGAGGCTGTCAGGCAGTTCTGACACTTCGCTGCGCGATTCCTTCACTCCCTCTACAAAGGACGTCCAATGCGAACTTTGGATCTCGAGCTCCTGTTGACTGCGGCCAGTAGCGGCGGCCCGAGTTGTCTCTCGTCGACGACCCGACTACGCCCCGCCGGGGGTCTGCACACCGCGGTCGCCCCGGCCAAGTACCTGCAGGGCACCGGCAACGCGGCCAAATCGGTCTACGTGTACGAGCGTCGGTTCCTCGACGGTGAGCCACGGCACACCGTCCTGATTGATTCGAAGCAGTCCCAACTCAACCGCCTCGAAGCCGAGCTCGAACGGGCCCGCACGGACGGCCACCCGGTGCTGTCCCGGCTGCCGCACGTCGAGGTCACTTACGGCGAGGGCGAGCAGGCGCAGACCTTCACCGACCTGGTGCTTCCGCACCGCGTCTACGACGCCCACGTCCGAGCCGGCACCGTCGATGGTGTCCCGACGACGCAGACACCGCTCTACCGAGCCGTACGTGACGCAAGCCCCGCGAACGCTAGGGCACTCCTAGACGTCAGTCCGATCACACTGGTGCTCGGGGGCTGGGACTCTAGCCGCAAGTCTCGGCAGGGCCGCTGGCGAAGCGCCCTGGTCGGCGAGATTGTGGGGTTCGTGCCGGGGGACGGCGGCAGCGGAGACTCGGTACCTGACCCCGGAAGGCGTGGCGGAGCACGGATCGACCCGGTCGGCATGCAGATGCTGGTACCGGGCACCACGCTCCGGCAACTGGCCGACGCCCAGAAGGACGAGCTCAGCAAACCCAACTACGACAAGGTGACCAAGCAGGCCGACAAGGCAAAGGACAAGGCCGTCGGTGCCTCCGAGCTGGGCTTCGGTGGCATCCCACCGGTCCTATCCGCGTTGGGTGGAGTCGCCTGCGAGCCGATTATACGTACACACGTCTTGTCCTTCGCGGCGCTGCGCCAGATGCGGTTCGGCGCCGGGCCGGCAGGCGATACATCCTGCCGGGCGCTGCTGGCCGCGCTGGCTCTGGCCGGCCTGGCCCGCAGCGACGCCGAGCTCTACCTGCGGGCCAACTGCGACCTCGTCGAGGACGGTCCCAGCACCATGACCCTCGACCAGCGCGGTGGCCAGGAGCTCGCGCTGGCGGCACCGGATATCACCACAGCAGACCAACTACTCGCCGAGGCGTTGCAGCAGGCTGAGCAGCAGGCAGGTCTCGACTGGTCCGGGCTTGCGCTGTCGGTGGTCGGCAACCCGGAAGTCGTGCACGGCGCCGCAGCCGAACAGGACGAAGCGTGAGCGACTTCGCGGTCATCGCCGACCTACCGCTCGGTGCATACCGGGCCCGTACTCCCGGCGGCCAGCTGGACCCCATGCCCTCGCCCACCCGGCTCCACGCAGCTCTACTCTGCGCGGCGGCCGCCGGCACCCGGGCCACCCTCGACGGAACCGTCGCGCAACCCAACGACCGCGACCGTGATGCGCTGACGTGGCTGGAGCAGCACCCACCCGACGGAGTCGTGCTGCCGCGCACCTGCGAGGTACGCACAAGCGTTTACGGCTACCGACGCGAGGGCACGCTAGTGAAGGAGGGCGGCGTCGGCCCCAAGGACAAGGTCGTCGCCCGCGCGAGGGTAGGTCTGGTGGCTGTGGACGGCTCTTTCGCCTGGACCTGGCAGGAACCACCACCGCCGGACGTCCGCAACAGCCTAGAGGGCTTGTGCGGCGACGTGGCCCACCTCGGCAACGCCGAGACCCCGGTACGCATGCGGGTCGGTGAAGCCCACCCGACTCATCGGCGCGCACCCGAGGCGGATCTGTTCGGCACTGCGGACGGGCTCGACCTCGACGTGCCAGGACCGGGGCGTACGGACGCGTTGGCAGGTGCCTACGATGCCGGGCGCAAGGCGGTGACCCTGGCGGGCGACCGCTATGCAGCGAGTGAGGCGCCACGCAGCGCGAGCTTTGTCGAGGACGGCCGGCGGGCCGCCCGCTTCTTGGCGTTGGCACCCGAGATCGAACCGGACGGGCCGTGGTCAACAGTGCTGCTGGCCGGCTTCGGCAACCCGCTAGACAGCGTGCGCGACGAGGGCCACGTCGGATGGGCCGCCGCGGTGCATCGTGCGCTGATCGCGCTCATCGGGGACGGGGCTCCCGCCGTCCTGACCGGGACGTATCTGCCGGAGGCTCGGCAGCCGGCGAACCGGGTGTCCGTCCAGCTGTTCCCCCCTGACGCCGTACGAGCGGCCGGTCTGGACCACGAGGGCACGGTGCTCGGATTGCTCCTGCCTACCGGTGCTGCCGGGATCGACGTGGCGACTGTGAGACAAGCGTTTTCCCGATTGCGTCGGATCCATGTCGGCAAGGCCACCCGCACGCTGTCGCCGCTGCCTGCCCGCTCGGCGCGCACCTTCTGGCCGTCCGCGGGATCGGGCTTGTTCGAGATTCGACCGGCGGCGGTAGCCGACACCCGCCCTCTCGGTCGGGACTGGACGATCGCCGACGCGGTGGCCCTGTCCCTCGGATTCGTCCTGCGTGACCGAGCAGAGCTGCAGGGCACGGGACGCGGCACCGCACGACATCGCGAGACCGCGCGGTTGGTGGTCGAGGCAGGGCTCGCCGTCCACGCCGTCGAGCGGGTGATGGACGGTGACTTGTCACGGTACGTGCACCGAATCCACCAGTCCCGCGTTGTGCAGCCCTACCGGGCACGACTTTCCCTCGGTGACTTGCTCGACGAGCGGACGCTCATCTGCCTAGGGCAAAGCCGGCACCTCGGCGGCGGCCTTCTCGTTCCCGTGGAGGGTTGAGCGTTGGCGCTTCAACGCGACCAGTTCGCTGCCTTCTTCGCCGCCGTACGACCGGGGCAGCGGCCATTCGCCTGGCAGGAGCGGCTGCTGGACGCGCTGCTTGCCCAAGGTCGGTGGCCGGACCGGGTCGTCGCGCCGACGGGGGCCGGCAAGACCGCCGTGGTCGATGTCCACGTGTTCGCCAACGCCCTTGCCGCCGCCGGGCTAGCACCACGCTTGCCGCGTCGGTTGGTGCTCGTGGTCGACCGTCGAGCAGTCGTCGACAGTCACGACGAACATGCCCGTGCGCTCGCGCGGCTGCTCTCGGCAGCTGATGACGGGTTGCTCGCGGAGATGGCTCGGTGGTTGCGTTCGCTCAGACTGCAGCTGCCCAGCGTCGATGGGCTGCCGGTCGAGGACCGGCCTCTACTGACGGCTCGCTTGCGCGGCGGTGCACCGGCGCCGCGTAGTTGGCGCGACGCACCTGAGGCATGTGCGGTGATCACCGGAACTCCAGACATGATCGGTAGCCGACTGCTGCTTCAGGGATACGGGTCGTCGCCGCGGGCCTGGCCCCGGGAGGCAGGGCTGCTGGCTTTCGACGCGGCCTTGATCGTCGACGAGGCGCACCTGTCTCGGCAGTTCCTGGCCACCACTCGCCGCGTGTCGCTGCTTGCGACCGCCCGGCTGACCGGAGCCGTGCCGGTCCTTCAAGTGGTCGAGACCACGGCAACGCCGCAGCAGGGCGCTGGCACGGAGGTAGGTGTCGAGCCGGACGACATGGTCGACCCGGTCCTGGCACGGCGGATGCGAAACCCCAAGCCCGTGACGCTGCTACCAGTGCCCACATGGCCTCTGGCACCGCAGGGCAGAGCTCTCGATCCGCTGGTCGAGCAGGTGGTGCAGGCTCGACGCGAGTGCGGGCCGACCGTCGGTTGTGTCTTCAACCGGGTCGCCAGCGCCGCCGGTCTCGCTCGCCGGCTGCGAGACCAGGGGCTCAAAGTCGAACTGCTCGTCGGCCGCATGCGCCCGGCTGACGTGAGCCACCTGCGACGGCGCCGAACGGGTCTGTTGGACATCGGGGGAAACGACCAGGTCGACGTCTTGGTGGCGACTCAGACCATCGAGGTTGGCATCGATCTGGATCTGTCGGCACTGGTTACTGAGCTCGCACCCGGCACGGCACTGGCGCAACGCAGCGGTCGCGTCAACCGGCGCGGAGACCGGACCAGCCCGCGTGTCGTGGTCGCGATGCCCGAGACGGAGACGGTGCCGGAGAAGGCCACGGCGCCGTACGAACGGGAAGACCTTGACCGGGCCAGAACGTGGCTCTCTGCGCTCGTGGCCGACCCCGACGGGCTGACACCCTGGTCGCTGCGCGCGAAGCCACCCCCAGGCGAGGCGCTAGGGCGGCCGCTGCTGCGACGTCTTGAAATCGCCGACAGCTGGACGTGGGCCGCCACCGGAGACGATCTGTTCGAACGGCCCGATCTCGACCTGTGGCTCGCCGACGACCTGGCCGCAGACCGTGACGTCGGTCTCGTGAGCCGCGCTGACCTGCCGGTCGACCCGAACGACGCAGTGGCACTGCTCCGTCTGCTGCCACCGCGTCCGCACGAGGTGTTCCCGGTGCCGATCGGTGTGATGCGGGCGCTGCTGCCGCTCTTGCCTCGCCGCCTACCGGTGGTGCGATGGCGTTGGGACGACGTGGAAGCAGTGTCTGACGACGATGTGAGCGTGCGAATCGGTGACGTCTTCGTCGTCGACGCCTCCGTCCCCGTGCAGCGCGAAGGGGTGGTCGACGCCGTTTCCGACCGCGCTCCTGCTGGTGACGTGCTCGCCTACGCCCCACCGGCTCCGTCCGGTCAGGTGCGGCCGGGGCATGTCGTCCTGCGCTGGGGAAGTCTCCGTGAGGCTGCCGGCCTGCTGGGCCCGCTGCCCCCTGAGGCCTCGTCGCTGCTGGCCGACGGGCCTACGGGTGTGGCCGGCGGGTGGTCGAGACAGCAGCGCCGCGATCTTGCCGGCCTGCTTGCGCAGAGTCAGCCGGCTCGCGGGCTCCCGGACGAGTCGGTAGAGGATGTCGAGGCAATGCGCGACGCCGCCGTGGAACTGCTGCGCGACGGCCGGGTCAAGGACTCGGCCCTGCACGTCCTGCCGGCGGGGGCCGTGGTCCCGGCTCTGCTGGTGGTGCTGGACCTGCGTCGAGCGGCTGCCGACGAAGACGTTCGCCAGACCTGGACGCCCAGCGACGAAGCTGTCTCCCTGGCGCAGCACGCGGCCGCCGTCGCAGCGGCTGCTGAGTCGCTCGGTCGCAGTCTGGGAGTCGGGGCGGCCGAGGTCGAGCTGTTGCGCCTGGCCGGGCTGCATCACGACGACGGCAAGGCTGATGCGCGCTTCCAGGCGGTGTTGGGGCGGGGGCCGGACGAACCGCCGCTGGCCAAGAGTGCCGTACGACCCGCTGCGAGCGACGCGGCCGCAAGGTCGGCGTCCGGGCTGCCCAGTGGATGGCGCCACGAGCAGCTGTCGGTCCTGGCTGCCTGGCGAGCCGTGCCGGAATCGGAACGCCCGCTGGTGGCGCGCTTCGTTGGCACGACTCACGGTCATGGGCGAAGCAGCTTTCCGCATGGGGCGACCGGCTTGCTCGGAGTACCCGTGGACGCGGTGCCGCCCGAGGCCCGTGGCTTGTTCGACGAGGGGGAGTGGGAGCAGCTGGTGCAGGACACCGACGAGCAGCACGGCGTCTGGGCCCTGGCCTTCCTCGAAGCACTGCTACGGGCGGCTGACGGCCGCGTCAGTGCGGCCGGCTCATGAGCGTCTCCGACGAGGTCCGGCTTGCGCCAACCGGTCACGAGGTCCTCCTTACCCATGCTGCGCTGTGGGGTGCCGGAGCAATCGCATCCACGGTCTGTGGCGGCTCGCGGATTGGTTGGACTGCGGGCCTTGCGCCGGCTCCGGTGCTCAGGGGTATCGGTATCGAGGACTTGGCCGACGCCGTGCACGAGCGCGCCGTACAGGCGACCGACCCCGAGCACTGGGTTCAGGCCGGGCTGCCCCACGAGCCGGAGCGTGCGCTGTTCAGTCCGCGGGTCAAGACCCTGCCCGATGAGGCTTCCTGGGTGGCATGGCAGCAGGCGCGAGCCGAGCACGTCAACCGGCTCACGACCGACGTTTCCGTGCTGGACCTGCGAATGCTGGCCGGCCTGGGCGAGCCGTCGTCGTGGCACGAGTTCAACGGCAAGCCGCGGCAGGACCATGCGGCCAGCCGACTGGAGATGCAGCCGCGCAATCAGGGCAGCGAGTTCGTCGGTACCCGGCTGCGTCTACTAGCAGCTGCCGTTGGCGGGCGCTCCCCGGAACAGGTGGCCGCCGGTCTCACCGGTGCTCGGCGGGTGGATGAAGCCGGCAATGACAGCCCCGACAGTCGCAGCTCGGCGAACCTGCGTCCTCCGGGTCCTACTGACAACGCTCTGGCCTGGGTGGCGATGTGGGGGCTGGCCAGCGCCCCGGTCGTGCACCAGCTGAGACGCCCGAGCCGCACGGCGATCCATCTGCCGTGGCAGCGAGATATGGGTCTCAGCGACGAGGTGCGAGCTGGACACTTCGTCGTGCCGCTCTGGCGCGGCTGGTGGACCGTGGCCCGGCTGCGGTCGGTGCTCTCCAGCCGGGCTCTCGCCGAAGTCGGAACTTTCGCGCTTACAGCGGACCGGGTCCCAGCCGGTCGAGAACAGCAGTGGTTGACCTCGCGAGGCGTGACGGGGGTTGTGGTGATGCCCGTCCACACCTACGGCTCGACGAGTAGCCCGGAGCGGCGAGCCATGTCGGGCAGGTCCATTCGCCTCGATCGGGACCCGTCGTGAGCAACCCGGTGCAGATCGGGCTTGTGGCGCACTACGCGTTCTGTCCTCGCCGGGCCTGGCTGGAGGCGGCCGGTGAGAAAACCGACACGCGCCAGATGGCTGTCGGCACCAGAGCGCACGCGGCCTCGGACGATGCGAGCCGCTCACGGCCCCAAACGGTCCGGGCGATGGACGTCGCCAGCGAGCAGTGGGGCATCACAGGTCGCTGTGACACGGTGCACGTGCGGCCGGACGGCACCTTGGATCTGGTCGAGCACAAGGCCACCCCCTTACGTCGTGAAGCGCGGGTCACCACGCCGATGCGTGTGCAGCTGACGCTGCAGCGGCAGGCCCTCGTGGAGAGCGGCTTCGATGTCGGCTCCACGGGCATCTGGTTCTCAAGCCACGGCACCGCGTCAATGTCGAGCTGACGGACGAGGACGTGAGCTCAGCGCGGGAGATGATCGCAGCGACGCGGGCGGTCGTCGACTCCCCGCTCGCGCCCCCGCCACTCGAAGACGACCCGCGCTGCTTGTCCTGCAGCCACATCTCAGTGTGCCTGCCGGACGAACGGCTGCTCGGGCCGGTGCAGCGGCAGATCCGCGTCTCGGACCCGGACTCGCAGGTGGTACACCTCTCCACGTTCGGTGCCCGAGCGTCGGTGAAGCAGGGGCGGCTGTTGGTACACCGTCTTGGCGAACAGATGGCGTCGGTGCCTCTGGAGCGCGTGCAAGCCGTGGTCGTACACGGGAATGTCGACTTGACTGGTGGCCTGATCCGCGAGTTGCTGTGGCGGAACCTGCCCGTGTTGTGGTGCTCCAGCAACGGCCGCCTCATCGGCTGGGCGGCATCGGCGTCCTCGCCGAATGGTGGCCCGCGGGCGCGTCAGGCGGTGGCATCGCAGACTGGCCGACTGGACCTTGCCCGCGAGTTCGTGGCCAGCAAGATCGCGGGGCAGGCGACGCTTCTGCGCCGGCACGGCGGCCCTGCCCACGTCATCGCCAGGCTGCGCGTACTCGCAAAGTCAGCCGGTGCTGCGCCGCAGCTTTCGGTGCTGCTCGGCGTTGAGGGAGATGCCGCAGCCGAATACTTCCGGCACTTCCACGTCATGCTGTCGCCGAAGGTTGTCGTCGAGCAAGGCCTTGCCTTCCCCGGACGGGTGCGTCGCCCGGCGACGGACCCGGTCAACGCAGCACTGAACTATGCCTATGCACTCCTGCTCGCCGACACGCTGCGCGCTGTGATGGCCTGCGGACTGGACCCGCACCACGGCTTCCTGCACAGCAGCGGACGCAACAAGCCCGCTCTCGCATTGGACCTCGCAGAGGAGTTCCGTGCCGCGATAGCAGATTCCGTGGTCGTCACCGCCTTTAACAACGGCGAACTGCAGCGACACGACTTCACCGCGACCCTCGGCTCTACTGCGCTGCGGGACAAGGGCCGCAAGGCGTTGATCGCCGCGTACGAGCGCCGCGTCACCGGCTCCTTCCGACACCCGACCTTCCGTTACGAGTTGAGTTGGCGTCGAGCGATGGAGGTGCAGGCGCGGCTGGTTCTGGGGGTACTAGACGGGTCGATGCCCCGCTACATCGGCATCCGTACCCGATGAGTGGCGAACCAGTCCGACGCTACCTCGTCGCGTACGACATCAGCGAGGACCGGCGTCGGGTGAAGGTGGCGACGTGCTTGCAGACCTACGGCGATCGCGTCCAGTACAGCGTATTCGTCGTTGACGTCCGACCGGCCCGACTGGTCCGTCTGCGCACGGAGCTCGAAAGGCTCATCAACATCGGGGCGGATTCCGTCTTGCTCTGCGATCTCGGCCCAGTGGCCAGCATCGACGCCCGCCGGTTCGAGTTCCTCGGCCACTCTGCCGAGATCACGACACGAGGGCCCATCGTCCTCTAGCGAGGGCGAGGACCAGAGGTGCGACGGCTCACCGGCGGCGGGGTTCCCGCCGGAGCTGTCGCCACCGAAGTCTCTGCAGGCCAGGGCCGGTTTGCGTTGTCTCGCATCCCGGGAGGAGCGCTTCGGCACTCCCAGTTCGATCGCTGGCAGCAAGCCGTCGCTGCTGGTAGCGTCCGGGCAGGTCAGCGAGCAGCCTGCGCCGACCCCCTTGCAGTTCTTTCGGGAACTGCCCTTCATTGAGGTACGACCTCGCCGACAGACGTGCGCTCGAAGATCGCGGGCTTGCAGTTCTTTCGGGAACTGCCCTTCATTGAGGTGGGCACGTGATGATGGCCGGCGGTCGCGCGAAGGACGGCTTGCAGTTCTTTCGGGAACTGCCCTTCATTGAGGTCCCTCGATGGCCAGGGATGCTGTTGCTGCCGTCGACTTGCAGTTCTTTCGGGAACTGCCCTTCATTGAGGTAACCTGACCGAGCAGCTGACCGCCGGTGGCGGCACCCTTGCAGTTCTTTCGGGAACTGCCCTTCATTGAGGTAGCCGGTCCACGCCGTCGCCGCTGGTGCCCGTTGTGCTTGCAGTTCTTTCGGGAACTGCCCTTCATTGAGGTGCGTCAACCCACTCTGGGACACCGATCTGGGTGAAACTTGCAGTTCTTTCGGGAACTGCCCTTCATTGAGGTGTGGTGCCCGCCGTCAGCAGGTCGGGACCGGGGATGCTTGCAGTTCTTTCGGGAACTGCCCTTCATTGAGGTAGGCGTGGCGATGTAGGCGCGGAGGGCGTCCATCGCCCTTGCAGTTCTTTCGGGAACTGCCCTTCATTGAGGTTGCCAGACGTGGTGGATGATGCCGCGGGTCTCGAAGGCTTGCAGTTCTTTCGGGAACTGCCCTTCATTGAGGTCTCGACAAAGCGGCGGCATAATCGGGGCTAAACTAGGGGCTTGCAGTTCTTTCGGGAACTGCCCTTCATTGAGGTACGACCTCGCCGACGGCGGTCCGCTGGAACACGGCGTCTTGCAGTTCTTTCGGGAACTGCCCTTCATTGAGGTACGTAGACGTCGGCTCCTATGAAACGGCAGTAGCCTTGCAGTTCTTTCGGGAACTGCCCTTCATTGAGGTCAGGCACCAGGTCACAACAGCTCGACCCCACGGCAACCAGTTGACCAGGAGCCACCCGCTCGGTGCGCGGTGCAGGAAAGGGCCTCGCGTAGGCCACAACTTCCATCCGCCCGTCGGCGAACACGGTGCACGCGTCCTCGGCGGTGCTCAGGACGATCGCCGGTCGCAGTTGTCCGGCAGGTTCTCGGTCAACCAAGTCAGTCACCCATCGA
>JAABUN010007314.1_pt1 | contig 11998 bp, 9 predicted proteins | sample 5559311 | NCBI WGS metagenome assembly JAABUN01 (sample SAMN10711877, study PRJNA513370) | rock metagenome | isolation source: Antarctica rocks | place: Antarctica: Victoria Land, Siegfried Peak sud | reverse complement strand
TGGGCCGCCGCCGCCCGGACGGCCGCGGCCGGCGTCGCCGCACTGGGCGTAGGGGGCCGCGGGTGAATAAGTTCCTGTTCATGGTCGGGCTGACGTGCGGCGGCACGTTCGGAGCGCTCCTGCGCGGCCCGTTCGTCCCGACCCTGACCTACTACTTCTACGCCGTCCTCCGGCCGCAGTACCTGTGGAAGTTCCAGCTCAGCACCTTCCCGGACCTGAACTGGTCGCTGTACGTCGCCCTGGCGGCCATGCTCAGCTATTTGCCGTGGGTGTTCGGGGTGGTGGGGGCCGGCGACCCGCTCCGCCGCGTCTTCCCCCGGTTCATCTGGCCGCACCGGATGATGATCGGGTTCGCCGTCTGGGAGACCCTGTCGTACCTGAACGCCAACAGCCAGTACAAGCTGGCCAACGACACCTTCGAAGAGTTCGTCAAAATCTTCATCATGTACCTGCTCGCCACCCAGGTCGTCCGGTCGGTCAAGCAGATTCACTTGCTCTACCTGGCGGTCGCCGTCGCCATCGCCTACATCGCCTTCGAGGTGGTGAGTATCTACGTAACCAGCGGCTACCTGGTCATCTACAAGCGGGGGTTCGCCGGCCTGGACAACAACGGGGCCGCCCTCCTCTTGGCGATGGGCGTCCCCCTGTGCTACTTCGGCTGGGAGATGACCCGCGGCTGGTACCGGTGGGGGTTCCTGCTCGCCATCCCCGTCATCGGCGAGGCCGTCATGAGCAGCTACTCCCGCGGGGCCATGCTCGCCGTCATCATGACCGCCCCCCTGTACCTGCTCTACTCCCGCAAGCGGGCGGTCCTGCTCCTCTGCTTCGCCGCCGCCGCCGTCGCCGTCCCGGTCGTCGCCGGCCAGGAGATCAAGGACCGGTTCGCCAGCGTCAACCAGGCGACCGGCGACGACAGCTTCCAGAACCGGCTGACGACCTGGGACATCGCCCGCCGGATCGCCAACGACTACCCCGTGTTCGGGGCCGGCATCCGCTGCTCGAACCTGATCACCAAGCAGTACGGGGCCGACCTCGACGGCCGGACGATCCACAACATCTACCTGCAGATCGCCGCCGACAGCGGCTGGCTCGGCCTGATGTGGTACCTCCTCCTCGTCGGCACCGGCGTCGGGGCCATGTGGTCGGCCCGCCGCCGGCTGTGGCGCGAGACCGACCCCGAGAGCGTCCGGGCCGTCGCCCTCTTGGGCGGGCTGGAGTGTTCCCTGTGGACGTTCCAGATCGGGGCCGCGGCCCTGTCGCTGGAGACCTTCGAGCCGGCCTACCTGGTCCTGCTCCTCGGCTCGCAAATCTGGGCCGTCACCACCGCCCAGGTGACGGCGGAGCCGACCGCCCGGCGGGTCGTCCCGCTCCGCGCCCCGGCCCCCCGGCCGGGCGTCGCGTCGCCCCACTTCGCCCCCCGCCGCCCGTACCGAGGCCCGGCCACCCCGTGATCGATGACTACTCGCCCCACCCGATACAGCCGGTCCGCGTCGGGTTCGTCGTCCACGCCATGCAGGTGGCCGGGGCCGAGGTACTCGTCCGCGAGACCATCCACCGCCTCGGCGACCGGATCACGCCGACGGTGTTCTGCCTCGACAAGGTCGGCCCCATCGGCGACGCCCTGACGGCCGAGGGCGTCGATGTGGTCTGCTTCCACCGCCGGCCGGGGTGGGACTTCGCCGTCGCCCGCCGCCTCGCCACGGCCGCGACCGCGCGCCGCATCGAGGTGCTGCACGCCCACCAGTACACGCCGTTCTTCTACGCCGCCGTGGCCAAACCGTTCGTCCGCCCGACGCCCCGCCTGATCCTGACCGAACACGGCCGGCACTACCCCGACCTCGTGAGTCCGAAGCGGCGGGCCGTCAACCGCGTCGTGCTGGACCGGCTGGCCGACGCCGTCAACGCCTGCTGCCAGTTCAGCGCCACCGCCCTCTGCCGGGTCGACGGCTTCCGCGGCGGCCGCATCGCGGTCATCGAGAACGGCATCGACCTCCCGCGGTACGCCCCGGCGGCCGACAAGGCCGCGCTGAAGCAAGCCCTCGGCCTCGACCCGGACCGCCGGGTGCTGGCCCACGTCGCCCGGCACCACCCGGTCAAAGACCAGGCCACCCTCATCCGCGGGTTCGCCCGCGCCGCCCCGGACCTGCCGGACGTGGAACTCGTCATGGTCGGCGACGGCCCCTTGCGCGACGACTTGACCACCCTGGCCCGGACCCAAGGCGTCGGCGGCCGGGTCCGCTTCGTGGGCGTCCAATCGAACGTCGCCGACTGGCTCCGCGCCGCGGACGTGTTCGCCCTCACGAGCGTGAGCGAAGCGGCGTCGCTGACCCTGCTCGAAGCGATGGCGGCCGGCCTCCCCGTGGTCGTGTCGGCCGTGGGCGGCAACCCCGAGATCGTCCGCGCCTGCGTCGAAGGCTTGCACTTCCCGCGCGGCGATGATGTGGCCCTGGCCGACCGAATCACGACCCTGTTCCGCGACCCGGCCCTCGCGGCCCGGATGGGGGCGGCCGGCCGGGCGCGGGTGGAAGCGCGTTACCAGTTGAGCCGAACGATCGACGCCTACGCCCGGCTGTACGGCCGGCTGGCCGGCCGCGGATCGGGGTTGCCAGCCGGTGCCCCTTCCGGGGTATGATCGCCGCCCGATGAGTACGCCCCCGCCACCGCCGAACCGGGTCAAGGCCGCCGCCAAGTGGGCCGCCCACGCCGCCGCGCTCGTCGCCGCCGTCCCGTGGCTCGTGGCCTACCGATTGAGTTCCCTACTGGTCGGGAAGGACCGCGCCCTCGAAGGGGCGACGCAGGCCCTCGCCGGCCTCCCCGGCCTCCCCGGGATTTACGTTAGGCGGGCGTTCCTCACCCGGACCCTTGCCCGCTGCGCCCGGTCGGCCGAGGTCCACTACGGCACCCTGTTCAGCCAGGCCGGGGCCGAGATCGGCGACAACGTGTACGTCGGCCCGCGGTGCCATCTGGGCCTGGTCCGGCTCGACCGCGACTGCCTGATCGCCGCCGGCGTCCACATCCCGAGCGGCGGCCGGACCCACGCCTTTTCCGACCCCGACACGCCGATCCAAGGGCAGGGCGGCCGCCGCGACCGGGTGACCGTCGGGGCCGGGGCGTGGGTCGGCAGCGCCGCGGTCGTCCTCGCCGATGTCGGCCCCGGCACCGTCGTCGGGGCCGGTTCGGTCGTCACCAAGCCCCTGCCCGCCGACGTGGTCGCCGCCGGCGTCCCCGCCAAAGTGTTGCGGTCCCGTTTCCCCACCCCCCCCGCCGAGTAGGACGCTCGCCATGTTAGCCGCCCCGCCCGTGAAGCCCGCCGCCCGGACCCCGGCCGCGCCCCAGGACAAGACCGCCATGACCGACCACGCCGGGAAGCTGTCGGTCCTGATCCCGGTCTACAACGAGGAGCGGACCGTCGACCAAATCCTGACGCGGGTGCTGGCCCTCGGCCCGGTCGTGAAGGAAATCGTCATCGTCGACGACGGGTCGACCGACCGGACGGCCGCCATCGTCCGCGGCCGGGCCGCCGCCGAGGGGAAAATCCGCTTCTACCAGATGCCACAAAACCGCGGCAAGACCGCGGCGATTGCGAAGGCCCTCGAACTGGCCGCCGGCGAGATTCTCATCGTCCAGGACGCGGACCTCGAGTACGACCCGGCCGACATCCCCGAGGTCATCCACCCGATCCTGGCCGGCCACGCCGACGTGGTGTTCGGGTCGCGGTTCCTGGTCCGCCGGGCGGCCCGGGTGTTGTATTTTTACCACTACCTGGCCAACGTCGGCCTCACCTTCCTGTCGAACCTGTTGACCAACCGCAACATGTCGGACATCGAGACGTGTTACAAGGCCTTCCGCGCCGAAGTCATCAAGCCGATGGTGCTGACGAGTAAGGGCTTCGGCATGGAGGTCGAGATCACGGCGATGGTGTGCAAGACCCGGGCGCGCACCTACGAAGTGCCGATCTCCTACTACGGCCGCCCCTACGAGGAGGGCAAGAAGATCGGCCCGATGGACGGCGTGGCGGCGCTGTGGTACATCGCGTATTACAACATCGTCAAGCCCCGGACCCGGTCCGGCAAGCGCTACGTCGCGGCCGTCAACGCGGCCCTGGCCAAGTACGGCGTCGGCATCGCAGCCGGTCACTAACCGCAGACGATAAAATTGCAACCCCCGAAAGCCCAGGGATGAACATCCCTGGGAACCGCCTACCCCAACATTCCCGCTGCCCACGCAATCCCCAACACAACCACCCCCGCCACACCCGCTATTCCCATCACAACAAGCTGCTTCGCCCGCCGCATCGCCCGCACCTTTTGCGGCACGAACGGCGTCCATACCCCCCATTCGGCCGCTACAACATCCGGCGGCGGGGCAGTCGTTTCGGGGTGTCGCTGCCACCAGGTATGCGACCAAGAATAGCGCATCACGAGAATGACGGGACGGCAAAGCGACTTCGTCTCGAACTCGTTGAGCTTGGCCGCGCAATACTGGTGAAACCACGCCGCCCGTTCCAAGAACCCCGCCTTGTCGTCACCCGTCGCGTGCTTGGCCGCGTACTGGAACACCTCGACCTTGCGCAAATCCTGTGCCGCCCACGTCTCGGTCGGGTATTGCAACGCCTCCGGCGTGTCGAGGATGGGCCGCTCATAAATCGCCATCCACCGGGCGTAGTGCAGGAGCGTCTCCCGGCCGTAGGCGTACATGGCGTCGAGCTGGCCGAGGTCGATCTTGTAATCGAGATAGACGCCAACGGCCTGCAAGAACATCGTGTAGAACCACCGCAACTCAGCGTTGAGCAGGTCGAGTGCAGCGAGGTCTTGCGCCGGGTGGGCAACCCGGCGGATGAGCATCTCGCAATAGGCAATATACTTCGCATCGCCCGTCAGTTGGTGCCCGGCCAGCAACGCCAACACCGAGTTGGCCGACGCCCGGCCGGGGCCGTGGTAACCGGCGCACGACTCGGTCGCCAGCCCAGAGTATTGCCACGATAATAGCCGGAACAGACCCCCGCGCGGGGCGTCCATGTTTATGACAAAGTCGGCCAGGCCGACGGCCGTGTCGCGGTAGAGGGGGTTGCCGGTCAGGAAATACGCGAGCATCAACCCGGCGTTATAGTTGTGCGACCCGGCCGGCCCGCCGCCGACGGCATACACTTTCTGTAACGTCGCCCCGGTGTCGCCCATCGCCGACAAGTCTTGCCCGGCCGTAAAGTGCCCGCCCGTGCGCAGGGCTTTCGGGTAGCTGCGGTGGGTGCCGGTGCCGGCGTCGGCGTAGTGGTACGTGTGCCAGAACAGGCCGTGGTTGTAGGCCGCCTTGTCGCCGTCGGTGTGATAAATATCAATGTCGCAAGTATGGGTAGCACAGGCCAACATCTGGCCCCACCACCTGACATCCCCGCTCCGCATAAATTGTTGGGCGAACGCGAGGACACAGTCGTACTGGTTATTATAATGCGACACCAGCGGCGGCGGCCCGGGGTGGTAGACGGCCTCGTGGTCGCCGTAGATGTCGCCGTAGTTCCGCCACCCATACTCGTCGATTTTCTCGCGCTTGATGGCGAACGTGTCCGGCCCCTCGACCGCCTGGTCGGCGAGCGTGAGGTAAGCTGTGTTCGGGTCGCCGGATTTGGGCGTCAGGTACGGTACGACCCCGCACCGGGCGTACCACTCCGGCGACGCGGCCACGACCAGCGGACTACGGCCCCACGCCAGCGGCGGGTCGCTGACGGCGTCGGCCCCGAACGCCCAAACGAACTGGTGGGTTTTCTGCTCGCCACCCTGAAGTTCGTGCGCGTTGCCGGGGGTGTGCGGGAACAGCCCCAGTTCCAGGTGATGCCCGGACACTCCGCACGCCTTGGGGAAGTTTTCCCAAAATTCGCCTATCGCCATCGCATACGTCGCCGCGCCCGCCGTCGCGCTGACGACCGGCGACGAACGCCCGCCGGTTGCCAACCCGCTCGCGTTGGTATACCCCCTGTTACCTACCGGTACCCCGCCGGTGCGGTCCACATGCGCGGAGCTGAGCCAATTCTCCCCGCCACTCGAATGCTGGATCAATGTTAGCGGGCTGGGCACGTCTGCCGCCGGCACCCCCCGCTCCGGCGACACGGTGATCCGGGCGTGTTTCGTCGGAACCGCGTCCCCGGCCGGTTCGATCGAGCATGTTAGGCTGTCGAAGTACACCGACCCGCCGTTGCCCAGATCCCAATTGCCGCCGGGGTGGTCGGCCGGGTCCGGGTTCCGGACCGTGATCTGGACCCGGACGGCCGCCGACCCGGCGAAGCAGTCGACGTGCCCGGCGGCCGCCAGCCGGCCGGTATCGAGGAACAACAGGCACGACCAGGCCAGCCGCGTCCGCACCGGCCCGCGCTCGGCGACCTCCCACGACAACTCTTCCGGCAGGCGTTCAAAGAACTCGTCGTGCAGCCGCAAGTGCGCCGCGGCCTGGCCGCCGGGACCGGCCGCGGTGAACAGCGGGGCCAAGCCGTCGGCCGCGAACGTGTACGTGGCCGGCCCGGTATCGACCGTCCACGGCTGGTCGGCCGGGCTAGCCACCGGCACGTCGGCCGGCCGGTCCGCCGGCGCGTCCCCGACGGTGATAGCGTACCCGCTGGTTGTACCGTTAGGCGTGCTGGCGAAGAAGTCGAACAGACACCAGCGGATGCTGCCGTCCGGCCAGCGGTCGAGGACCCGAGTTTGGAGGGCCGTCGGTGCCCCATTGGGAACCGTTAGGCGTAAAAAACGCTCATTTTGCACGATCCCACGCGGCCACGGTAGTCCGACCGTTACCGGCTCGCGCTCTCGCCGACCCGGTTCGACAGTCCAGAACGTCAGCGGAACCGTCAGTACGTCGCCTGGCATCGGCACCTCGTCTGCGGCGGGGAACCGTCCATAATAGGGTCATGCCGACCCCCGCCCACCCGCGCCCGCTGGTCGTGTTCGCCGACGACTGGGGCCGCCACCCGTCGAGCGCGCAACACCTGATCCGGCAGCTGCTTCCGACGCGGCCCGTGGTGTGGGTGAACACCATCGGCACCCGGCCGCCGCGCCTCGACCGGCAGACGGCCCGCCGGGTGGCTGGCAAATTACGCGGCTGGACGCGCCGACCGGCCTCCGTTGCGACCGACCACGCACCGTCGCCGGTCGTGCTGAATCCGAAGATGTGGCCGGCGTTCGCCTCGCCGCTCGCCCGCCGGCTGAACCGGGCACTTTTGGCCCGCTGCCTAACGCCGGTACTCGAATCGCTGCCGGCCCCGCCGGTGGTGGTGACGACGCTCCCGCTGGTGGCCGACCTCGTCGGCAAATTGCCGGCGGCGAAGTGGGTTTATTACTGCGTCGACGACTTCAGCGTGTGGCCGGGGTACGACGGGCCGACGATGCTCCGGATGGAGCGCGATCTCGTGGCCAAGATCGACCGGGCAGTGGCCGTGTCGGACACCCTCGTCGAGCATTTGGCCGAGTTAGGCCGCCCGGCCGAACTGCTGACCCACGGCGTCGACCTGGCCCACTGGCGGGTGCCGCCCGATGCCGGCCGGCCCCCCGAGTTCGTCGGCATCCCCGGGCCGTGGGTTCTGTTCTGGGGCGTCATCGACCGCCGGCTCGACCTCGACTTCCTCCGCCATTTGTCGGCCCGCCCGGCGGCCGGATCGGTGGTGCTGATCGGCCCGCAGGAAGACCCCGACCCGGCGCTGTTCACCTTGCCCCGCGTCTTCGTTAGGCCGGCGGTGGCTTACGCCCGCCTACCGGCCCTGGCTCAGGCGGCCGCCGTCCTCGTCATGCCCTACGCCGACGCCCCGGTGACGCGGGCCATGCAGCCCCTCAAAATGAAGGAGTACCTGGCGACCGGCCGGTCGTGCGTCGTCCGCGCCCTGCCTTCGACGCGGCCGTGGGCCGACGCCCTCGACGTGGCCGATTCGCCGGCCGCGTTCATGGCCCTCGTAATTGAACGCCTAACATCCGGCGTGCCGGCCGCTCAGACTCAAGCGCGGGGCCGGTTGGCGGCCGAGGGGTGGGCGGCCAAGGCGGCGGTATTCGCGGGGTGGTTGGACGAATAACGATGAGCTATGCCGCTTCCCGCTCTTCGGACGGCGGGTCGATCCAGGCAGCGCTCACCGGTTTGAACGCCCGCAACACGAGCATCCGTCCGAGGAGCCGTTCGGTCAACCAGACCGGCGGAAATCGCCAAATATGAGGGAGTTCGGACCGCCGCAGGTGCCGCTTGACCGTCCGCGGTTCGGTGAACTGCGGGAACACGGCCTTGAGCGCCCGGACCGAATACCGGGGGGCACTCGTCAGTTTGGCCGGCGGCCGGTAGAAGTGCCGCAGCGGCAGAATCACCCGCTGCCAGTAGCCGGCGTCGAACCGCGAGGGGGCCAGGGCGAACACCTTGCCGCCGGGCTTCAGTACGCGGTAAACCTCGGCCGCCGTGGCACTTGGGTCGGCCGGCGGGGCGTGCATCAGGTTCAGGTACGCCAGGTCGAACTGCCCGGCGGCGAACGGCAGGACGGTCGAACTGTCCGCGGCCACGACCGGGATCGCCAGGCCGCGGACGGCGAAGTTCTGCCGCACCAGCGCCGGCCGGTCCGCCGGGGTGACGCACACCGTTACGTCCGTGCCGTGCCGGTGGTACTGGACGGCGTCCGTGCCCGCGCCGGGGCCGAGCATGATGAGGCGGTCGCCGGCGTGGCGGGTGAACTCGAGTGCCCGGCGTAACCACGCCCCCGGCGAGGAGTAGCGCTTCGCTTCGAGTTCCTCGAACCACGCCCGGCTGAACGGCGGCAACTCGCGGTGGGCGTCCCGGTGCGCCGGCGTCGGGGTCGGTGCGCGGAGCAACTCCTGGGCGGCTAGGCGGTGGGGGTCGAGGCCGTCCAGGGCGGCCGCGTCGGCGTCCGGGGTCATACTGGGCCGGTGGAAGCGGAGCGGGCCGGACGGGAACGTCATGGCCGGCCCTCGGTGGCGCTCGGCGGGGCGGGGGCGTCTGCGGGGAATAGCCCGGGCCGGCCGGCCGGTCAAGTCCACCCTATCATAGCCGGGGCGGCCGACCACCGGGGCACTGTTAAGGGCGTTAATGGGACCGACCGACACCGGCGGACGACTCCGCCACACCTGGCAGGCCGTCCGCACCCTCTGGCGGCGCGACCAGCTGGACTGGGAGGTGGAACTGGCCGACCTCCGGGCCAAGGTGCTCGCCCCCGTCTTCTGGCTGTTCGGCAAGACGCAGTCGGGAAAAACCAGCGTCGTCCGGTTCCTGACCGGGGCCGACGACGCGGCCATCGGGTCGGGGTACCGGCCTTGCACCCGCACGTCGCGGCTGTTCCCGTTCCCCACGGCAGACGCACCGGTGTTGAAGTTCCTGGACACCCGCGGGGTGGACGAACCGGACTACGACCCGGCCGAGGACATCGCCCAGTCCGACGCCCAGGCCCACCTGGTACTCGTCACCTGCCGGCTGACCGACTTCGCGCACGGTAACCTCCGCTCGGCTCTGGCCCGGGTCAAGGCGGCCGACCCGAACCGGAAGATTATTCTGCTGCTATCCTGCCTGCACGAGGCGTTTCCGCAGCAACAGCACCCGCAGCCGTACCCGTTCGACCCGCTCCACGCCGACGCCAGACCAGCCCCGGCGGTCTCGACTGTTGACGCCCTGCCGCCGGACCTGGTGCGGTTGGTCCGCGAGCAGACGGCCCAGTTCGCGGGACTCGTCGACCGCGTCGTCCCTGTCGACCTAACCCGTGTCGAGGAAGGGTTTACCGATGCGAACTACGGCGGGGCGGTGCTGAAAAAGGTACTGCTCGACGCCCTACCGGGGGCACTACGAACCACGTTCGGCCGGGTGGCGGAAGTCGGCGACTCACTCAAAGCCCTGCACCTGAAGCGGGCCATGCCGGTCATCATCGGCTACTCCACCCTCGCCGGGTCGGCCGGGGCGATCCCGGTCCCGTTTCTCGACTTGTTGTTGTTGCCGGCGATCCAGGCGCGGATGATCCACCAAATCGCCACGATCTACCAAGAACCGATGACCGGCCAGCAGTTCCTCCAGGCCGTCCGGGCGCTGGGGCTGGGCATCGTTGGCCGGCAGGCGGTGCGGGAGGTGGTCAAGTTCATCCCGTTCGTCGGGGTGCCGGCCGGGGCGGCCCTCGCCGGGCAGTCGACGTATGCCCTCGGGCTGGCGTTCTGCGACTACTACCAGGCCGCGCACCAGGGCCACGTCCCCGGCCCGGACACGCTCAAGAAACTCTACCACGCCCAACTCTCGAAGGCCTCGACGGCGTGGGGCACGGCATGACGCCGGCGATGATTAAACTCCGCGTGGCACTGGTGCTCGGCCTCGCCGCCGCCCCGATTGTTTTCCTCGCCGGGGTCGGCAGTTACCACCTCTACGACCGCGGCTGGAGCTTCGTCTCGTATTGGCCGATGACGGCCTGCTGGCTGGCGGCATACTTCCTGGGGTGGTACTGGGTCCGCCGCATCCGCCGGCCGCTGCCGACCGGGCAGGGCGAGCCGGTGCCGAACTACTGGACCGACCGCGACCAGCGGGCGTGGCAGGTGGTCGAGCGGGTGGCCCTGAACACCCCGGCCCCGACCAACGACCAGATGGCCGACCTGACCCGGTACGCGGCCGAGGCTCAGGCGCTGGCGCTCGAGGTCGCCCGCATCTACAAGCCGGACGCCCTCGACCCGTTCGGCCACCTGACCATGCCGGAAGTCCTGGCCTGCGGCGAACTTGTGGCCCACGACCTGACGCGGATGGTCGACCAGTACGTCCCCGGCAGCCATGTGCTGAGCCTGTCCGACATCCGCCGGCTGCGCTCGGCCGTCGACCAGGCGACCGAGTGGTATCCGAAACTGCGGAACGCCTACTGGCTCGCGTCGGCCGTGCTGAACCCGATTCGGACCGGGCTGCAAGTCGCCCTCACCAAAGGGGCGATGGGGCCGGCCCAGAAGCAGTTCCAGCAGAACATCATCCTCTGGTTCCAGACGGTCTACCTGCGGCAACTCGGCCGCTACCTGATCGAGTTGAACAGCGGTCGACTGAAGGTCGGGGCCAAACGATATCTCGAACTCCTGGCCCTGCACCAGGTTCCGACGCCGCCGGCCGACGACCTGCCGGGCGCGGAAGCCGCCGACACCCCGGCCGCTCCACCGCCCCCGGCCGACGCCGACCCCGCCGTGTTGCCGGTGACGATCGCCATCGTCGGCCCGGTCAAGGCCGGCAAGTCGAGTCTGGTCAACGCCTTCCTCGGCGAGCAGCGGGCCGCAACCGACGTTCTGCCGCTCACCGCCGGGCACGTCCGTTACTCCTTACGCCGGGCGGGGATGCCGCCGTGTACCCTCATCGACACGATGGGGTTCGGCAACGAGGGGCCGACGGCCGACGACGTAACAATCGCCATCGAGGCCGCCCGGGTCGCCGATTTGCTGGTCGTCGTCGTCCCGGCCCGCTCAGCCGCCCGCCAGCCCGAAGTCGCGTTCCTGGAACGGGTTCGGGCCGGCCTGCTCGCCCTGCCGGACCTGAAAATGCCGCCGGTGGTGATCGCCGTGTCGCACGTTGATTTGTTGACCCCGGCGATGGAGTGGACGCCGCCGTATGACTGGCAGGCCGGCAAACACCCGAAGGAAGTGTCGATCCGCGAAGCGGTTGCGGCGGCCCGGGAGGCGTTCGGGCCGGGGGTGGCGGACGTGGTTCCGGTCTGCACGGTGCCGGGCAAGGAGGTCGGCGTCCGGGACGACCTGCTGGCGGCCGTCGTCACCCGGCTGGGGGAGGCGCGGGGCGTCGGCTTGTTGCGAATGCTGCACGCTGAGGCGGCCCTGGATCAGACCCGGCGCGTGTTCCGGCAACTCGTCAGCGCCGGCGGGCAGGCGGCGAAGGTGCTGTGGCAGGCGTACCGGAAGTGACCCGGGCGGGGAATTACGACCCAAAGCTATGCCTGGCTCCCCCTCACCGAAACGGAGAGGGGGCCGGGGGGTGAGGTTGTTTTGGGTGGCGTGCGGAACCCCGAGCCACC
>JAABUN010007313.1_pt1 | contig 12000 bp, 11 predicted proteins | sample 5559311 | NCBI WGS metagenome assembly JAABUN01 (sample SAMN10711877, study PRJNA513370) | rock metagenome | isolation source: Antarctica rocks | place: Antarctica: Victoria Land, Siegfried Peak sud | reverse complement strand
CCGAGGAATCGAGCCGCGAGCGACTGGCGACGCGGTATCTCGAGGTCCGCAAGGCCACCGAGATGCTCTGCGAACCGCTGGTGACCGAAGATTATGGAATCCAGTCGATGCCCGACGCCAGCCCCGTCAAATGGCACCTGGCGCACACGAGCTGGTTCTTCGCGACGTTCGTCCTCGCACCCGCGGGCTCGGAACGCATCCCGGGATCACATCAATATGATTATTTGTTTAATTCTTATTACAACTCCCTGGGAGAGCGGATCGCCAGGGCCCGGCGCGGCGTGTTGTCGCGTCCGACGGTCGCCGAAGTGCACGGCTATCGCGACGCCGTGGACGACCGGATGCGGACCTTCCTGAAATCCGCCCCGGAGACGCAGCTTCGTCCGCTGGCCGCGACCATCGAGCTGGGATTGCACCACGAGCAGCAGCATCAGGAGCTGATCCTGACCGACCTGAAGCATGCGTTCGGATGCAACCCGCTCCGCCCCGTCTACCGCGAGCGAGCCCCGGTCGAGAGCCGTGAGTCGTCGCCGCTCCGCTGGCGGACCTTCGAGGGGGGCCTGCACTCCATCGGGCACGACGGCGACGGCTTCTCGTTCGATAACGAGACGCCGCGCCACAAGGTCTTCGTCCAGCCGTTCCGGCTCGCGTCCCGGCTCGTGACGAACGCCGAGTACCGGGCATTCATGGACGATGGCGGCTACGACCGCCCGGAGTTCTGGCTCTCGGACGGCTGGAACGCCCGGAACGCCCACCAGTGGCGCGCACCCCTCTACTGGGAGAAAGGGAACGATGGCTGGCGGATGATGACCCTCGCCGGGATGCGCGATTCGACCGACCACGAGCCCGTCTGCCACGTCAGTTATTACGAGGCCGACGCCTACGCCCGCTGGGCGGGAGCCCGCCTGGCCACCGAGGCCGAATGGGAGGTCGCCTCCGAGCCCCATCCCGTGGAGGGCCACTTCCTGGAAGCCGGGAACGAACACCCCGCGGCGCCCGCCGATGATGAGACTTCCCCCTTGCAGCAGATGTTCGGCGATGCCTGGCAGTGGACCCGCAGCCCCTACACCCCCTATCCCGGATACCGGCCGGCCGCGGGGGCCCTGGGCGAATACAACGGCAAGTTCATGTGTAACCAGATGGTCCTGCGCGGCGGCTCGTGCGCCACGCCACGCTCGCACATCCGCCGGACCTACCGCAACTTCTTCCCCCCCGAGGCCCGCTGGCAGTTCTCCGGCATCCGCCTGGCCCAGGACATATGACACTTGACACTTCCCGAGGCGGAGCAGGGGGGGCGGGACGCCCTGGCGGGTCCGGTCCGCGACTGGTTCGGGGGGGCGTTCCCCAAGGGCCCGACCGAGGCGCAGCGGCTGGCGTGGCCCTTGATCGCATCGGGGGCGCATCTGCTCTTGATCTCGCCGACGGGGACGGGCAAGACGCTCGCGGCGTTCCTGGCGATCATCGATGCGATGTACCGGGAGCATGCGGCGGGGACGCTCACGCCGGGCCTCTGGTGTATTTATATCTCGCCGCTGCGGAGCCTCGGCTACGACATCGAGCGGAACCTGGCGGACCCCCTGGAGGCGATCCGGCGGGCACTGGGATTAGATATCAGCCCGGTGACCGTCGGCGTGCGGACCGGCGACACCACGGCGGCGGGGCGTCGGAAGCTGCGCGACAAGCCGCCGCACCTGTTGATCACCACGCCCGAGAGCCTGTCGCTCATGCTGAGCCAGTCGTCCTGGCACGAGCACTGGCGCGGCCTCCGGCAACTGATCGTCGATGAAGTGCATGCGTTGATGCCGACGAAGCGGGGGGCCGACCTGGCGGTCTCTCTGGAGCGGTTGTCGGCGCGGGCCGATCGCGACCCGAGCCGGGTGGGGCTGTCGGCGACCTGCCGCCCGCCCGAGCCGGTCGCCCGGTTCCTGGTGGGGCCGGGGCGCCCTTGCCGGGTGGTTGAAGCCGCTCCGCCGGCGGGCTCGCCGCCGACCGTCATCGAGGTCGAGTCGTTGCTGAAGCCCGACGAGGCCACGCACCGCGGCCTCTCCTATCGTCGCCTCCTGCGCCGGCTGACCCGCGAACTGCGCCGGAACCGGACGACGGTGGTCTTCGCCAACACCCGGGCGTTCGCCGAGCAAATCACGCACGATCTCCGCCGGTCGCACCCCGAGTCCCCCGACGCGATCGCCGCCCACCACTCCGCGCTCGACGCGGGGCGTCGCCGAGCCGTCGAGGAGGCGCTCAGGGGAGGGGAGTTGAAGGCGGTCGTCACCAGCACGAGCCTGGAGCTGGGGGTCGATATCGGCTCGGCCGACCTCTCGGTCCAGATCGGCCTGCCCGGCAGCGTCTCACGGTGCATCCAGCGCGTCGGGCGGTCGGGGCACCGCTGGGGAGTGGCCTCGCGCGGCCTCCTGCTCGCCTCAAGCGCCGCCGAGCTGGCCGGGTTGGTCGTCACGGCCGGGGCGACGCGACAGGGTCGGGTCGAGCCGCTGCGATCGATCCGGGCACCGCTCGACGTGCTCTGCCAGCAGTTGATCGGCATGGCCTGCGGCGGCGAGTGGGGAGTCGACGACGCCTTCGCCCTGATCCGGCGAGCCGGCCCGATGTCCGACCTGGCTCGCGAAGACTTCGACTCCTGCCTCGCCTTCCTGGCCGGCGACCTCGCCGCCCCCCCCGGTGCGTTCGAAACCGAGCCCGGCGCCGAGCCGCGCGGGAGCTCGCCCCGGATCTGGCGCCAGAATGGGCTGTTCGGGGTCCGCAATCGTCGCGTGATGCGGTGGTTCTGGGGCAACGTCGGGACGATTACCTCCGAGGAGTCGGTCCGCGTCGTGGCCGACGGGAAGGAGATCGGCACGCTCGAAGGGGCCTACGCCGAGCGGTTGCAAGCCGGCGACCGCTTCGTGCTCGACGGTCGTGCCCTGGAGTTCCGCCGCCTGGAGGGCCTGGTCGTGCAGGCGAAGGCGACCGGCGGCGAGCCGAACCTGCCCCGCTGGTCGAGCGATCGCCAGGGCTTGTCGAGTGAACTGGCTTTCGAACTCGCCCAATTCCGCGAAAACGCGGCGCTCGCCCTGGCCGACGGGCCCTCGGCCCTCCGTGCCTGGCTCGTCGAGACCCACGACCTCACGCCCGAGTCGGCCGCCGTCCTGGAAGCCCTCTTCGAGGCGCAGGAGCAGTTCAGCGAAGTCCCCGCGCCGGGGACCTTACTCGTCGAGGAATCGCCGGGCGAGGAGGGAGGCTGGACCTACACCTTCCACGCCCCCCTGAGCCGTGCCGCGTCCGAGGCCATGGGCCGCGCGACGGCCGCACGGCTCGGCCGACGGTTCGGCCGCGACCTGGCGCTGACCGTCGCCGACCTCGGCTGGTCGATCCGACTCCCCGAGGGGGCCCGCCTGCAAGCCCACGAGATCGAGCCGCTCGTCGCTCCCGAAGGGTTCAGCGACGACGTGCTCGAAGGGCTCGACCGCGGCGATTTGATGGCGCGGCGGTTCCGCCACGTCGCCGGCACGGCGCTGATGGTCCTGCGCAATCCCGAGCGGCCGAAACCGAAAGTCGGCGGCCTCCTCTGGGTCAGCACCCGGCTCTATCCCCTGGTCAAGGCCGCCTGCCCCGACCACCCCCTTCTCCGCGAGACCCGCCGCGAAGTCCTCGATGACCTCCTCGACACCCCCGCCGCCCTTGCCTGGCTCGCACAAGGCCCCACGATCCGCTTCCGCACGCTTCCCGGCCTCTCCCCCTTCGCCGCCTCGTGGATCGACCCCGGGAATTCCGAACCCCTCCAGTTCGAGTCTCCCGCCGAGGCCTTAAGGCGGCTCCACGCTCGCCTGAGTGCCGAACGCTGACCGATCGCTCGGCCTCTTGTATCATCGCGTGAGGCGGCATTCGGCGCCGGGCGACTTTTTTTCCCGACTGAGACGATCGGGCCACGTCCGCCTTGAGGCCACGATTCTGCCCTCGGCTTTCGTGGGGAAGTCCCAGAAGCCGACATGGTAAATTGGTCATAGGGCAGGCAACTGTCGCGAGGAAGCCTGAAATGGATGTCCAGATCACTGAAGAATCGCGCCGCTTCGTCGCCTCCCAGGTGACGAGCGGACGCTACGCGTCCGAGGACGAAGTCATCGAGGACGCACTGCGACGCATGCGGGAGCAGGAGCAGGCGTGTCAGCCGGTCAAAGGCCTCGAGAGCGACCCCTTGTGGGGGCTGTTTCGCGACGAGCCGGGGCTGATCGACCAGGTCGTTCGAGATGCCATGAAGGATCGGCAGTCCATCGCCTTGCGTGCGACCGCCGATGAATAGGGCCCTGCTCGACACGGACATCTTCTCCGAGGTCCTCAAGGGCCACGACTTGAAGGTCGGGTTGAATGCCGCGACCTATCGGCAGGCGTTCGGTACGCTCACCGTCTCCGTCGTCACGGTGATGGAGGTGGCCAAGGGGCTCCACAAGATGCATCGAGAGCCGGAGATTCAAGCTGTTCTCGGCCGGCTCGCCTCGGAAGAGGTCCTCGGATTCGACATCCATGCCGCCGAGATGGCCGGCCGCATCCACGCAGACCTGGAGCGAACGGGACAACCGATTGGTTGGGCCGATACCGTGATCGCCGCGCTCGCCTTGCAGCACGGCATTGAGCTCATCACAGGGAATTCGACCCATTATCGGCGGATTCAGCACCTCGGATATCCCCTCGTCCTTGGCAACTGGCGGAATTGACGCCTGGACTCCGGCTGGTTTCCTGGACGGCGATCTCACCGGAGGCTTACAACACCTGCGCTCGGTGACCCCTCTTCGAGCTCGGTCTGAGCCCCGAGGAAGATGATGGTGGGAGGCCTCGGTGCCTCCCGGCCGAAATCGGTGGGGTGGGCACCGGTCTCGACCCGGCGAAATTCGATGGGCGGTGCCCGCACGGCAACATCCTCAGCCTTCGGCGTTGCGACCGCCACGCGGCTGCGAGCTGGCCTCGGCCAGCCCGGTCAGACGGCTCTCGACCCGGAGGATCTGCTCCCGGATGGTCGACTCGGCGCGCTCGATCCTGGCGTCGATCAGGAGGACCGCGGCGAGGATTAGCAGGGCGAGGGCCGTGAGCACCATCGGCATCCCGACGGCCGCCTTCCCGGAGAGGAATGAGACGAGGGACAGGGCGATGACCGAGATCAGGGTGAAGCCGAAGGCCATCCTCGCGGCCATGGTGCGTCGGGCGATGAAGTCTCCCCGGCCCCGGGCGAGGGCCCAGGCGGCGAGCACGGTCCAACTCAGGCCGAAGAATGCGAAGAGGGCCAAGAGCATCCGAACCCTCATGGGCAGCGATGCCGGCTCCGTGATGGCCAGCGATCCGCAGACGAGGCTGCCGACGAGACCCGCCAGGCCCACGGCGACGTAGTGGGCTCGACGCGGCATGGTCAGGTGGCGGTCGAGATGAGAGTGGAGGGTGGACCCGTATCGTTTCCGAAGCCCCGGGTCGTGCGGATCGAGGTCGATCAATCGCTCACTCAGATGATCATTTTTCTCATTCATCGCATCGTCCTTCTCGCTCGAGAATTTCACGCAACGTCTTCTTCGCCTTGAAGAGCCGGGACTTGACCGTCCCCGGCGGGATGAGGAGCACCTCGGCCACCTCGTTAATGCTCAGGTCGCGGAGGAAGAACAAGGTCAGCAGCTCTCGATCGGCGCGGGGGATCCGCGAGAGGCCGTAATGGACCAGCTCCGCGTCATCGAGGTGAGCATGTCCATCCTCCTCGGCCGACTCGTGGGGCTCGACCGTATCCGGGATCCGCTCGCGGGCGTATTCGCCCCGATGGTGGCTCATCACCGTGTTCCGCGTGACGGCGTAGAGCCAGACAGGGAGACGCCCCGGCTCCCGCAACGAGCGGATGCCGCGGAGGACCTGGAGCCAGACGTCCTGGAGGATCTGCCAGGCGTCCTCCTCGTCCGCCACGAGGCGTCGGATGTAGAAGAAGAGCCTCCGCTCCCAGGCGCGGACCAGCTCCTCGAAGGCCTCTCGCTCTCCGCGCTGGCAGCGGAGGACCAGGATCTCGGACTCGATCGTCTGGCGGTCCGGTTGCACTGGCGGCCTCCCGTTTCCTCTGTACTTTCATAGTCGTGAGACGGGGGAGGCCGGTTCATCGTGGTCCGAAGAATCCCCGGAGCGTGCGGCCGCCCTCCGGGCCGGACGGGCGCCAGAGTCGCCTCTGGATGGAAGCGTGCGAACATACGTCCACGACCGGCGTCTTTCCGATCCCTTGACCCCGGCGCCGCCGCGCCCCTACAATCACCGCTTCGGTGGGCGACTCGCCCGAACGTGGACAGATCCGCCAATTCCGCACCCTGGTCGAATCGCCGCATGACCCGACATTACGTCAACCAGTTGGCCAACGGAGACTCGGTCGACGAGTGCTTCCTCGTCGCCGACAAGCAACTCAGGGCCAATCGCCAGGGCAATCTCTATCTCCACCTGGAGCTGCGCGACAAGTCGGGGAGCGTGGGCGCCCGGCTCTGGAACGCGACCGAGGGCCTGGCGCGCACCTTCGAGCCGGGCGACTACCTGCGGGTCCGCGGCAAGACGCAGATCTTCCAGGGGGCGCTCCAGATCATCTTGTCGCACGTCGAGACCGTCGATCCGACGCACGTCGAGCCCGAGGACTTCCTCCCCCAGAGCACGCAGAATGTCGCCCGGCTGACCGCCCAGCTCCGCGAGCGGCTCCTGAGCCTCACCAACCCGCACCTCCGCGCGCTCGTCGAATGCTTCCTGATCGACGAGGAGTTCGTCCGCAAGTTCACGACGGCCCCGGCGGGGATCAAGAACCATCACGCCTATCACGCGGGGCTGCTCGAGCATGTGGTCACGCTCTTGACGGCGGCGGACCGGATCATCGACCTGTATCCCGAGGTGGACCGCGACCTCCTCTTGACGGGCATCTTCCTGCACGACATCGGCAAGGTCGATGAATTGAGCTATGATCGCGCCTTCGCGTACTCCGACGAGGGGCAGCTCGTGGGTCACCTGGTGATGGGCGTGGAGATGCTCCGCGACAAGGTCGAGCAGACGGCCGACCTGACGGGCGAGCCGTTCCCGGGCGAGTTGCTGCTGCGGCTCAAGCACATGATCGTCAGCCATCACGGCGCATACGAGTTCGGCAGCCCGAAGCTGCCCATGACGCTCGAGGCGGTCGCGCTGCACTACCTCGACAACCTCGACGCCAAGCTCCACGCCTACAGCCGAGAGATCCGCGACGACCCTTGCCGCGACTCGAGCTGGACGCCGTTCCAGCAGAACCTGGGCCGACGCTTGTTCAAAGGGGTCACGCCCGACGAAGGGACCGCCGCCACGGCCGACCCCTCCTCGAACGGCGGGTGATCGGGGGCGGGCCGTTTCGTCATGCGCGATTATGAGACCGAAGTGCTGGCCCTGGTCTCGGGGCCCGACTACAAGCCGATCACCCTCAAGGCCATGTCGCGCCGGTTCAAGGTCGGCGTCGACGACTACGCCGCCTTCCGCGCGACGGTCAAGGGGCTGGTCAAGCAGGGAAGGCTCGACCTGGGCAAGGATAAGAGCCTGAGCAAGCCTCACGAGAAGGGGGCCCTGCACGGCGTCTTCAGGCGCACGTCGAAGGGCTTCGGTTTCGTCCGGCCGCTCCCGAATTCGTCGTGGACCGACCAGATTTATATCCCGATCGACGCCGGTCGCGACGCCTCCAGCGGCGACGAGGTGCTGGTCAAGGTGGTCAAGCGGCCCAAGGGCCCCGGCCGCAATGCCGAGGGGCGCGTCGTCCGGGTGGTCGCCCGCGCCACGGGGCAGTTCGTCGGGACGTACCACGAGCGTGCGGGCGAGGGATACGTCCGGGTCGACGGCTCGGTCATCCACGCCCCGGTCGCCGTCGGCGACCCCGGCGCCAAGGGGGCCAAGCCCGGCGACAAGGTCGCGCTGGAGATGGTGCGTTTCCCCACGCCCGAGCTCGATGGCGAGGGGGTCATCACCGAAGTCCTCGGCCCGAGGGGACAGCCGGGGGTCGACACCCTGACCGTCATCCGCGCGTTCAACATCCCCGACACGTTCGACGACGAGACGCTCGACGAGGCGAGGCGGCAGGCCAAGCTCTTCTCCGAGGACGACATCGGCGCCCGGCTCGACCTGCGCGAGGTCCTGACCGTCACCATCGACCCGGGCAATGCGCGCGACTTCGACGACGCGATCACCCTGTCTCGCGACGAGCGGGGCTACTGGAACCTCGGCGTCCACATCGCCGACGTCTCGCATTTCGTCCGGCCCGGCACGGCGATCGACCAGACGGCGAGGAAGCGAGGGACGAGCGTCTACCTCCCCGACCGCGTCATCCCGATGCTGCCGGAAGTCCTCTCGAACAGCCTGGCGAGCCTCCAGGCCGGGAAGGTCCGCTACACCGTCAGCGCCCTGCTCCAGTTCAACGCCGAGGGGATCCGGACCGACCGGTCCTTCGCCCGCTCGGCCATCCGCGCCGACCATCGATTCTCGTATGAGCAAGCCTACGAGGTGATGAAGGACCCCGGCGCCGAGCACCCGGGGGTGTCGCCCGAGCTGGTCGAGATGCTCGGCCGGATGCTCGAACTGGCCATGATCCTCCGGAGGCGCCGGTTCGAGCGCGGGGCGCTCGAGCTGAACATGCCCGAGGTCGTGATCGACCTCGGGGACCAGGGGGAAGTGGTCGGCGCGCACCTGGCCTCGCACGACGAGAGCCACCAGGTCATCGAGGAGTTCATGCTCGCGGCCAACGAGGCGACCGCCTCGCACCTGACCGAGGCGCATGTCGGCTTCCTGCGACGGGGGCACGCCGACCCCGACCCGCCCCGGCTCCGCGAGTTCGCCGAGTTCGTCCGCGGGCTCGGGTTCAAGATCGACAAGCCGCAGAGCCGGTTCGAACTCCAGCGCATCCTGGCCGAGGCGGCCGAGACCCCCGAGGCGTACGCCGTCCACTACGGGCTGCTCCGCAGCTTCAAGCAGGCGGTCTACACCCCCGAGCGCGTCGGCCATTACGCCCTGGCCAGCGACGATTACTGCCACTTCACCTCGCCGATCCGCCGCTACCCCGACCTCCAGGTCCACCGCCAGCTCGTGACGCTCCTCGAAGGCAAGAAGCCTTCCAGCGACCACGAAGAGCTGACCGTCCTGGCCGAGAATTGCTCGCGGACCGAGCGCCGGGCCGAGGCGGCCGAGCGCGAACTGGTCAAGATCAAGTTGCTGACCTACCTGGAGAGCCGCGTCGGCGAGACCTTCCACTCGGTGATCATCGGCGTCGAGGATTTCGGCCTCTTCTGCCGGCTCGTCGAACTCCCGGTCGAGGGCCTGCTCCGCGTCAGCAGCCTCACCGACGACTATTACTACCTCGAAGAGGGATCACACACCCTGATCGGCCGCCGCTCGGGCCGCCGCTACCGCCTGGGCGACACGCTCACGGTCCAGATCGTGCGCGTCGACGTCGACCGCCGCGAGCTCGACCTCGTCGAGGGCGATCCGCTGGAGGTCAAAGGGCAGGACAGGCCCCAATCCTCCTGAGCGGCTGTGGGTCTCACAAGGACCGTTCCTCCTACCTTCTCTTCCCGGGAGAAGGTGCTCGAAGGGCGGGTGAGGGTCCTCAATTTCGCGAGGCAAACCGCCCCGAGACTCCCTCCATCCGCTGCCGGTCTATGCCGTCCGTCCTCAGGGGTTCCCGAAGACGAGGCCCGACGAGGCGTCCGGGACACCTTGATCGTACCTGAAGTTGGGGTTCTGCTGACTGATGCGAGTGGCTTCTCGCGACCCCTCCACATCGGCCTGCTTGAGGGTGAAGGTCTGGGGGACCACGTCGCCGAAGACCTTCACGAGGCGCGCATCGTTCGGGATCTCCTGCGTCCGACCATCGGGCGGCTTGAGCCACATGAAGCTCAAGACGCCGGTGCGTGAGTCTTTGTCCGTCCAGGGCTGCGTCGCGACCTGCGCATTGCCGTTGACGTCGAGCAGGCAGGGCGTGGCCCCGCGCGTCCCGGCGAAGGTATCCCTCAGATCCTGGAACGAGATGACGTCCTTGTTGTTCCGCTCATCCCCCCTCCGGAGCTGGAGGACCGCCTTCCCGTCGTCGATCCAGATGCCCCCCTGATGAAGGGTCACAACCGCTTGCTCTCATGGCAAGATACGTCGTCGGAGGTAGGCTGTGGACGACCTCGCTCGGTTCTGCTGCCTGAACCCGGAGTGCCCCGATCAAGGCATCCGGGGGGGGCAATAACCTCTCCGTCTGTGGCCACTACGGCAAGGCCACCCCGAGCCGATCCCTCCGTCGTCGCTCCGGTGGCGATCGGTTCTCCGAACGCAAGGGCACCCCGCTGTTCCATTCGCACCTGAGCCGGGACAAGGCCATCGCCGTCCTGGAGTATGTGGCCGACGGCTGCGGCGTCCGCCAGACCGAGCGGCTCGTGGGAGTTCACCGCGACACGGTGACCCACGACATCCGCAAGGCGGGCGACCACACCAGGGCGGCCCACGACGAGTGGGTCGCCCTTTCCCCCCCGGACGACCGAGGTCCAGTTCGATGAGAAGTGGTCGTTCGTCGCCAAGAAGGAGGCGCACTGCGACCGCTCCGACCCGGCCGACGACCACAAGGGGAACTCCTGGGATCATGTCGCCTTCGATCCCGAACACCGACTGGTCGTCGCGTCGTGCCCGGGGCCCGCGACGTCGAGGGCACCGAGGCGTTGGTGGGCGAATTCCGCCGGCGGACCGAGGGCCGGATCATGAGGCTGATGACCAGCGACAGCGATCCGGCCTATGAGACGGCGATCCTGGGGGCCTACGGCGAGGCGATCACGCCGCCCCGCACGGGCAAGCCGGGCCGCCCGAAGGGGCCCTCCAAGGTGCCTCCTCCGGGGCTGGTCTATGCCACGGTCGAGGAGGTGCAGGCCGAGGGCCGGGTGGTGGAGATCCTGGCCCGTGTGGTCTTCGGCACGATGGCGGCGGTCGCCGCGGCGTTGGTCGGCTCGCGAGTCAGCCGCTCGATCAACACGTCGTTCCTCGAGCGACAGAACGCGACCGACCGCCACCACAACGCGAGGAAGTCGCGGAAGACCTACCGCTCCTCGAAGGACTGGCGATCCCACGAGGCGGCCACCTACTTCACGATGTACACCTGCAACTTCTGTTGGCCGGTGAGGACGCTGCGCGAGCCGACATCCTCGATGCCCAGAACCGAGACGCCAACGACCTCCAGACCCGTCAGGGCGCGACGATGGTCACGCTCGCCTACATGAGCCCCGAGCAGGTCAATGGCGAGTCCGAGACGCTCGACGGGCGCAGCGACCTCTACTCGGTCGGCATCCTCCTGTACGTGCTGCTGACCGGCAATCGCCCCTTCACCGGCCCGGGCTTCCGGCTCAGCGACGACCACCTCTTCACGTCTCCTCCCCCGTTCACCGTGACCAACCCCGAGGCCCGGGTCCCCCCCGCGGTCGAGAGCCTCGTGCTCCGCTGCCTGGAGAAGGACCCCGCCCTCCGGCCGCAATCGGCGCGAGGGCTCGCGGACGCCTTCCATCTCGTCGCGGCCCCTCCGGCGCCCAAGCCCGTCCTGGTGTCCGCGGCCCCGCCCCGACGCGCAGGGATTTCCTCTTCGCGGGCATCGCCGCGGCCTCGGGTGCCGGGGGGCTGGTCGCCTGGATATTGCTCCGGCCCACCCCCCGAGAAGGCCCTTACCTGAGGACGTGAGCGGGCTTGAAGGGAGAGATCGCCATCGGTCGATCGGAGGAGGAAGGGCCGATGCCGGTCGGCACGGCGACGCACGACATCAGTTGGTGCGAGTGTCGGGACATGGCCGGCAACGGTATGGAGTGGACGCGCAACAGGTCGGTCACCGGAGAACCCGTACCGTTCCCCCCCGGCGAGAGCCACCAGGTCGAGCTACGTGGGCAGCACTACGAATCCATGCAACCACTGAAGTTCGTGGACCTTGAGTAAAAGGACTTGGGCGGGCAGTTCTGCGACATACGACATCTCGGAGTGAGCTTCCGGGTT
>JAABUN010007312.1_pt1 | contig 12001 bp, 11 predicted proteins | sample 5559311 | NCBI WGS metagenome assembly JAABUN01 (sample SAMN10711877, study PRJNA513370) | rock metagenome | isolation source: Antarctica rocks | place: Antarctica: Victoria Land, Siegfried Peak sud | reverse complement strand
CTGAGTTGCTCCATTACCGGGAGGACGTCCGGAAACAAGGGGCGCGACTCCGCATACTCGTCGAAGCGCATCAGGCAGATGGCTAGTTCGTCGTCGAGCCCGGCTCGTTCGAAGTGGAGGGACTCGGCGGCCTCGTACGCAGCGCGACTCGTATCAGCGCCTGCGTGGGCAACGATGACGTCGGGATCGGCCGCGCAGCGCTCGAGTGCGGTTGCAGATGCCGACGAGGTCGGACGCGTCGCTCCGCCCGAGCCCGGCGAGAGTCGCGGCTACGCGGTCGCGGAGCGGTGGATCGTGGACGAGCGTCCCACTCCAGTCGAAGACCACGGCATCGAATCTCGGCACATCTGTAACTTAGAGGGGTGCGCTCGCGGCGCATCGCCGGGCCGACCTTCGAGCCAGCCGAGGAAGGGCGCAATTCCGACACCGCCGGCAACCGAGAACTGAGTCGAGCCGGCGAGGGTGTAGTCGAAGCCGCTGTGCGGGCCGTCAATGATCTACGCCTGCCCGTCCTCGGCGTCCTGGACTAGTCGGACTGTATCCCGCCCTAATCCCGCCCGACGGCGCGGACGATCAACCGGAGCGCGCCGTCTTCAGGCGCTCCTGCCACGGAAAAGGGGTGCCGACCGTTTCCGCGTGTGCCGTGGAGCTCAGGAACACGAATCGCCTTGGGCGGATCGGCAGCGGCCCCGTCGCGGGCGTAGGTCGAGGATGTTCGATGTCGGACGAGTCAGCCGTTCGACGAGGCAGGTAGCCCGTTGGACCGCTTCGTGGGTGCAGCCGGCCGTGCCGTGCTTGTGCGCGTCGAGAGTGTGCTCGGCCTAGATCTCGATGGTCATGCGGGTCTCCTCCGTGCGGTTCTGTCCGCGAATGTGTGGCTGTGCTCTGTTGTCGGTGATGCTTCGACCGTGTGGACGATCGCATCATTGATGACGTGGACTACGTGCTCATCGGTCAGGGCGTAGATGGCTTCGCGTCCTGACCCGCTGACGGTGACGAGGTTCATGCTCCGCAGCAGTCGCAGGTGCTGAGAAACCAGAGGCTAGGACAGCCGCATGCCGTCCACCAGCGAACCGACGGAACTTTCACCGCTAACAAGGGATGTCAGGATCCTCAACCGGGATACCGCACGGGCTCAGCGGCAGGATTGGATGTGACCCCAGCGAGTGACTTTGGGTCTTGAACGAAGGGGAATCAATCCGCAACCGCGGGCAGCTGTCGTCCCCCGTGAAGACACGCCACTGCCCGTCGACGGGCTGCCTGCAGCAATATACTCCGAGTATGCCGATCTCGCGCCTCAACCGAGGCATCTACGCCCAGCAGTCCGCCGTCAAGCAGTGCGGGAGCGATCTGTGAGCGGCGGTCTCGTCGCCCTGCTGGACGATGTCGCAGCGCTCGCCCGGATAGCAGCCGCCTCAGTGGACGACGTCGCTGCAGGGGCCGCCAAGGCGGGGGTCAAGGCCGCCGGCGTGGTGATCGATGACGCCGCCGTCACCCCGCATTATGTCTCCGGGGCGGACCCGTCTCGCGAACTGCCGATGATCAAGCGGATCTTCTGGGGCTCGCTCCGGAACAAGCTGTTGATCATCCTGCCGGCGCTGCTGCTCGTCAGCGCTTTCATCCCGGGCGTCATCCCGTTCATCCTGATGCTGGGCGGCACCTATCTCTGCTATGAGGGTGCAGAGAAGGTCTGGCACAAGCTGCGCGGCCACCACGCGGCCGAGGAGGCGCCGGCGGTCGAACGGGGTCCGGAGGCGGAGGCCAAGGTCACCAAGGGTGCCATTACCACCGACTTCATCCTGTCCTGCGAGATCATGGTCATTTCGATGAACGAGGTGACCGACGAGTCCTTATGGGTCCGGGCGCTCATCCTGGTCGTCGTAGCCTTCGCGATCACGGTGATCGTGTATGGTGCCGTCGCTCTCATCGTCAAGATGGACGATATCGGCTTACATCTGACCACAAAGGACTCTGCGGGCTCTCAGCGCTTCGGCGAGCTGCTGGTCAAGGGGATGCCTACCGTTCTGGCCGCGATAACGCTCGTCGGGACGATCGCCATGCTCTGGGTTGGTGGTCACATCATGCTGCAGGGGGCATACGATCTCGGGTGGCACGTGCCCTATGACGTGGTCCATGTCCTCGAGGCCCCCTTCGTAGGGATTCCGGTCGTGGGCGGCTTCCTGGCCTGGCTCGTGAACACTTTGTGCTCGGCGGTCCTCGGAGCCGCTTGGGGGCTCGTCGTCATGGCCATCGTGCACCCGCTGTTGAGAGTGCTGCCGTTCGGCAAGAACAAGGGCGGGCACGAGGAGGGCGACGTGCGCGCCGCAGTCGCTGGCTACCGGCCGACGAAACGTGACGTCGATCCCGTTTCCTAGCTCCACACCGACTCGGGGTAGTCATCCGTCGTCGCCGGGCTGTTATCCGATTGGAACCCGCTACGAGCTCCGCCTGAAACCACCTGGCGGCCAAGACGAGTTTCTATCGGACAAGGCAGCCCGGTAAACTGCCTATTTGCCAGCCGAGTTCGCACGCAGGAATGATGAACTCAGTCGTTACCTCAAGATCCACGCCACCAGCGTGACACAACCTGCGAAGGCCGTAGCCGTATTCGCTCAAAACAGCGGCCAGGGCACCGCCGACAGCTCACCACTCGGAGACGGGAATCGCGCGGTCGTGAGCAACCGCGCGCAGCGAGCAGCCAGCGCGATAACTTCCTCGGCGGAAATCAGTTCCGCCAGGGCTCGGCCCAACTCACCGTCAAGTCCTTCGCTGACACGATCTATGCGTTCAAGCTCGTCGGCGGTCAGTGCGTTACCAATCCACCCCCACAGCACGGTGCGCAGCTTGTGGTCGCTATGGAAAGTGAGCCCGTGGTCCACGCCGTGCCGGTGCCCGTCACCCATTGCAAGGATGTGATCGCCTTTGCGGTCGGCATTGTTCACGACGACGTCGAACACCGCCATGCGCCTGAGTGCGGGTGTGTCCTCGTGGACGAGGGCGACCATCCGCCCGTTCTCGTCCTGACCCTCGAGCACCTGCTTCCAGCCGGTCTCCCGCATGTCGTCCGTCGCAACAAGGTCCACGGCGTTTTGGTCGGGGTCCGTCTCCTGCCAGAGCTGCACCATGCCCTCGCCGAAGGGACCACTACGCAGCCACGTGCGCGGCACGATGTTCCAGCCGAGAGCCTCCGACACCAAGTAGGCGGCCACCTCCCGGTGCGCCAGGCAGCCGTCGGGGAAGTCCCACAGCGGTTTCTCGCCCCGGATCGGCTTGTAGACGACCGCCGCCTCGCCGATGCTGCCCAGGAAGGTGGCGTTCGACGCCGTCGTGATGCGACCGGTGAGCGTGAGTTCGTCGGTCAGGAGGTCGATCTCAGGCATCAGGCCTCGGGGATGGCGCAGGTGTGCCCGTCGGCGTCGATGGGCTGACCGCAGATCACGCAGATCGGACGCCCGGCGCCCACGATCTCATTGGTCCGCTTGGCGAAGGCGCGGGCGGTACCGACCGGCATCCGGACCCGCAGCATCTCGGGCGCGTCAGCGTCGTTATCACCATCCGATTCATCGTTGTCATCGACCTCGGTGATCGGGTAGGCCTCCATGACGACCTGCAGGGTCGCCGGGTCCCACCCCAGGCTCATGACGCCGGTGCGGAACTGCTCCTCAACCGAATCGAGCTGGTCGTTGTCGACGAGCTCGACGGGCGTACTCGTGGGAACGCTGAAGGGGTTACCTTCCAGGGTGATGAGCTGATCGAGAATCTCGTCGATCTTCTCGGCGAGCTGCGCCGACTGCTGCTTCTCCAGGACGACACTGACGATCTGCTTCCCGGTGCGCACCTGCAGGTAGAACGTGCGCTCCCCCGGAACGCCGATGGTGCCGACGACGACCCGATCAGGCCAGGCAAACTCGTGAACAATTGTGGGCATGTTCTTATTTTAGGCGCATCAGGTCCGAGGCGCCTGCTGCCCCGCACCACCGCCCACCGGCGCATCGCCCGACGGGACGTTGGTCGCCAACCACGACAGATCTCCGGCGTCGGTATTGGTCGCGAAGACGCTCGGCCGGCTAGTGCCGTAGCGCACGATCGATACGGAAGCCGGGCCCACATCGATACGCTGGAACAGGTCGAGGTGCATGCCGAGCGCATCGGCGAGGATCGACTTGATGATGTCACCGTGACTCACCGCCACCCACACCGCCCCTGGCCCGTACTCGGCTTCGAAGGCTGCATCGTGGCGTCGAATCGCTGCCACCGACCTAGCCTGCATAGCGGCCATGGACTCGCCGCCGGGAAAGATGACGGCGGACGGTTGCGACTGCACAACCGACCACAAATCCTCGGTCGCAAGATCACTGAGCGCACGGCCCTGCCACTGGCCGTAATCGCACTCGGTGAGATCGGGATCGACCGGCGCCTGCGGGATGCCGGCCTGGCGGTCGAGGATGATCTGGGCGGTCTGCTGACAACGCTCGAGGGGGCTCGAGACCACTCCGACGACGGGCACGGCCGCGAGCCGGTCACCGGTCGCGGCCGCTTGGTCGCGCCCGACCTGGTCCAGGCTGACGCCGGCCGTCCGACCGGCCAGCAATCCGGTGGCATTCGCTGTGGTGCGGCCGTGCCGCACGAGAATAACTGTCGCCATCCACCCAGCCTAGCCATCAGCTCGACGGCGACGATCATGCGCACCTGTGAGGGGCTGTCGGCCGTTAATCACCGCGCATCACCTGCGGGCTACGAATACACCGCAGCCTTCGACCGGAACGAGTCGAAGAGGACCACGGGAATCACGACAGCCGCACGTGGGTTACGATTTTCCCATCAAGGGGAGTACTCCCGTCTGCGATTGACCCGTCATTACGGCTGCACCTATGCGTCCCGGGTCATCGGTTCCGGTTCCGTCCGGGCGGAGGAGACCTTGGCGCCTATGTCCGACGCCTACCCTTGGGAGCACCCCTCATGCAGGTCACACCCCTGATCTGGTTGATCACCATTGCCGTGACGATCCTCTTCTTCGTCTACGAATTCTTCGCGCACGTGCGTAAACTCCACGAGCCGGCCATCGGTGAATCGGCGCGCTGGTCCGCGTTCTACATCGGCTTCGCCCTGTTGTTCGGCGTCGGTATCGGCGTCGTCTCCGGCTGGACGTTCGGCGGTGAGTATTTTGCCGGCTACCTCACCGAGAAGGCCCTGTCGATCGACAACCTCTTCGTGTTCCTCATCGTCATTGCCGGCTTCGCGGTGCCGAAGAAGTACCAGCAGAAGGTGCTGATGATCGGCATCATCATCGCCCTCGTCCTCCGCGGCGGATTCATCGCCATCGGCGCGAGCCTGATCGAAAACTTCTCCTGGATCTTCTACATCTTCGGTGCCCTGCTGCTCTTCCTGGCCTACAAGCAGGCGTTTGGCAGCCACGACTCCAACCCCGCCGACGGTAAGTTCATGCAGCTGGTCCGCCGCGTCCTGCCCGTCACTGACGAGTACCACGAGGACAAGCTCACCGTGAAGAAGGGCGGCAGGCGCTTCGTCACCCCGATGCTGCTGACCATCATCGCGATCGGCTTCGTGGACCTCATCTTCGCCGTCGACTCGATCCCCGCGATCTACGGCCTGACCAACGAGGCGTACATCGTCTTCACGGCCAACGCCTTCGCCCTCATGGGCCTCCGCCAGCTGTACTTCCTCATCGGCGGACTGCTCGAACGCCTGGTCTACTTGGCGCAGGGACTCGCCGTCATCCTCGCGTTCATCGGCGTGAAGCTCGTCTTCCACGCCCTGCACGTCAACGAGCTGCCCTTCATCAACGGCGGCCAACCGCTCCTCTGGGTGCCCGAGATCCCCATCTCGTTCTCGCTCCTCTTCATCGGCGCTACCATCGCCGTCGCCACCATCGCGAGCCTCATGAAGACCCGCGGCGACAAGGACAAGAACGACGCCGGCCATGTGGACAGCGAACGGGTTACTGTAGCCGATACGACGGGCGGGGACGCTGATCCCGGTGCCGACGAGACCAACAACTCCACGGCTGGGGCTGCGAAGTAACGGCACCGACGGATGCTATACCACGACGACCGCCGCCTGAACCGGGATCTGCGATGGTGAATGACCGTCGTCGTCGAGCCGGCGCGGTAGGGCCTGATTGGGAACGCTGTTGACGGAGGGGCCTGGAACTGAAGTCCCGGGCCCCTCCGTTCCGTCAGTGACGGTCAGTGAGAGTCAGGCCACGCAACCGCCGAGCAGGATCTGGCCGTCGATGGCCTTGATCTGACCCTGGACTGCGCCGAGCTTGTCCTCGAGGGCGTTGACCGTGGCGCGCTGCGCTGCGATGGCTTCCTTGTTCGCATTCTAATGCCCTTCGAGGCCGCGGAGGACCGCCTTCGCGGCAGTGACCTGCGTGTCGAGGGTGGTCAGCTGTCCCTGCAGGGTCTTGAGCTGCGTTTCGGTGGCGCTGATCTGGCCGTTGAGTCCATCGAGCTGGGCGAGAAGCGGAGCTACCCGGCCCTGGAGCGTGAGCACCTCAAACTCCTTCGCCGCGATACGGGCGTTGAGCCCGGCGAGCGCCGTTATGCGCTCCCAGTTACTTACCAGCCGACGGCGAGGTCGTCCCAGGCGGTGCAGTCAGGTTCCGCAGTACGTCACGTACGCCCCGAAGTCATCCGGCGCCCCGGCGGCGTAGCGCTCCAGCCCGGGCCGCTCGTCGAAGGGGCGGGTGACGACGCCGACCAGCGTGTCGAGCGGCTCGAGGTCACCCGCGGTCGCGGCCTCGAGGGCCTCCTCGACGAGGTGGTTCCGGGGTATGTACACGGGGTTCGCGCGGTCCATGGCGTCGGCGTCGGGGTTCAACGAAAGCCAGCGCTCAGCCCAGGCATCGAACGCAGCAACATCGAGCACCCTGTCGCGTGCGGGCCGCGCATCGCCGCGAACTACGGAGCCGAGGCCCCGGAAGAAGGACGTGTAGTCCACGTGGTTCTCCTGCAGCAGGGTGAGCACATCGTTCGCGAGCGGTGACGCGATCTCGTCCCCGACGTCGTCGGGCAGTCCCAGCTTGGCCTTCATCCCGGCCAGCCACGCGCCGCTGTACTGTGGGCGGAACGCCTCCAGCGCGGCGACGGCGGTCTCTACCCCGCGCTCCTGGTCGTCGTCGATGAGCGGCAGTAGCGCCTCGGCGAGACGGGTGAGATTCCACTCGGCGATCATCGGCTGGTTTGCGTAGGCGTACCGGCCACCGCGGTCGATGGAGCTGTAGACGGTGGCGTGGTCGAAGACGTCCATGAACGCGCACGGCCCGTAATCGATGGTCTCGCCCGAGATGGTCATGTTGTCCGTGTTCATCACGCCGTGGATGAATCCCACGAGCATCCACTGCGCCACGAGCGACGCCTGCGCGGACACCACCGAATCGAACAATTCGAGGTAGGGACGCGCGGCCGACGCGGCGGCGGGGTAGTGGCGGTTGATGGCGTGGTCGGCGAGGCGCTTCAGCAGGTTGTGATCACCGCTGGCCGCGGCGTACTGGAAGCTGCCCACGCGCAGATGGCTGCTGGCGACGCGCGTCAGGAGGGCGCCGGGGAGCATCGTTTCGCGGCGCACTGCACGTCCGGTGGCGACGACGGCGAGGGAACGAGTCGTCGGGATGCCGAGCGCGTGCATGGCCTCGCTGACGATGTACTCACGCAGCATGGGCCCGACGACGGCGAGCCCGTCACCGCCGCGGGCGAACGGCGTGCGGCCCGAGCCCTTGAGATGGACATCGAGGAGGTTCCCCCGACTGTCGGTGATCTCACCCAGCAGGAGCGCACGGCCGTCGCCGAGGCGCGGGTTGAAGCTCCCGAACTGGTGGCCGGAGTAGGCCTGGGCTACCGGCGTCGAGCCCTCCTGCATAGACGTGCCGAGCAGCAGGGCGACGCCGTCCGGCGAGCGGAGGAACTCGACGTCGAAGCCGAGCTCGGCTGCGAGATGTTCGTTCAGGGCGAGGAGGCGGGGATCAGGGGCGGCGTCGGCCTGCCAAGCGACCGCCATCTCGGGCAGTTCCCGGGCGAAGCGTCCGTCGAAGGAGACCCTGGACTGGATAGGCGCGCTCATCCGTCCACGGTACGCCCGGTGTGAGGGCTATGGCACGGGCTCAGGGAGGTTGCGCGCACGCGTTGGACCGCTCAAACCAGGCTGGTCAAGCCGTCCTGTGCGGCGACCGCGTTCTGGGCAAGGACGGAGAAGCGGCGCGTGGCCGGAGAGAGGTACCCGTGCTTCCGCTGCACGAGGGCGATCGTGTCATACAGCGGTTCGGCGAAGGGGAAGCTCCTGACTCGACCCTCAGGGCGCAATGAGGCGAGGATGCCTTTGGCCATGAACGACTCCCCGGCTCCCGCGGCGACGAGGTCGTACGCCGTCTCTGCGTGCTCCACCTCCATCTGCCCTTCGAAGGACAATCCGGCGAGGTTCGCGCGTGCCTGGAGCTGCCTCCGTGTCGGGTCCTTCCATCCTGCGTGGGCGTCGTAGAGGACGAGCTTCGCCGCCGCGAGCTCGTCGATGGTGACGGGCCCGGCGTCGGGATCGCGCGTCGAGGAGATGAAGCGCACCTCGTCGCGCGCCAGCTGCCGAACCTCGAGGTCCTCGCTGTCCACGGGAAGGACGACGAGTCCGCACTCGATCTCCCCGCTGGCCACGGAAGCAGCGACCACGTGCGAGTTCAGGCCGATCATCCGCACGCGCACTCCCGGGTACTTGCGGTGGAACTGGACGACGAGGTCCGCGAGGTCGTAGTTCGCGGCGTACCGGAGCACGCCGAACGTCGAGACACCGCCCGTCAGCTTGTGCAACGCCTGGACGGCTTCCTCCCCGCGCCGGGCCGAGTTCACGCAGTCCAGTGCGTGCGGATGCAGTTCATAGGCCGCGGGCTCAGGGGAGAGCCCCTTCGAGGTACGGGTGAAGAGCGAGGAGCCGAGCTCCTGCTCGAGCCGTGAGATCAACTCCGACGCGGAGGCCTGACTAATGCGCAATTCCTTGGCGGCCGCGCTGAGGGAGCGGCAGGAGTACGCGGCGAGAAAAGCGCGCAGCTGATTCAGCGTCATAGGGCCACCCTATATCTTCTACTGGTAAAGGGTGGGTTCCCCTATGTTTGCTTGCCGTCCTACGCTTCCGGCATGGAATTGAACGCACACTATGCCTCCTTCGTCACCGGGTCCTACGAGTGCTTGAAGAGTGCCACGATCGGTGGAGTCCCGGCTCAGCGACTACCCAAGGTCGTCGAGACCGTGTCCGAGATGCTGTCGGTCATCGAGAAGGGCGGACGCGACGCCGTCACCGAGTACTCGCGCGTGCTGGACGGGTGGGGCGGCGGTGACGTCGAGATGGACGCCGACGCTCTCCGCCGCACCGGCGACCACCTCGAGCCCTCCTTGCGCGCCGCACTCGAGGCAGGCGCCGAACGCACGAAGAAGTTCGCCGGACTGCAGCTCCAGCACCTGCAGGACTTCGAGGCCGAGGTGATGCCGGGAGTAGTGGTGGGCCACCGGTACATCCCCGTTCAGCGGGTCGGGGCCTACCTGCCGGCCGGGCGCTTCCCCATTCTCGCCAGCGCCTTCATGACGGTCGGCGTCGCCAAGACGGCCGGCGTACCCACGGTCGTCGCCTGCTCGCCTCCTACGTCCGCGACCGCGGGTAATCCCGCTGTCTTCTACTCCGCCTACCTGTCCGGCGTCGACCGCGCGTTCGTCGTCGGAGGTGTCCAGGCGCTCGCCGCGATGGCCTTCGGGCTGCTCGGCGAGCAGCCCATGGACATGCTGGTCGGAGCAGGCAACGCCTACGTGACCGAGGCCAAGCGGCAGCTCTTCGGCAAGGTGGGCATGGACCTCCTCGCAGGCCCGTCCGAGGTGGCGGTGATCGCCGATGACACCGCGGACCCCGTCATCGTCGCGGCGGACCTGCTCGGCCAAGCGGAACACGGCCCGCAGTCTCCCGCGGCACTCGTCACCACGTCCCGCGACCTTGCCGTCGCGGTCATCGCCGAAGTGGACCGCCAGCTGGAAGACCTGTCCACGCGGGACATCGCCGGTGCTGCCTGGCGTGACTACGGGACGGTGTACGTGGTGGAGAACGATGCCACCGCCGTCGAGCTCATGGATGTGCTCGCCCCCGAGCACCTCGAGGTCATCACGGCCGACGACGACTACTACCAGAAGAACCTCACGAATTACGGCTCGCTGTTCCTCGGCCCGTGGTCCACCGTCGCCTACTCGGACAAGGGCATCACCGGCACCAACCATGTCCTACCTACCGGTGGTGGTGCCCGTTCCTCGGCGGGCCTGTCCGTCTCGCGGTTCCTCAAGCCGCTGACGTTCCAGCGCATCGATCGCTCGGCGACCATGAACCTGGCGCCGCTCGTCTCCGAGATCTCCGCCTACGAGGGCATGGAGGCCCACCAGCGCACCGCCGACTTCCGCATCGCCCGATTCGAGAACCATTCAGCACCCACCAAGGAGCAATCATGATCACCAGGCGAGCAGCACTATCGATGGCAGCCGGAGCGTTGGGTATCGCCCTGACCCTTACCGGTTGCGGAGGAGGGGATGCAGGGAGCGCGGGCGGAGGTGACGTTGAGATCACGACCCTCACGATCGCGACCTCCAACGACGCCCCGTTCTCCTTCACCGACGAGTCGGGCATGCTCCAGGGCATCGACGGCGAGATGATCAACTGGATCGCCGACAAGAAGGGCTGGGAGGTGAAAGTCTTCGTCTCCGAATTCGCCACCCTGATCCCTGCCATCAAGGCTGGAAAGGCGGACACGGTGGTGGACGCCATGTACATCACGGACGTCCGCAAGGAAGAGGTCAATTTCACGGACACCTGGTACCAGCAGGGCGAGGGCATGGTGGTCCCCGGTGACTCGACCATGACCGATCGCGAAGATGCCAAGGGCTCGGTCATCGGCGTCCAGACCGGCACCACGTTCATCGAACTGGCCGAGTCGCTCGAGCCCAAGGAGATCAAGTACTTCGACTCGCAGGCGGCACTGCTGGCGGCGGTGGAGAACAAGCAAGTCGACGTCGTCTTCACCGACGCGGCCGTCGTCGCCTACAGCCTCGTACAGAACCCGAACGACGCGATCAAGATCGTCGACCCGTACGAGCCCTTCTTCCCCGGCCTGATCGGTGCAGCGGTACCCAAGGAGAACACGAAGCTCCTCGAGGAGCTCAATTCCGGCCTCGCCGAACTCAAGGCTTCCCCGGACTACATGGCGATCCTCACCAAGTACGGCCTGACCGAGAGCAACGCCGTCAACTGACGTCCTGCATCGTCCCATCGAGGTTGGAAGGAGGTCTGGCCATGGAATTCATCCACAGCACACTCAGCTACTTCCCGCGCCTGCTCGCGGCTGCGCCCATCGTCATCCAGCTCGCACTAGGGGCGATGGTGCTGGCCCTGGTCCTGGGACTGCTCCTGGCCCTGGCCCGGATCTCGAAGTCGAGGATTCTCCGGGGAATCGCCCTCGTCTACGTGGAGGTGATGCGCGGGACACCGCTCCTGGTCCAGCTCGTGTACATCTTCTTCGTCCTGCCGGCCATCGGGGTCAATATCGATCCCGTTCCTGCGGGCATCCTCGGCCTCGGCCTGAACTACGCGGCCTACCTGTCCGAGGTGTTCCGCTCGGCCATCCTGTCCGTCGAGGCCGGTCAGACGGAAGCAGCGCTGTCGCTGGGCTATACGCCCGGGAAGGCGCTGTGGAAGGTGGTGCTGCCGCAATCCTTCATCGTCTCGCTCGGGCCGATCGGCAACTATTTCATTGCGATGGTGAAGGACACGGCCCTGACATCGGTCATCGCGGTCACCGAGATCCTGAAGACCGCGAACATCATCAATGCGCAGACCTTCGAGACCACCCAGGTCTACACGGCCGCGGCCCTGTTGTACCTGGTGATCAGTCTTCCGCTGTCCCGCATCGTGAGCGCACTGGAGAAGAGGGCGAGGGTCCATGTCTGACGACGTGATCGTGAGTGTCCGG
>JAABUN010007309.1_pt1 | contig 12012 bp, 13 predicted proteins | sample 5559311 | NCBI WGS metagenome assembly JAABUN01 (sample SAMN10711877, study PRJNA513370) | rock metagenome | isolation source: Antarctica rocks | place: Antarctica: Victoria Land, Siegfried Peak sud | reverse complement strand
CTTGCCGACACCCACTTTCTGTTCATCACCTTTTTGCCCCTTCTGGGCGCGGTGCTCTTCGGTGAGCGGCTCGCCTTTGTGCTCGCAGTGTGGCTGGGGGTTGTGACGGCGTTTTTCACACCGGGCTCAGGCTTCGTCACCCTGCTGGTGCTCCTCGTCAGCGGCACGGTCGCGGTTCTTGTAGCGAGGGCGTTTCGCACGCGCGCGACGCTGCTGTTGGCGGGGCTTGCGAGCGGCGCCGCCGGAGCGCTGGCGTTTAGCGTCTACACCGCCCTCAGCGGCGGCTTCGGTACGGTGGCGATGGCGGTGTCGCTGGCGTGGCTTGTAGGCGGCGGGGTTTTGGCGGGTATTCTGGCGCTCGCGGCGCTGCCGCTGGCCGAGAGCCATTCGGGTTTCTTGACCGAATTCCGGCTGTTGGAACTTATGAGCCCGTCGAATCCGCTTTTGCAAAAGCTGCTCTTAGAGGCCCCCGGCAGCTATCAGCACAGTCTGATCATCTCGAACCTGGTCGAACAGGCGGTCCGCAACATCGGCGGCGACGCCCTGCTGGCACGGGTCGGGGCGCTGTACCACGACGTCGGTAAACTTAAACGGCCCCAGTTTTTTACCGAAAATCAGTTTGCCGGTGACAACCCGCACGACCACATCTCACCGCACCTGTCGTACCTGATCATCACCAGTCACGTCCGCGACGGCGCTGAGCTGCTGCGCGAGTACGGCTTGCCAAAGGCGCTCGAGCCCTTTGTCAACGAACACCACGGCACCACCGTATTAGCGTACTTTTACAAACGCGCGCTCGAGGGGTCCGATACTATCAGGGAGCTGAACTTCCGCTACGCCGGGCCGCGCCCGCAGACCAAAGAGACCGCGGTGCTGATGCTTGCCGACGCGGTGGAATCGGCCTCGCGCACCCTTACCGAACCGACGCAGGGCAGCATCCGGGCGATGATCGACCGGCTTATCGACCAGCGCCTGCAAGACGACCAGCTCGCCGAAAGTCCCCTTAACTTTCACGACCTCGAGGTTATCGCCAGCACCTTTGAGCGGATGATGACGGCGATTTTGCACCGCCGCGTCAGCTATCCGTCTGCGGAGGAGATTGGGAGGTTAAAACGTGACCGAGATCCTCGGCGAAGCGCGGCGTTACCCCTCCCGTAACGCGCTCAAACGGGCACTCAACACGCTCAAGGCCGAATTAGGCGTCGGCGACAAACAGCTGACGCTGGTGCTTACAGACGACGCCGAGATTCACGCGCTCAACCGTGAGCACCTGGGCGTCGACAGCCCCACCGACGTGTTGTCATTTCCCCTTTTTGAACCCACAGACGACGATTTTCCCGACGTGCCACACTTTCCCAAGGTGCCACACCTGGGCGACGTCGCAATCAGCCTCGACACCGCGCAGCGCCAAGCCGACGCGGCGGGGCACACGCTCGAGACCGAAGTCGGCACCCTCGCCGCTCACGGGCTGACCCATCTGCTCGGCCATGACCACCCTACGGAGGACGCGTGGGCCACCTTCCGCACCAACCAAACGCGCATCGTGGCGCTGCTACGTCGCTGACGCGGCTGCGGGCCGCCTTCAGCGCGGCGTTCGCGGGTATCGCGGCGGTGTGGCGGACGAGTGGTAATTTTCGGCTCGAGGTCGGCGTCGGGGTGTTGGCACTCGCCCTTGGACTGCTGCTGCGGACGGGCGTGGTGCCGATTCTCATACTGTGCGCGCTGGTGCTGTCGCTAGAGCTGCTGAACTGTGGGCTCGAGGCCGCCGTCGACCTCGCCTCACCGGAGCTGCACCCCTTAGCTAAATACGCCAAAGACGCCGCCGCCGGAGCGGTGCTGATGGCAGCGCTGATCTCGGTGGTGGTCGGGGTGTGGGTGTTGGGGCAGCCGCTATGGAAGGTGCTCCTAACCTTAATGCCCGGTCGCTAGCTTTTCAGGTGCGTATGACGGACAGGCCAAGTCGGCGGTAAGGTTCCGTCACCTCCTCTGCCACTTCGCGCTCTACGATTAGCCCACTAATTTCGCTGAGCGGCGCAATGATATAGGGAGACGCTGTTCCCAACTTCTCGCGTGACGCCAGGACCAAAGTTTCTGCCGCCCGCTCGCTGAGCGCACGTTTGATATGCGCCTCCTCGAGATCGCCGGTGCTCAAACCTTCTCGCGGGTGAACGCCGGTCACACCCATGAAATAGACGTCTGCGCGGACACGGCTTATAGCCTCAATGGCGGCAGCGCCCACCGCCACAACGGAGTGCTTAAAAAGTCGCCCTCCGATGACGACGACTTCGACCGTTGGATGCTCGACCAGTTCAACAGCAATCGTCGGACTGTGTGTTACAACGGTTGCTCTAAGGTTCCGGGCTAGATGCCGCGCTACCTGCACCGCCGTGGTCCCCCCGTCGAGGATCACGACCTGACCATCCTCCACCATGTTTGCGGCTGCACGACCAATCGCAACTTTGCCTTCCGAAGCGATCTCTTGGCGTCCAGCAAAATCGACGACAGCAGGTGAAGCGGGCAGCGCCCCACCATGCACCCGCTGGAGCAGACCTTCGGCGGCAAGTTCACGCAGATCACGGCGTATCGTATCTTCCGACAAGCCTAAAGTTTGGCTGAGCGTTTTAGCGACGACCTGCCCATCACGCGCGAGAACCTCCAAAATGTAGCTTTTCCGCTGACGTGTCAGCACACCGATTTTTTGCACGCTTTATCTTGACTTTGCACGAAAATGTCGGGTAAACTAGAGGCCATGTTGATTAGATTAAAGGATCGTCGACCTCTGCGCGCTAAACCCTGGGTTGTTGAAGCACCGGAACAGCTGTGAGTCTAGCAGAGCGCGTCCGCATCCACAAAGTCGAGGTCCTTTCCGACGACTGGTACATCTTGAAAAAGACGACCTTTGCCTATCGCCGCAGGGATGGCTTGTGGCAGACACAGAGCCGTGAGACCTATGATCGGGGCAACGGAGCGACGATTCTGCTTTACAACCGCGAGCAGCGCACCGTGATCTTGACCCGGCAGTTTCGCTTTCCTGCTTTCGTCAACGGTTACGACGGCCTGCTGATAGAAGCAGCTGCGGGCCTGCTCGACGAAGTGAGCCCGGAAGCGCGCATCAAGAGCGAAGCCGAGGAAGAGACGGGTTACCGCATTCGGGACGTAAAAAAAGTTTTCGAGGCGTTTATGAGCCCCGGCTCCGTGACTGAAAAGCTCTATTTTTTTGTTGCCGAGTATAAACCTGATGACCTCACCGCGTCGGGTGGCGGGGTGGAAGCCGAAGGTGAAGACATCGAGGTGCTCGAGCTGCCCTTCGCGGACGCCCTGAACATGATCGCTGCTGGCGAGATCGCCGACGGCAAGACCATCATGCTGCTGCAACACGCGGCGCTCAACATATTTGCCGAGAAAGTTTCATTACGATCTCAGGAGGTTTAGCCGTGACTACCGCCGCAGCGCCCATGATGATTCTGATTGCCGGACCCTACCGCAGCGGCACCGGCGACGATCCTGAAATGATGGAGGCGAACTTACGCCGCTTAGAAGGGGTAGCTTGGCCGCTCTTTCAAGCCGGGCACGTCCCGATGATCGGTGAGTGGGTCGCCTTGCCTATCTGGCACGTAGCGGGGGGCGAGAAGGTCGGCGACGCGCTTTACAACCAGATTCTCCATCCAACCGCCGGGCGGCTCATTCAACTATGCCAAGCCGTTTTGCGTTTGGAGGGTGTATCAACGGGGGCTGACAACGACGTACATTTGGCTAAGGAGCGTGGTATACCCGTGTACTACCGGCTCGAGGATGTGCCAGGGTGCGCCACTTCCTAGTAGAGCGCAACGCCCAAGCGGCATAACACAGCGTCCGGTAAACTGACCTGTGTCAGATACCGAGCATGTGCCTCAAGATTTGCTTTCCGCCGCCAAACGTGCCCACCAAAACGCCTACGCCCCCTACTCCGGCTTTCACGTCGGCGCGGCCCTGCGCGCAGCGAGCGGTACGGTCTACGCCGGAGCTAACATCGAAAACGCCTCCTACGGTCTTGGGCGCTGCGCCGAGCAGTCGGCGGTTCAGGCGATGGCCTCGGCGGGTGAGCGGGCGTTTAGCGAGATCGTCGTCTACACCACCGCCACTGAACCGGCCAGTCCCTGCGGCGCGTGCCGCCAGGTGCTGTTCGAGTTTGCCGAGGACGCTACCGTGTTTTTGGTCAACGACCGGGGTGTGGTGAGGCCGTGGACGGTCAAGGGGTTGCTGCCGGGAGGCTTTAGGCTGTAGCGCGTTTGAGCGGTTTACAGCGGCATATCGTAGCGGCGGCAGTCGGGGCGCTTCTCACCTCGCCCCCGGTATACTCCAAAGCATGAAAGTCCCCTTTTTCCTCCTATGCGCGCTCCTGGGAGCCGCCGCCGCCCAATCTTCCGAGCAACCCGTGCGTCTGGCCGTCCTGGCCTTCGACGCCGACGAGGCCGCCGCGCCCTACCGTTTGGGTCTGGCTACGGGGTTGCAGCGCAGCCTCAACGTCATCGACAACCTCTACGTGCCGCCGGTCGGCGATACACTGCTGGTCGCTCAAAGTACCGAAACCGCTCAGCTGAACACGAACGTTTTTGCCGAGGCGTTCGGCGTGCAGGCGCTTGTGAGCGGCTTAGTGACGAGTGCCGGGGACGCTGTAACCGTCGAGGTCTTTTTTGCCGAAGCGGACGCTGAAACGCGCCGCGTGGCGGTTGAAGGGCAACTCAGCGACCCTGCCGGACTGCTCGGCAGCGTCGTCGACACCGTGATCAGCGAACTCGAGCTGACCCTCAGCACGGCGGATCAGGCGCAGCTTGAGGCGGTCGTAGCGCAGACCCCGCCGCTGGGCAACCTGAGCGCGGTTGCCGAAGCGTCGCTCGGGCTGGCGCGCGCCGACTCGCCGGAACTGGCGGAGGCCGCTGCGGGCGGTGGAGCCTGGGCGCTTTCGGAGCGGGCCGAGGTGCTGGCCGCTGCGGGTGAGGACACGGAGGCGCTCGAGTTGTCGCTCAGGGCGGTTCAGGCAGCTCCTGAAGATATCGAAGCGCTCGTCAACCGCGGCGTGGTGCTGGCCTCTGCGGGCGATGTAGAGGCGGCGCGGACGGCGTTTACTGATGCGCTCGCGTTAAACCCTGCCCACGCCGTCGCGCTGGCCGGTCAGGCGCGGCTCTCCAGCGATCCGGCGGCGGCCCAGCGCGACCTTGAAGCTGCCCTCGCCGCGTACCCGCGTTACGCCGCCGCCTACCTCGAGCTGGCGTCGCTCGAGCGCGACGCAGGCAGTCCGCAAACCGCCTTGCAAACGCTCCGCACCGGCGTTACCCGCGTTCCCGAATCGGCGGGTCTCGGCACCGCCTTTGTCACCGAGGCCGTCCGGAGCGGCAACACCGCCGAAGCCGTGAGCTTTTTAGAGGACGCCCTCACCACCGCCGAGCCCGAGCCCGGCCTCTACGCGCTCACCGCGCTTTTACCCGCAGAACAGAGCGAAAGGGCGCTTACGCTGCTGCGCGAAGGCCGGACGCGCTACCCGGAGGACGCCGCGCTGGCCCTCGCTGAAGCCGACCTGCTCGGCAAGACCGGCGATTACGAGGGCGCTGAGGCGGTGCTCCGCGAGGCGCAGACCCTTGCTCCCGGCAACCCCGAGCTTGCCAATCAGCTGGCGCTGGCACAGGCTGAACAGGGTCAAACAGACGCCGCCGCCGCGACGCTGAGCGCCGCCGCGGAGCGCAGCCCGGAGCTGCGCAGCGTTTTGGAACGCAACCTCGCGCAGATTTATCTGGAGGCCGGGCAGACCGAGGCGGCGCTGGCGACGCTCGAGCCCCTTTTAGACGCCTCTCCCGGCGACGCCGAACTGTACACGCTCTACGGCGTCGCACTGAGCCGCGCCGGTCGCTACGATCAGGCGCTTAGTGCGCTCGACGAGGCGCTACGTCTGGCACCTACGTCGGCGGCTGCCCAGGACGCCAGACAGGCAGTTCAGCAGAATCAGGAGTTGTCCGGCGCGCCGTCGCTGGCGTTTAAGCCTGCCGCCGCTGAAGCGCTCCAAGCCGGTCAGTCGGCGTTAGCAGAGGACGACCCGGAGGCCGCCGAACGGGAGTTCAGCCGCGCCGCCGAAATTCAGTCAGGCGGCGCTGAGGGCGGCGTCATCGCGTTTTATGAGGGTTACGCGCGGCAGCTTCAGGACGACCTGCGCGGTGCGGTCGAGCGGTACGAGGAGGCGCTAACAGAGCTTCCAGAGAGCGCCACCGTCCTCAACAACGCGGGCTTCGCCTACTTCCGGTTAGGGCGGCTCGACAAGGCTGTCGATTACCTCTCGCAGGCCGTCGCCGCCGATCCCGAGAACAGCGAAGCGCAGCTCAATCTGGGGCTCGTCTACTACGATCTGGGGCGTTTTGGGGACGCGCTGGGGCCACTCGAGGCCGCCTTAGCTCAAAACCCGAATCTAGCTGACGCTCCCGTCAACACTGGTGCGGACGAACCTATACCCTTTAGTGGCCTGCTCGAGGAGGTGCGGCAGGGCCGGTAAAAAGCTGTAACAAGAAACCTTTACGGAGCCTGCGCCGGACCTTTACGAAGCCTGCGTAGGCTTTTGTTATGGTTGCCGACTCAGCTGACGCCGCAGACCCTATAGCGGACAGAGACCGTATAGTAGACCCCATGCCCCTGGTGCTGATCGTCGAGGATGAACCGCAGATCGCCGAGATTTTAGAGGGCTACTTGCGGAGGGGCGGCTACCGCACCGAACGCGCCGGGGACGGACAGACGGCGCTAAAGCTGTTTCGCGCGGCGCGACCCGACCTGATTCTCTTAGACGTACTGCTACCCGAAATGGACGGGTTGGAGGTTCTCAAAGCCGTTCGCGCCGCGAGCACCACCCCCGTCATCATGCTGACCGCCCGCACCGAAGAACTCGACAAGTTGCTCGCCCTCGAACTTGGCGCTGACGATTACGTCACCAAACCGTTTCGCCCGCGCGAGGTGATGGCGCGCGTCAAGGCCGTGCTCCGCCGCTCCCAGCCCCTCGGTCAGGGTGCGCCGCTGCGAGTCGGAACCCTCGAACTCGACCCCCTGCGCGCGTCCGTTCAGATCGGTGACCAAGCCCTCGAGCTGACCGCCACCGAATTCAGGCTGCTGCACCACCTTGCCGGGTCGCCGGGCCGCATCTTTAACCGCGCCGAACTGCTCGAAGCCGCGCTGCCTGAAAGCGAAGCGCTAGAGCGCGTGATCGACGTGCATCTAAGAAACTTGCGCCGCAAGCTCGAGACTGCGGACGCTAGCGACATGCTCCAGACCGTGCGCGGGATGGGCTACCGCCTGAGCGCGTGAACCGGCTCGCTACCCAGCTTACTTTGGCGATTGTCGGCGTGGCCCTGCTGACCACACTTTTGGCCCTGTTGCAGGGCTACTTGTTCGAGCGGCAGGTTCAGCAGCTCCCTAACGCCGTGCGCGACCCGCTGCTCGCCATCACGGACGGCCTCGAGCAGGAGCGAACACCGGAGTCTTTGAGACCTCAGTTTGAAGCCCTGATCAAGGGTTTGACCCAAAACTACGACGAGGTGCAGGCACTCGACGTCCGCTTCAGCCGTCTACGCGACCAGTTTCTAGTTCTCAGCATCGGCGTGCTCGTCATCCTAAGCGTCGCACTCGCGCTTTTTCTGGCGCGGCGCATTTCCGGGCCGATCACGGCGGTTGCCGGGGCCGCCGCCCGCATCGCCGAGGGCGATCTTTCGGCGCGCGCCGAACTGCCGCACTACGCTCGCAAGAGCCGCGACGAGACGGCGACGCTGGCGCACCACTTTAATGAGATGGCGGCGGCTTTAGAGCAGCTCGAGCGCGAGCGCCAGGCGTTAATCGCCGACATCGCCCACGAACTCCGCACGCCGCTGACCATCTTGCAAGGGCAACTCGACGCCATGCAGGACGGCGTCGTGCCGTTTGAACACAGCGAACTCGGCAAGCTCGACGCGCAGACCGAACTTTTGGCGCGGCTGATCGACGACCTCCGCACGCTCTCACTCGCCGACGCCAAACGCCTGACCTTGGAGCTTGTCCCGACCGATCTGGTGCCGCTGACCAAACGGGTCTGCGAAAGCTTCCGGGAGAAGGTGCAGCGGCAGGGGCTGACGCTCGACTTCCGGAGCAGCGTGCCGCACGCACCCCTCGCCGCCGACCCCGACCGGCTGGCGCAGGTGCTAACCAACCTGCTCGAGAACGCCGTGCGTTACACGCCCCCTGGCGGCTGGGTGGGCGTGTCGGTGAAGACGCTGCCGGGTGGGCTCGAGCTGAGCGTCGAGGACTCCGGGCCGGGGCTCTCAGATGAGGCGCAGGCGCGGGTCTTTGAACGCTTTTACCGCGCCGAGACGAGCCGGGGACGCGCCGGGGGCGGCAGCGGTTTGGGGCTCGCCATCGTCCGCACCTTGGTCGAACTGCACGGGGGCCGGGTCGAGGCGCACAACCGCGCGGCGGGGGGCGCGGCGTTTCATGTAACGCTGCCGCGGGTGCGAGAGGTGCAGATACTCGCCAAGATGGACAGTTGGAGCGCAGGCAGGCCAGACAGAGAAACCGTTTGATCAAAGAATACCGAAGGAGAAGCGACTATGGTTGATTCGCAACACACCATAGGTTTTGTTGCACCTCTGGTAGAGAAAAGGGCTGTATCGTCCCCAATTAGCTCAAATGACATCACTTTTCGCAACCGAATCTCACGGAGTGTTGCAGCGAAAAACATTAGAAAGCTTCTTCAAGGATACGGGATAGAATTGTTTACTCTATAGCCCTCCAAAATGATTAATGAAAAGCGGACCGACTTAAGAAAGAGAAGCGCTATCGAGTTTGCTCGATCTCATTTGCATCTTCTCAGAATCTCATCGATGACGCGGTCGATAGACCTTGTGGCATCGATTGCGACGCCATTTTTTGGAATATCTTCTTCCGTTGCATGCAATCGCGCAACCAGCTCCCGTTCGGCTGGTTTTCCGCCCCACTCGTCCTCTGGTCTCGCAGCAAGCCGCCTATTCAACGTGTCCAGATCGACCTCGAGAACGAAAACCCCGTCAAATAGATCAATAAAGCGGACGAAATTTCTGGAGCCGCCACAGAAGAAGGAGATCGGGTTGCGTTGATCAGCGACCAGGGATTTAACTTCATCAACATCCCAAAGGTGGTGCTCGTGCCCAAACCGAATGTCATGCTCGTGCCCAAAGGCGTCCAACGGTTCACCGGTCTCTGGATCGCCTTGATAAGCCAACTCACGGTCACCGTTGATGGTGTGGAGACCGCGCCGCCGCAGTTCGTTGCAGACTGAGGTTTTGCCAGTCCCGGAAACGCCTTCGATCAGATAGTTCCTAACGCCCATTTTCAGCAAGAGTGTTCGAGCATTGCCTTAATGCCTCGAGGCTTTTGCGAGCGTTCCCCACTACCGCTTTTCGCTTATCTTCCTTTAAGCGTATAAGGTGTGGTTGAAGCCACGCTTTGAGTCCCTCATCCTTTTTGGCCCACTTGGTCAGTGTCTTCATAGTGTTATTGAGCACGATCCAATCCGTATGGGTCGCAAGGGTATTTTTGAGATGATCTGTTGCCTGTGAGCGCTGGGCGGATGTCATGCGGTCACTCAGCATGTCGAATAGAAGGGCGAGCGTCCACTGAGTAGAAGCCTGGTTGATCTGCGCGATCTCTCTTAGAAACCGGTCGAGGTAGGGCTCCAACCACTCAGGATGCTCGATGGTCACGCGCTTGACGGCGCTCGATGTCCTCAGCCGCACAATCTCGTCATTGCTGAAGTAGCACCGATACAGCTCTTTAAGTCGCGTTTTATCGTTTAGCACGATTTCCACGACTTCGAGGGTGCGCCCTAATGAGTTGGGATGGCCCCCGGTGAGCATGGATTCAAATGTTTTTTCTGCCATCGCTAGCCCTGAATGTATCACGGTCCGTACCTGCATTGACCTCTCTTTGATTCAGCACCCTGTTGTAAAGCAGGCTTGCGCCCTAATCACCTATAGTGTTGCAGCATATGAGCTATGTAAAAGACCTCCGCACTCTGTAAAGCTTTTAGCCAGCCAGCGCCTCGAGCCTCCTCACCAAACCATCCAAAACGGCAAACGTCTCCTCTACCGGCTCCGGCTTCGTCAGGTCAACTCCGGCCTCTTTAAGCGCGTCTAATGGGTCAAGCGAACCACCCGCCTTGAGAAACGCGACGTAGCGCGCCGCCGCCTCCGTGTCATCCGCTAGGATAGGCCGCGCCAACGCGTGCGCCCCGGAGATGCCGGTCGCGTACTGGTAGACGTAAAAGCGGCTGTAGAGGTGCGTATGAAACTGCGCCCAGGTGATGCCGAACTGGTCGCGGTCACGGTTACGATCAAGCTGCATCTCATCGCCGTAGCCCTCGGCAAAGAGGTCGGCCATCAGCGCGTTTAGATTGGGGGCTGAGAGGGCGTCGCCGCGCGCGGTGCGTTCGTGAATTTCGAGCTCAAAGCGTGCGAGCGTCGGCATGATAAAGAAGTAACGGTAAAAGTTCGCCATCGCCTCTTCGATCACCGCAAGCTCAAGATCCCGGTCTCCCTGCACCTGCGTCTTAAACAGATAGTCGCGGAGCACGGCCTGGTTAAAGTTCGAGGCGACTTCAGCGACGAACAGGCTGTAGTGGCTGTAGGCCGAGGGCTGGTTCTGCCACGTTAGATACGAGTGCAGCGAATGCCCGAGTTCGTGCGCCAAGGTCGACATGCCAAAGACGTCGCTGCTCCAGCTCATCATGATGAAGGGTCGGGTGCCCTGTACGCCGGTTGAAAATGCGCCCATGCGTTTGCCCACGTTCGGGGCGCGGTCGACCCAGCGCTCAGAAAGCGACCCCCGCGTGAGCGCGTCCGTGTACTCGCGGCCGAGCGGTGCCAGCGCTTCGGCAAGCCACCCTACCGACTGTTCAAACGTTACTACCGGCGGGTTTGCCGACAGCGGCGCGAAGATGTCGTGGGGCTGTAGGGTCTCTACTCCCAGCAGCTTTTTACGCGCGCGCCAGTAGCGGTGCCAGGTCGGCAGGTTGGCCTTAAAGGTCTCGAGCAGCGTGTAGAAGACGCTTTCAGGAATCCCTTCGGGTTCCAGGGCCGCAGCAAGCGCCGACGGATAGTTTCTGGCACGCGCCATAAAGACGTTCTGCTTGATGCCCGCTGATAAGGTCGTCGCCATCGTGTTCTGCACGCCCAGGTGCGCGTCGGCGTAGGTGCGGTAGGCGCTCTCGCGGAGCGTCCGGTCGGGGCTACCGAGAAGGTCGCGGACGGTGCTCTGGGTAAGGTCGTGTTCAGTGCCTCCAGCGTCTACGGCGGGCGGAAACTCGAGGTCGGTGTTCGCCAGGACGCCGTGCGCCGAGGTCGCGGTGCCGAACGGGTTGCCAAGCGCACCGAGGAGCGTCTCGACCTCCGCCGAACGGGTGTGGGCGGCGCGGCGCAGGAGACGCTCGAAATAATGAGCGTAAACCTCCAGCGACGGTGACGTCGCCCATTCTCGCAGCGTGTCGGCCCCGAGGGTCAGGATTTCCGGTTCGGCAAAGGCGTTACGTGAGCGTGCAGCGCTCAGCAACCCGCGCACCCGGTCGTAGCGGGCGCTCTTGTCCTGGTCTTGGGTGTCGCAGCTGTAGTCCATGCTGGCGTAGACGAGCAGCTTGCCCAGCTCGGCCCACAGACTCTCTTCGTACTCGAGCCACACCGCCAAACCCTCAGGACGGGTAAGCGTTCCCTGATAGCCCTCAGCCTCTGTAAGTTTTTCCTGCGCCAGCTCGAACGCCGCCTCCCACGCGCTATTTGTAACGAAGACGCTCTCGGTGTGCCACCGCTGAGCTTCGGGGACCTCGCTGCGTTTGGGCGCGCGGGTCGCGGCGCTCACGCGGCCTCCTCCGCACCTAGTCCCAGGTTGCGGCGCAGGAGCGCGGCCTGATCCGGGTCGCGGCCCATGAAGTCGCGGAAGAGCACCTCGGGCGCGGCGCTGTCGCCCCTCGATAAGATGGTGTCCACATAGGCGCGGCCCGTCTCG
>JAABUN010007308.1_pt1 | contig 12018 bp, 11 predicted proteins | sample 5559311 | NCBI WGS metagenome assembly JAABUN01 (sample SAMN10711877, study PRJNA513370) | rock metagenome | isolation source: Antarctica rocks | place: Antarctica: Victoria Land, Siegfried Peak sud | reverse complement strand
TCGCCCTGCCGATCGCGGCCATCGCCCGCGAGACCGCGCTCTACCTGCGCCGGCACCTGTTGCTCGAACCATGGGGCACCCCCAGCGCCGCAGCCCTACGCGAGGAGGCGCCGGAGGCGGCGGCGGCGGCTGCGGCGGCGGCTGCGGCGGCGGCTGCGGCGCGACCGGCCCGGCGCCGCTGCCCCGAGTGCAACACCTCGACCATGCCCGGCGCTGAGTTCTGCTTCGCGTGCGGGACCCCAGTGCGCCCGCAGTTCCGGCAGCCGGAGCAGGTCGGCTCCGACCAGCGGACCGGCTCCCGACGGCTCGACTGGATGCGGTCGGCTCGGCCGCGGGGCCTGCGCTGGCCGGTCCGCCGGCGAGACGGGCAGCCGGCTACGGCCTCAGCGGACCATGCGCCGACCGACGCGACCGCTGCAAGCGGGCCGGACGCGCCCCGTTAGGGCATCGACTTCCGGGACAGCCGTGAACGAGGTGTAGCCGCCACTACCATTCGGCTCATGAGCGACGAGACAGTCGGCCTCGCGGGATTTCGCCGGGCGGGGCGCGCTCATCACCCGTCTGTTCGGGCTTGCTTGGGCTCTCACCGACCGAGTAGCGGGCTGAGCCGAACCGGACGCAGGACAGCTTGTCGACCTTGCGCAGCTCACGACGGCCACCGAACAGCCCGGTCGGCTGCAGCGACGGCAGCGCCGCGAGCAGCGGCAGCTCGACCTGGGCCAGACGCTCGGCGGGGATGGCCGCGATCTCAGAGTGCCTGGGTTGTTGACTTCCCCGCACCAGGCGAGCGCCGCAGCGTTGACCGCGTCGAGGTCCCAGCCGTCAGCGCCGGGCTGCAACCCGACCATCAAGTCGCGCTTGGCATAGCCGACCAGGTTCTCCACGATGCCCTTGCTCTCGGGGTCGCGGGCGTGGCAGAAGTCCGGTCGGAACCGGTAGTGCGAGGCGAACCGGACGTAGTCCGGGGTCGGGACCACGACGTCGGCGACGACCCCGCCCTTCAAGCAGCCCATCCGGTCAGCGAGCACGACCTTCGGAACCCCACCCAGGATCTGGAAGCACTCGGCGAGCATCGCCAGGGTCGTCTCGGCCCGCTCGTTGCCGGCGAACCTCACGCACCGCACCCGCGACCACGCCAGGACGGCGCAGAACACGTGCAGCCCGTCCTGCACGCCCCAGTCGATGACCAGGTACTCACCCGGGCTCCAGACCGCCGGGCGGCGCGACCCCGCGATCACCTGACGCCGGCGATACAGGTTCTTCTCCTGCGCCACGAGGCGGCGGAAGTTGCGGGCCGAGCCCTCATAGCCCGAGGCGATCGCCTCGGGCAGCAGCCGCTTCGCGCTGATCTTGCCCCTCGTCAGCTCGACCTTGCCCGCCACGAAGCCGCGGACGCTCTCGTAGTTACGCCGCCGCGCGACCCGAACGGCCGCGGCCTCATCACGCAGGATGGCGCGCTTGACGGTCTTGGGATCGACACCGCACATCTCGGCGGCGCCTCGGTAGGTGCCGACCTCTCGGAAGGCGTTCTTGACGTCCAACTCTTTCCTCGCAGACAACAATGGAGCCCCCTGGGCGGTGATCGGTGACTGGCTAGACACCGCCACCGTCACCGCTCAGGGCCTCAGCTCCCGGCAGACACGACCGAACGCGAGGTGGGGACTTTTGCTGGCCACCAGCGGGGACTTTCAGTGGCCATCAGCGAGGACTTTCACATGGCCACGGACATAGGAGCGGCAGGCACCGCGCAACTGCCACTCCCAACTGTCGCTGTGAGCCCCCGGAAGGTGCTCGAAGACCGACATCGGGCATGCTCCGTTCTGGCTGCAGACGCGGCATCAGCGGAAGGTGGCGGCCGCACGGACCGTGGTGCGGCTGCGCGATCCGCTATCCGGTTCAACACGAAAAGTCCGTCGGGCATGCCTCGGCCCCGCTCCCGAGCAACCCGGCCGCCGGGACAGCGGCGCTGAAGCGCCGCGCTGCAGCGCTGCACGAATACGTGGCCGCCCCCGCGCGCCCGCGCTGCCGTTGCCATCGGTCCGGCCAAGACCGCCGCGCAGCTGCCCCAGCCGAACTCTGCCGCAGCCGACGGGACTGGCGTAGCCCGCTGGGGGCGGGTAGACCAAACACCCGACGAAGCGCAGAGGATCGGACATGAGCACAGGTAGCGGCCAGGAGACCGGGCAGGTCACCGGCACCCAGGACAAGGACTACAACGTGATCTGGTTCACCGAGGTGTGCCTGAGCAACGTGCTGCGGCTGGAGACCTACATCGCCGACGCCGACGCCGACGCCGACCGCGACGGCGACACCGAGCTCGCGGACTTCTTCCGCAAGGCACAGGCCGAGAGCCGCAAAGGCGCCGAGCAGGGCAAGCAGATGCTCAAGTCCCGGCTCAGCGGCTGACACCCCTGGCCCCAGACCGTCACGGGCAGCGCCTGGGACGCGTCGCGCATCGTTCCACCACCCTGCCGGCCGTGACCGCCCAGGCGGCACCCGCTGCCGGGCGACCGGTCGTGCCCGCGACGCACCGGCCCGTCGGACTCAGGTGACCCGCAGGGTCCAGGCGCCGGTGAACACCGCCCGGTTCAGATCGCCCCGGCGGGCCGTCGACAGGCCCTTCTCGGCGGCGAACGCGGTGGCGACGCCGGTGCTCTGCGGCCCGTAGAAGCCGTCGACGGCGATCGTCCAGCCGCGCTGCGCCATCCGCGCCTGCCACGCGCGCACCTCCGGCCGGTACGTTCCGCGCTCGGCCCGCACCACCAGCCCGGCGGGGAACGCCGGGGCGACCGACGGGCTGGTGCGGACGGCGCTGCGCGATGCCCGCGCCGGGGCGCTGCTGCTCGGGGCGGTGGCCGTCGACGAGCCGAGGCCGAGCTTGCGGGAGCAGGCCGGCCAGGGCGACCAACCGCGGGCGGCCTGCAGCCGGCGGGCCGCCTCGTCCTGCGTGGACCGCGATGCCAGGTCCGGGCGGCCGGACATGCCGACGCTGCGCCAGGTGGACAGGTCGAACTGGTACGCGCCGTAATAGCCGTTGCCGGTGTTGATCGAGTAGTTGCCGCCGCTCTCGCAGGCCGCCAGGCGTGCGAAGTCGCTCGAGGACGCCGAGTGCGCGGAGGCGCTCGAGGCGGTGGCGGACAGGTCGGCCGCGACGAACGCGACCGTCAGGCCGCTGGCGAGCGCCAGCGGCGCAGCGCTCTGCGTGAGTCGGGAGGGCTTGGCGTGCTTCGGGCGGGCGGTGCGCAGCAGCGACACGGAACGGGTCCTTCCCCTGACGCCTGCGAGGTGAGCTGTCGGGTTCGGACGAGGAGGTCGCCCGGCCCGCTGTCGCGGGCTTCACCCCAAGGGCGCACCCAACGTCAGGCGCGCCCGGGAAGACCTGGGTCCCCCGCTCCCGTCCCGAGAGGTCTCGTCAGCGCACCCGGGGACGGGACTCGGCGGGCGGGCGCACCCCGCACCGAACGGCGCGGACCGTCACCGTACCCCTACCACACCAGGGCGGCAGACGCTCAGCCCTTCTCCTTGCCGCCCTTGCCAGAGCGGTCCTTGCCCTGCTCGGAGCGGTCCTTGCCCTGCTCGGAGCGGTCCTTGCCTTGACTGGAGCCCGCGTCCTGTGGTGCGGAACGTGCCGGCGTCCGATCACGCTCTGCACCGCCAGCACTCGGGCTGCTACCGGCATCAGCGGCGACGTCACGGCCGGGCGTGCTGCCCGCGTCCTCTGGTGCGGCAGGTGCGGAAGGTGCGGAAGGTGCGGAAGGTGCGGAACGTGCGGGCGTCCGATCACGCTCCGCACCGCCAGCACTCGGGCTGCTACCGGCATCAGCGGCGACGTCACGGCCGGGCGTGCTGCCCGCGTCCGCGGCACTGGCGGTACTGGCACCGGTGCTGGTCGGGGCAGGTTCGCCGCCGCGCTGCGTCCCCGACAGGGCGCGTGAGGCCGTCCCGGAACGCTCTGCCTCGGCGGTGCCAGCGCCCGTCCCGCCCGCACCGGCGCTGTCCGCCCCCGTGCGGCTGCGTGTACCGCTGTCGCTGTCGCTGTCGCTGGCACGAGGCGTTGGGGTGCGGGCCGGCGCCGGGCCGGCACCCGTCCCCGCCGGCAACTCCGCCGGCCGGACGTCCAAGGCAGCCGACGACGGTGGCGGGAGAACGCTCTCACTTCCCTCGGTTTCCTGCGCGACGACTTCGCCGCCCGGCGTCGGGCGGGCGGTCTCCGACGTGGTGCCGGGGTCGCTTCCCAGGGAGCTGGCCGCCAGCACCAGCCCGGAGGCCGCGAGCACCGCCGCAGACAGCGCGAGCGACACCCGTCGGCGCCCACCGGCGAGCGCGAGGGGCCGTGTCTGCCGCGGGAGGACAGGCGCCGGCGCAGCGGAGACCTCGACAGGTGCCGCGATCGTCTGCGGCGGCAGCAGGCCCAGGACGGCAGCTCCCGCATGCGGACGGGTGGTCAGTACCCGCAACGCCTGGGCGGCCTGAGCGGCAGTGGGCCGCACGGCAGGCTCGGCGCTCAACATCGCCCGGAGCAGCACGCACCAGCCGCTGGCCAGATCCGCCGGTAGCTGCGGGGGACGGTGCAGGCGGGCCAGCGCCGCTTCCAGGGCCGGACCCTGGTACTCCCGTCGGCCGGTCAGGCACTCCAGCAGCACCAGGCCCAGCGCGTACACGTCGACGGCAGGCCCGATGTGCCCGCCGGTCACCTGCTCCGGCGCCAGATAACCGGCCGTGCCCACCACCAACCCACTGCGCGTCACCCGGGTGGCGTCGACGAACCGGGCGATGCCGAAGTCCGCCAGCCGCACCCGCTGCCCCGGACCCAGCAGCACGTTCGCCGGCTTCACATCGCGGTGGATCACACCCTGCTCGTGCACGTACGCCAACGCCGCCGCCAGGTCAGCACCCACCCGCGCCGTCCAACCCACATCACGTGCCGTGCCGTCGCACTCCTGCGCCAAGGTCGGGCCGTCCACCACCGCCATGACGTAGAAGTCGTGCTCCCCGTCCGACCCCGCGTCCAGCAGCTCCACCAGGTTCGGGTGCCGCAGCCGCCGCAGCGTCGCCACCTCCCCGCTCCCGCCGGGCTCCACCAGCCCGCGATCACGGAACACCTTCACCGCCACCGCAGCGCCCGACCGCTCATCGACCGCCGCGTACACGTCCGCCATCCCCCCGCGACCCAACACACGCCCGAGCCGGTAACGCCCCGCCAGCACCGCCGGAAGCGCACGCTCCTGCAGCTCCACGGCCACCCCTCTCAGTCCAGTCCTCCACGGGATACCCGCTCTGCGCCATCTCCACCTGACTCCGCGGACGCAGCAGCCCTCCAGCCCGATCCGCCTCCAGGAAGTGGTGCCCGCGGAGCCGCGCGGCCGGCGGGCCTGGGCGGAGAAGCCCGCGCCCCACCGGGCAGTCGACGGGAGCAAGGCGACATTCCCGCCCCTTTGATGTGCCCTGACGACGGACACGGGATTCTGCCCGGAGGCGGTCCCGTAGATGCCCGGTGGCGGACGTGAGAACTGCCCGCTACCGCTCAGCAAATCTGCCTGACAGGACCTTCTTGCCTCGCCGCTTCCGGCGGTTGGGGCACGTCCTCGGGTGCGCTGGCGGTGCTGATGCGCCGCACGCACCCGAGGAGGGACACCCGCCGGGCTGGCGGCCGCGCGACCTCGGGATGGTCGGTGGCCAGCCGTCGGTATGACGCCGGCGAAGCTGCGGCAGGGCCGGCGGACGCGCCAGGACAGGGTCAGCCCGGGCGAGATCGGCCGCAGCCGGCGGCGGACGCGGAGCCGGGCGGTCGGGTGCCGGGGAGCACGCGGTCCATCGCTGCGGCGAGGTTCAGCGCCGCTGCGCGTCCGCCGGCGATGCGCAGTCGGACGGTGACCTCGTCTCCGTCGACGGTGATCTCCGGGACCCGTCCGGCGTCGCGGGCTACCTGTTCCAGTGCGGCGCGGAGCGGGGCGGGTCCGTCTGGCGCAGCGACGGTGCGGACCAGCTGGTCGGGCTGGACGTGCCAGTCGGGCAGGGCCTCGCGGGTCGCCTCGATCGTCTGCTGGTCAAGTCGTGAGCCGGGCAGCTGGTCGGGTGCGTCCTGCGGGGTCGTCTCGACGTCGGCGCCGGCTCGAGCCGCAGCGGCCTCGGGACGGTCGGTGCCGGTCATGCCTGCTGCTCGATCACGGCCAGCGGGTCGGCGTCGAGGCCGGTGAGGCCCTGCGCCTGCGCGTGCTCGCGGTGAAACGTCACCCACTGCTGGCCGAGCGCCTCGCGATGCGGCCCGTCGACGCTGTCCCGGAAGGCCGGCAGCACGTCGCGCTCCTCCTCCTGAAGGTGGTCCTCGTTGACCTCCTGCGCCGTGCGCACCGCCCGCCACCAGGCCTGGCTGCCCACGGTGTGCTGCTGCACGGCCCGGACGCTGTGCCGGATGTCGTTGTGGTCGTGCACCGCGTGCTCGGCCTGTCCGGCGGTCTGCTCGTCGGCCCGCACCAGGTGGGGGTAGAGCACGGACTCCTCGCCGCTGGCGTGGATCTCCAGCAGGTCGGTCAGGGCCGCCCAGGCCGGCTGCAGGTCGCCGGGGTCCGCCAGCTCGCCGAGGGCGGCGAACTGGCGGCGGAAGCTGTCGTGCTCCCGCTCGATGAGCACGGTGATGTCCCGGTCCGGGCCGGCGCCGGGCGCCGCCGGCGCAGGAGATTCCGGTGCCGGTGCCGCTGTGGGCGGCGGAGCCTGCGTGGGGCTCTGCAGCTGCAGCGTCCCGTCGGTGAAGCTCGCCGGCCAGACGGCGACGCCGGTGTCGGTCGAGCCCTCGACGACCTCGCCGGTGGTGATGTCGAAGCGCGCGAAGTGGCACGGGCACACGACGCTGTCGTCCTCCAGCTCACCTTCGGACAGCGAGCAGCCGGCGTGCGGGCAGGTGTCGTCAAAGGCGTGCACCTGACCGTCGAGGACCGTCACCGCGACGGCCGTGCCGTCGACGTCGACCGCCGTCAGCTCGCCCTCCTGCGGCAGGGGGAAGTCGTGGAACTGCTGCGAGGTCACCGGTGGGCCTTTCCTGTGGCAGGACGTGTGCTGGGCGCCGCCGCGCGGCGTGCTTCGGTCCGAGGCGTCGCGGCCCTACCCCCGCAAGTGCGCCAGCACACTGTTCGGCGCGCCCAGGCATCAAGCCCAGCGCAAGTGAGCTCGGGACAGCCGTGGAACACGCGTGCCGTCAGGGTGGTTGTGCGCACGCTCTTGGCCCCCGGGTCCCGCGAGTCGGGTGACGGTGACCCGCTGGCTTACCGGCATCGGGAGGAGTCCCAGGGTGAGTTCCCCGCTGGATGAGGACGTACCGGCGCTGGCCCGCGTCGCTGCTCAGGCGGTGAGCGTGCTCAACGACGCGACCGCCGAGTCGGTGGACTATCCGGGACTCACCGGGCCGAGTGACACCGAAGCGGTGATGAGCGCGCTGGGGCGGCTGGCCGACGGCCTGCAGGAGACCGTCGCGCACCTGGACGACTACCTGAGCGAGCAGCTGCGCGAGCACCGCCTGAAGCCGACGCCGGGCGGCTCGCAGACCCCGGAGTCCGCGGTAGCCAGCGCCCACAGTGCATTGACCGAGGTGCGCGGGGCCGCCGCGCACATGTCCCGGCTGCTCAACACGGCGGAGCTGGCGATGCTCGCGGTGGACTCCGACGACCGACGCTGCCCTGCCCTGCCCTGCCTGCCCTGCCTGCCCTGCCTGCCCTGCCCTGTCCTGTCCTGTCCTGTCCTGTCCTGTCCTGTCCTGTCCTGTCCTGTCCTGTCCTGTCCTGTCCTGTCCTGTCCTGTCCTGTCCTGACCTGACCTGCCCCGCCCCGCCCCGCCCCGCACCGTGGCCGAGGTCCCACCCGGTCATGCTGATCCCGGATCGGCTGGCCTATCGCGGTGCCAGCCACCACAGCGGCTGTGGGCCGACGGCCCGCCGGGCTTCGCAACCGGGATGTCGGCGTCGACCTCGGCCTGACACTGCGTCGGTGACCTGCGCGGGTCAATATCAAGGACAACCCCGCCTCGGGCGCCGGGCTCGGTCGTCGGCGCTTCCAGGGATGCTCGCGCCCTACGCGTCAGTGGAGGACGCCCTCGCGGCCAGCCGACCGCAGCTGCTTCACGGCCCGCAGGAGGTCCGGCCGCAACCCGCCGACTGCGTCACGCAGAGCCATGTCCGGCGCGCGGCCCACCGCTGAGTCAGGGGCTCGAGCACGGGAACCGGCGGGGTCGCTCAGCTTGCTTCGTCCGCGTCGGCCTGGACGTCCGGACCGTCACCCAGGCCGAGCCCGTCGTCAGTGAACTCGTCCGGGTCGCTGGTGGCAGGCCTCGCATCCGGCGCGACCTCGATGTCGGCGTCGAGGTCGGCGGCACTGACCCCGGTGCCCGGTCCTGTCTGCGGCTCGCTCATCCTCGCGCCGTACCCCACTTGAGCCTGATGAACAAGCGAGTCCGCGCACTCACGGCGCCAGCCGCGCCTGCAACGGGGGCTGTCCCCCGGTCAACGCCGGGGCAGCAGCCGCCGGCGGCGTCCCGCCGGACTCGGAGCTCGCGTACCAGCTTCGGTGCCGCCTCCTCGACCTCCACGCGCTCGAGCATCCTGGCCAGCAACTGCATGTACCGGGTCGGTGTACAGCCCAACTCCTGCGCCACCCGGGCCTCGACCCCGCCCGCAGGCGGCCAGCCCGGCCGGCAACCGTGTCAGGCCAGCGGGTGGGGAGCTCAGGCGACGGGCGGGCCCGTCCGTACCACGCCGCGGCCGAGCTCGGCGTCCCACTCCAGCCGCGCCCTCCAGCAGTAGGAACCCCCACTGCCGCTCCAGGACAGCCTCCACCGCCAGGACCGCAGAGCCGGCGAGGTTCAACGTCAAGTACATGCGGGACTTCTGGTCCAGAAGCCCGCGCTGCGCCAACGCAAAGCCCGCCAGGACCAGCAACGACCCGAGGATCTGCACGAACTGGCTCACAACGCCCTCCCGGAAGCGTCGTCTTGGCAGTCCGGGTACGGCGCGCTCGTCCGGGGCCCCGCCAAGCCAGCGAGGCCGCGGCCAGTGTCGCACCGGCCCCACGCTGCCGACCAGCAGCGGCCCCGTAGGGGGAACGTCCTGCGGGACGTCGGGCCGAGCAAGGTGCGGCCGCGGTCCACTTCGGCCTTCTCACTGCCGATCGAGCTTGGTCGCTTCGGCTGGTAGGCAGTGCCTGTGCATGCGCGACCTGCCGACGCTGACGTGCGGGCGGCCTTCGACGTCGCGGCCGCTGCCTTGGGCTCGCTGCTCGACGTGGAGCAGGAGCCGGTCGCCGACCGGCTGACGCTGCTGGGCGACCAGCTGGCCGGCCGCAGGCCCGGGCGTTGGCGGCGGCACCGTGTGCCGCAGGGGGTCTACCTCCACGGGCCGGTCGGGCGGGGCAAGACCTGGCTGGTCGACGTCCTGCTTGAGCAGCTGCCCGTTGATGGCGTGCTGCGGCTGCACGCCTACGACGCCGCGCGCCAGTTGCACGCGCAGGTGGCCCGACAGGCCGGCAGCTCCGGTGCGACCGATCGGGCGGTGGACGCGGTGCTGGCCGGGGTGCGGCTGCTGTTCCTGGACGAGCTCCACGCTCACGACCCCGGCGATGCGATGCTGCTGTCGCGGCTCGTCCACGCACTTGCGAGCCGCGGCGCGGTGCTGGTCGCCACGTCCAACTACCCGCCGCACGGGCTGTTACCCGACCCGCGCCACCACGCGCTGGTGCTCCCGCTGGTCGCCGCCCTCGAGCAGCACTGCGACGTTCTGGAGCTCGCCGGGCCGGTCGACCACCGCGCGCACGGCCACGGTGGGGCACGTCCGGGCTGGTCCAGCGGCGCCTGGGCCCACCCCGGCAGCGCCGCGCAGCGGGTGGCCCTTGCCCTGCCCGTCCCCGATCCAGGGGACCGCGTTCGGTTGACCGTCGGCGGACGGCCCCTGTGGGCGCTGGCCGAGCAGGACGGCTGCGTCCAGCTCGACTTCGCCGAGCTGTGCGCCGGCACGACCTCGGTGGGCGACCTGCTCGAGCTCGCCGACCGCTACCGCACCTGGGTCCTGGACCACGTTCCGCCGCTGGCCGCTGTCACGCCCGACGCGAGACGACGCTTCGGCAACCTCGTCGACGTCGCCTGGGACCGCGACGTCCGACTCATCGTGCTCGCGGACGGCCCGCGGCAGCAGATCCTCCAGGCCGACCTCACCGATCACGAGCGCATGACCAGCCGCCTGCAGCTGCTCCAGACGGCCTGACGACCTGTCCAGCCGAACAACCGACGTCCGCCAGACGAACGGCTATCGGACACTCGCCAAGTCGATGAGGTGCAGTCGTGATCTTGTTCGCAAGGGATCGCGAGCGGGGCTTCGGGATCATCCTGTCCGCGGCAGAAGCGGACGTTCGTCGTAGGCGTGCCAACCGAACCACGTCGATCTCATGGCGTCGCAGCCCCTGCGGTTGCGCCCTGCGCCGGCGTCACGAGTGTGGGGCGTTGATCCAACCGTCGGGAATCAGCGCCTCTCCGTGTCGCCAGCGCTCCCGGACCGCTTGGTCGAACCACTCTTCGGGCAAGTCGGCATGGTCGCAAACGATGATCTGAAAATCGGGAGTCAACTCCTGTACAACGTCGCGCATCAAGCCGAACATGGCCCGGACCGCAACTCGATCAGCGTCCTCCTCAGGTAGTCCGCTGGAATTGTCGTTTTCGGATGGATAATGCGCCTGTGTCGGCTGGTCAAGCATTAGGAAGCGGGGCACTGGTCGTTGCTGCCGCACGAAGTATCGGTGCATCGCAAGGTGTGTAGCGAGGTGGTAGCCGACCCAATTCTTCGCACTGCCTATCCGCGAGAGCGGGGCTGGCCCGCTTTCGGTGTCTGCGACGATCGTGAGGCGCGCCAGGTCGAGTCGCACGTCCTCACCGCTATGCTCCAGTTCAAGTTTTGCGGCGTAGCGCCTGATGTCGCGACCGACGGCCACCAGACGCGACGTAAGCTGCTCCCGACGATTCTCGTCGCCGATTTCCGATTCGAGGGCTTCGACGGTCGACCGTGCGTTCTGCAATTGCTGCCTAAGCAACTCAATACCATTGTCGTCGACTACGGACAATCGGGCGAGTGTGGCGTCTATGCGACCCCGAGTGAAGTCCCGACTATCAGCCTGCGCCTGCTCCCCGATCCGGCGGCCACGGTCAAGGTCCTCTAGGGCTGCTTCCGCGACCCGAAGCTGCTCACGGAGTGCCTCAGCCTCAGCATCCAGGGCCGATAAGGCGCGGCGCTGAGATGGACGGGCACCTGTCACAGTGCCGACCTGCTCCCGCAGCTCCTCCAGACTTCCCCGGAGGAGCTCGACTGTCGGGTCGGCATGCTCAAGCTCGCTCCCACACGCTGGGCAAGCACCTGGATCGGGATACTCGCCCGAGCCTCCGCCGACCTTCGGGACGAGGTTCAACGCCGTCAGCCGTGACTGCTGCTGAGACAGCGCAGAGACGAACTGGCCGGCCGCCCGAGTCTCGTTGAGGAGCAGTCCGCGGTTCTCCATCACCACGCGGAGACTTCGGCTCAGGTCGTCGCGGCGCTCCTCAAGCGCCCGTCTCCGGTCTTGGTCGGCAGGACTCTCCGCCGAACCCGTGAGAGTCGAACGTGAGGACCGCGCAGCCTGTAGGTCCCGGATCAGCTCGTAGCGATCGCTGACCTCCCTGTTATCGACAAGGCCGATGGCGCGGGCCTCGGCGTGTAGCGCACCCAGTCGGACGTCGAGGGACTGCGCTGCCTCACTGGCGCGTGCATACTCAGATTCAAGCCGAGAAAGGGTGCGTTTGGCATCGCGCAGTTGTGCACGCTTGCGCGCTTCATCGGATGCGACCGCGCCAAGGAAGTATGGAATGGTGTCGCGCAGAGCTTGATCAATGCGGCTCTTCACAAGGCAGGGTGTAGCAGCGGTCTGAACCCGCCGGTCTCGAGCAGTGATCTGGCGATGTAGTTGGTCAAGTTTCTGAAGCCGAGGGCGCTGCCGCGTAGGTGCTCGAGTCTGCCGT
>JAABUN010007307.1_pt1 | contig 12018 bp, 8 predicted proteins | sample 5559311 | NCBI WGS metagenome assembly JAABUN01 (sample SAMN10711877, study PRJNA513370) | rock metagenome | isolation source: Antarctica rocks | place: Antarctica: Victoria Land, Siegfried Peak sud | reverse complement strand
CTCGTTCAGCGAGACCGTCGAGAAGCTCGCGGCACGTATCGGCTTCGAGCTGCACTACGAGGACGGCGGGACCGGGCCACGCCGGGAGGACGTCGGCAGGCGGCAACGCCTGCTCGACGCGCACAAGATCGCCGCCGAGTTCTACCGTGACCAGCTCCTCACACAGGGCGCCGGCACCGCCCGACAGTTCCTGCAGGAGCGCGGATTCGACCGCGCTGCCGCCGAGCACTTCGGCGTCGGCTATGCGCCCCAGGGCTGGGATACGCTGCTCACCCACCTCACAGGCCGCGGCTTCACGCTGGACGAGCTCAAACTAACCGGCATGTTCAGCGCGTCCTCGAGCAACGCCGGCCGGTTCTACGACCGTTTCCGCGGACGCCTCATCTGGCCCATCCGCGACATCACCGGGGACACCGTGGGCTTCGGCGCCCGAAAGCTGTACGAGGATGATCAGGGACCCAAGTACCTCAACACCCCGGAGACCTCGCTCTACAAGAAGTCCCAGGTGCTGTACGGCATCGACCTCGCCAAGCGGGAGATCGCCAAGAACCGCCAGCTCGTCGTCGTCGAGGGGTACACCGACGTCATGGCATGCCACCTTGCCGGCGTGGGTACCGCCGTCGCCACGTGCGGTACCGCGTTCGGCACCGATCACATCAAGATCGCCCGCAGGCTCCTGTCCGACGACGGCGCCGGTGGCGAGGTCGTCTTCACCTTCGACGGCGACGCCGCGGGCCAGAAGGCCGCCCTGCGAGCCTTCGAGGAGGACCAGCGCTTCAACTCGCAGACGTACGTGGCCGTCGAGGCCTCCGGTGCGGATCCCTGCGAGCTGCGGCAGACCAGGGGCGACGACGCCGTGCGCGCACTGATCGCGAACCGACGTCCGTTGTTCGAGTTCGCCATCAAGGCGTCGTTCGAGTATTACGACCTTTCCTCGGGCGAGGGGCAGGTGAAGGCGCTGCGCCATGCCGCTCCGATCGTGGCCCAGATCCGCGACGTCTCCCTGCGATCGACCTACACGAGGGAACTCTCGCGCTGGCTCGGGATGCAGTACGTGGGGGAGGACCAGGTGGCGCGGGCGGTCTCCGCGGCCGCGCGTCGGGACGGTGCCTCAGCGCCGGGCTCCGGCGGACGACGGCAGGGCCAGCAGGGCGGTGTTGCTCCGGATGTCACGGACGCCGCAGCCAGGTCCTCGGACGAGCGGTTCCTCGAGCGCCCCGATCCCCGTGATCCCATCGCCCGGATGGAACGGGAGGCCCTGGAGGTGATGCTGCAGCAACCTACGCTCCTCACCGCGACGCAGTGGGAGAGTTTCTCGACCTCCCGCTTCACGGTGCCCGTGTACGAGGCGCTGCACAACGCCGTGCTCGCGGCCGGCGCGGCAGGGGCTGAGCTGTCCCGCTGGGTGGAAGCCGTGCGCGAGGGCGTGCCGGACGTCCTGCGTCCGCTGGTCAGCGAGCTCGCCGTCCGCCCGCTCCCGGCCAAGGACGCCGAGGCGATGGTGGCCTACTGCCGCGACATCCTGAACCGGCTCACCGAACTGAGGATCACGCAGCAGAAGGCCGAGAAGCTCGGGCAGCTTCAGCGCATGGATCCCGCTGCCGATCCGGCGGTCTACAACCAGCTGCAGCGGGACCTGATGGAGCTCGAGATGCAGCGGCGGCAGCTCCGCGAGGACTGACGCGGCGCCGATTTCACTTCACCCCGGCCGGTATGTAAAGTTGTACCTGCGCATTCCTCCGTAGCTCAATTGGCAGAGCATTCGACTGTTAATCGAAGGGTTACTGGTTCAAGTCCAGTCGGAGGAGCAATTTGCCCCTGACCAGTGGAAACATCGGTCGGGGGCATTCTTTTTCACCGGGTCGTCCGCCTCGGGATCGAGCGCCGCACGCCGGGAGCCCGGCGGACTATCCCTAGGCTCCGACCGCAGCGGGGTAGGTTCCTGGTAGCTGTCAGAGGGCGGGCGTAGGCTGCGCCCATGGACACTGACAGCTCTGACGCCAAGCTCATCCTGGTCACCGGAGCCACGGGATACATCGGCGGTCGGCTCGTGACGAAACTGGTCGCCGACGGGCACCGCGTCCGTGTGATCGTCCGGTCACCGCAGAAGCTGAAGGACGTCCCCTGGGCCGGCTCCGTCGACATCGTGCAGGGTGACCTGCAGGACGAGGACACCATGCGTGCGGTGACTCAGGGCGTCGACACCCTCTATTACCTAGTGCACTCCATGGGCTCGGGGAAGAACTTCGACAAGCGCGAGGCGGACATCGCAGCGACCGTCTCAGGGGCCGCGACCGACGCCGGCGTTCACCGCATCGTCTACCTCGGCGGTCTCCATCCGGAGGGCGTCGAGTTGTCCACCCACATGCGGTCCCGCACCGAAGTGGGTAGCATCCTCCTCGAGTCCGGGACGCCGACCATCGCCTTCCAGGCCGGGGTCGTCATCGGGTCCGGGTCGGCGTCCTTCGAGATGATCCGCCACCTGTCCGATGTCCTGCCCGTGATGCCCGCTCCGAAGTGGGTCCTGAACCACATCGAGCCCATCGCGGTCCGCGACGTCATCCATTACCTGGTCGGTGCGCTGACTCTTCCGGACGGCCTCAACCGGACCTTCGACATCGGATCTCGCGAGGCGCTCACCTACGCCGGGATGATGAACCAGTACGCCGAGGCGGCAGGGCTCCCGCGGCGCAAGATCCTCGCCCTGCCGGTCCTCACGCCTCGCCTGGCCGGGCACTGGGTCAACCTTGTCACCCCCATCCCGCGGGCCATGGCGATGCCGCTCATCGAGTCCCTCCAGCACGACGCCGTGACCTCCGAGCACGATATCGACGAGTACATCGGCGTACCCGAGGGCGGGCTGACGGCCTACCGCCGATCGGTGGACCTGGCGCTGGGCAAGATGCGCGGTGGAGAGGTGGAGACGAGCTGGGCCGGCGCTTCGCAGGTCGACAGCGAGGCCGATCCGCTCCCCTCGGATCCGCAGTGGGCCGGCCACACCGTGTTCACGGATGTCCAGACGTACAAGTCCGCCGCCTCGACGCAGAAGGTGTGGAGCGTCATCGAGGGGATCGGCGGCGAGAACGGGTGGTACTCCTGGCCCGTGGGCTGGGCCGCGCGCGGCTGGATGGACAAGCTCGCCGGCGGTGTGGGCCTCCGCCGCGGGCGGCGGGACGCGAAGGGACTCCTCACCGGGGAGGCGCTCGACTTCTGGCGCGTCGAGGAACTCGTGCGGGGCGAACGCCTCCGGCTCCGCGCCGAGATGAAGGTACCGGGGCGCGCGTGGCTCGAGCTCAGGGTCGAGCCGGACGGCTCAGGCAGCTCCTACTACCAGCGTGCGGTCTTCTTCCCCCACGGCCTCTCGGGACGGCTCTACTGGCTCGCGGTGCTGCCCTTCCACGGTTTCATCTTCAAGTCGATGGCCCGCAACATCGCGAAGACGGCGGAAGCACTGCCCACAGACTCCGGGACGCAGGCCGAGCAAGCGGCTGCCTGAGCGCTACCGCAGGGCGGGGACGGTTCGCGGCCTGACGACCGTCCACAGGAACACGACGGCGAAGCCGATGCACGCGGCCATGACGAGCGCCATCGGTGTCGCCGACTCGATGCCCTCGCCGAGGAGGCCGACGAGCGGAGAGATCACGCCCGCCGTCCCGAAGGTCACCGCGCCGAGCAGTGAGGCGGCCGTGCCGGCCTGTGCCCCGTTGTTGATGAGGGCGAGCACCTGTACGCACGGGAAGATGAATCCAGTCCCCATGATGTAGAACCACAGCGGTATCGCCGTACCCAGCAGGCCGAGGCCCAGCTGGTCGAAGGCGATGATGAGCATCACCATGACGAGCTGCACCACCGTGGCGGTGGCGATGACCCACTGGGGTCCAACCCTCCTCAGCACCCGCGAGCTGATCTGCACGCCTGCGACGATGCCGAGGGAATTGATGGCGAACAGGAGGCCGTACTGCTGCTCGTTGAGTCCGTAGGGGCCCTGGAAGAGGAACGGCGAGGCGGACAGGTAGGAGAAGAGGCCCGAGAAGTTCATGCCGCCGACCAGCAGGATGCCGATGAAGACCCGGTCGCCGAGGACCGCGCGGTAGCGCTGGGCGACGGTGAGTCCGGACCGGCGACGGCTCTCCTTCGGCAGGGTCTCGATGATGAAGAGCGAGACGGCGATGATCACCAGGACCCCGTAGCACGCGAGGAACCAGAAGATACCGGGCCAGGGGAAGAGCAGGAGCAGCTGGGAACCGATCACCGGGGCCAGGATGGGCGCCATGCCGTTGACGAGCGCCATGTAGGACAGCATGCGCACGAGCGTGTAGCCACCGAACAGGTCACGTACCATGGCCATCGCGACCACGCCGCCGCCTGCTGCACCGATGCCCTGGAGGACTCGGAACAGCATGAGCGCGGTGATGTCCTCCGAGGACGCGGCGCCGATGGAGGCGCCGACATGCAGGGTCGTCGCCAGGATCAGCGGCAACCGGCGCCCGATCCTGTCGCTGAGCGGGCCCACGAGGAGCTGCCCGCCGGCGAAGCCCATGATCGTTCCCGTCAGGGTCAGCTGGACCGCGGCCTCCGAGACGCCGAGATCCGCCTGAAGGGCCGGAAAGGCGGGCAGATAGAGGTCGATGGTGAACGGAGCAAGTGCCGTCAGGGTGCCGAGGATGAAGACGTAGATGATCTTCTCGCGGCGCGAAAGAAGGTCGCCGGGGTGGGTGATGGTGCTCAGGATGCTGCCTAACGGAACGGATCGTGCTGCCGGTGGGTACGAGTGGACACGGGTGGAGGTGTACGGCTGGTTGCTGAAGCGAATCAATGTGCCCGCTCATCCTACGGCCCGCGTTGATATAGGATCTCGCCGGCCTTCTACCGCGCAAGATGGGCGCCGACATCGGTACTCAGCAGACGTCGGATGGACGTAGGGTGTTCGGACACGGAACGAGCAGGGAGAACGCACATGAGCGAGAACGACGCCGGCCCGGATGCAGCACAGTCACCGAGGCACCTGGCGAGGGTCATCGCCATCACGGTCGCGGCTGCCGTCGGCGGCCTCCTGTTCGGTTTCGACACCGCCGTCATCAATGGCGCCGTGGATTCCATCCAGGCCGACTTCGACCTGAGCCCGTCCGTCCTCGGCTTCACGGTGGCCATCACGCTGCTCGGGTGTGCGGCGGGTGCCTGGTTCGCCGGCGGGCTGGCGGAGCGATGGGGCCGAAAGAAGGTCATGGTCGCTGCGGCCTTCCTCTTCGCCATCAACTCCGCCGGGTCGGCCTACGCCTTCTCGGAGTGGGACCTCATGGCCTGGCGCCTCATCGGTGGACTCGCCATCGGCGCCGCCTCGGTGATCGTGCCCGGCTACATCGCAGAGATCGCGCCGTCGAAGTGGCGCGGTGGCCTGGCGTCAGTGCAGCAGCTGGCGATCACGGTCGGCATCTTCACCGCACTGCTCTCGGATGCCTCTCTCGCGAGTGCCGCGGGAGGCGCTGGAAACGAGTTCTGGTGGGGCCTCTCGGCCTGGCGCTGGATGCTTCTCGTCGGCGTGATCCCCGCCGTCATCTACGGCGTCCTGGCGCTGATCATCCCCGAATCACCCCATTTCCTCATCAGGGCCGGTCGTGACAAGGAAGCGGCCCGCGTCCTCTCGCGGGTCGCCGGCGTCAGCGACACCACCGGCAAGATCAGCCAGATCAGGGTGAGCTTCGAGCGGGAGGAGCGGACGAGCTACAGGGATCTCCGCGGTCCGGCCTTCGGACTGCAGCCCATCCTGTGGGTCGGCATGGCCATGGCGGCACTGCAACAACTCGTCGGGATCAACGCCATCTTCTACTACTCCACCACGCTCTGGAAGTCCGTCGGCTTCAGTGAGAGCGATTCCTTCACGACGTCCGTGATTACCTCGATCATCAACGTGGCCATGACTTTCGTCGCCATCTTCTTCGTCGACCGCGTGGGCCGCCGCAGGCTGCTGCTCATCGGCTCGATCGGCATGGCCGTGGGGCTGCTCGCCGCGACTCTCGCCTTCTTCCAGGCCGAGGGGACCGGGGCGGACATCACTCTGCCGGGAGCATGGGGGCCGATAGCCCTCGTGGGCGCGAACCTCTTCGTTGTTTTCTTCGCCGCCACCTGGGGTCCTGTCATGTGGGTCACGCTCGGCGAGATGTTCCCGAACCGTATCCGGTCGATCGCCCTCGGCGTCGCCACGATGGTCAACTGGATCTTCAACTTCATCGTCACCCTGACCTTCCCCTGGGTGAGCGAGAACCTCGGTCTCTGGATCATGTACGGGGCCTTCACGGTGTTCGCCGTCCTCTCCTTCATCTTCGTCAGGACGAAGCTGCCGGAATTCGCGGGCAAGGACCTCGAGGACAACGGGGCGCTGGCCTCGAGGTGAGGCCCCCCGTCCCGTGCACTAGCGCATGAGGGATGGTGACCGGCACCCGGAAGCGCAGCAACCGGGTGGCGCATTCGAGCGCCCGCGCGATGGTAATTTTGGTTCAGCCAATATCCGGCAAGGGTACTTATGAATGGAGGCAGAGCCTATGAACAGCTCGGCTAGTACGCGAGGCAAGCGGTCCACGGGCTCGCTCTCGCTCTTTGGTCTCATCAAACTCCTGGCGCGATTGACGCCGCGGCAGGTCAGCGACGAGTTCTCGATCGCCGTCGAGCAGATGAAGCAAAAGGGCATCAAGGCCGGTATCGCGGCTGCTTTTCTCGTCGTCGCGCTGATCTTCATGCTGTTCTTCGCCGTCGCCCTCGTCGTCGCCGCCATCCTGGGGCTCGCCGAAGTCATGCCGGCGTGGCTGGCCGCCCTGCTGGTGGCACTGCTCTTCCTCGTGATCGGTGGCATCCTCGCACTGATCGGCGTGTCGCGTCTCAAGAAGCAACTCCCGCTCGTCCCCGAGGACGCGATCCGCGGCATCCGGTATGACCTCGGAGTGCTCAAGGAAGGCCGCAGCTTCGACCCGGCGACGCTTGACGTCAAGAAGCCGAAGGATGACAAGGATCGCAAGGACGACGGCGATAAGGACGCCAAGGACAGCAAGCCCAAGGAGCCGACGCCGTCGTACGAGGAACTGCGTGGCCGCTCGGGTGAGCGCCGCTCGCACATCGCCGACGCGAGGGACTCCCTCGGTACGCGGGTGGACGTCAAGTCGCGCTTTGGCAAGGCCAGGCACCGTTCGCCCCAGAGCGGCACGAAGGGCGACGACAGGGTCGCCGCGGTCGCCGTGCGCCGCGACGTGCCGCACAACACCACCTTCGCCGAACGCTGGAAGCCGCTGAGCGTCCTCGCGGCTTCGGTAGCAGCGATGCTCGTGATGCTGCGCCGGCTCCTCTCCAAGTAGGAACGCGTATCACGCTCAGACGGCCGTTCGCCCGTAACCCCACCGCAGGCAGTTGCGGAGATCACCGGCGAGCGGCCGTCTGCCTGCATAATGGGGTGTGGAGGCAGGGTGATGACATTGATCGGGTCTGGAGCGCGGCCTGGCGGCGAGCGGGCGGAACTCGCGACGCCATGGACCCTGCCTAACCTCATCACGATCGTCCGCTTCCTCGGTGTCACGGTGTTCGTCTGGTTCATCACCCAGCAGCGCTACGGGGCGGCCGTCCTCACCCTCGTGCTCGTCGGCTCTACGGACTGGGTGGACGGCTATGTCGCGAGGCGGTTCAACCAGGTCTCCGTCGTCGGAAAGTGGCTCGATCCCGTAGCCGACCGGACGGCCCTGATCGTGATCGCCGTGACCTTCGTCGTGGACGGCCTCGCCCCCGCCTGGCTCCTCTGGACCCTCCTCGTCCCGGACGTCATCCTCATCATCAACGCGCTCGTCCTCTTCCGTGGACCCCTGCACCTCCCGGTCGTCATCGTGGGTAAGATCCGCACCGCGCTTCTGCTCCTTGGGGCGCCGCTCCTCCTGCTGCACCGCGTCGACGGGTTCGGGCAGGACTGGATCCTCGTCGTCGCACAGGGGTTGCTCGCTGCGGGCTGCGGGCTGCACCTCGTCGCGTTTTACGCCTACTTCACCGCGGCGCATCGCAAGTACCGGCTGGAGCGGATCCAGCAGCAGTCGTGCCCGTCCTAGCCATCGCGCTGGCGCTGCTCGGCGCGGTCTTCCTCGCGTTCGGAGCGCAGCGCCAGGGCAGTGCCGTACGGGCGAACACGGGCGGGCTGTCCCTCAGCTCGTCGGGATTCGCGCGCCTCCTCACCAATCCACGGTGGCTGCTCGGGCTCTTCCTGCTGGGAGCCGGTACCGCTCTGAACGTCGTCGCCCTGGCGCTCGCGAGCCTGGCCGTGGTGCAGCCCATCGGGGCCATCGCCCTGGTGATCACCACCATCGTCAACTCCCGCGACCAGGGCATCCGGATCAATCGACCCACGATCGCTGCGATCACCGCCTGTGTGAGCGGGAGCGCACTGTTCGTCGTGCTCGCCCTGAACGTCACGCGCGAGAACCACTCCATCAATTCCACGCAGGAGCTGTCCGTCGTTCTCCTGCTGGGCGCCGCCGTCGTACTCTTCGGTTCACTCGCGGTCGTGGGCAGGTCCCGCCTCAATGCCTTCGCGTACATCCTCGGAGCAGGCGTCCTGTTCGGTTTCGTCGCGGTCCTCACCAAGATCGTCGCAGGTCACCTGCTCGATCCGAACGGGCGTTTCCTGCTCAACGTGCCGGTACTGACCCTCGTCGCCCTCGTCACAGCGGTCGCCCTCGGGTCGTGGTTCGTGCAGAGCGCCTATGCGACCGGTCCGCCCGATCTGGTCATCGCCGGCCTCACCGTCGTCGATCCCATCGTCGGGATCGCTGTCGGAATCACCATCCTCGACGAACTCCAGCCGGATGTCCGTAGCGTGACAGCGTTGGGCATGGGCGCGGCCGCCCTCGTTGCTATTGTTGGGGTCGTTGCCCTGTCCCGTCATCATCCCGATGTCGTGAAGCGGCAGCGCTGACCCGAGTCACCGAAGTTCCGACCAGCAGACCGACATAGGGGATCCACGCGTGAGCTACCCGGCTGATAACAAGCCCCTGACCATCCTGATCGCCGCGGACACATACCCGCCCAACGTGAACGGCGCGGCCCAGTTCGGCTACAGGCTGGCCAAGGGCATGAGCCGACGGGGCCACCAGGTGCACGTCCTGGCGCCAGGCGCGTCCAACGGTAGGAGCTTCACCGAACCGGACGGGGACTGGACGGTCCATCGCCTCCGCTCGCACAGCGTGCCGACCCACGAGTACTGGCGCATCTGCTACTCCTGGGAGATCAAGCGCGACATCAGCCTGCTCTTCGACCAGGTGCAGCCGGACGTCGTCCATATCCAGTGCCACTACATGGTGGGGGAGCACACGCTGTACGAGGCCGTGAAGCGCGGCATCCGGGTGGTGGCCACCAACCACTTCATGCCCGAGAACATCAATCCCTTCCTGCCCTTCCCGAAGTGGCTGAAGAAAATCGTGGCGAAGAACTCCTGGAAGGACATGGGCAAGGTGATGGGCAAGGCTGCAGCCGTCACCACACCCACGCCGCTCGCCGCCGATGCCATGTACGACCACGCCTTTCTGCGCGAGGTGCTGCCCGTCTCCAACGGCATCGACTCCGCGGCCTACGAGGTCCAGCCCGGTGAAACCATCGAACCGCACGAGCACCCGACGGTCCTCTTCGTGGGCCGGCTCGCGAAGGAGAAGCACATCGACGTCCTGATCGACGCCGTCGCCAAGACGCCCGACCACCTCGATGTGCACCTCGAGATCGTGGGTGGCGGCGAGGTGAAGGCCGCCTTACAGGCGCAGGCAGCACGGCTGGGGATCAGCGACCGCGTCAGCTTCCGCGGACTGATCGATGACGACGAGCTACGCGAGAGCTACATCCTCGCCTCACTGTTCTGCCAGCCCGGGACAGCCGAACTGCAGTCACTCGTCACGCTCGAGGCCATGTCCGCTTCGACCCCCGTGCTGCTCGCGAATGCCATGGCGTTGCCCCACCTGGTGTCCGACGGCGAGAACGGGTTCCTGTTCACGCCGGGGAACTCCGACGAGCTGGCCCGTCGCATCACGGAGATCCTCGAACTCTCGGGCGAGGACCAGCAGAAGATGGGCGCCGCAAGCCGGGCGATGGTGGGCAAGCACGATATCAACGCGACCCTCGAGACGTTCGAGGGACTCTACTACGGGACCCTGTCCGTTCATATGGCAGCCGGGGGCAGGGTCCATGCCATCGCCGGGCAGGAACGCGCCGGCATGGCGGACACCTAGCCGGACCCCGGCAGCCGCATACAATGGATCTGCGCCAGGTATCAGGACCGCGGTCGTGGTACCGCCGCGTCAGGGGCTCCGCGCTCCTGGGGGCTGTAGCTCAGCTGGTTAGAGCAGCGGACTCATAATCCGTTTGTCCTGGGTTCAAGCCCCAGCAGCCCTACGCGCCCCGGTCGACGTCGACCCCAGGATGCGTCATCCGTTCCGGATGGCGCATTCGTCGTCCTGAAGCTCCGACGTCCACGCCACAGCGGTAGTGGACCGCTAAGTTACCCACGGGTAACATCGGTGCATGAGCGCGTCGCGCGCTCGTCACGTGGTCAGCTTGATCGAGTGACAGTGCTGGTCGGTGATGACCAGAGTGAGGGAAAGCCCGTGAGCAAGACGTCGATCGATATCAACAACCTTCCCTACCCGGACGGCGACTTCTACTCCTTCGAGGAGCTATTGTCCGACAAGGAGCGGTCCCGCCTCGCGGAGATCCGTTCCTGGCTTAGCCGCGAGGTCCGCCCGAACGCCGTCGAGTGGTGGAACCAGGGCGTGTTCCCCAGGGACCTCATCCCGAAGATCGCCGAACTCGATCCGGTGAGCCCGGTCTACCGCCAGGGCTACTCCAACCTGTTCGCCGGCATCACGCATGCCGAGTTCACCCGCGCCGACACCTCCATCGCTACCTTCATGGGGGTCCACGACGGGCTGTTCACCGGCTCGATCGAGGCGCTCGCCTCCAGGGAGCAGCAGGAGGAGTGGCTGCCGGACATCTACGCGATGAAGAAGATCGGCGCCTTCGGCCTCACCGAGCCGCTCGGAGGTTCCGATGTCGCGGGCGGCACCCGGACGACGGCTCGACGGGATGGCGACACGTGGACACTCAACGGGGCGAAACGCTGGATCGGCAACGCGACCTTCTCGGACTGGGTGGTCATCTGTGCCCGTGATCTCGAGGACAACCAGGTCAAGGGCTTCATGGTGGACACCACCACCCCCGGCTTCACCTCGACGAAGATCGAGAACAAAATCGCGCTCCGCACCGTGGAGAACGCGGATATCGTCCTCGACAACGTGGTGGTGTCCGATGACTTCCACCTCAAAGGTGCCAACAGCTTCCGGGACACCAACAAGGTCCTCAAGGTGACGAGGCTCGCCGTCGGCTGGCAGGCCGTGGGGCAGCAGCTCGCCGCTTTCGACGTCGCCCGCCGTTATGCGATGGAGCGCGAGCAGTTCGGTCGGCCGATCGCCAGCTTCCAGCTCGTCCAGCAGCAGCTCGTCCAGATCCTCGGTAACGCGATGAGCTCCATGGGCATGATGGTGCGCCTGTCGCAGCTCGAGGATGCGGGCAAGGCGAAGGATGAGCAGTCCGCCCTCGCCAAGGCGTTCACGACGGCACGTATGCGCGAGAGCGTCGCGGCCGGACGCAACATCCTCGGCGGCAATGGGATCGTCGCCGACTACGAGATGGCGAAGATCTTCTCCGACGCCGAAGCCGTGTACTCCTACGAGGGAACCCAGGAGATCAACACGCTCGTCGCCGGCCGGTCGATCACGGGGATCGCCGCCTTCGTCTAGTGGCGGTCACGCCGGTCGACGGCGCGCGAAAGGCAGGATGACGCCGAAGGCCGGACGGATGGACCGTCCGGCCTTTTCCGTCCCTGGTCACCCATGCGATTCAGCTGCCGAGCGGGAGGAGGACCGACGGTCGCCGGTCCATCACGAAGGAGAGCGGGTCCACGTACTCGCCGTCGTCGCGCACGCCCCAATGGAGGCACGGCCGGCCGCA
>JAABUN010007306.1_pt1 | contig 12018 bp, 7 predicted proteins | sample 5559311 | NCBI WGS metagenome assembly JAABUN01 (sample SAMN10711877, study PRJNA513370) | rock metagenome | isolation source: Antarctica rocks | place: Antarctica: Victoria Land, Siegfried Peak sud | reverse complement strand
GCGTTTGGCAATAATCTCTCGTAACTTTTCTTGTTCCCCGGTAGTTAATTTGACAATATATCTTTTCATAATAGTGGAATATTATAAATCATATATCCGTTCATTCAACCTTGACTAAGCACTAGTGGATTCGTTAAGGTCGGATGCCTGAGGCGAGTTTGAAAATCGCCCTTTGCACTTGCTGTGGCGGCATTGCCTGGTCGATCTTGTAAGTAGACAGAGTTCGCAAATTCTCGACCGTTGGCGGCGGCACGTCCGCCGGTGCTGACTCGACAAATTTGGCGAGATTTGAAATCGCCGCCTGAACCTCGCTCAGATCGAGTTTCTTGTCGCTCTGGAACGGCGCCGTCATCTCGCGCATCGCGAATGCAAGATCAAACCACCAAGCGTCCCTACCCTTCAGCTTTACCCTAATCGACTCTCTTACGCCCTCAATGGTTTTCCAGCGAAAAGCAAGCTCGACACCACGGTCGAGTTCCTGCAACTTGCTCTTTTCCCCGGCGAACTCGTTCGTCAGCATCGCCGCTACCGGTCCTAGCGATAGATTGTCAAAGATGTATGTTGAATGGAGCGCCGTCGCAAAGCGGTACCAGTTCACCCTCTCCACCGCTATCGTGTACATCAGCGTTCCGTCATATTTTACGGCTCGCCCGCTAATGAGAAGCGGGCGAAACTTCGACGCCATCGCAGCCGCCTCCGCCGCTCCGGCGGTTTCCTTGGGGCAGGTCAGAGAACACTTCGCCGTAACGACATTGCCGTCCGCGTCGACGACAACTTTCACGATCATCGTTTTGCCGTCCGACTTTAGAGACACGTCGCCCGGGATTTCCGGCTGTACGAGCAGTGTCGCGCGACCGTTGATGTCGGGAACGCTGTAAACACGTTCCTTATCGGCGGTGTCTTGACCTTGTGCGACGATCAGTGTTGTCATCGCGATGATTGCGGAAAGAAGTGCTCGCTTCATAAGTTAGTCCTAAAGATATAACAGATTGTAGTGATAGGAAAGAAAATTAAGGGTTGTTTGTGTAATAAAGTTTACTCGCCTTTTGAACGTGTCTTAAGGGGGCGTTTTCGACACAAAAATTTACAGTTTAACTGTTATTTTTATCAAAGAGTGGCTGCGACTGCTTTGAGTGTGACCAAAAATTAAATCTTAGTTTTATAAGCCTTTCGTTTATTAGTGAACATAGTAACCAGCCTACTACACCGTAAATTAAAACTATTGCCCAATAAAACAGTGTTTCTTTTAGGTTTAATGCTTGCCCAACAGGATTAGTATGAGCCCCTGCAAATATTACAAAGAACATAAATGGGAATGAGACGACAGTAAGGATGATATGGACAATAAAACCAATTGCCAGTTTGCCGATGATTTCTGAGACTTGTGCTCCGCCCACATATTTGTAGTAGCCTGTTATTATTAGAGCAAGAGGAATCCCTATTAGTAGCAAAAACCAAATAATAACAATTAAACCTTCCATAGTTTTTGGTTTGAACACGTAGCTTTCTGAATCTGAGCACTCAAGAAAATTCCTTATAATTATTGTGTCAAAAAGGGTCAGTTTTGAGACGGATTATCAATAAAATTTAGTCTCTCGTAAAGGGGCGTTTCTAAGAAACTCTGGATAAATCAAATAATTATAATAAATTCTTTAGTCAAACCAATTTCGCCATTTTTCGAGACTTTGATTTGCCACTTATTAACCTCTCCTCGCGGAAAGTTTTCCCACGTAAAAAACTCTATTTGCCAGAAGTTTTCAGGATTGGAGATTTTTAGAGGGTGAATTAAATCCTTTGCCTTTTCCACACGGTCTGGTTTCTCATTTCGGTACTTTTCGGGAATATCTTCAATTTTTGAAATTCTAATTTCTTTCGGGTCTTTGTACCTGATTGTATAAAACCTTAGAAAAAAGTCTGCTAATTGCTTTGCCTGAATAGGATTATCGATTTTTACTTTTAACTCTTTAATTAGTTGGTTGAAAACTTCTGCTCCTTCGTTTTCATTATCAGGAAAAACATATAGTTTTTTGCCCAAAATTGCAGATTGATACCACGCTGGATGAGAAACAGAACCGCCATTACTTCTGCCGATAACTTTACCATTCTTTTTAATTACTCTAGGCGGAGCAAGGTCAACTAAATCTCTGGTAATTGATACAAATCGGATTTTCTTAACTGCCGAAGTGAGAAATTCATCGTTAGTGGCTGGTAATTTTGTAACGTATCCTATGGCTCTGTTATCGAAGAATGTTTTCTCTAGTGAAGGAGCAATCAAAGGCAGATATTTGGCTTTTTTATCATTTATTTCAATTTCAAAGACTCGATTTTCTTGAGCCAGACAAGGAATAATAAACAAAACAATAATGAGTGTTAAAGCTAAGATTTGGTTCATATTCGTGAGATACCCATAACGTCTTATAAAGGGTCGGTTATGACACAGATTTCAATCTGTTTGCTTGTCTTGATAAAGGGCGTTTTTGCAACAATTTTTCAGGCATTCTATGATTTCTTTAGGCAATTCATTTCAGATTCTAGTTTGGGGTTGCGGACATCTTCGACGCGTGTATTCCAACTATTGACAGCATCAGTCAGGTAGCAAAAACAAGGAGCGTAATTGTGTAGCTTCGACAAATGCACATCGGCTGGAATCCAAAGGAAGCAATCAATATTCATACATCCGATTGTATACTTGGTCTCTTGCCGACGTCGTTGCCACAATTTAGCTTTACCGCCGCAGAACGGACACGGCTTCAATTCTACACTTTCGTTATCGGATTTAATCATTGTTTCAAAAACAGTCGGTTTTGAGACGTTTTAATTGGCTTATAAACCGGCATTTTTGAGATATTTTATAAAACTATCTTGCTGCTCGTTTGATTATCAATATTAGTGCCAATCCGAATAAGCCATAAATCAATGCACCGCAGAAGTGAGTAATGATTTTTTGGACTTTTGTTGGTTCATAACAAAAGACGCAGCTCGGACCAATCAGATAGTTGATTGTAAACAGCAACATTAGCAACGAAAGCACTACCCAAAAGAACATAACTACGAGAATCTTTTTGTTATCCAGGTTGTTTGAAACTCTCATTATCTGAATTGGTATGAATATTCCGATTAAAAAGGTGAGAAAGATTGGAGCGAAAATGATAAAAAACTCCATATAAGGAAAATTATTCAGATAATGATAAATGTTTCAAAATGGGTCATTTACGAGACAAATCTTACTCTCTTATGAACGTTTCTGAAAGCGGCGTTTTTGATACTTTGATGAACACTCAACTAAATGACTCATCAAGTTTCTATTAACAACAAGCCATCGGCAAAATTCTAAAATCTTTTTTACGAAGCCGCCCTTTTATTTCACCCATAATTTCAAACATTCGCTTATAATCTGCTTGATTTCTTTGTCCTGTTCCTTTTATTCCAACTATCCTGCCGCCTGCCCAGACAGTTTCTGGCAAAGAATCAATCACACTTTCCAACTCCGATAATTGAAACTCTTTTTTGATGTCAGAATACACAGATACAAACTCGAATTTATCAAGCCTCACGATTATATGAGCGTAAAGAAAAGCCTGTTTGACGTGACGCTTTTCCCATTCGACAAAGGCTGTTGGCTTACTGTCGATATATTTAATTTCTTCGATAAATTCACCGCTTTCATTCCAGTATCTGCACACGCCATTTAACAAACTATTTTTGTAAGTACATTCTTGGGATTTTCTTCCGTTCCGATGCCAAACTATCCACATACCAATAAGTTCATCCTCAAGGCGATTACCTTCTGATTGTTTGCGTCCATTTTCATAATAGTAGTAAGTTTGCAAGCCGTTAAATTTTCCGTTTTTATATTCTGCCTCTTCAACTATTATTCCATTGGCTAACTTTCTAATTGATTTTCCGTGCCGTACTTCTACTCCGCTTGAGTTTCGATAAAAAGTAAACTGCTCAGTATTACCGTATTCATCTTTAACGGTTTTTGTCTCGACTCTCATTTGGGATTGCCCAACGAGAACGAAAAGCAGGATTAGAAATTTTATGAACAAAGCAGGTTTCATAATTTCAAATAGGGAAAACTAGCCTTAATTAGCTCAACTCAATTATCATCTCAAAAACGGTCGGTTTTGAGACAGGTAATATCATTATTGTCGTGGCAAAAAAGGTTTTTATTATGTTGGATTAAGCCGCTGCCTTAATCTCTCAACTGTTTCTTTTGCTCTGAAAAGAGGCGGCATAAATACTATTTTATTGCCAAACTCAGTAGGCGAATGAAGCCAAATTAAAACACGTCGATGTGAAGAAAAATCGGGCTCGTCAACATTTCTTACTTCTGAAAGCGGAATTTTGATTTCCCGCAGGTAATTCGATACATACAAAAAATCATTGTCGATATAAATTCTTTTTAAGGGTGCGAGCATCCACTAAACGAGAATAACAAATGGAATAAAAAATAAAGCTAAGAATGGATTTTTTTCAGAGGAAAAAGGTTGGGGTAACATTATCCAATGCCACAAAAGTTGAACATTGGAATATAAAATAAAACTGATGTAAAAACTTGTGAAAATAAACTTCCAAAAAAATGTAGTGGATGATGATAATTTCATTTCACGCTCGTGTGCGGAGGCGTTTGAGAACTTCGATGCCGTTTATTTTCGGCAAAAATAAATCGAGCAGAACCAGATCGGGACGCTTGCGCTGAATTGTCTCCAGCCCGGCTTCACCGTCGGCAGCTACTTGGACGAGAAATCCTTCGGCTTGTAGTTTTGAGCGGTAAATACCGACGACATTTGGGTATAATTGACAACGACAATTTTTCAAGATATTTCGGCTGATGCTAAAAATTGCCGAAGAAAAGCCTTGATGCGCTTTAATTGTTCTTCAACCTGATTTATAACAGGCGGCGCATCAATCGGTAAATTTGCGTAATCGGTCTGTTCCAATTCACGCAGCATTGGAACGACGGCGTCCATCCCGCAAGTCGCGCTGCTGCCGACTGAAGTATGAGCAATTCGCTTTAACTCCTCCGGCTCATTCGCTAGAGCCGCCACTTTTAATTTCTCGATATTTTCGGACATTTGCCCTAAATACAGCTCGACCAATTCCCGCATCAATTCTTCACCATCGCCTGACACATCCCGCAGCTGCTCGATATTGACAGGCGGAGAAACCTGCTCAACCGAAGAATTGACGTTTTCATTTGAAGAGGCTTCCTCCGCCATGTCGGTCGAAAACTGCCAGCGCGCCAGCAGTTTTTGAAGTTCTCCGACATCGACCGGCTTGCTGATATAATCGTCCATTCCCGCCGCCAAGCATTTTTCAGATTCGCCTTCGAGCGCGTTCGCCGTCATAGCGATGATGACCGTTTGCCTGCCGCCATTTTCTTCGCGGCGGCGAATCTCGGCGGTCGCTTCGTAACCGTCCATCTGCGGCATCTGGCAATCCATCAGTACGATGTCGTATGGAATTTTCGATAAAGCCTCTAATGCTTCGACTCCGTCTCCGACGACATCGGCGCGGTAGCCGAGATTCTCCACCTGCCGCTTTGAAACTTTTTGATTAACCGGGTTGTCTTCGGCAATCAAAATTCGGGTGCGCGCGGCAAGCTTGTTTTCTTCCAGAGAATGACGGGCAACAAGACGGTTTGAAGATGCGGCGACGGCTGTGGTCGAGTCGCCGTTTGAAACATTTGTATTATCGTCGCTTGCGCTGCTTTCGACCATCACCGCAGCAAGGCAGTCGAATAGCTGCGATTGTTTGACGGGCTTCATCAGATAAGCCGCGATACCGATTCGCCGCGCCGCCGCGCCGTCGCCGCGCTGACCGAACGAAGGCATCAAAACCAGCTGCACGTTTGATAACTGCGAATCCTGTTTGATTGTTTCCGCCAATTTAAAACCGTCCATTTCCGGCATCATCAAATCAAGCAGAGCGACATCAAACGGCTCGCCTTTTTCAATTGACTCACCAAGCAACGAAAGCGCGGCTGCGCCGCTTTCAGCTTCGATTGGAATCATTCCCCACGAAGCGGTTTGATGAACCAGAATTTTGCGGTTTGTCGTATTGTCATCGACAATCAGCACGCGCAGATTGTGCAAATCAGCGCGCGGCTGCGGCGCCTTCGCGGCAACAGAGGCGGCGGATTGTTTCTCCAAATTAACTTTAAACCAGAAGGTCGCGCCTTTGCCGGGAGCGCTTTCGATTCCTATTTCTCCGCCCATCTGCTCGACAATTTGTTTCGAGATGGCAAGCCCTAAACCCGTTCCTCCGTATTTGCGCGTCGTCGAACCGTCGGCTTGAACAAACGCCTGGAATAATCGACTTTGTTCCTCTTCGGAAATACCGATGCCGGTGTCAGTTACAGCAAAGCGAACCGTAACGTGCGTTTCGCTTTCAACTTCTTTTTCGACACGGACGGCAACTTCGCCCTGTGCCGTGAATTTCACGGCATTGCCCGTCAGGTTGAGAAGCACCTGTTTGATTCGCCCCGCATCTCCGCTCAAGAGCGTCGGCACGTCGCTGTCAACAAGCGAAAGCAACTCAATTTTTTTATCCTGCGCCCGTTCAGCGAGCAGTCCGACGGTTGATTCGACAACGTTTCGCAAGTCGAAATCAAGCTTTTCAAAATGCAGATGACCGGCTTCGATTTTCGAGAAATCTAAAATGTCGTTGATAATGGTCAAGAGCGAATCGGCGCTCGTGCGAACCGTTTCGGTAAATTCGCGCTGTTCTTCGTCCAAATCCGTATCGAGCAGAAGACCGGTCATACCGATAACACCGTTCATCGGCGTTCTGATTTCGTGCGACATATTGGCTAGAAACTCGGATTTCAGACGTGCCGACTCTAAAGCCGCGTCGCGCGTCTGTTCGAGTTCTTCCTCGATTCGCTTGCGTTCGGTAACGTCCTGTGAAGTGCCTCTCATTTTTACCGGATTGCCTGCCTCGTCAACAATGACGATACCGTTTCCGAGCGTTACGCGCACAGTTCCGTCCGGTTGAATTATGCGATGTTCCACTTCATAAGAATTTTTCTCGCGCATCGACCGTTCGACCGTTTCTATTACATTTTCGCGGTCGTCCGGGTGAATACAGTTGGAATACGCTTCAAAAGTTAGGTCGAATTCCTGCCGGTTTAATCCGTAAATGCGGTAAAGCTCGTCCGACCATTCAATCTTGTTATCAAGTAAATTCCAATCCCAACTGCCAATGCGCGCGATAGCTTGCGCCTCACTAAGCTGGGCTTCTCTCGATTGAAGCTCTATTTCACTCTGCTTGCGCTCGATAGCCAAAGCAAGCTGGTCTCCGACCGACGAGAGCAGCTCTAAATCGCGTTGGCTGTAAGCATTTTCCTTTTCATAATACTGAACCGCCAGCACGCCGATTGTGCGTGAGCGCGTCCGCAGAGGAACGCCGAGCCACGAAGTGGAATCACTGCCGCCCGGTTTAAGATCACCTCGTTCGATCATCCGGTTTTTAATTTCTTCATTCAGCAGGATTGGTTCTCCTGTTCGCAATACATAACTGGTAAAGCCTTTGCCGAGCGGTTGGGGCGACGGAGCGTCATCAAATTGATCAACCCAATACTCAAAATGAATTAAGTCGGTTGCCGGATTATGAAGAGCGATAAAGCAATTCTCCGCCGGCAGAATTTTACTGATTGAACGGTGAGCAAGCTTAAACAATTCATCTAGATTAGAAGTCGTGACAATGCTCTGAATTATTTCAGCACTGACCTGGCGTTCCATCTCCCCGCGACTGCTCTCGGTGATGTTTTTCTGTGCAGTAACGATGTAAAACTTGCCGTTGCTGGTAAAAGTGGAAATTGAGGCTTCTAACTGTATTATCGTGCCGTCTTTATTGACTCCGTTAAATTCATAAACAGTCGGGACAGTTTCGCCCAACGAACGTTTTTTTCCGTATTCCTTCATTCGCGTGTTGTCTTCGGGCGTCAGAAGATGTGAAGGTTGCTTTCCGATCACTTCGCGCGCATCAGTGTAACCGTGCATTTGCAGGAAACGCTGATTAACAAAAATTATATGGTCGCTTTCTTCAACGACGATGCCGTCATGTGACGCTTCAAACATCGCCGCAAGCCATTCCTGACTCTCCCGCAGTTCCTCTTCGGTACGCTTGCGCTCTGTAATGTCGAGCATTATGCCTTGCCAGCTAATCGGATTGTTTTTTTGGTCGAAAATAAAACGTCCTTTATCGTAAATCCATCGAATTTTTCCTTCGCGGTCTATAATGCGGTATTCGTATTCAGTTTCGCGGTTTTGAAGCATTTTTTCTCGGGTTTCCCGCATTACCCATTTGCGGTCGTCCGGGTGTAGGAGACTCGTCCACAAATCCGGCTGGTTAAACCATTCGTCTACCGAATAACCGAATGCTTCTATTTTAGAACTAATATAAATAGGATCAAACGGCGGCTGCGGCTGGACTTCATAAACGACAAAGGGCAGCGTTTCGACCAGATTTCTAAAGCGAGTTTCGCTTTCGCGCAAGACTTCTTCTGCCAGCTTGCGCTCGGTGATGTCGCGCGAAGTCGAAATCAAACGACAGGGTTTTCCTTCCGCATCAAAAATCGGCGCGACCGAAACATCCCAGTATTTCATCGTTCCCTTAGCGGTTTTGCAAAAACCTTCAAAACTTCCGCTCTTGCCGTTGCGTGCATCTTCGACCGCCTGCCGCGCGGCTTTGTTTTCTTCGCCCTGCCAGAAATCAATCCAGACTTCTCCGACGAACGGCTCAAAATCATCGATCTCCATAATGCACAGCCCGTTGGCGTTCATTGAATGGAGCCTGCCATCGAGTTCCAGAACCTTTACGCAGTCGGGACTGTTTTCAAAAATACTGCGGTTAAATTCTTCGCTATTTTTCAACTGAATTTCGGCTTTTTTGCGCTCCGTTACGTCGCGTCCGATGCCTTGATAGCCGATTGGCTCGCCGTTTTTGAAGATCAAACGACTGCTGATGTCGAGCGTTACCCTGCCGCCGTCTTTAGCAAAAATCTCCAACTCGAAATCGGGCAGTTTTCCGCCTCTACTATTGACGATTTCCTGATGCACGCGTTCCGCGTCTTCAGGACTAATCAAGTCGGCGATCTGCATCTCCAAAGCTTCCGCCTCTGAGTAGCCGATGAGCCGTTCGCCCGCCCGGTTGAGCGAGGTGAAGTTGCCTGACATATCCAGCGTGTATATAATACCGCTGGCATTTTCGACGAGTTCGCGGTTTTTCTTCTCGCTCTCTCGCAGGAATTGTTCGATTCGATGCTGTTCGGTGATATCGCGCATCCCGACGACCGCGCCGCGCTTTTTGCCCTGCGCGTCGAAAATGGCTTGCCCGCTCGCAATCAGGCGGCGGGCGGAAGCGCTTTTCGGCTTGATAACTATTTCCGCATCGTGAACCGTGCCTTCGGCTAAAGCGCGAAAAAGCGGAATTTGTTCCTTTTTCATCAACGTCTTGCCGTCGGGCTGATATAAATCGAAATGCTCAGCCCATCGTTCGGCGGGAATCGGCTCTTCCGGCAAGCCGTGCAGGTCGCGCGTCGCCCGATTAAACAAAGTCAGCACGCCCTCCGCATTACAAGCCACAATTCCGTCAGTCACGTTTTCAAAAACGGCAGACAAAAACTCGCGTTCTTTTTGAAGCGTCTCTTCAGCCGTTTTGCGTTCTTGAGCCTCATTCAGCAGCGATTCGTTAGCCTTTGAAAGCTCATTAGTTCTTTGCGCGACTCGTTCCTGCAACTCTTCGCGCATTTCCCGTAACTCGGCTTCAGCCTTTTTCTGATCGTCAATATCCGTACAAGTTCCGTACCATTTGACGATTTCTCCTGCCCGGTCATAAACCGGCAAAGCGCGCCCTAAATGCCAGCGATACTCTCCGTCCGAAGCTCGCTTAAAACGGTATTCAATTTCGTAAGGCTGACCGCTGCTGACGGCTTCGGTCCACACTTTGGCGCAGCGTTCGACATCTTCGGGATGAAGCACCGGCTGCCATCCCCAGCCTATAGTTTCTTCCAGAGTCAGACCCGTATATTCAAACCAGCGGCGATTGTAATAATCAAGATAACCGTCCGGGCGCGCCGACCAGACAATCTGCGGCATCGCGTCGGCTAGCTGTTGATATTGATGCTCGCTCGCTCCAATTTCGATTTCTGTCAGCGGCAGCCCAGCCTTCTCCCGGTTAATTTTATTTGATTTGTTCATGAGGAATTATCGGTTAAGCAGCAATGTTTGGATGAGCGGTATAAATAGCTATAACAATGCCGACTGTCTATTATGTACTTATTTTTGTGAAAAATGGAAGATTTTTCAGATAATCACAACGTTTTGCAATTACCCAAAATCCTGCTCGACACGAGAACTTTCATGGTTCGTCCCATTTTATTGCCGCCCTTGGTAATGCGTCCGTGATGAACCTGTTTGTTTGAATTTGATACTCGCGGTACAATTCCCAAATAACTTGCCAGTTTACTTTCGGTAGCGAAATCCGCGACCTCACCAATGACCGAAATCAGCACTGCCGCCGACCGCGTCCTAACGCCGGTGACTGTTATCAAGTTATCAAATCCCGCCATCTGCGCACCAAGATAATTCATAGCGGGCTTCCTTTTTTGTTATTGAAAAAACTTTTTTAGAAGTTACGCAGTTGCGCAGATATTTGATAAAATTAAACTATCAGATTTCTAAAATAGCTTAATAAAGTTGATTTTTTCAATTTAAATTAGTAATCGGTCAAAAACAGGCTGTCCGAAAAGTAATGTTTTCAAGCGGGGTTAATTTAATCTTGCGAACGCCTATAAATTCTATGTTTAACAATTCACTAATTTCAAAGGTTTTCGGACACTCGTTTTATTTGAAGACGATTATCCAGAAAGAGTCTCAGAAAGTATTTTTTTTTGAGACATAATCTAACTATGTTTCAGTTAAATACTCGCAATCTCTCGGAATTAACAAAGCTCAGCCCGTTTCTACGGATTCGGCGCATTGATATAAATGGCTTCGCTGCCGTCAACTCGCGTGGCGCGTCCTTCACAGATTGAGCCGAATAGGCAATTGTAAGTGTCCTGCGTAAACTCAGTCGGTTTGACCGTAAAACCGGCGCTCTTAGCAAACGCCTGATTGCCCTTTGTTCTCAAAACCGAAGTTACGCTCCACCCGCCGCGCACAATCGTCGCATTTGTCGGCTCGGTCGAGATGCTTTCGCGTCCCTTCTGATCAATCGAATCGACTCGTTTATAGACGGGCGAGCCGGTGCCGTCAAAACCCGTGACGATTGAAGAATAGACGGTTTGCTCGCCTCCGCTTGCGCCGCTGGTTACGGTCAGCCTGATTTCTCCGGTTGCAGTCTCTTTAATTCCATCGTAAAGACTTCGCCGGCGTAGAATTGCGAATCGTTTGTCCCGCCGGCGGTCGCGATGCTGTGATAACCGCTGTTAATCGATCTGTCCGACGAGCGAAAGAACCCTCGAAAAGCGAAATTCGGGAGCAGGGTTTTTACGCCGATTGTCACCGTGCCGTCCGCCGCCGGTTGGAATGATGTTCCTATCGCAACTTCATTGCCCGCCAAATCCTTGACGACATAGCTGCCGTCCCTGATGCCGATGACATACTGGTCGGTTCTGCTTGAGGCGTCCGCTTCGGTCGTCCACGTCGCTCTAGCGGCGGTCCCCCCTGGAACGACGGCGAACACGCGATTCCAGGCGAGCCCCGCGTTGACTTCGATATTGTTGCATCGCCCGCCCATATAAATACTCGGACGATCTTTTGAGCCGATTTTCGGGTCGTTCATTTAATTCATTTTGCCCCGTCGGCGTCAATCCGGCGTTCGCCAGATTTCCTTGCGCTTCCACCAAAGAGCTTTAAGTGATTGAAGCCGGAATTTAACGGCTTATCTAAGTACAGGACAAAAATTTTGTTAAACGCTCTTTGAAATTTGAAAGTCATTGAGTTTTACCTTTTAATTTTATCGCCAAACAAAATTACAAGGAGAATAAACTCAATGACTGACAGCTCGTTA
>JAABUN010007305.1_pt1:2500-12019 | contig 12019 bp, 7 predicted proteins | sample 5559311 | NCBI WGS metagenome assembly JAABUN01 (sample SAMN10711877, study PRJNA513370) | rock metagenome | isolation source: Antarctica rocks | place: Antarctica: Victoria Land, Siegfried Peak sud | reverse complement strand
GGTCATCGACGCGGTCGGGCGGGCCTTGGCGGCCGTCACTCCGGCCGACGCCCGGGGCTTCTATCGCGCCGCTGGCTACCCAGTCTGACCGTCAGAACTTATGCTGCACGCTCTAGGACGTAGGATCGACATGACGGCGGCGTCGAGAACCCAGCGCATGACGCGGTCACCGAGGTGGACCGTCGCCTCGCCCGTCGGCGCACCGGGACAGGCGAGGATGAGATGGAGAGCGCAGCGCGCGAGGCGAGCGCCAAATGAGGCATACGAGCCGAAGGCGTTTCGACGGCCACTGAGCGTCCAGCCCCCTGCTGCTCCCCCTCGAAAGGCAACGTCATGGGAGGCACAGACCGCCTCGGCGGTGGAAGGCGCAAGCCCTGGGAGGAGCAGATTGACGCTGGCGGCATGGCGGAACATTGATAGGGCGAGGAGAACGTTGTAGCGTGCTACGACATCACGAGCATCCGGCCGTCGTCCGATCCGGATGAGTGTCGCGTTGCGCTCAGCGTCGAGGTGAAGTAACTCGTCGAGCTGCTCTGCTTCCAGACCGAGTGGTCCGGCCAGCTCGCCCAGGAGTAGGGCACGCTCTGGAGTGCTCACCACACCCTGGAGGCCCGCGTTGACCGCGAGGTAGACGTGGGCGCGCAGGTGGCCGGGGGTCATGATATCCCAGCCGGCCAGGGAGGCGGCCGCCTCCTGCCCGACCACGTCGCTGAATGATGGAGTTCGATAACGGTACTGCTCGGAGAGCGTCGTCACCATGCACCGGGCCAGCTTCGGATCGCCAAAGAGCTCGACAACGGTGTCGGCGGCAAGGTCACCTCGCCGGCGGCCGACCATGCCGTCCAGGTAGCCAATCGCAAGCTCGACTTTGGGGAGCAGAGTACGGTCCTTCGCAAACCGCGGGTAGACGCGTCGTAGTTCGCCGTCAGCCCCTTTGCGGGTCGTCTTTGGAATATCCTGGCGTCGAAAGGCCATGCGGGAACCACCGTGGAGATACGGCTATGCCGCCCGAGTCGAGTCTTCCGGCGATCTGGACCCTCCAGATGATGCTGAATCAGGCAGGTCCGGCACCACGGTTGAGCGGCTCGCGGCCAGCAGGCGGGCCCGTCGCTCGGGGTCGATCTCATCGGGGGGTCGCCGTTTTCGCGCGCCTCGTCCTTCGGTCGTGCGGCGTGTCACCAGCTCGTAGAGCATTGCCTGCTCTTGCTTCGGGCGGAGGACACGGCCAAGCCGCTGGATGTATTCGCGGGTGGCCGACGAACCGCTGACGACGATCGCGACGTTAGCATCCGGGACATCAACCCCCTCGTTCAGGACGCGTCCCGTTACCAGCTTGGTGTACCTGCCCTCGCGGAAGTGATCGAGGACCTGGCGCCGCTCAGGCATCGCGGTGCGATAGGTGATTGCCGGGAGCAGGAGGCGTTCACTGAGCAGATCGACCATGGTGTTGTACTCGGAGAAGATCAGCACGTTGTCGGTGCGGTGCGTCGTGAGCAGCTCTTCCACTTTCGCTATCTTGGCCTTGGCGTTGAGCGCAATGAGTCGCGCCTGGTGATGCGCCCGCAATGCGGAGCGTGCCGCTGGGTCGTGCCCGGATCGGCGGATCATCTCGATGAAGATGCCTTCGGGACGTCCGAGGCTTCCCCGTCGAGAGGCGAGATACCACTTGTATTCGGCCATCAACTGGTCATAGCGCATCTGCTCGTCGGCAGTGAGGTCAACAAAGAGACGCTTCTCGGCGTAGGAGGCGATGTGGCGATCGCGCGCCAGGTCGCTGGAACTCCGGCGATAGACCACGGGACCAATCAGGCCGGCCAGCGCCTCATGGCCGTGATCGGAACGTTCAGGTGTCGCGCTGAGACCAAGGCGGAACGGCGCGTTGACCTTGCCCGCGATGGAACGGTAGGCGCGGGCTGGGAGGTGGTGAACTTCGTCGACCACCAGCAGGCCAAAGCCGTCGAGACGCCGGCGGGGCATGGCGGCTGAGTCGTAGGTAATGACCGTCAGATCGCGCTGAGTCCGTTTGCCTCCACCGATGATGCCGATCTCCTCAAGTGGATAGCCGAGGTTCGACGCTAACGCTGCACGCCATTGATGGAGCAGGTCGATCGTCGGGACGACGACCAGGGTTCGCACTCCAAGCCGGGCCACGGCCATCAGGGCGACAACCGTTTTGCCGGCACCGGTGGGAAGAACGACGTGACCTCGACCCTGGTGGCGCAGCCACGAGGCGATCGCCTCGTCCTGGTACGAACGAGGCGTCAGTCCCAGGGCCGGCGGCCGGGTCACGGCGTAGGCAATGCAGCGACGCCCGTCGATGCCGTCGATCGGGGCCCGCTCACCGGTGTCGTCGCTAATGGCGACCTCGTCGACCCGATCCGTCGATGCATCCAACGCGGCAAAGAGATCATCTTCGGCTGTCTCGTCTGCAGGTTCAACGACGTCGGTCGCCGTCTCAGCGGCACCACCCCCTTGGGTACGGTCGTGCCGTCGCGGCCAACCGCGACCAGCGCCTCTGTAGCGCGGCGCGCCAGGCATCTAGGCAGCCTCCGGCAGCACGGTTGTCTCGGGAGCCGCACCACGTGGGACGAACGACAGCACGTTGCCGCCAAGGACAGCTGTCGCGGCATCTCGGAGCTGTCGTTCCCGTCGCTCCCCGAAGCCGTATAGCGTACGAATCTTGCCCGCATCGGCCGCGGCGAGCACATCGCGCGGCGTGGACAGTCCGAGCTCTTCATGCAGGCGTATGGCGGTTTTGGGACCGATCGATGGCAGCGCCATCAGCGCCGCCACGTCATCAGGCAGCTCGGTGCAGAGCTCGACATAGAAGCGCATCCGGCCAGTTGCCAGCAGTTCGCCCAACTTTCGCCGCAGCCGCAGACCAAGTCCTGGTAGCTCTAGCTCCATACCGTTTTTCCCCTCTGTCAGATGAACCGCGGTGTCGTCCCTCCGTGCAAGAAGTAATCGAGCCGCGCGTCGATAGGCTCGGATGCGATAGGGATTGTCCTCAGCCATCTCCAGGATGGTGGCGACATTGAAGAGGATGTTGGCGGCGTCTTTGTTCGTAACGGTGCTCATAGGGCAACCTCAACTTGCGGGCATTTGCCACTCGGTAGTGGAACAAGTGTTCTTATTTTATCGTGAAACGTGCCCCTGGGTCAAGGCGAAAAGCGGAGGAATCGCCGCCGGTGTCACCACCGCGACGCGAGCTTCCGGGCTACAATGCGTGCGGGTAAAGAAGGGCGCGGACGCTGCTGTTCGCGAGCGTTCGCGAGCACAAGGAGCGGCTTCGGCCTGACGATGATCAGCGTTTCACCTCAACAAGATACCGGTGCCGGGCGGCCGGTTGGTCGCGCCGGTCGATCGCGGCGCCGACGGGTCGCGATGGTTGCGGCAGCGACGCTTCTAGTCTGTGTTGCACTTTTTGCAGCCCAGACGTGGCGGATCATTGACGCTATCGGGCATATCCAGGAATCGGCGGTAGTCCCACTGCCAACGCCCGACCATCGTCGTGCGCCGAGGGCGACTACTGACCAGATGTCGCTGTCAAACCGGCCCGGGATCGTGGCCGAGCACGACACGACCGTCGGTCTGGCGAGTGGTACGTCCAAAGGTGACAAGAGCGGGGACGTTGCCGGCGGCTCGGGTGGCGCTCCGTCCAATGTCGACGTCGCAGGGGCGATTCTAGGAGAGGGTCTTAGTCGCGGCGACCCAGGTCGATCTGAGGTCTGGAGTGGCAAGTCGGAGCTCAACATCTTGGTGCTCGGGGTCGACCGGCGACCGGACGGCGGCGACCAAAACGCTGATGTCATCATTCTGGCCCGGCTCGACCTCGTCAACCAGACACTTCGCTCGGTGAGTATCCCGCGCGACCTCCTGGTCGACATTCCGGACGTCGGGCAGGACCGTGTCAACAGCGCCTTCAACTATGGAGCCGTCGCCGACCCTGGTGATCCCGCGGCCGGACCAGGGATGGTGCGAGATACAATCGAGCACGACTTCGGCGTCCCGATCGACGGGTATGTCCTGGTCGACTTTGACGGCTTCACCGGGGTGGTCGACGCGCTCGGTGGGATTGATGTCACCGTCCCTAAAGCGATTCACGATCCGGCCTATCCACAACCGGACTACACGACTGAGATCGTCGATTTTGCCGCGGGCAAGCAACATATGGACGGTGACCGGGCGTTGAAATATGCCCGGACCCGCAATGCGGATAGTGATGACGAGCGCCGGGATCGACAGGTGCAGGTGTTGCTGGCGTTGTTTGACCGTGGTAAGAGCCTCCACTCGGTGTCTCGCGCCGATCAGCTCATTCTGGCGTTTGGCGATGCTGTGCAAACCAGTTTCGGCCTTGACCAACAACTCCTGCTGGCGCGGCTGGCGTATCAGATGGACCGCGGGAAGATCGAGATGGTGACGCTCGGCCCTCCGCTGGTAGCACCGGGGACGACCGACGCCGGCGCCTGGGTCTATGTCGGTGAGCCGGCGGCACTTCGAGCCTTCGTCCAGGAATCGCTCGGTATCGTCTCCACCGCGGCGAGGGACGATGGTACCCAGGCAACGGTGCCTTAGCTACCGGCCTCACTGTCATACTTCTCCGGCGGTGGTGTCGGACCTCATGTAGATGTTGCCGCGCCGACAACGAGATGCTGAAGGATGACCGATGTCGAGCCAGCGGTCCAGATGGTCGTCGGTGGGTTCGAGACGACGGCGATGAGCCTGGAGTGGGGACATCCAGTGCGCGAAGCGGCTCCGCCGAACGGCGCTCGGTCGGCGCCAGCTGAGGCGAGGGAGACGATGATGGTAGGCAAGATGGGCGCGGGTAAATCAGACGCCGGGGAATATGTGGCCGCTGGCGAAGGGCAGGGACTTACCGAGACGTTCGACGCCTCGCAGGTGGCGGCGGCGTTCAGCGTCGAGATCGACCGGGTGCACCGGGCGATGGCGGGCGAGTTCAACCTCGGGACAGATGCCGCCGTCACGTCGCTCCAGGCGCAGCAGCTCGCGGAAGTGTTGCTTGGCGATCAACCGCTGAGCGAGCGGGAAGCAGCCACGATGCAGCTTGGCGCCTTCACCCCGCGCCGGGATCAGGATTGGGGAATGGGCGACACGGCTCCCGGCGAGGAAAGCGACCGGCTCGCCGCGTCGGCCGATGCACTCGATGACGAGCGGGCCAGTCGTCGCTCCTCGTTTGACCCCTCCCAGCCGTCGGGCTAGGAACGGCCTCGCGCAAACTGAGAACCGGCAACAACAGACTCATTCGATGGCTGAGGATGGGGAGCGGGCGCCTCGTGCGCGCGCGCAGGCGCCCATCGGATCGTAACAGCCGCCGTCTGACAGTCCAACGATGCGGCGTTTCGGTCCCCGGAACGGCGGGCCGAGGTGCCGCTGTCTAGGAGACGGGAGCGAGTCGCCGGGCTTCGGCCGCCTGGACCAGCGCGGCAAATGGCTCGAGCTGCTCGGGATGACGAACGAACATCAGCTCAGGGTGCCACTGCACGCCAAGGACGAAGTCGCATGTAGGGAGCTCGACACCTTCGACGATACCGTCCGGGGCAAATGCGATCGCTCGAAGTGGCGCGGCCAACTCGCGGATCGCTTGATGGTGGAACGAATTGACACCGAGCGTCGGCGCCCCACCAGCCACCCGGGCCAGCAGCGTATCCGGGACGATCGTTACCTCGTGGCCAATCTCGTCAGGAGCAAGCCCCGCATCGTTCTGACGATGCACCAGGTCTGATTGCTGGTACTGATCTGGCACGTCCTGCAAAAGTGTCCCGCCAAGCGCGACGTTCAGGACCTGGATCCCACGGCAGATACCCAGCACCGGGAGATTTCGCTCGATCGCCTCGTTGACGAGGTCGATCTCGAATCGGTCCCGCAGGACGCTGACGCCATAGGTCGTTGGATGAACGACGTCATCTCCAAAGCGCGCTGGGGCGACATCGCCGCCCCCGCTCAGAAGCAAGGCATCGATCGTGTCGAGGAGCTCTCGGCTATGGCCGTCCTGGGGCGGAAGCACGATCGGGACACCTCCTGCGGCCAGCACTGCCTCAACGTACGGCGCTGCCATGGCATAGCGCGTGAACGTCCCGTGGGAGAGCTGATCCTCAGAGGGAGATGGTGTGATCCCAATCATGGGCTTCATCGTGGTGATCCTTCCTCGCTCGATCGTGTTCCGGCCGACGGTACTTCAGGTCGGAGGTCCGGCTCCTATATCCAACCCTTCCACTGACCCTCGTTGCTGGTGATCTTGCCGCGCGTGAGTATACGCGCCCACGGGGTGGCGATGGATCGTCGAGCTTGGTCCCACGAGGGGTGCGCGACCTCAAATCGATGCTAGATGCCCGGCCGTTCGGGAGGGGTAGCCCGACACGAGCAGGGAGTCCCGGCGCGTCAGGTTTGTTCGCCGATGGTGGTGCCCGGTCATGGCGCACCGCGCGAAGGGTTGGTCGATTGGGCCACGACCCCTCATGCGAATGGAGAGCCGACGGGCGTCCGTTCACTGCAGCCAGCGTCGAGGTTGCGAGGCGCCTCGGTGCCCCCGGCATCGAGCGGTGACCAGCAGACAACGAATGTTGACACAGGCTTCATTTTTCCTTGACACGACTGCGGGCAGCCGCTATTATCCGTGAGCCCTCGACGAGAGGGCATTCCCATGGGGGCGCTTGAAGAAAGCGTATCCGATGAAGTGCTCTTGACAGAGTCTTCACCAGCGGGCTATGATGTCCCGCCTCCGGAAAATGGGAGCCGATCCTGATCCGTCAGGGATGTGGGATCTCAGTACGTTGACAAGCTGGCGCGTGACGAAACGACCGGGACGATTGAGTCCTTGGCGGATATTTGGCGCGCCGAAGACGGAGCAGGCATCGTATCGAGAATGCGATGTCGAATACCTAAAGCCCAGTGCTCATAAAAGTGATAAAAGTCGTTCTCTGCCGCAAGGCGAGAACGCATCTTGGTGGAGAGTTTGATCCTGGCTCAGGATCAACGCTGGCGGCGTGCCTAATGCATGCAAGTCGAGCGGGCTACCTTCGGGTAGTCACGCGGCGGACGGGTGCGTAACACGTGGGCAACCTGCCCTGGGGCGGGGGATATCCCTCGGAAACGGGGGGTAATTCCGCATACGTTCGGCCTTCAGTGGGAGGGCCGAAGAAAGGCGCAAGCCACCCCTGGATGGGCCTGCGGCCGATTAGCTAGACGGCGGGGTAACGGCCCACCGTGGCAGTGATCGGTAGCTGGTCTGAGAGGACGACCAGCCACACGGGGACTGAGACACGGCCCCGACTCCTACGGGAGGCAGCAGCAAGGAATCTTCCGCAATGGGCGAAAGCCTGACGGAGCAACGCCGCGTGGGGGAGGACGCCTTTCGGGGTGTAAACCCCTTTTCTCGGGGAAGAACACAATGACGGTACCCGAGGAATAAGGACCGGCTAACTACGTGCCAGCAGCCGCGGTAATACGTAGGGTCCGAGCGTTGTCCGGAGTTACTGGGCGTAAAGCGCGCGCAGGCGGTGGCGTGTGCCCGGCGTGAAAGCCCCCGGCTCAACCGGGGAGGGTCGTCGGAGACTGCGTCACTTGAGGTCGGCAGGGGCTGGTGGAATGCCCGGTGTAGTGGTGAAATGCGTAGAGATCGGGCGGAACACCCGTGGCGAAGGCGGCCAGCTGGGCCGTACCTGACGCTGAGGCGCGAAGGCGTGGGGAGCGAACGGGATTAGATACCCCGGTAGTCCACGCAGTAAACGATGCAGACTAGGCGTGGGGGGATTTGACCCCTTCCGTGCCGAAGCCAACGCGTGAAGTCTGCCGCCTGGGGAGTACGGCCGCAAGGCTAAAACTCAAAGGAATTGACGGGGGCCCGCACAAGCGGCGGAGCGTGCGGTTTAATTCGACGCAACGCGCAAAACCTTACCAGGGCTTGACATGCGACTGCAGACTGGTGAAAGCCAGGGGCCTTCGAGGGTGTCGCACAGGTGCTGCATGGCTGTCGTCAGCTCGTGCCGTGAGGTGTTGGGTTAAGTCCCGCAACGAGCGCAACCCCCGCGGTCAGTTGAATGATCTGACCGGACTGCCGGCCGCAAACCGGAGGAAGGTGGGGATGACGTCAAGTCAGCATGGCCCTTACGTCCTGGGCTACACGCACGCTACAATGGCCGGGACAATGGGTCGCCAAGCCGCAAGGTGGAGCTAATCCCTTAAACCCGGTCTCAGTTCGGATCGCGGGCTGCAACTCGCCCGCGTGAAGTCGGAGTCGCTAGTAACCGCAGGTCAGCATTACTGCGGTGAATATGTTCCCGGGCCTTGTACACACCGCCCGTCACGTCATGAAAGCCGGCAACGCCTGAAGCCGGTGGGCCAACCCTTCGGGGAGGCAGCCGTCGAGGGCGGGGTGGGTGATTGGGACGAAGTCGTAACAAGGTAGCCGTAGCGGAAGCTGCGGCTGGATCACCTCCTTTCTAGGGATCGTGCCCTTCGGGGCACTGCCCAGGTCAAACGTTATTCCAGTGAAGTCGGTGTTCGGGCACCGGCCCCGGGTTGTTCCCCCTTCGGGGGTAGAGCGGCCGGCAGGGGCGCCGGACACCGGTCGGAGGAATAGCGAAGCGCTGGTTGGAAGGGTTCGACGCAAAATCGTGCGTGTCTGCTCCGTCTTCGGCGCGGCGAAACATCGCCGGGCTGGTTTCCCGGTTGAGGTCGCGCGTTGGTGTGGGGAATACCCATGCGGTGTGCCCGCTGCCCGGGCGCGTAGCTCAGGCGGTCAGAGCGCGGCCCTGATAAGGCCGAGGCCCCTGGTTCGAGTCCAGGCGCGCCCACCCGGGTGTTGCCTCGACCGGGGGGCCGTAGCTCAGCCGGGAGAGCGCCGCCTTTGCATGGCGGATGTCCGGGGTTCGAGTCCCCGCGGCTCCACCACGGCGCAAGCCGAGTGCACAACGTACCAGCACCTTGACAAGTCGAATCGTGGGGTCGCCAAGACCTCGCGGCCGCGGATGAATTGGAGCCATGCGCTTCCCCGTCCGCGCGCAGCACACCACAAACTTCAACAACAACTGTCACGAACTTGAATCGTTCATCTCCCGCTGAGGAACAAATTTTCCTGCCGATGCGTGGACGATGACCGAGCGGTATCACCTCGACGGGTCGCTATCGTGACGCGCAGGATGAGGGCGGCGGTTGGGACGGCTCAAGCTGGAGGAACAGGTCCTTCGAGCGCGCGCCGGTCCGGCTCCCAAGCTTCAGTGAATGTCGATCGATGGATGATTGCGAGAGAGTGGCCGCGATGATGGGCGCATGGTGGATGCCTTGGCGTCGGCGGCCGAAGAAGGACGCGGCCACGCGGCGAAATGCCCCGGGGAGGCGCTGGCAGCCTGTGATCCGGGGGTGTCCGAATGGGGCAACCCGCCCAGCGTTTTGCTGGGCACCCGATATATCGGGGGGGCACCGGGGGAACTGAAACATCTCAGTACTCCGAGGAAAAGAGAGGATTCCCTTAGTAGCGGCGAGCGAACGGGGAGGAGCCCA
>JAABUN010007304.1_pt1 | contig 12021 bp, 10 predicted proteins | sample 5559311 | NCBI WGS metagenome assembly JAABUN01 (sample SAMN10711877, study PRJNA513370) | rock metagenome | isolation source: Antarctica rocks | place: Antarctica: Victoria Land, Siegfried Peak sud | reverse complement strand
CTTCGTCCACTTCCCCAGCATCACCATCTGGCTCAAATAACTCGTCAACAGAACCTAGAAGACCGAGATGATCATGAAGCTGATGAAGTAGGCGAGGATGTTCGGGATGATGGCCCTGATCTGCCCGGCTAAGTCCATCATCTCTTTGCCGTCGGGGATCTCCGGGATCTTGACGTCGAGGGCGAGCAAGGTGATCGCGATCGCGAAGACCGCATCGCTGAAGAAGACCAGCCGCTCCAGGCCGAGTCCTGCGCGCGGTTCTTCGCCTACCCCTTGGCGTTGTGGCGCGGTCGTCGCGGGCGGCTCGTTATGCGGTGTTTCGGTCATCGTTGGTGCTCCTGTAGCGGGCGTGGATCGGCCGCGCGCAGCAGGGCGCGGATACCGCCGCCGGTAAAGACGACCCGCCCGACCATCACCCCGGCGGTCAGGTCGAGGCCGAGGATCGAAGCCTGATGGGCGTCGGCGACCCAGAGGCCGATCAGTCGCCCTTTGGTCAGCGCGAAGATGAGGTACAGGGCCAGGATAACGCCGCCGAGGAAGTCGATCTGCCCGACGATCGTGCCGGTCGCCTCGTCCCAGTCGAGCCGGTAGGTGCGGCTGACCAGCGCGCCGACGCCGATCCCGAGCGCCAGGACGAGCAATGCCAGTCCGGGCGCGATCTCGCCGCGCACGAGTCGGTAGACGGTGATCGCCAGCATGACCAGCGCGAGCAGATAGAAGAGGCGCAGTTGCCAGCGCAATCTCGGCGACAGTGGCACGTCACGCCGTGTGCGAGGTTGTCGTGCTGGTTGCTCCACCGGTCCCTCCTAATTGGCTCGTCAGGCCGCAGTACCACAGCGCAGAGTGTACCGCGCGCACACCGCATCCGGGAACGGGCCGCATCCGCGAAGTAGACCTCAGTAGAAGATGGTCCGGGTGCGGTGGCGCGGCAATTCCCGGTAGTGTGGTGCCAGCCCACGGTGCCAGAGCAGGTAGTCCAGTTCGCGCGCACTGACCGTGCGGCCCTGGTCGCAGCAGGCCGCCACCAGCAACTCAACCGCGTGGACTGCGGTCGCCCGGATCTCCACTTCCGCCGCCGCGCCTGCCGGGAGGAGTTCGCCCGCCGCGAGGCGCGCGGCCAGGGTGGCGTCGTAACAGAGCACGCCATCGACGCGCAGCACATGCGGCACCAGGTTGTCAGCGAAGATCGTCAAGCGGTCGAGGTCAGCGAAGGTGCCGAGCCCTGCGCCGTCGAGCGCCAGCGCGAGGTCGGCGGCGACGATCTGCGCCCGCTTGTAGAACGGCACCGACTGTCCTCGATAACTGGCTACGTCGCGGAACGCGGGCATCGCCGCCAGTATCCCGACGAGGCGCGCTGCCGAGCGGTTCGCCGATGCGACCAACGCGGTCGGCTGCCCATCGAACTGGTCCAGCAGATAGCGCCCCAATTCGTTCAGCGCCGTGGCGAAGTGCGTCATCAATTCGTCGATCGGGCCACCATCAACCGGTTGGCCGAAGAGTGCCCGACAGTTGTCGGCGGTGAGCGCCGCCAACGCGGTTGCCGTCAATGGACCGTCCGCGCGGAAGTGGTCGGTCAAGGCGGCGGCGATCGTGAAGTAGCCGGAGAGGCCCGGTCGTTTACGGAGGTGGGGGAAATAGCCGGAGCCGAAGTTGATCGTGTCGAGCGTGAGGACGTAGGCGACGGTGTCGGGGGGGTCGCCGTGGAAGTGGTACTGCGGATCGAACGTGGCCGCCTGCAACGTGTCGAGCGGGAGCGCCGCCGCATACTCCGCAAGCCTGGCGGTATCGATCCGCACATGGGTCGCCACGGCGGCCACGGCGGCGCAGGCTGCCCGCACCTCGTCCAGGGGCGTATCCCCCTGAATATGCGGGCTCATTCCCCTTCTCCCGTTGGCGCTGCCGTACCCGGCGTGTCCGCATTCGCCCGACGGCGCAACGCGGGCAACGCCAGCCGGAACGGATTGAAATCGGTCCCCACGTCGTAATAGTCCTCGTTCTCGGCGCGTTTGAGGAAGTTGACGACCGCGTAGGTGACCGGGGTCGCCAGCGCCTCGTAGCTGACCTTGAAGAGGAAGCCGAAGACGAAGATGTCTTTGATGACGCCCGCCGGTAGCGTCCCCGCGAAGCCGAGGGTCGCGAAGATGGCGGTGTCGACCGCCTGCCCGACGACCGTCGAGCCGAGCGTCCGCACCCAGAGCCGACGGCCCTTCGTGAGGATTTTCAGCCGGGCGAGGGCAAAGCTGTTGCAGAACTCACCGGCCCAGAAGGCCACCAGACCGGCGACAGCGAAGCGCGGCACCTGGCCCAGGATCGACTGATACGCTTCCTGGTAGGGCCAATCGGCCTCGGCAGGCATCGCACCGACGGCGGTGTAGATCAGCGCGGCGGCGGCGATGGCGACGAAGCCGGCCCAGATGACTCGACGGGAGCGTGCGTAGCCGTAGACCTCGGTGAGGATGTCGCCGAAGATGTAACTGATCGGGAAGAGGAACGTCGCCCCATCGGTGGCCCACGGGCCGAGGGTGAGCGGGCCGAGTCGAATCGGGCCGAGACGCATGACTTTCACGACGACGATGTTGCTGATCAGGAGGACCGCCACGAACGCGGCCATGATGAAATCGAAATATTTGTAGGAGCGCCCGCCGTCGCGGCTGACGCTCAATCCAGGGTTGGGATCCACCGTTTGCTCCATCTGTCCACCTTCCTCCATGAGAGATCAGCGCCCGAACCTCCGGGCGCACAGTCCGCTGTCCCTGATGGGCACTGCCGCGCGATAGCCGATCCTACCAGACCTCCCGCTGGCTTGCCGGGGCGCTCCTCCCGGCGTGTGTCCCTGCTGCGGGGCAAAACAAAGCCCCGAAGGTGGAAACCCTCAGGGCTGAGGTATCGCGAGGTGCGTAACGACAGCGAGTATACGGCGTCATACGTCGAAATGCCATCGGGCTAATGTCCCCTCAGGGCCTATGCGTGAGGTGGGCTGGCGGCTGAAGCCGCGCCTCATGGGCCTGCGGGCCACGAAGCCCGCCTGCGCGGGCTGGGCTTGTTGTGAGCACTTATCACAGTATCAAGCCGTAGTATGACGAACTCAGCCCGCGTAGGCGGGCTTCGTGGCCGTAGGCCCTCAAGGCGCGGCTTCAGCCGCCAGTCAGCGTTGGCGTAGCCTTCACACTGCCGCTTGACGGCGCGATCGGGCGGGCGTAGGGTTGCGCGGCAATGATGCGGCTACGATGAGCAAGGGAGGGGCGATGCGGATTCTGGTGACCGGGATCACGGGGCGGATCGGGGCGAATCTGGCGGCGGCGTTGGTGGCGCAGGGCCACGAGGTGCGCGGGCTGGTCTGGGGGCGCGACGCGCGGACGGAGAAGTTGCGCCCGCTCGGCGTCGAACTGATCGAGGGGAATCTGACCGAGGCGGCCGATGTCGCGCGGGCGGTCGAGGGGATGGACGTGATCTACCATCTCGGCGGCGCGTTCCAGGGCGGCGGGCCGTTCTCGACCGAGGACTATTTTCAGATCAACGTGCGCGGCACCTTCCTGATGCTGGAAGCGGCGCGGGGGATGCCGCGCTTGCAACAGTTTCTCTTCGCCAGCACCGACGCCCTCTACGACAAATACCCGCCGACCGGGATGGCCGCGCCGATCGACCCCGACACCGCGCCGCGTCGCCCACGGGGCTGGTATCCCCTCTCGAAGTCGGTCGGCGAGGAACTGTGCGACGGTTACTGGCGCACCTACCGGACGCCGATCACGACGCTGCGGTTCGCGCTGACGGTCGGGGCGGGCGAGATTTTGCACTTCCCGCAGTTCCGCCTCAGCAAACTGAAAGCGACCTACCTCGACCTCGAACCGCTCTGGCACGGCAAAGAGCAGTTGGTGATCATGCGCGATCATCACGGTCGCGCGTGGCGCAAGCATATCGCCGACGTGCGCGACATCGTCGCGGGCTGCGTGGCAGCGCTCGGGGTGCCGGAAGCGCTCGGCCAAACGTTCCAGTTGGCCGGACCCGCGCCATTCACCTGGGACGAGGCGATCCCCTACCTCGCCGAGCGCCTGGAACTCCCTTACGTTGATGCGCGTTCGCTCGGCGTCCCGACCTACTACGAGTTCGATCTGTCGAAGGGCCGCGAACTGCTGAACTTCGCACCGCAGTACGACATCTTCCGCATGATCGACGATGCGCTGGCGTTCGAGCGCGGCGAGGATACCGGGGTGTTGGCGACGGGGTGAGCGGTGAGGATAGGGCTAGGGGCTGATGGCGCTTGACTCGTTGATTCGGTAGGCGGCTCTCGGTATACGTGGGTCGCCGGATGAATCCGGCGCTAAGTGGCCTGCGGGCCACAAAGTCCACTGAAGTGGACTAGATTTACCTGACCGTGTTAGCAATCTCCATCAGCCGCCAGTCCGCGCTGCACATAGGGAGTACCGATTATGACGACCAAAGCGCGTGTCTATGCCAGCTTGGAGAAAGCACAAGAGGCGGTGTGCGACGATTGCCTGGTGTCGTTCGTACAGGCGACGAGTAGACAAGTTGCCCGTGCCGCCGCGACGGCACTTGCCGAAACCGGCGCGGTGGTACGTAGCCAGTCTCAATGTGCCCACTGCGGGAAATCGAAGACCGTCAGCCGTGTGGCGCAAGCGGATCCGAGGGAAATGCCTGCCACGCCTTGTGCAACGATTGTGCTATCGCCCGACGATAGTGCGAGTGATGGCGCAAGTGCTAATGAACCAGCACGGCCCTGGTATTGGGAGGGGTCGGTGCAAGCCCAACTGCTCTCCTGGCTACCTACGTACACGCGGCTACGCGATCCAAGCTGTTGCCGATACCGCTGCCCGTACCGCTGGTAAGGACATTGTCGCGGTCGATCCTGCAGGGAGACAACTCTGGGTGAGTGTTAAGGGGTATCCTGATAAGAGTAAGCATGTTCAAGCGAGGCACTGGTTTGCGGGAGCCGTTTTCGATATTGTCTTGTACCGTAATGAGACGACCGCGCCGCAATTGGCGGCTGCTTTCCCCGATGGCTTTACGACGTATCATGCTCTGGCCGCACGGATGGCTGCGTTGCGCGCAGTGATGCCGTTCACAATCTATTGGGTGGCGGAATCTGGCGAAGTGCGGGTTGAGTAAACGATCTGATGGCTCGTGATCCGAATACGACAGTGAGGGATGACGCAATGCCATTCGACATGATCATCCGGGGCGGGGAGATCGTGACGGCGGGTGCAACGATGCGCGCCGATCTGGGGATTATCGCTGGGCGGGTGGCGCAGATCGGCGGGGAGCTGGCCGGGGCGCGTGAGCTCGATGCGACCGGGAAGCTGCTGCTGCCGGGCGGGATCGACGCCCACGTCCACCTTTCCACGCCGCCCGGTCCGCGCGGCGAACATGTCTGGGTGGACAATTTCACCATTGGCTCGGCGGCGGCGCTGGCGGGCGGGATCACGACGCTGGGGAATATGACCTTCCTGATGCCGGGGGAGACGCCGCTGGCCGGGCTGGCGCGTGAGGGGGCAATCGCCCGCGAGCAGACGATCTGCGATCTCTTCCTGCACCCGGTCCTCGGTGAGACGCCGCCCGCCGTGCTGGACGAGATCCCGACCTTGCTGGCTGCGGGCTGCAACACGATCAAATATTTCATGGCCCCGCCGAGCTTTGACGCACAGGTGCCGGGCTATGTCGAGGCGACGCGACGGGCGGGCGCTGCGGGGCTACTGTCGCTGATCCACTGCGAGGATTATGCGCTGATGGCCGACGCGGCGGCGCAGTTGCACGCCGCCGGGAAATCATCGCTGCGGCATTACGCCGAGAGTCGCCCGCCGATCAGCGAGGTCGTGGCGACGCAGCGGGCGGTGGCGCTCGCGGAGGCGACCGGCGCGCCGGTCTACATCGTCCACCTCTCCTGTGCGCGGGCGCTGGCGGTCTGCGCCGAGGCGGCATCGCGCGGCGTACCGGTCTACGTCGAGACGCGCCCGTTCTATCTGCACCTGACGCGGGAGCGGTTTGCGGAGCCGGACGGGGCCAAATACGTCGGGCAACCGCCCTTGCGCGAGGCATCCGATGTGGCGGCGCTCTGGGCGGGGCTGGCGGCGGGTACGGTCCACACCGTCTGCACCGATCACGCGCCGTGGTCGCTGGCGGCGAAGCTCGACCCAGCGCTGACGATCACGAAGTTACGTCCGGGCGCGGAGAACTTGCAGACGATGCTGCCGATGCTCTACTCGGAAGGCGTACGCACCGGGCGGCTCTCGCTCGGGCGATTGGTGGAGGTCCTCTCCACGAACGTCGCCAAGCTGTTCGGCCTCTACCCGCGCAAGGGGACGATCGCGGTCGGCAGCGACGCCGACATCGTCGTCTTCGACCCAAATCTGACGCGTACCGTCACTGCCGAGATGCTGAAGTCGAACGCCGATTACTCCGTCTACGAAGGCTGGGAGGTCACCGGCTGGCCGACGACCACGATCCGGCGTGGCGAGGTTGTCTTTGCGGATGATGCGGTAATCGGGCAGCCGGGGAGCGGGGAGTTGGTGCGGCGGGGGGCGACGGTGGCGTTGTGGGGGGACGGCCCTCACCCCCCGGCTCGCATCCGCTCGCCGACCCGCTGTCCAGGGGCGAGGGGGTGTAGCCATGCGAGGAGCGGGGAGGAGCGTTGTCAGGTCTTCTGGCTGCTGCTGGGATCCCCCTCCCATGATCGATCTGGCGCGATTGCCAGCGCCTCGGCTATTGCTTGGTCGGGGGTTAGGGCCAACCCGGCTTCACGTGCGGCGGCGAAGGTAGCGTCGTCGAGCGCCGCGCGGACGGCGGCCAGGGTGGCAGCATAGCCGGTCGCGTGCGCTGGTGGCAACGGGAACCCCAATCGGGCGCTCAGCGCCTCGCGTGCGCCAGATAGACGCGCGGCGCGTGCCCATTCCCCCTGTGCTACGGCTACTCCCGCCAGTCCTTCCAGGCACCACGGCAGATAGAGCGGATTACGAATGGAAAGTTGGAGCGCCGCGCTCTCGGCGAGGAGTGCCCGCGCGCATGCTATCTCGCCCATGGCCAACTCCACCAACCCGAGTTGTGCCGATGACATCGCCCGCGCCCAGTGATCGTCGCGCGGACGGAGGATTTCCAGGGTTTCCTCCAGGAGCGCCCGCGCACGTCGATGATTGCCCTGTTCGAGCGCGATCATGGCGATCACCGATGCCGGGCGGACGGTGCCGAGCTCGTCGCCGCGCGCCCGGCGGAGCGCTAGACCTTCTTCATGGAAAGCTGCCGCTCGCTGATGCTCACCCTGGAAGAGCGCGGTGACGCCGAGTACCCAGAGCGCCTCCGCCGTTTGCCCGGTATCGCCCAGTGCGCGGCACAGTGCCAGCGCCTCGGTCCCCAGTGTCTCCGCTCGCGCATATGCGCCCGCATGGATCGCCTGCGCGGCCACGCCGATCAGCGCCTCGGCGAGACCGCGCGTGCCGCCCACCGCACGATAGACGGCCAAACCCTGCTCGGACAGCGTGTTGCCCTGGGCCACAGCCCCGGCGAATGTCGCCGCGTAGGCGCGACCGATAAGTGCCATCGCCACGCCGATTCGGTCGCCGAGTGCCAGCGCCAGGGTGTGCGCCTCCTCGTGGTCGCGCGTGGCGTCGGCATAGCGACCTTGCTCACGCGCGAGTAAGCCGCGAGCATTGAGCGCCTCGACGAGGTTCTGCCGCGCCGCGCTTGCCCGCGCGAAAGTAACCGCCTGGGCGCAGAACTCGGTCGCCTCGTCGTAGGCCGCTTGCTCGATCGCCAGTCGCGCCGCCCCGACCAACCCTTTCGCCCGAGCGTCCGCGGCGGTCGTGGTCTGCGCGGCGGGCGCGGCCAATGCCTCGCGCAGCCAGCGCCGACCCTCGCTCAGCAGGCCGCGCTCGGACCAAAACGGCCACAAGGCTCCGGCCAGCCGCTGCGCCGTTGTTCCGGCGTTGCTGTCGAGCGCCCAACTCAGCGCGGCTTGCAGGTTGTCGTACTCGCCTTCGAGCCGCTCCCGCCAGTCCGACCCATGCGGTCCGCTTAGCCTCGGCTCTGCCTCTTCCGCTAGCGCCAGATAATGCGCGGCGTGGCGGTCGCGCAGCGTCGCTGCCTCGCCGCTCGCCGCGAGTTGTTCCAGTCCGTATTCGCGGAGTGTTTCCAAGATGACGACGCGCGGTTCTTCGGTGTCTGCCTGGGCGCTTGCTTGCGCTTGGATGAGGCTCTTCTCCGCCAGCCCGGCCAATCGGTGCAGGATAACGATTTCCGGTTCCGTGTCCGCGCAGACCGCCCTGGCTGCCTCCGTCGTGCAGCCGCCCGCGAAGATGCAGAGCCGCCGGAAAAGCGCCCGCTCCTCGGCGTCGAGCAATGCATAGCCCCAGGCGATCGTGTCGCGCATCGTCCGTTGCCGCGTCGGCAGATCGTGCGCGCCGCCGATGAGCAGCGGCAGGCGATGGTCGAGGCGGGCCAGCAGGGCGGGCGGCGGCAGGAGTCGCGTCCAGGCGGCGGCCAACTCGATCGCCAGCGGTAGCCCCTCGAGGCGGCGGCAGATCTGCGCCACGGCGGCGACGTTCGTCGCGGTCAGCGCAACCTGTGCCCCGGTGGCCCGCGCACGTTCCAGGAATAGCGCCGCTGCGGGCGATTGCGCCAATGTTTCGGGTTTGGGTGCTGCCCTGGGCGGATCCAGCGGGACGACACGATACTCGTGCTCGCCGCGCACGCGCAGCGTCACGCGGCTGGTCGCCAGTAGCACCAAGTCCGGGCACGTCTCCAGCAGGTCGAGCAGTTCCTGACGTGCCGCGACGAGATGTTCGAGATTATCCAGCAGCAGTAGGAGGTGCCGTGTACGGAGCATGGTTGTCAGGCGCTCGCGCAGCGGGGTCCGGTCGCGCTCGTCGACCCCTAGCCGCTGGGCGATGGTGGGGAGGACCAGTGCTGGATCGCGCAGCGGTGCCAGATCGACAAAGGCGACGCTATCGAAGGCGTCAGCCGCGCTGGTGGCCGCCGCCAGGGCCAGGCGCGTCTTGCCGACGCCGCCAGGGCCGGTCAGCGTCAGCAGCGGAACCGCGCCGCGCCGCAGCAGATCAGCCACTTCAGTCACCTCGGCGGCACGCCCGATGAGGGGGGTGAGTGGTCGAGGCAGGCGCGGTGCTAGGGCGAGCGGGGCGATCGGGTTGGTGGACGCGGCGGCCTCCGGTCGCGCGGCGGCCAGGAGATCTGCCCGCCCTGTCGGATCTAATCCGAGCGCGTCGGCCAGCAGCGTCACGCCGTCGAGGCGTGGCCGTCGGGTGGGATCGCGCTCCAAATCGCTGATCGCCCGCGCGCTCACCCCGGCGCGCTCGGCCAACCCCTCTTGCGTCAGTCCCGCCGCCAGGCGCAGCCGCCGCAGCAACGTCCCGAAGCCGATCGCCTGCGCCTCGGTCATCCTCGCTACCCTCGCCCGGCAATGTTGCTCTAGTGTTGCCCGAAAGATGGATTGTGCACCACCAGGATACCACGTCGTCAGCCTGGCCCGGAGTAGGAAACGGTGAGTGAACGGTGAGCGGGTGTCCTGTTCTGCGTCGCCGCTGTGCCGCACACTGGGACGATGGGAGCGATACCGGCGGGCTCGGATAACCCACCATCCCGAGAGGGTGGTTGACCGGTCGCGACACGATGTAGGAGGCGCTATGGACGACGCTCGTTTTATCCGCATGGCCGGTCTGTGGTGCCTCGTTGGCGGTGTCATCGCCGCCGGTGGTGCTATTATCACCGCCTCGCTGCCCTCGGCAGTTCCTTTGACCGATCTGAGTGCGCCGTATACCCCCGCCGTTTTCCGCCTCACCGAGGTGATCTGGACGATCAGTCCTACTCATGTTGATCGGCACGATCGGGTTCGCACGCTCCGGGGCTATCGGTGCCTCCCGGCTGGGGCGGATCGGGCTGTGGATCGCGCTGATCGGCATGGTCCTGATCGTGCCGAGCGAGCTGGGGTTCGCGTTCTTCGCCACCGCGACGATGGACTCCCTCCCAGGAATCTTCCTCAGTTCCGCGATCGGGATGGCCACAATGGTGGCGGCCCTCGGTTTCTTACTCGCCGGTATCGCCGTCCTGCGCGCAGGGCGCTGGCAGGGGTGGCGTCGCTTTATCCCGCTCCTGTGCGGCCTGTTCGTGTTCGTCGTGTTCCTCCCGACGCTGATAGTGCAACCGGACCTGTTCCTCTGGCCGGTCGCCGGTTGGAGCGCCTGTTTCGTGCCGTTGGGCCTGATCCTTTATCAGCAGCGTGCGGCAGAGCGCGTCTCCTCATTCTCGACGGTGACGGCATAACCTGCGGATACTCTTCCGGCGACAGGCTGCCACACGCATCGCTATGGTCGCGTGTTACGGGCGACAATCTGCGATCAATGCAGCGGGGCGGGTCGCCATGACCCGCCCCATTCTCCGTCCCGACTGCCGCAGTGAGCGCCGCGCCCTTTGGTGACGAGTATCAGGGGCGTCGGAGTACGAAGAGCCGCCGCACCCCCAGCGCGACGAACCCCACCAGCAGCCCCCAGAACGCGGCACCGATCCCGAGGAGGGTGACGCCGGACGCGGTGGTGACGAAGGTGAGGACGGCGGCTTCGCGGTCGTCGGCGACGCTGAGCATCCCGACGAGGGCGTTGAGGAGCGGGCCGAGGAGGGCGATGCCCGTGATCGCGGCGATCGTGGTCGGCGGCAGCGCCATGAACAGCCCGACGAGCGGCGCGGCGAAGAGGGCCAGCAGGAGATAGAGCGCGGCATAGATCATCCCGACGCGCCAGCGTTGCGCGGGCTGCGGGTGGGCCTCCGGGCCGGTGCAGATCGCGGCGGTGATCGCGGCGAGGTTGACGCTGTGCGCCCCGAATGGAGCGAGGAGGAGCGACGCCAGCCCGGTGACAACGAGGATCGGGCGCGGTGGCGGATCGTAGCCCGCCGAGCGGAGGACCACGAAGCCGGGCAGATTCTGCGAGGCGAGTGTCACCAGGAAGAGCGGGATCGCGAGGCTGATGATCCCCCGCCAGCCGAAGGTCGGCGCGGTGGGTATCAGTGTGCCGAACGGCGACCCAGCCACGCCCATGCCGACCCCGTCGCGCGTGGCGATGACGATTATCGCGGCCAGCAAGACGAGGGGCAGCGCATAGGTCGGGAACCGTTGCCGCGCGACGATGTAGACCGCGAGCAGCAACCCGGCCAGGAGCCAGTCGGTCTGGAAGGTGCGGAAGAGGGCGAGGCAGAACGGCAAGAGGACGCCCGCCAGCATCGCCGCCGCGACCGCCGCCGGGATCCGAGCGGCGAGGCGTCCGAGCGCGGGGACGAGGCCGAGGACGATCATCATGGCGGCGGCGACGATGAAAGCGCCGATCGCGACCGGGTAGGTCGTCCCTGCGGCACTGGTAGCGAGGAGCGCCGCGCCGGGGGTAGACCACGCCAGCACGATCGGCAGCCGCAGCCCGCAGCTCAGCCCCGCGCCCGCCACGCCGATCCCCAGGCAGAGCGCGGTGACGGTCGAGGTGATCTGACCGGGGGTGCCGCCCAGTCGCTGCCCCATCTGCACGATCAGCGCGACCGTGCCGCCGAAGCCGATCAGGGCGGCGATCAGCGCGGCGGCGAATGCGGCTGGCGGCGTCGCTAGCGCCCCGAATGTCGGTATGCGCGGTGTGCGCGGTTGTTCCTTCATGGGCGGCATTGTCGGCTATGGGCTTGGGGCGGCGCAAGGGCGCGGCTCAGGGTAAGGCCGGTGTTGAGGTGGGATGCCGCCGGACTGGCTACCACTCCGGTACGCGCCACTCCAGCGCGGTAGCAGCGGCTTGGCTACGATTCATCCGCGTCCAGTCTCTGCCTACGGCATCTCGACAAATACGATTTTCAGCAATAGGCTACAGCGATCAGGTACACCCCGCGCCGCGCGACACCGCCTGCGTCTCGCGGTGGGCATAGATAATGTTCACCAAGCCGGTGGTTTGTTGAGCCGGGAGGCGGTATGCTAAAAGGCGCGTAGGAGGTGCCGCCATGACCCGTCGCGTGCCCTGTCCGCCCGCCCCCGGCCTG
>JAABUN010007303.1_pt1 | contig 12021 bp, 13 predicted proteins | sample 5559311 | NCBI WGS metagenome assembly JAABUN01 (sample SAMN10711877, study PRJNA513370) | rock metagenome | isolation source: Antarctica rocks | place: Antarctica: Victoria Land, Siegfried Peak sud | reverse complement strand
TTGCGCCCGACCTAAACCCCGGTGAGAGTGCGACGCGTGGCGGCGGTCAGGACGCCTTTATCGCAAACTTTCCCGAAGCGCTCGCCTCGGCGCTCGTCGGCTTGCCGCCGGTTATTGGGATTCCGGCATCGCTGACCGGGGTGGGGCTCGAGACCGTTGTGGTCAGCACCTTACTGAGCCTGACCCACGACCCTGGTCTCGTGCGCCGGGTCTGGGAGCGGCAACGCCCCGCCGCTCGAGCGTTGCGGTTCCCCGAACCCAGGTGGCGGGTACGGCCCTCGGACGGCGGTACGGTCGGTGTGGTCGGTCAGCCGTGGCTCGTCAACGACACCCTGGCGCGCCGCGTCGCGGGGGGGAGCCACGTGGTCGCGCAGCATCAGCTGGACCCGGCCCTCCTCAGGGAAGAGGGCCGCCGCATTGACGACCGCCTCGTCGGAACCGATACCGAGGTGTTGGGAGCGGCGCGCTTTCTGGGTCGTAAAGGCAGTATCGAACGGATTGTGATGATCGCCGACGAGACTTCGGGTGTCGACGCTTGGCTGGTCTCGCAGGTGCGGCGTACAGCCCATAAACCGCTCTCCGTCGCCTACGTACAGCGTTTGGACGAAGGTGTCGCCACTGCCGGGAGCCCTTAGTGCCGCTGCTGGCGTTTCTGGTCACCGCCATGTACGCCGTCGTCAACGCTTTTGGAGCGTGGCTGGTCAGCCGCCGCAAGCCGTGGATTGCGGCGCTCTTTATGCTCTGCGCGGTGATTTTAGTGGTGGCCGCTGCAGCCTTTATCGCCGCGATTCCCTACACCCGTGTGGTCTTGGCGGTGGGTCTGGTAGCTGCCTCGATCACGTCGTACCTCAACGCCGCTGTGGTGATCGGCAAGGTCGTCCCGCGCAACCACGTGATCCGCGCGCTCGCAGCCCTCATGATCTACGCGGTGGGTGAGTTGGCGGTGTGGTATCCGTTTTAATGGGTTTGGTAGCAACTGGTGTGTGGCGAACTGTTCTCGGGCGTCTCGCCCCAACCGACCTCAGGAGCCCGACTACTCGCCGAAAAGCTTTTTAAGCGCGTCTTCCCGGTTGGTCTTTTTGACAGCGAAGTAACGCTCGTTGTCGGTCTCGAGCAGCCCCTTTTCCACGAGCTTGTCGAGCGCGTCGCCGAGCACCTTGACCGACAGCTCCTCAAAGTGATGCTCGTCGATGTAGCGCTGCACCTCACGCAGGCTCGAGCCGTGGGGGGTGGCGGCGACGGCCTCGGTTACCCAGTCGTCTACGTTCATGGGGTCAGTATAGAGCCTCTCAGGGAGCAGCATCCAGGTTCCGTACAGGTTGGATTTGTCAGTTTCATTCCACCCACTCAGCTCTTCGCATCCTGAGCATGTGTAGCGGCAAAACGACCGTAAGGAGCTGGAAGTATGGCTGTCAAATCAACCGCAGCAGCAGGCCCACCGCTTCTTATGCCAAAGCTTCCGGTCCGCTCCTGTTATAGGACTCGAGGGGCAGTACGTTTCTCCTCCTAAAAGCCGGGTACGATACGCGCGTGTCTTTGCCCGCGTCACCTGTATCAGCCCTATCTTCGGTCCACACCGACGTGCTCATCATCGGCGGCGGCGCGGCGGGGTTTTTTGCGGCGATCACTTGCGCCGAGAGCAACCCTGCGCTGCGGGTGACGCTCCTCGAGCGGAGCGCCCACCCGCTCGCCAAGGTGCGTATCTCCGGTGGCGGACGCTGCAACGTCACCCACGATCAGCCCGAGCCCGCGCGCTTTGTGCAGAACTATCCGCGTGGAGCGCGGGCGCTGCGTGGCCCGCTCACCCGTTTCGGCTCTGAAGAGACGGTGGCGTGGTTCGCGGCCCGTGGGGTAGCCCTTAAAACCGAAGCCGACGGGCGGATGTTTCCAGTGTCAAACAGCTCGGAGACCGTCGTAAATTGCCTTTTAAACGCAGCCTCGGCAGCTGGCGTCGACCTCCGCATCCGCAACGCGGTGCGTTCGGTGCAGGCGGCGCAGGGGCGGTTTGCGGTGACGTTAAAAGACGGCGGCGTCTTGACGGCTGAAAAGCTGCTCCTGGCGACCGGCAGCAGTCCGCAAGCCTATACGTGGGCGGCGGCGCTCGGTCACACGCTTGAAGTGCCGGTGCCGTCGCTCTTCACTTTTAACGTGAGCGACGCACGGCTGGTCGGTTTGGCAGGCGTTTCGGTGCCGTCGGTGCGGCTCCTTCTGGAGGGGACAAAGCTCGAGCAGCGTGGCCCGCTCCTGATAACACACTGGGGACTCTCCGGTCCGGCGGTCCTAAAGCTCTCGGCGTGGGGCGCGCGCGAACTCAGCCGCCGCGACTATCACGCGCCGCTCCTGATCGACTGGCTGCCCGATCTGCACCTCGAGGCCCTGCGGAGGACGCTGCGCGAAACCAAAGACGCCGAAGCGCGCAAGACCGTCGTTGCCAGCAACCCGGTCGGGCTTCCGAAGCGGCTCTGGGACGCGCTGGTGCGTGCGTGCGGGCTCGCGGAGCGTTGGGCGGACGTCTCCAAGGGTGAGCTGAACATGCTTGTAGACGAGCTGAAGCGGGGCCGGTTTGAGCTGGGCGGCAAGGGTGTGTTCAAAGAGGAGTTCGTGACCTGCGGCGGCGTCCGTTTGGACGAGGTGAACTTTAAGACGCTCGAGAGCCGCGTTCTTCCCGGCCTCTATTTTGCAGGTGAAGTGCTCGACGTCGACGGCGTGACAGGCGGCTTTAACTTTCAAAACGCCTGGGCAACGGGCTACCTGGCGGGGTTGGCGCTCGCGCAGGCGACTGCGACTGTAGCCGCGCCGGGTGAGTACGCTCAGCGGAGCTGAAACCCCAGCCGCGAGCACGGCCTTGCTATACTCAACTTCAGGAGGCTGACGTGGCGTGGACAGACAGGGTGGAACAGGGGCTCAGGCGTGGTCTGGGAGCGATGGGCCGGGTGCTCGAGGACGCGCTCCAGGCGGGCAACCGCCGCGTGGTCGTCGTAACTGACAAGGGCGGCAAAACGCTCGCGCGGACGCCGCTGACGTATGTGGTATTGGGTGCGCTCGCGGCTTTCTTCGTTTTACAGGCCGTTCTCCCGCTGCTCCTGATCGGGTTGGTCGTCGCCTACGCCCTCGGTTACCGAGCGGCGGTCGTACCGGCTCCGCCGCGCTGACAGCGGTTTTTGCGGACGCCGGTCCGTACTGATACCTGATCTGAGTGGAACCTCTTTCGGCGTTTTGTGGATGTATCATCTCTAGGACTACGTCAGGCTGTAAAGGCGGCTTTTGGTCAGGCAGCCACGGTATAAAGATAATACCCTCGGTGCAGTTAAGATATTATAGCAGGTATTATCTGGTCGGCTACACGCTCAGTTTAGGAAGCGGTGTCCAGAACGTAACTTAAGGGATGATGCCTGCGGAAGAACGTAGCTACTAAACGTTTAAGTGCTATAGGTAACCTCGCCTGGCTACTCTAAACAGATGCTGCGTAAACGTCTCGAGACGCGGAATCCGCAAACCCGGCTAGACCCACCCCTACTCAACTAGGTTTAACGATAGTCAGGCGGTGCTTAGCCAGACCAGAGCTGTAAAACGCACTTCCGCCTGACTTGTGCGGGAGATATAAGGGTTGGACTCGAGTCCCGAAGATTAGCGCCTCCAAACCTAACGTTCCCAAAACTAGCTCTGACGCCTATGGCGGCGCTGCACCCCCAGCTGATTGTTGCGCCGCGCCGCCCGGTCAGAAAGCCGGGTCACTATAGATGGTACCGCAAGCGAAAAGCTTTCAAACCCCTTTTGGGTGCGGCTGCCACCGGGCTTGGGGTCGGGGAGCCGGGCGTTCGCCCCCGCTATCACAGCTGCGCTCAGCTGCGGGAAAAGTGCGTCTACAGCGGTTGCCGCTCTGCCGTAAGGGGTGAGGATGAGCCGGGGAGCGGCGCGGCGGCAGGCTTCCAAGATGTCGCGCGCGGCGTCCTCACCACGCTGGGTGAGCAGCGGCAGTGAATCGCCGACGGCAAACCACGCCAGCTCACGCTCAAACTGTCCCTTGACCTCGACGTTGCGGTACGAGCCTGTTCTCGTAAGCCACGGGCAGACGGTCGTCACGCGAACGTTATCTTTGGCAAGTTCAGCGCGTAGCGCGTCGGAAAGACCGACCAGAGCGAATTTGCTGGCGCTGTAGGGGGTGAGGTGCGGGATAGCGACCTTGCCGGCAATCGAAGCGATGTTGACCACGCGCCCGCCACCCTGACGTTTGAGCTGCGGCAGCGCCGCCCGCACCGCGTAGAGCGGCCCCCAAAAATGTGTGTTCAGCGCCCGGTCGAAATCGCCCAGAGCCATGTGTTCGGCGGGTCCTACCTGGATGACGCCCGCGTTGTTGATGAGAACGTCGAGCCGCCCGTAGTGGGCCACAGTCGTGGCAACGGCGGCCTCAATCTGCGCCTGGACGCCCACGTCGGCGGGAAGTTCCAGCACCTCAGCGCCGCGCCCGCGGAGTTCGTCCGCAGCGCGGCCCAGGTCGTCGGGGTTGCGCGCGACCAGCGCCAGACGCGCCCCTTCAGCGGCGAGCTGCCGGGCCAGCAAAAGACCCAGGCCCCTCGAGCCGCCCGTAATCAGTACGACCCTTCCCCGAAACGACCACGACCGCCGGGGCCGCAAAAGCGCGCCGAGGGCGACGCCTGCCAGCCCCACTCCCAAAAGCGCCCGCTTGTTCACGTCTTACCAGCTGCGCCGGTCATCAGGGGCGCAGCGTCACCTTGACGCAGCCGTCCTCTTGGTTGCGGAAGCTTGCGGTACGCGCCCGGTGCGTCGTCGAGGTTCAGCTCGTGAGTGATGACAAACGAAAGGTCCAACGCGCCTTGTTCGATCTTCTCGAGCAGCGGTTTCAGGTAACGGTGAACGTGCATCTGGCCCATCTTAAAGGTCAGGATTTTGTTAAAAGCTGCGCCCGTCGGCAGTTTGTCGATGAAGCCGCCGAATACCCTTACACCGAAACCGTCCCGCCCTTGCGGTATGGCAGAGTGGCCTGTCTGAGCGTATGCGGACAGCTTGGTCTCGACTTTGAGTTCTTGCTTGACGCGGTCGTAGACACCGGCAGCGCCCAAGCCATGCGCCTCCATCCCCCCTCAGGCGCGGCCCGAAGGCTGGCCGTGAGTGCTAGCGATCTCGCCGGTTTCCTGAAGCTGTTTGAAACGCCGCAGGTCGTCTTGCAACTGCCGTTCGGGTTCCTCACCCATAAGCCGAGCGACGGTTGCCCCGACCTTGCCGAACGGGGGCTCGTAGGCTAAAACGACCTTGATCTCGGTTCCCCGCCCATAGGGAAGTTCAGTGAAGGCGACGGAGCCCGCATTCTGAATATCGGAGCCCTCGAGCGCCCGCCACGCGATCAGCTGATTTTCCAAGTCTTCGGTAATCTCAGCGTCCCACGAGACGCTTGCGCCCAGCGGCCCCTTAGCGGTCCAGTGCGAGTGGAGGTCGTCGGTTTCGGTGACGGACTCGAGGTGGCTCATCACCTGTGGCAGGTTCCCCAACTTGCGCCAGAAGCCGTACAGCTCAGCAGCGGGCCGGTCTACGGTAATGTGCTTTTCGACGCGGATGCGTTTGTCGTTGGGCGTCGCGCCGCGCCGCGTCAACATGTAGACGGCGTAACCGCCGATACCGACGAGCGCTACTCCCAGCAGCAGCAGGCTGCTATCGCTCTGCTTCCCGGAACGTGCCACCCTAGACGCCCTGCTTTCCACTGGCTGGTCGCTGGAAATCTGTGTATGCATACTGAAACATGTGCCTCCCAAGGGAACGCTACTTTTCCTCCTTAGCCTAAACTGCGCTGCCCTGCGTGGTTTTGAGGAAGCCGCCCCGAAGAGCGGCTGCAACCCCGAGCTGCCCGGTGATGGGGTCCACGACCTCCATGTTTCAATCCTCAGCCACTCCGAAGAGCGGCTGCAACGCCTGACGCAACTTGACCGCCTTGAGGGGTATCCGTTTCAATCCTCAGCCACTCCGAAGAGCAGCTGCAACTACGGTCGGCCCGCTCATAATTGAGGCGCATCTAAGTTTCAATCCTCAGCCACTCCGAAGAGCGGCTGCAACGGGTGCCAGCATAAACTACCTCTGAGACGGCGTTTGTGAAGAGTCTTGCGCGAAGCTTGACTCGAGCCCCACCAAAGCTGACGAGGTTTAGCGTTAGAGCGTCACCACCATCCGGACGCCGTAACGGAGCCACATCTCGACTTTCTCCTCGACCTCGCTGTGGCGGTCGTTGGGTGAGACGATTTTAACCGCCAGATCGGGCCGGGAAAATAGCCTGGACCGTTCGCTACCTCTCGCAGCCGTTCTGCCGAGACAAACGCCACGTCGGGCGCGCGCACGGTGTCGGGGTCCGAGGCGAGTTCGAAACCTGTTTCGGCAGCGTAAACCCTGCCCAACTTGTTCGCTTTGATGTGTACACCTAAAGAGAGGGCAATCTCGTGGGTGAGGTGTCCGTGCTCGTGTCCGGCTGGGGCCGCCTCTCTCAGTTCTCCTTCGATGAGTTCACAGCGAAACTGACCCCGGGGCAGCTCGAGCAGCGCTTCAGCACCTATTACCTGCGGTTTGACGGTCATAAGCCAACTATAGAGCGTGATCAGCAAAGGATTATCTAACCAAGGATTAGGGGTGCGGTCTGTTAGCTAAAAAGGCCTCCCGCGCCGCCTCGAGCCGGTGCCGCTCTATCTCGCTGAGCTGCCCTTCGGTCCGTTTGGCAAGCCGGGTGAAGTCAACCCCGTCAAAGCGAGGCTCGGGCGTGATTTCCTTAAGGGCGTGCCACAGCGCGAGCTTGCCCCGTACCCCGAGCAGCAGACCCTCGAGTTCTTCCATACGGACAAAGGCCGTATAACTTTGTAGGGGGTGGTTGAGCTTGAGCCGGGCCGCCTTCTCGGCAAACCAGCCTACAGCCGTTTTCACTGCGTTGGTCCCGCCGCCTAAGCGCTCCAGCAAGTCTCTGACGACAGCCTGGTCTTCCTCGTTTTCACTTAAAAAGGTGTGGAGATACGCGCCTAAAGGTGTGTCCGGGTTGCTGTTGCGGGCGTGTTGGGCCAGCTCTACCGCTGCTGCGGAACCGGCCAGGTGGTCGTTAAGGTAGGTGATGAGGTGTTCGTTCACTCACCCAGCCTAAATGAGGTTGGCGTATTTTACAATTGGGCTGACGCGTTGGGAATCCTTAAGATGATCCACTGGAGAATGTTATAAGAGCGCCTCGAGCCCCCTCGCTACCTCGAGTGCTCGCACGTCCCAACCTCCGTGCATATCAGTGTCCCAGCACGCGGACAGAACTGCGTGGACGAAGCCCCACGTCGCAAGTTCCTTCTGGTTCAGCTCCATCACCTCGCTAAGAATTTCGAGGCGTCGCGGTACCAGCGCAATAAGTTCCTCCGAAGTGGCCTGCGTAGGGTTGAGCAGATACGTCCCTACGTCGTAACCCTTTGCCCCTACGACGCCTTTCGGGTCGATAGCCAAGTACGGCTCGCTCACAGCGGTGAGGATGTTGCCGTGGTGCAAATCGGCGTGCAGTAAAACGGGGTTGGAGTCGGGATTTAGCTCGAGTAGAAGCGCCTGTGCGCGTTCCTGCAAAGCTTTCGGGATATCTTCATATGCTCCCCAGAGTGCCCTCGTCCAGCTTGTAAGCGTGCGAAACGGATTAGATTCCGGAACAGGACGCCAAAGCCGCTGCATCAGCTCGGCAGCGACGTGTGTATGGGTTTCGTCTCCTTCCGGTGTCCAGAGTTCTTGTAGCGAGACACCAGGGGTGATGCGTTCAAGCAACACTGCACTTGTACTATCGTCTCGTTCTAAGAGTTTGCAGATACCGTCTCCAGCGTAATAACTTAGAGCTTCGGCTTCGCGGATTATTTCGTCATTCGGTGGGCTCAGTTTAAGGATGCAAGGGCTACCGTCCGAACGTTCAGCGTAGGCAACTACGTTGTACGAAAGCTGTGGGACGAGGCCGGTGACGCGCAAGTTCCAGAAGGACTCGAGCCTTTGGATCGTTTCAGGGAGGGACTCGAGCCACACGTCAGCGTCGTCATGGATATCTCGGAGCGCCCGAATCAAGGTGGGCGGCAGCACCACAGGGTCAGCCATAAAGCCACGCTAGCAGGTTTTCGGTCAGCCTGAAGGCTTCTCTGCGGATGCGGTCGAGCTCGAACGTCTCGGTGAGGTCGTCTATGTGGACCTCGAGCGGCTTCTCCGTCAGCCCTAAAGTAAAGGCTAGAAGTCCCACCACCCGTTCCGGTCTCACACCCGATTCCCTGAGCGCAGAGAGCGTCAGCGAGCCCTTGCGTTTGGCGAGCCGGGTGCCGTCGGCGTCTAGGAGCAGCGGTACATGTGCGAACGCGGGCGGCTCGGCCCCGAGCGCCCTGTATAAAAGAAGCTGCGCGCCGGTGCTCGGCAAGAGGTCGTCGCCGCGCAGCACGTGAGTGATGTTCATAGCAACGTCGTCAACCACCACCGCGAGCTGATACGCCCACGCACCGTCCGCGCGCCGCACCACGAAGTCGCCGGTATCTTCAGCCGGGTTCAGCGTGACGTTGCCCAACATTTCGTCGTGAATGTTCAGTGTTTGTGGCTCTACCCGAAAGCGCAGGCTGGGCGTCTTGCCACCGAGCCTTTTGCTCTCGCTCACCTGCTCGTTCAACCTTCGCTGGGCCTGTCCGTAAGCCGCTTCCGCGCCGTGTGGGGCGCTCGCCACCTCTTGCAAATCTTTGCGTGAAAGGTAGCACTCGAGGAGATACCCCTGAATTTGGAGGGTCTCGAGCGCCTGCCCGTAGAGCCCAAACCGCTCGCTCTGCACGTAAGGACCGTACGCGCCGCCGACGTCCGGCCCTTCGTCCCACCCGAGCCCCAGCCAGCGAAGTTCTTTTAGGTTCGCCCCAACAAACTCCGGGCGGCTCCGCTGCGTGTCCAAATCTTCGACCCGCATCACGAACCGCCCACCCTGTTTTTTAACGTGCCAATAGGCCAGCAGCGCGGTACGGGCGTTGCCGAGGTGAAGCTGGCCGGTAGGGGAGGGGGCGTAACGTCCGCGCACGGCTTAGAGCGAGAGTGCTTTAGACAAAAAGCTCCAGATTTCCGTCTGCTCCTCAATAAGAATCTTCGTCGGCTTCCCTTGCCCATGCCCTGCCTTGGTCTGAACGCGGATGAGTGCGGGCGCGTCACACGTTTGGGCGGCCTGGAGCGCGGCGGCAAACTTAAACGAGTGCGCCGGGACCACGCGGTCGTCGAAGTCGCCGGTAGTTATGAGCGTAGGCGGGTAACAGGTTTCGCGCAGATTGTGCAGCGGCGAGTAGGCGTGGAGCGCGCCGAACTCGCCTTCGTCGTCCGCCGAGCCATAGTCTGAGGTCCAGGCCCAGCCGATGGTGAACTTGTGGAAGCGCAGCATATCGAGGACGCCGACGGCGGGCAGGCACGCGCCGAACAGCTCGGGGCGCTGCGTCATACAGGCCCCGACCAAAAGGCCGCCGTTCGAGCCACCTTGGATGGCGAGTTTGGGGCTCGTGGTCACCCCCTCAGAGATCAGGTGCTCCGCGCAGGCGATAAAGTCGTCGAAGACGTTTTGCTTGCGCGCCTTCGTACCCGCCTCGTGCCACGCCGTCCCGTACTCGCCGCCGCCGCGCAGGTTGGCGACCGCCAGCACGCCGCCCCGCTCCAACCACACCAGGCGGCTGACCGAAAACGACGGCGTCAGCGCGATGTTAAAGCCGCCGTAGCCGTAGAGCAGCGTCGGATTCTGGCCGTCCAGCTCGAGCCCCCGGCGGTAGACCAAAAACAGCGGTACGCGGGTGCCGTCTCGGCTGGTGGCGAACACCTGCCGGGTGGCGTACGCCGTGGTGTCGAAGTCGAGGGCCGGGGCGCTGAGCTGCCGACTCTCGCCCGTTTCCAGATCGAAACGGAAGCTCCGAGTAGGCTCGAGAAAGCTCGTAAAGGCGTAGAAGAGTTCGGTCCCCTCCCGCTCGGTGTTCAGCGTCTCGACCGAGCCGAGACCGGGCAGCGTAATGTCGCCCAGATGTTCGCCGGTGGTGCGGTAGCGCCGCAGGCGGTGGCTGGCGTCTTGCAGGTAGAGGCAGACCAACTCGTCTCGCAGCATGACGGCCTGCTCGAGCGTATCGCCCGACTCCGGTACCAGCTCCGTCCAGTTCGCCCTTTGGGGCTGTTCCAGGTCGATGGCGATAACGCGCCCCCGGTCGGCCCCGTCGTCGGTCTTGAGGTAAAAGGTGCTGCCGTCGTTGCCGATAAACGTGTATTCCGACCTAAACTCCCCGATCAGCTCGGTAAAGTTGCCCGTAGACACGAGGTCACGGACGAAGAGCAGGTTTTTGTTCATCGTGCCCAGCGAGATGTGCAGGACGAGGTAGCGGTCGTCGTCGCTGACGATGGGGTAAAAGTTCCACTCCGGCTTGTCGGGGCGGCTGTACTCGAGCCTGTCTTCTCCCACGGGCGCACCCAGCGTGTGCAAAAAAAGCTCCGGCGCTTCGTTCTTGGTGACGAACGCCTCGCCCGCCTCCGGCTCCGGGTAGCGCTTGTAAAGGAACCCCGAACCGTCCGGCAACCAGGTCGCCCCGGAAAACTTGCTCCACGGCAGCACGTCGGCCAAATCTTCGCCCGTTTTGGTGTCGCGGACAAACCAGGTCTGCCAGTCGGACCCGCTCTCCGAGGTCGCGTAGGCGAGGTGCCGCCCGTCCGGGCTCACAGACAACATCCGCAGCGATACGGTGCCGTCTTCTGACAGGGTGTTGGGGTCGAGCAGCACGCGGCCCGTATCAAAAGGCGTGTCCATTACGAAGAGCACATCCTGATTTTGCAAACCCGTATTGCGAAACCCGAAATAGCGTCCGCCCTTAGCGAAGGGTGTGCCTTGTTTGGGGAAGTTCCACAGCTCGGTGAGGCGCGCTCTAATCTCGTCCCGTTCGGGACTATCGGCCAGATAGCCCTCGGTCAGGGCATTTTGAGCGTCGATCCAGGCGCGCACCACGGGGGTGCTGGCGGGCTGCTCGAGCCACCTGTACGGGTCTGAAACAACCGTGCCGTGGAAGTCGTCGATCTGATCTGCGGTTTGGGTCGGGGGGTACTCGAGGGGCATCGTTCAAGCTATCACACGTATTTGTTGTAAAAGTCGGGTAAGTGGTTGGTTGTGGGAAACGGGAATGATTTAGGCGTGAGGCTCGAGTTTTTCAACCTTCCGCTCGTGTGGGAGTCTCTTTATAAGACTCCCACACGCAGGCCGTTACTCCCCTGATTCTACGAAAACTGCCGTCGTGCGCCCCGGCACTATAAGCGTGCCGTCCGTCCGCGCCCGCGCAAATTTGACGAGCGGATCCCCGCCTGCTTGCTGTACCGGATGGAGCTTATAGGTGCCTGCCAGCTCCGGCACCGTCAGTTCCTGCACAGCGGGCGTGCCGTTAAAGACAACGGTGATGCTCCCGTCTGAGTCCGTGTCCGGCCTGTCTGTCAGGTGCATGACGATGACGCCGGGAATCTGCTCGGGGCCGGTGTTGTAAAAACTCAGCTGGTTCTGAATCTCCTCGGCGGTCCCTAACCGAAAGAGAGGCGAGCTTTTGCGGATCGTGAGCAGTTCTCGGAGATGCTCCGCGTTGCGGCGGATATCCGTTTCGGTGGGTGCGGGCAGCGTCCCGAGAAGACGGCTTATCAGCGGCCAGTTCGCCTCGTTGTCAGCGCCCGGCGGCAGGCCGACGCCCCAGTTGTTCGTCCGGTACGAGAGATCGAGCCGGTTAAACCAGTCGCCGGAGTTGTACGAGTTGCGGTCGAGCGATTTGGAGCGCAGCAGGTCGCTGCCCGCGTGGAAAAACGGTACGCCCTGCGACAGCGCGACGAGCGACAAGCCCAGGTTTTGCATCCGTACCCGCTCGCCCATCGCGGTCCCCAAAGGCGCTTTGAGCGCAACCGCGTCGAAGAGCGTTTCGTTGTCGTGAGCCGAGACGTAGACGATGTTCTCCTGCGGGTCTTGGGTATAGCCTGCGGGCGCGTCGTTGTAGAGGAGGTCCGCGCCGCGCA
>JAABUN010007302.1_pt1 | contig 12023 bp, 19 predicted proteins | sample 5559311 | NCBI WGS metagenome assembly JAABUN01 (sample SAMN10711877, study PRJNA513370) | rock metagenome | isolation source: Antarctica rocks | place: Antarctica: Victoria Land, Siegfried Peak sud | reverse complement strand
TGGTCTGGCTCGCCCGGACGGCGTGACACAATTGCTCGCCGGTGGACTGCAGGAGACTGCGGCTTCTGCCCGCCCTCGTAGCTCAGGGGATAGAGCACCGCTCTCCTAAAGCGGGTGTCGGCAGTTCGAATCTGCCCGGGGGCACCACCACAAAGTCGCAGGTCAGCGAGTTTGACCGGCGGCGCCGTCCTGCTCATCCAGGGCCACAGATCCCGCGATGTGGCACGTTTGTGGCACAAGCGCATCCATCGCCAAGGCCACGACGTCGAGGTCGTCGTCGAACAGACCCGAGTAGACGTCGAGGGTCATGGCCGCCGACGCATGACCGAGCATCCGCTGGACAACCTTGACGTTTGCTCCCGAGCGAACGGCAAGCGAGGCGGCCGTATGGCGGAGATCGTGAGGCTTCAGACCAGAAAGGCCGGCAGTCTCGCAGGCAGGAGCAAAGACGCGACGGCGCCAGTTGTTCAGGCGTAGAACCTGTCCGTTCGCCGACGTGAAGAGCACGGCGTCGGTGGGGCGATCGGCCGAGCGGGACAGCAGAGCTGGCACGAGGGAAGGAGGCACCGACACCTCCCGGCTGCGGTGTGTCTTCGGCGTTGTCCAGACCATGCTCGATCCGACGACCGAGACGCTGGCACGGATCATGAGCCGTCCACGTGCGGCATCAAAGTCGCCCACTCGCAGCGCCGCGAACTCGCCGAAGCGCAGACCTGTCACCGCCAACAAGGCGATCTCGTCCGCGTGAGCTCCGGCAGCATTGACCAGGCGGCCGAGCTCCTCGCCGCTCAGGAACCGAGGCGGCGACGCCACTTGACGAGGCAGCCGGATCCCCCGAGCCGGGTTGCGACCGATCAGCGCATCGGCCACTGAGGCGTCGAGGATCAGCGACAACACACGATGAACCTTGCGCACGGTGCCGGCTGAGACACCGGCGGTGTGAAGGCCGTTCAACCACTCAGCGATGTCTCTCGTCTCCATCCGGTTTACCGACCATCCGCCCCACTTCGGGAGCAGGTGGTGTCGGACGATGCTCGTGTATCGGTCTGAGGTCGACGCCTTGAGGTGCATCTGCGACGACGACCAGCGAGCCGCCACCGCCCGGAACGAGACCTTGCCTGCGGCCGGATCGATATAGAAACCGCGCGCCATCTCAGCCATCAAGTCGTACAGGAACCGTTCGGCATCCACCCTGCGCCGGAACGACTTCTTGCGCTGGGCGCCACCCGGATCACGCCAGCGAGCCAGCCAGGTGCCGTCGCGAGGATCACGCTTCACGGACGACACGTCATCCCTCCTGGTCCCCGGCCCACGCCCGGACCGCGTGAGGCACGTAGCGCAGGTGGCGGCCAAGCTTCAACACCGGAGGTCCCTCGCCACGGTGATGCCACTGGTACAGCGTGGCCACCGGAACGCCCAGGAAGAAAGCCACGTCTTGGATGCACCAGAGACGATCAGCGTCCGCGTCGGTCGTGGTTGTCATGTCCTAGCCTTCTCTCTCGATCCGACCCTTGCCGGTCTTGCCGAATGGGTGTCCACAGGTGGGGAGCCGCGTTGCGCGGCAGCTGCTTTGGCCCGTTCGTACTGCTCGTGCCATTGGCGGGCTTGGCGGAGTGAGGCGGCGATGACGGCGACGTAGCCGCGTTCGCAGGGGTCGGTGTCTTCCCACACGTACCGGGGAGTGCCGTCGGGCATGATCTGGTCGGCGGCGAGGCGGTCGGCGTCGCCGGGGTCGATCCCAGCAGCGGCGAGGATCTGGGCGACGACGGCGCGGCGGTCGGCGCGGTGCTCGGTGAGGGTCTTGCCGGACCACTGCCGCGAGACCAGAACCCGACGCCCGCCGAGGCTGAGGTTCTCCCGGTCGTGCGCCGGGGAGGAGCAGCGGCCGGGGACCAGGCCGGGTTCGGGGTTCTTGGGTGTGACGCCGTAGCGGAGCCAGTTCGCGCAGGCCGGGGAGCAGGGCAGCGTCTCGACCTCCGTGTGGAGTCGGTCGATGTGCCGCTGGTAGGCGTCGGACCATTCGACGTTCTCGTCGGCGTAGGTGTCGGCGACGTTCTTGGTCAGGTACTTGCACAGGTAGCGCACGGTGCGGTCGGAGTCCTCGGTCCCACCGAGCAAGCCTTTGATGTCAACCTGGCTCCCGAACCGGACCACGTGCGCGGGCTCCTCAAGGTCCGCTGTCGCCTGATCCCAGGCGGGGAGGGTCTCGCCGGTGCCCGGGTCGACGTACGTCTGAGTCGGCGTCCCAGAGCGGCCAGCCGGTGTCCCGGTCGTAGAGCACCCGATCCATTGGGGGCCACCAAGCGGCGTAGTACGTGGCCCGGGTCACGACCTTGATGACGCGTCTCGGGATGGCGCCGCGGACGGCTGCGTGCAGGTGCGGGGCGAGGCGGCGTTGGGCCTCGATGGCTGAGAAGTACTGGACCTTGTACCCAGCGCAGCGGCGCAGGTTCTGCCAGAACCGGTCCAGCAGCCGCGGCCACAACAAGGCGTCGAGAGCGGCCCGGCGGTAGTCGTACCGGCCGGGGTCGAGTGGGATGCCGCGGCCGGGGATCACCTTGCCGTAGGAGGGCAGCGTCAGGGTGAGAAACATCGACGGCCGGAACACCGCCCCGGTCGCCGGGTCGGTGAACGCGCGACCGGTGGTCCGGTCCTCCATCGGGACGGTGGGCAGGTCCGGGATCCCGGCCAGGCGCCGGGTCGAGCGAACCCGACGAGCGCCACCCGCGTCCCGTTCTACGCCCAGCCCGTCGTCGGTGTCCGAGTCGCCGTCGAGGCCTTCGTCCTCGTCCTCGTCCGAGTCGTCCAGGAGGTCGGGTGACTGGTCGGCGTCCGTGCGGTGCCAGCCTTCGCGGCATTGGTGCATCCTTAGCCGGCGGGCTTTGGTTGCGCATGGCCCGCAGACGGCTTCACGGGTGGAGCCGCAGGGGTTCGGCACCGAGCTGCTCTGGCCGGTGAGGCGGTCGGTGACGGTGCGGACGTGCGGGCGAATGCAGACCCCGGCGGACTCGGCGGCGAGGACGGCCATGTCGGAGCCGACGTCGAAGCTCTGCCCGAACCCGTGGGGCCCGCTCACGCCGCATCCCCTCCCGTCGACCCCGTCGAGGTCGGAGCCGGCTCCCAGCCCGTGGAGGACCCGGAGCTGGTCAGGCCTCGTCGCAGGCGGGCGCGGTCGGCTTCGGACGCGCCGCCCCAGACCCCGAACCGTTCCGGGGCTTCGAGGGCGTACCAGAGGCATTCGTGGATCACCGGGCACCCGGCACACAAGGCGGCGGCACGCTGGCGGGCGACCCACTCGGCGTCCGCGACTCCCTTGGGCATGCCCCGGTACCAGGCGTCCGGGTCGGGCGCGTCCGCGCACTGGCCGTGCTCCCACAGGTAGGCCAGGACCACCGCGAGGTCCCGTCGTCCCTCCGGGCGCAGGTAGCCGACCCCGTCTCCGCTCACGACGACACCCCCCGACCAGCAACCGGAGCACCGTCGGGCATGACCTGTGTTTCCGCCAGGCTCTCCCGGCTCGAGGCGGGAGTTCGAGGCGCTCGGGGAGTGCGGGGCGAACGCGGCGCCCGTGGCGCGCGAGGACCCCGCTCGGGTTGAACCCGAGTGGTCACCGGCTCGCCCTCGTCCTCGGCGTCCGGGCGGGGGATGTCCTGCCGGACGCGGGTGGCGAACAGAGCAGCGGCGCGGCGAATCGTGTTGTCGTCGGTGTAGCCGGCGCGGACCCGGACCGGGTTGCCCCCGTCTTCGGGCAGGACGTAGCCGGTGCCCTGGGCGTGCCGGGTGATCCGGTGGCAGGGGGCGAGGTCGACCAGGGCGCCGTCGCCGAAGACCATCGCCACCTCGGAGGTGTCCCGAAGCCGCAGCCCGATGGTGACCTGGAACAAGCCCCGCTGGGGGACGACGTCCTTTCTCGGGTCTTGCAGGAACGCCCACACCACGAACGCGGGCGCGCGGCCCTGAGAGAGCAGGACCGACAACGCCCGGTCGGCCCGGTCCCGCAGCTGCCGGTCGCCAAGGTAGGCGGTAACCGCCGCGAGCTGGTCGACGACCAACAGGTGCAGCGGCTCCGCCACGGTGGGCGTGTGGGACCGGACCCGCCCGGCCAGGGCGTGGGTCCGGTCGACGCAGGCCTCGGCGAGCCACTCCAACAGGTCGACAGCGTCCTGCGGGGTGGTCGCCATGGTGGAGAACAGGTCCCGCCCCAGCAGGAGTTCCATGCCCCCCCTTGAGGTCGATCCCGTGCAGGCGCACCGAGCCCGCCTTGACCCACGGCCCGAGCGCCAGGACGACGCCCCACAGGACCGAGCCCTTCCCCGCCCCGGCAGCGCCGGCGACGAGGGTGGACGGCCCGACCGGGACCAGCCACGTCCGACCGTCCTCGACCCGCCCGAGCGGCACCGCACGCGGCACCGCGGACACGTCCGTCGAGCCGGGGTCGGGGATGGTCGACGGGAACGGGTGGCCGAGCAGGTCCCGGACGGTCAGGGTCAACCGTGCCCCGGCGTGCCCGTCCGGGTCGACCAGCACCCGCGGGACATTCGCGGCGACCGCGAGCCGCGGGGCGGCGCGTTCAACATCGGCCACGGTCAGCCCCGCCACCAGCCGGACCCGCAACACCACCACCGGCCCCGCCACGGTCACCCTGACCAGTCGGGGAACGACGGTGACCGAACGCCCGTCCCGAGCCTTCGCCCGTCGGTGGACCGACAGGCCGACCTTGTCGGCGAGGGGCTCCCACCGGGTCCTGTACCAGCGCTTGGTGTGCCACCGCTCGACCACCGCCCGCCACGACCGCGCATGGAGGCGCGGCCACACCAACAGTGCGGCATCGAGGGTGGCGGCGCCGGCGACGACGGCGGACACGTCTGCCAGCCACCCGGCCAGCACGGTGACCGCCACGGCGAGGTGAAGCCACAGCAGCAGCCGCAGCGACCGACGCACCGACCACACCACCGCTCCGACCGGGTGCCACGCCCGGGCGAGACGGTCAGACACGGCCCGGGTCTGGGCGGGCATCAGTGGGCTCCTCGTTCGTGGCGAGCAAACCCCGCCCGGACCTCGACCAGCTCGTCCGCGGCCGAGTCGAGCAGGGACACCGCCTGACCGAGCAGGACCGAAACGTCACCTGGTGAGGACCGCACGCGGTCCTGCAGTCGCCCGACGGTGTCCGCTTGGCCTTGGACACGGGCTCGGAGGTCCTCGACCACCCCGACCGCGTCATCATCGTTGGACACCCCCAGCGAGGAGGCCCAGCCGTCGAGGTTGACGCCGCCGGCCATCACGCTCCCGCCTTACCTGGACCGCCCGAGCCAACCGGCTGGGTGGCTGAAGGGGGTTTGTCCTCCGGCTTGCCATCGGCCAGCCCCTCCGCCCGCCACGACTCCGTGAGGCTGCCTGAGGCCTTTATCACCCGGACCTCCACCGAGAGCCCGAGGAACGCCACGGGCGCGAACTCGGCCAACACCGGCTTGACCGGCGACCCGACCGTGACCGTCCCGGTCGTGTTCGACTCCCGCCCGAACGACACCTGCCGGTACAGAACCTCCACCGCCCACAACGGCGTCCCCGTGTCCTCGTCACGGGCCTGCGTCTCCGACGGCTTGCGCTTGCCGTCGCGCTCGATCCACTCGAAGACCTCGTTCACGATCCCTGTGGACCGCATCGCCTGCCGCTTGCTGTCAACCGCGTAGAACGTCATCCCAATCATCTCCTTCACTCGACTAGAGCAGTTGTTCTGATGAATGAATGAAACACTCCTCTAGACGACGCGCAACCGGGACGGCTAGATGGCCGGGAAGCGGTACTCCAGCAGATAGCTCGGGGCTGCCTTGACGGTGTCGGTCATCTCGACTGGGATTCCCTTGGTGTCAAAGGCGGTACGCCGGACCGTGAGAACCGGAGTGCCTTCCGGGAGGCGGAGCCGGACCCGCTCGTCGGGAGTCGGCATGCGCGCACCGACCTCCTCGGCGAACTCGGACAGCTGGTGCCCGGTCTCCTCCAGGCGAGCGTAGATCCCGCCCGGACCGGTGTGCCGCTCCTCGATCGCGGTGCCCTTGGCCAGGGCGGACGGAACGTAGGACGCGGCCAGCTCCACCGGCTGTCCGTCGAGGAGGTAGCGGCGCCGACGCGCCAACACCTTGGCCCGTGCGGGCAGGTCCAGGGCCTCTCGCACCACGGGCGTGGCCACCTCGTGCCCCACCTCCAGCTCGTCGACGCTCGGACCGCCGATCCCCTCCGCCTCGGCGATGAACGCCGCCTGCCCGGCTTGACGATGACGGCGGGCGAAGCGATCCGACGCCACCCGGCGGACGACAGGACGACCTCGCACGAACACGCCCCGCCCGTGCTCGGCGAGCAGAAGCCCCTCGGCCTTCAACGCGCCCAGTGCCTGCCGCACCGTCATCCGGGCGACCCCGTAGCGACTCATCAACTGCGCCTCGGATGGGATGCGGTCACCCGCCGCCCACACCCCGGCATCCATCTGTCCCCGCAGGTCGTCGGCGATCTGCTTGAACACGGGACGGTCTGACGACTTGTCGACCGCGCCGCCGAACTCGTCGACCGAGCGCAGCCGACGCGGATCACCCGTTGCGCCGCTCAATGACTCCTCCACACGTCCGTAGTACCTACACTTTGACAGATGGGCGCTCCGCAGCACGAAACCCCCCGGCACTCGGTGAGCGTGTCCGGCGTCATTCTCGACGCCACTGCCACCCGGGTCCTCCTGATACAGCGCCGCGACAACAACCACTGGGAACCACCAGGCGGCGTCCTCGAACTCGACGAGACCATCGATGAGGGGCTACGCCGCGAGATCGAAGAAGAGGCCGGGGTCACCGTGCGCGTTGACGCCCTGACCGGGGTGTACAAGAACATGAGCCGCGGCATCGTCAACCTCGTCTTCCGTTGCACCGCCCTCACCGAGCCGACGTCGTCCACCGCCGAGGCACTCACCGTCACGTGGGTTCCCATCAGGGACGTCGAGAACCTCATGGACTCCGCGTACTCCGTGAGGGTAGTGGACGCACTCTCGGACGCAGTCGTGAGCGTCCGTGCTCACGATGGTGTTCGAGTCGTTGAAGAAGCGTCCTGTCGGAGGTGAGTGGCGGCGCCCTTTCTTCATGACTGGCCGTAGGCCGCGGCGCCAGTGGCCGCCCACTAGTGCGGCCGAGCGCACGAGGGCCGCCTTGATCCAGTAAATACACTCCTCCTCGCCCCTGACCGGCGGACACGTGGCACGATTGAGCCCTACTACTCGTTATCGCGGCGGAGCTCGACAGAGAGGTCACAAGGTCTTGGAAGAACAGAACTCGCCAGCGCCGCCGACCGAGCGAGGCCTCCCTGAGGCACCGGCGCTGAAGCCGCGCCGCGAATACCCGAACCCGCCCATCGTCGAGGCGATAGTGCAGTTCACGTTTGCGGAAGCTACCAAATGGAATGTAGCGACTCCCGGTCGTTTATACGAGGCGTTGAAGGATTCCTATCCCTCCGAGCCGGAGATGCAAGGCGTGCTGCAAGCGTCCTTCACGCCCCAGCCTGGCATTGGCGTCGCCCCCGACTTCACGCTTTCCCAAGGCGGCCAACGGGTCCTCTACAAGGACGAGTCAAAAACGCGCTTACTGGTGATTAACCCACAGACGTTCAGTGTGAACTCGGTACGACCCTACGAGGGTTGGAAACTTCTTAGACCCCGCATGCTGAGCGCCATCGAAACTATTTGTGAAGTGCTTGAACTCTCGCCAGTGTCCGAAGTCAGCATTAGGTACATCAATCAGTTCTCACTACCACGCGGTCAACCCACCGAGGAGTTCCTTAACTACCACATAGACACGGCACAGGGAGGGGCATCTTACGTGAACAACTTTGTTATCCACGTTGAGTCAATTTTGGCTGATGGAGTGACTCTTGCCGCGACCACACTCGCCACGTCACAGCCGCAGACCGAGACCAGTTTTCCTATCGCTCTTGACTTGGATTTCAAACGGCAACTGAGTCTTATGCCGATTCGAGAGGCTCTAGATCAGGTGGAAGAACTAAAGGCGTTGGAGAACTCTGAATTCGAAAGTGCGATCACCGACCGCACGCGCGAGCTGTTCCTATGACATACATGGTTCGCGAGGGTGAGGAGCTAAGACTTCACGGGAAGGAAGAAAACTCCACCATCGTTGAAGGCGTTAGCGGTTGGTCGGCAGTACCCCTCATGCGGCACATGTACGTCGATGCGGGTTTGCTGCCTATTCATACGCATGGAGGCCTGTTCCCGAGCGTGTTTGGCCCGCTCATCCTTATGACTGGGGCTTCGGCGGCGCCGGAGGATTCACCCCGGTGGTCAAGTATTGGACACAGTTGGTATGAGACCCTTCTCATTTACGGTCCTGAGCGTCGCCTCGCCGATTTGTTATCACACTTCTGGACCTCATCCGCTGCGAGTCCTGCCGGTCGCGAAGCTAATCTCGCTGCTGCCGGGCACATTCTGAGGCTGCTCGCCCCGCGGCAAACAGAGGCAGAGATGGAAGACGATTCGGCTTTAGAGGAGTTTAGTCTTTTCTCTTTGGATGTTGATCCGGCGGCCAGCCAAGACTGGACGATCCGGCGCTATCGGGTCTCGAAGCAGCCCACGGTGGGTACTCCGGTATTCCACGAAGACGACTTTGATGTCTGAGTCGCCATCGGACTTGGAATCGTGGTTCGAGCCATCTTTCAGTTGGCTTCCGGGAAGTGACTTCGAACAGGGCGACATATTTGTCGACGTGGTGATCCCGAATATTGCCGAGGTAGATCTTGATTCCGAAGTAGAGATTCCGACACGCCAAGGGGCGTTCATAGTCTTGACTCAATCTTGTGATATTCCGAGGAACACCAGTTTGCTGGTTGCTGAAATGTACTCATATCAGTCACTTCTTGAGGGTCCGCACGTATCCGTTTACAGAAAGTCAGAGACAAAGAAGCGTCTCATCAGAAACCGTCTTGAGCATATGTTCCTGCTGCCTCCTCTCGCCTCCGGAGCTTTGGGGTGGTCGGTTGCTTCATTTCGAAATCTTCATGTGGTCTCAACCCGCGTGTTAAACGATGTCGCTACCAGCAACAGTCCCGTTAGATTTGCAAGCCCCTACAAGGAATTGCTGGGCGAAAGTTTCGCGCGATTTATGATGCGGATCGCGGTTCCCCAGCCTCTCGACGCGTTCGTGAGCGCCACCATCACTTAATCCGTGCCAATGTTGCCCTGGCACCGTGGGCGCGACAACCTGTCATGATTTTGCCTCCACGCCAATTTAAGGATGTGCGGCAACGCGTGTGACCTTCAGCACTCGACATTGAGGCGGGCCGCTGCTGATTCCGGCCGATGGTCTCCGGCCTCGGGTGATGCGCCTTAGGAGGTAGTAAGCGTGCGGTGAAGCCGCAGTCGATACGCTCGGTCTTGCTTGATGATCCGGTTCATGGTCACGTTCTCTATCATCGCGACGAGCGCAACTGGCGCCTCGCCATGGCGTACGTCGATTTCACACTGGCTTGCCTGCTCATCTGCTGCATTGACCTCTATGGCATCAAGGGCGCGGCTCCGCCGCGCCGACCCGCCCTCCCGGCTCACGGCAGGGGACCCCCGCGCTCCGGCGCTGGCGCGCCTGCGCGCACCCCCACCGCTCGCCGTCCTGGCGGCATCAGTGTCGAGATGGGAACCGGCTGCGAACGATCGGCCATCAACTCACCTCCGAGCCGCCGACCCCATGGCTGAGCATCCGCCCGACTCCGGTCCGTATCAAGGGCGCTACCGCGTCGCTCCGCGATGGACTCCGTCCACCCTTGACCCGGCCACTCCGTCAGGCTCTTGTGCTCCGCCATGGGCTCGGCGGCTCTCCCTGACCTTTCAGAATTCCGAGCACCCTTAGTCGTTGGGAAGCGTGTAGGCAAATTGCCTGGCGACAGGTCCAAGGGGGGCGGCGTCCAGTCCGCCAGATGCAGTCCCGTTGTGACCACTAGGATGCGGAAACGCTGGTCTGGATCGCCGTCCCACCACGTATGAGAGCCACAAACGCATCTTGCCCTACCGCCTGAACGCAGGAGCCTGTATGCCGGCTCTTCACCGCTGAGTGTGGCGATGTCCGACTCGCACGCGACCGCAGCGATTGGTGAGGAACCTGCCCCGACCGTCAGGGCTGGGGACATTTCTCGTTGAAGTTCTCCACAGAACACCGGACATCCGCTACTTCACGTGCTCCTGCGGGGGGCGCACCCCACACTCGGGCACACTGTCACACACCCGAAGGGGAAATCCGCGACGAACTTAGTGATAGTGGCTCGGGTGTGAGCTCGGCGAAGGTGTAATTGGGATCAATGCGTGCCAACTGCGCCCGGTCGCTCCTTATCGCGTCGATTCCCGGCGCCGTGTAGCCAAGGGCGCGGTGAAAGATCAGGGCACCCAACAGCGAGGGGATCGTCACAACGTCGTCGTGGCCCTGCGTCGGAGGGGCGCACTGTTCGACAAGCCCCTCGCGCTCCAACCCGTGCACCCCAGCAGCGAACGCGGACTCTTGGTCCTGCTCGGCAAGGCCCGAAGCCACGTCCAAGTAAGACTGCCTCGGCGCCCACACGGCTAGGGCATGCCTGTCCTCGATGCCCCCGTTGAAGTTGTGCTTCACATTTTCCACGGTGTTCGTCCCGTAGTACGAATTGTAAATTCCGAAGTGCAGGCGTACCTGCGACGCGGATAGGCCGGCAACGATCCGGGCGAAGTACGCACCGTCATCACTGGTGCCGTCAGGGCTTCGTGAACTGATCAACAGGCCTGCCAGGTACTCCTGGTGCAGATCGTCCTCGATCCAGGACGCCTCGTCGATTAAGAGCTTGGCTACCCTAGGATTGACGGTTTGACCGTCGGGCCGGTAATCCTTGGAGATCCGATTGCTCACCTTGTCCCCGAGGAGTAGCAGGTTTCGCAGCCGGTAGTCCGTCCACTCGCCGAATACCCTGCCCATCGACCGAATCGCGGGACCGAGCGTCCAGTACAGAGCCAGTGCCCCCGCCCCTTGAAGGGGACCACTCACACCCAGCGCTGCGAGGTCTGGTTCACCGACATCCATCATGAGCCAAGGCTACGGGCAACGAGACGTCACATCCCGCATGGCCGCAAGCGCTCGACCGGATGTTCCGACCTTCGATGAAGCGGAGCATCATGTTCGCACCCTCAGCTCGTGCTGGGTCAACCATCCGAATCGCCCACTTCCCCACCTCAATCACCCAGGTAGCAGCCCCTTGGCCGTCGGAGAGGCTCATCCGACTCGCGTGTCCCCCGCGGTGCCCCCCGCCACCGAAATCGGCCCGACGAGCGAGCACGGGAGGCAACTCGTTGAACTGAGTGCAACGGCGCGACAAGGCGTCGTCACGCCTTCGCAATGAGAAGGTCTGGGGTCTGGACGGGCTCGCTTCCCGAGCTGGACTGCGTGGCACGCCTGTGGCACACCAAGGGGCTAGACAGCGTGCAAGGGCAACAACCACTGACAATCTCTGACCAGCGGAAATGCCCGGCGCGGCACCCCAAAAGCAACCTCGGTGAGCCTCCTAAAGCGGGTGTCGGCAGTTCGAATCTGCCCGGGGGCACTCTGATACATCGCCGGTCACCTGCGCCGATGCGGGGCTCCTAGTAGACTGTCGCTTCTAAAGAGCGGGGTATAGGTGCCGGAGTTTGATGCGGGCGTCGCTGGTGGTGAACCTCCAGTCCACCTGGCGCTCGTCAGCGTTCGTGGCATCGGCCCAAGCGGTGAGCTCCTCGTTCAGAACGGCCAGGTCGGCGATGCGTCGGCCGAGGCATTGCTTGGTCAGGGCGGACAGCTCGATCTCGGCGATGTTGAGCCAGGATCCGTGCTTGGGGGTGTGGTGGATCTCCAGCCTGCCGGCCAGGGCGTAGGCCTTCTCCGGTGCGAACGCCTGGTAGAGGGAGGCGATCGTGTGGGTGTTGAGGTTGTCCATCACCAGCACGACCTTCTCGGCATCGGGGTAGACGACGTTCAGCAGGTGCTCGACGCCGT
>JAABUN010007301.1_pt1 | contig 12025 bp, 13 predicted proteins | sample 5559311 | NCBI WGS metagenome assembly JAABUN01 (sample SAMN10711877, study PRJNA513370) | rock metagenome | isolation source: Antarctica rocks | place: Antarctica: Victoria Land, Siegfried Peak sud | reverse complement strand
GCTCACCGGTCAACAGGGCGATGAGGTCGCGCAACGAGCCCACCCCGCGGGCATCGACACCCGGCAGCAGCTGCGCCTCGCGCAGATCGGGCAGCGGAACGACGACCTTGTCGAACCCGGCACGCGCAGTGAGAAGCTGTGGACCGGGAGCAGTCCGGTCAGGTCCGGAGGTCCCGCCGCCTCACGCCGGCCGCACTGTGTAGTGGATGGTCTGGGCGACGATCCGGCCATCGCGCACGACGAACGAGTCGACGCCGTCGTCGACCCGGGCGCCGTCAGCGGTGGCCGTCCACTCCAGCAGCGCCACCTCGCCCTCGACCTGGCGCAGCACGTACTCGAAGCTCGCCGACGGCAGCTGGCGCCCGAGCAGGTCCGCCAGCCGTCGGGCGCCCTCGCGTCCGCGCTCGACCCCGTAGGCCGACAGCAGCACGACGTCGGGGGCGTAGTTGTGCTCGAGATCGCCCTCGACGTCACCCTGCCGGGCCCGCTCGAGGTGGTCGTCGAAGACCTCGGACGTCGGACGGTGCGTCATGGTCATGCCCGACGTCGTCCCCGGCGCAACGCCGCCCGACACCCGCCCCGGTCAGCCGCGCCGAGTCGATCCGAGACGTTCACCGGCTCATCCGCCGGGAGCCTTCAGTGGGTCACGGGCGCCTCCTTAACGTGCCGGCGGTCCGGTCCCCCACAGCAAAGGATGCCTCTGTGAAGCTCCCCTGCCTCAGCCCGCTGCGCGCTCTCGCGGTAGCCGTTGCGGTTGCTGCGCCGCTCGTCGTCGGGCTCTCCCCGGCCTACGCCGAGAGTCACCGCTCTGCTGCCGATCTCTTCCCGTACCCAGGATCAGACGTTACGCTGGTCAACCACCGCGGGCTCTCCCCCGGCTTCCCGGAGAACACGCTTGCCGCGTTCCGCAACTCGATCGCGATGGGCGTGGACGCCATCGAGATCGACCTGCGCACCACCGAGGACGGCGAGATCGTGATCCTCCACGACGCGACCGGCGACCGCACGACCGACGGCACCGGACCAGTCAGCGAGCTCACGCTCGCCCAGGTCACGTGGTCGTCGAGAGCAGCGTCTCCACGAGCTGGACCATGCACCCGCAGGCCGACGGGTACGTCTACAGCCTCAGCAACGTCACCGTGCACGCCGGCGGCACGCTCACGATAGGAGTGGAAGCGAACCCAGGCTGGTTCTTCGGTAGGTTGTGTGCCTCGGTGACGATCCACGATTCCATCGTCGTCGGCAACGGTGTCGACATCTACAACACCCTGAGCGACGTCCCCGGAGGTTGCTCCGTCGATGCGGCCCGTTCAACAGCGGGGAACATCTCTTCTCACGAACACACCTGCGTGCTACCGGAGTTTCCTACGTACTCGATCAGAATCTGGGATGTGAAGGGGATCTTTCGGGACGGCAGCTGCACATCGCCGTACAAGGAGGTCAAGCCACATCCGTAGCGGACGTCCCCGCACCCTCAGCCACCGCCGAGGGTCGTCAGCAGGCTGCCGAACCCCCCGGCCGAGCGGGGGTCGCGGCGGGCGGAGGTCACGACCGGCCGGAGTCCGGCGCGGGCCACGCGCAGCCCGCGGGCCTCGAGGGCGGCGACGAGCGCATGGTCCTCGGCCAGGGCGAGCGGCGGGAAGCCGCCGATGGCGGCGTACGCGCTGCCCGACAGGCTGAGGTTGGCACCGTGCACGTGCGGGTGGTCCGCACCGCTCCAGGCGTAGCAGTCGGCGAAGCGGGTCCTGACGACCTCGTCGTGGGCCGACCAGTCCGCGACGGACACCGTGCCGGCGACAGCGTCCCAGCCCTCGGCGCGCCACTGCAGCTGGTCGACGAACCACTCGCGCGGCACCTGGCTGTCGGCGTCGGTGGTGGCGAGCCACAGCTGCTCGGCCGGCACCTGCGCCGCGGCGACGGCGGCGCCCAGCCCGTGCCGGCGGGCTGCACCGGCGTTGCGGAGGTCGACCTCGAGCACGGTGCACCCGGCGGCCCGGGCGACGCCGGCGGTGCGGTCGGTGCACCGGTCGGCGACCACGACGACCGTCACGGGCGGCACACCCGGCTGGGCGGCCGCGATCCGCAGGGAGCTGAGGCAGGCCGGCAGCAGCTCCTGCTCGTCGTGGGCGGGGACCGCGACGGCGACCGCCCGCGTCAGCACAGGCCGTCCCGAGCCGCGACCGACACCCGCGCCGGGTCCTCACCCGGGCGCGGGCGGACGTGCACGGCGAGGTCCAGGTCGAGCTCGACGTGGCGCACCGACGGTACGAGGTGCCCGCGCGCGGCGTCCGCGACGACCTGCTGCACCGCGTCCCCGGTCTGCGGGTAGTCGCGCACGGGATGTCGCCAGTGGACGCTGAGCAGGGTGCCGCCCGGTGCGACGGCCTCGACGGCGCGGGCAGCGACCGCGCGCAGGTCGACGTCGCCGAGGTAGTAGAGCAGCTCCGAGAGCACGACCAGGTCGAAGCGCCCGGGCGGCCAGGACTGCGGCAGGGCCCGCTGCTCGAACCGCACGTGGGTGACTCCCGAGAGCCGGGCCGTGGCCACCTCGAGCGCGACGGGCGACACGTCGGAGGCGAGCAGGTCGTCGCACCGCGCGGCCAGGCCCTCGGTGAGCACGCCGATGGAGCAGCCGGGCTCGAAGGCGGTGGCGTAGCGCCGCTCGGGAAGCGCAGCGAGGGTCAGGGCGCGCTTGCGCTCCTCGTACCAGCGGTCGGTGAACCCCCAGGGGTCGGACGAGGCCTCGTAGACGCCGTGGAAGTAGTCATCGGGCAGCGTCACGCGAACACGTGCTCCTCGGCGCGCAGGAAGTGCGCGAGGTCGGACGGGGGGACGACGGCCGCGTCCTCGGCGGCCGGGCCGAGCGGCTCGGTCTGACTCGGGTAGCAGGCGAGGGCCTCGCCCTTTCGGCGGCGGGCCTCGGGCGGGAGCGGCAGCCGCAGGGCCCGGGCCCAGGGGATGCACGGGTCGCCGGGTGACGCCCAGTGCCAGGCCCAGAGCGGGTAGGAAAGCAGGCGCGCACCGGTGGCAGCGCACGCGGTACGGGCGGCCCGCCCAGCCGCGTCGTGGTCGGGGTGGCCGTCGCCGTCGAACGGCGCGAGGCACCACTCCCCCGCTCCGAGCAGGGGCGCGAGGGCAGTGGTCAGCTCGTCCTCGCAGTCCGTGAGGCCGCCGTCGGGCAGGTGCAGTCGCCGCTCCTCGAGCCGTCCGGGCAGGCCTGCGCTGAGTGCCGCCAGAGCGGCCGCGGTCTCGGCGGTGCGCACGAGACGGAGCCGGTCAGGATCGGCCACGCGGCTGCCGGGATGGGACGCCTCACCGTCGGTGGCAGCGAGCAGCACGACGTCCGTCCCGCGGGCGAGGAGCTCCGCGATCAGTCCGCCGACGGCCAGGGTCTCGTCGTCGGGGTGGGGTGCGACCACGACGGCCCGACCGCACGGCTCGAGGGCGAGCACCGGCACCTCTCCCAGTGTCGGCCAGGCCTCCCAGGCGGCCTCGGGCGTACCTGAGCCCGGCTCGATGCTCACCATGCCGGGTCGCGCTCGAGCGCGAGGGTGCCGAGGCCGGCGAGGTCGGTCTCGGCGTGGCTCTGCCGCAGGTACACCGGCAGGTCGGTGGCGAGCGCGGCGTGGCGAGGGTCGCGGCACAGCGGTCCGGCCCCGAGGGCGCGCCCGACCCGGTGGAGCACCTCCGTCGAGGCGCTCTCGGTCTGAGCGCGCAGCCGCGACGCCGTGAGCCGGGCTCCACCGCTGAGGTCCCGCGGGTCGTCGTCCACGATCGCGGCCGCCGCGGCCAGCCCGGTCGAGACCGCCGACAGCGCGGAGTCGACCGCGCCGAGGTGGGCGAGCGCGTGGGGTGAGAGCGGGCGCCGGGCGCCGGCGTCGAGCAGAGCCCGGCCGAGCCCCGCGGCGCCCCCGTACCAGCAGGCGGCGACCGCCATCGCGCCGTGCCAGAAGCCCGTCCGGTCGAGGTAGTCGCCCGGCCCGCCGACGGGGGAGGCTGCGACGCCGCTGAGGTCGACGTCGAGGCTGTCGCTGCCGGCCATGCCGACCGCGTGCCACGTGCCCGCGACCGGCCGTGCCGCGGCGAGCTCGACGGCGAAGAGCCGGTAGCCGTCCGGGGCGTCGGCGGTGACCAGGGCGTGCGTGCAGGCTCGGGCGCCCGAGCACCAGGGCTTGGTGCCGCGCAGGCGCCAGCCGTCGCCCGACTCGCTGGCGACCAGCAGGGGCTGAGGCGGGTGGGCTGCCCACACGGCCCAGCGCGACCCGGCCGGGGCCGCAGAACCACCCAGCTCGGCCAGGATGGCGAGCGCGTCGAGGTGGGCCTCGGCCAGTCGGGCGACGCACAGGTCGTCCGCCGCCAGCTCGACCAGAGCGCGCCAGCGCTCCAGGGTCCGGCCGCCGCCCGGCAGCGGGAGGTCGAGCCGACCGTCCGCCACGGCCGCGGTGAACGTCGCGGTGACGGCCGCGACGCGCGAGGGAAGCGGGTCAGCGGGGGTCACCAGCGCAATCTACGGGCCGATCTGAGACCCCGCTCTGCCGTCGCTCGACGCCTCGTACGCCGCCGCTCCCCGCCCCTGTTCAGGCGCGCCCCCCTGCGCGGCCACCGGACGCCGTGGCCCACGATGACGCGCAGCGTCACCGACACCGGCCGACAGCCGGACCCGCCACCTCCCCCAGGAGCCCCCGTGCCCACTCTCGACCGCCAGGACGACGTGTTCGTGCTGGACCTCGGCGACGACGAGAACCGCGTCCACCCCGACTAATTGGCCTCCGTCCGCGCCGCTCTCGACGAGGTGGAGGCGGCGCGGGGACCGCACGCGCTCGTGACCACCGCCCGCGGCAAGTTCTTCTCCAACGGGCTCGACCTCGACTGGCTGCTGTCCCACGCGGAGCAGCACCAGGACTACGTCGTGAGCGTCCAGCAGCTCTTCGCCCGCGTGCTGGCGCTCCCGGGCACCGCGGTGGCGGTACTGCAGGGGCACACCTTCGCCGCGGGAGCCATGCTGTCGCTCGCCCACGACATCCGGGTCATGAGGGCCGACCGGGCCTTCTGGTGCCTGCCCGAGGCCGACATCGACATCCCGTTCACACCCGGGATGTCGGCGCTGATCCAGGCCCGGCTGGCCCCCCAACCCGCGCACGAGGCCATGACCACCGCCCGTCGGTACGGCGGCGAGGCCGCCCTTGCGGCGGGCATCGTCGACCGCTCCGCCGCCCTCGACGAGGTGCTGCCCGCTGCCCTCGAAATCACCCGCTCGCACGTCGGTCGCGCCGGTCCCACGCTGGGCACCATCAAGGCCCGGATGCACGCGCCCACCCTGGACCTGCTGCGCGACACGACCTCGCCGCTCGGCTGACGGGCCCAGCGACCGCGGGGGGACGGGGCTGCGGTCCCTACGGCGGGTCGGGGACGACCAGGCGCTCGCGGAAGAACGTCAGCACCCGCTGCACCGCGGCCTCGTCGCGCTGCTCGGTGACGACGGAGTGCCCCTTGCCGGGCAGCTCGACGACCAGGAAGCCCTCCCCCAGCTCGCACCGCAGGGTGTCGAAGCGGCTGCCGACCAGCTTGTCCCCGGTGTAGCGCAGGCCCAGGACGGGGCAACCGGCGGCGACGCGCCCCTTGACCGACGCCAGGTCGGTGGGCGCCAGGTTGAGGTCGGCCCCGAGTCCCGGTCCACCGAGCTGGGCGTGCAGGTCAGCGGCGAGTGCTCGCAGCCACCCGGTCAGCGGTGAGGTGCGCCCCGTCGACCAGGTGGCGTACTCCCTCGACACGCACACCCTCGCCATGCTGCTGAGCACGTTGCCGGCGTTCCACGCTTCCCCGGGAGTGCCGACCAGTGAGGGCATCACGACGATGAAACCGGCGTCGACGACCTCCAGTGCGAAGGCCAGCACGGCCGGAGTGATGCCCGGGACCTCGTGCACGACGACCACGCCCGGGCCGGCGCCTCGACGGAAGACCGGGCGCGCCTCCCCGACGCGCTGAAGGTGCTCTCGTCCCAGCCCTCGAGCCTGCTCATGGCGCAGACCCTGGGACACGATGATCTTGCCGGCCGGCTCCCGCCTCGAGGGAGCAGCCGCCCGCGCTCCGGTCGTCTCGGGTCGCGGTCCCGCCATCGGCCGCAACGGTGTCCCACGTGACGCGTGCTTCAGGTGCAGAATGCGCAGGTGACCCCTTGGGACGACCTGGCCGCCGCGTCGCTGGTCGCAGCGGTCCCGACGCCGACGCTGGTCATCGACGGACAGGCCAGGGTCTTCGCCGTGAGCGACTCGTGGCGGGGTCTGCTCGAGCAAGCCGGCGTCCCGGATCCCGGGATGTGGCTGCCGGGGGCCGATCTCCTCCCCGTCCTGGAAGCCGCAGCCCGTGGCTTCCCGGGCGTCGTCGAGATCCGTCAGCGGCTTCAGGACGCGCTCGACGGCGTGCTGGAACCGCTCGAGATCGCCGTCCCCTTCCCCACTGGTCCGCGGTGGTTCATCGTCGCGATGTGTGAGATCCCCTCCGCTGGGCTGCTTCTGGTGAGCATGACGGAGATCACCGAGCGGCGGGCCGCGGAAGTGCAGCTCGCTCACCAGGCAACCCATGACGCGCTGACCGGCCTGCCCAACCGCACCGTGCTCATCGAGCGCCTGCGCATCCTGGGCCGTGCGCAGCGCAGCACGGACAGCGCCGGTGCTGTCGTGTTCTTCATCGACCTGGACGAGTTCAAGACCGTGAACGACACCCTCGGCCACGCGGCGGGTGACCAGGTGCTCACGGAGGTAGCACGTCGTCTCCGACGGGCGACCCGAGCCGACGACCTCGTCGCCCGTCTTGGCGGAGATGAGTTCGTCGTCGTTGCCGCACCGCTGGTCGGTGAGCTCGAGGCGCTGGCGTACGCCGACCGACTGCACGCAGCGCTGCTCCCACCGGTCGTCGTGAACGGCCAGCCGGTGACCGCCCGTGCGTCGATCGGCATCGCCATCAGCTCCGCCGACGATGCAGGCGGCGATGCGCTGCTGCGCCATGCCGACATCGCGATGCTCAAGGCGAAGGCCGACCGCGCCGGCCAGCTCGTCTTCGACGATGTGCTGAACAGCTCGCGACGCCAGCATTCGGATGCCGTGGCCGAGTTGCGCGCCGCCCTCGACTCCGGTGCGATCCAGACGTGGTTCCAGCCGGTCGTCCGGCTTGCCGACGGCGCTGTCGTCGGTGCCGAGGCGCTCGTGCGCTGGGTCCAAGACGACGGCACGGTCCTGCCGCCGGCGCACTTCGTGCCCCTGGCCGAGCGCACCGGGCTCATCGGACCGTTGGACCGGGCGGTGATGTTCGCCGCTGCCCGGGCTCTTGCCACGGGTCCGTTGCAGGCGCTCGGGAGCTGCGCCGTCAACGCATCGCCGTTGCAGATCACCAGCGGCCTGATCATCGACGAGATCACCAGCGTTCTCGACGGGACGGGACTGAGCCCTGACCGACTCACTGTCGAGCTCACGGAGACGGCCGTGCTCGCTGATCCGCGCGCGGCGGCGCAGCACCTCGCTGAGCTGCGGCAGCTGGGTGTGCAGATCGCCCTGGACGACTTCGGGACCGGCTTCAGCTCGCTGAGTCACCTGGCAGAGCTGCCGATCGGTCTGGTGAAGCTCGACCGGTCCTTCGTGGACCGGATGACGCGAGACGAGCGGGCGTGGGAGATCTGCCGAGCCGTCGTTGCCCTCGGAGCAGCGCTGAAGATGGCTGTGATCGCAGAGGGCGTGGAGACGCCTGAGCAGCGCGACGCACTCATCGCCCTCCGTTGCCCGTATGCACAGGGCTACCTCTACGGCAAGGCCATCCCCGCCGATCAGTTCGCCACGGACCACCTCAGCGGCCCACGGCAGCTGCGCTAGCTGCGGACCTGGCTCAGACGACTCTGGCAGCTCGGGTGCGGGCGTGGTCGAGGACGAGGGCGGCGGGGACGGCCCGGTTGACCAGGGCACGGGAGAGCTCGGTGAGCTTGATGTTGTGGTCACGGGCGTACTGCCGGAGCGCTGCGTAGGCGGCGGCCATGTCCAGGTCACCGCTGTAGGACAAGACGCCCTTGGCCTGCTCGAGGATGACCCGGCTGTCGAGGGCGTTCTGCAGCTGCTCGTTGACGAGGTTCCGGTCTGCGGCGGCTCGGTCTTGGATGAGGGCGACCGTGGCGACGTCTGCGAGGGCCTGAGCGAGCCGCAGGTCTGCCTCCTTGAGCGCGCCCGGCGTGGCGCCGAACAGGTTGAGGGCGCCGACGACGGCGTCGCGCAGGCGCATGGGAACGGCGTGCACGCTGGCGACACCGGCCCTCGCGGCGACGGCTGCGAACTCGGGCCACCTCGCGGCCGCGGCGGCGAGGTCGGGGACGTTCACGGGCTGACCGTCGAGGTAGCAGGTGTGGCACGGGCCTTGCTCGCGCTGGGCCTGGAAGGCCTCGAGGTCTGCGATGCGCTCGGACGACGCTGCCACGACGTGCAGCGCGCCGCGCGGGTCGGCCAGCAGCAGCCCGACGGCGCTGACGTCGAGCAGCCGGGCGCAGTCAGCAGCGAGCTGCGTGAGGAGCTCGTTGACGTCGTGGCCCTGGGCGAGGCTCCCCGACATCGACACGAACGAGGCGACGATGTCGTCCTCGCGGGCGCTCATGTCGCGTCCTCGTGGTCGCCGCCGGCGTCGCGCCAGTCGTCGTCGTCCAGGACCAGGCGCCGGTCCAGGATCTGGTAGGAAACGTCACTGGCGGTGAGGCTGTGGGAGATGGCGTGGGCCCGAAGCCTGACCAGGGCATCGGCCGGGCTGATGTCGAGCGCCGCGACGATCATCCCGGTGGCCTGGTACACCTCCACGCGTTCCAGCGACGCGAGCTGGTCCCAGCTGCCCCGGCCGTTCGCGGCCTTCTGCCAGTCTGTGTCGGAGGCCATCAGGTCCAGCAGCGGCAGTGCCGCAAGCCCAGCCGCCCACACCCCGCCGGTCATCGCGACGTCGTCCAGCGGGCCGCTGCTGTACCGGAACAGGTCGAGCGCACCGATCGGCGTGCTGGCGACGGCGACCGGCAGCGCGAAGACGGCCTTGATGCCGTGGCCGAGGAAGGCCTGGGTGAGCGCCGGCCAGCGGTCCTCGCCAGGGCCGTCGAGATCAGGGGCCAAGATCGGCCGGCGCTCCGTGACGGCGTCGAGGCACGGACCCTCGCCGTAGGTGAACTGCAGCTCGTCAAGCGTTCGGCTGAGCTGGCCGCTGGAGCCGAACGTCCCCGTCATCGTGCCACCGTCGATGAACGAGATCGAGGCACCATCGACATCGAGGAGGTCGACGCACGCTGCGCAGAGACGATCCGCGGCGGCGAGCGGCGTCGGCGCATCCGTCAAGGCGGCACCGAGCACGGCTCGGAGCCGTTCCGTGTCCATGCCACCTCTGATGTGCCTGCCGCTCGGACGGGGACTCGATGCGGCCTCCGGTGCATGCCGCCAGAAGAAGAGTACCTTGATCGGATACGCCTCATGCGTATCCGTCCAGACCTTGCGCGGTGCCGAGAGGCAGGCCAGCTGCCTGCCCCGCACCCCGAGGACGGACACATGGCGCAGAGATTGGTTGCCTCCGCCGGGAGCCCGGCCGGTTCTGCGCAAGCCCGCCCGCGACGGACGTCAGGGTCTGCGCCGTCACGACAGGGCCGGCTGTGACGAGGCTGCCGGCGCAGGCAGCGCCACTGCGGACAGCCCCCGAGCGTCCCGACCCGCGCATGGACCTTCGCGCCCTGCTCGACGCCGCCGAGGCAGCGCCGCCCGCCGAAGGCGTGGACGCCCTCGCCGCCGAGCTCGCGGCACGGGTCGATGCCACCGAAGTCAGCATGCTCATCGCTGACATCAGCGGAGTCACCCTCGCCCGCCTCGCCCGCAGAGCAGCGCCAGGGCGGTCTGTGCCGCTGCGGCCCGCCCGCGAGCACGTCGCGATCGAGGGGACCCCCGCGGGTACGGCCCTGGCGTCGCAGCGGACCCAGGTCAGCCGCGACGACGACGGCGTGTGGGTGCACGTCCCCGTCAGCGAGCGCGGCGAAGCGCTCGGCGTCCTGGAGCTGCTGCTCGCCGAGACGCCCAGCGCTCACACCTTGGACTACCTGGGCTCGGCCGGCCACGCGCTCGCGTACGTGATCATCGCCGACAGCAGGTTCAGCGACCTGTACGAGCTGGGGCAGCGCAGCACCCTGCTGACCCTGGAGGCCGAGATCCAACGTCGTCTCCTGCCAGCCTCCTACGCCTGCGAGGGACCGCAGTTCGCCCTCGCCGGCTGGCTGGTCCCCGCGGATGAAGCCGGCGGCGACAGCTTCGACTACATGGTCGACCGCAGCACGCTGCACCTGTCGATCACCGACGCCATGGGGCACGGCGTTCCGGCTGCACAGCTCGCTACCCTCGGTGTCGGCAGCCTGCGCAACAGCCGTCGGCGTGGTCTCGGCCTCACCGAGCAGGCCCAGCAGGCCAGCACGCACATCGCAGCGCACGCCGCCCCCGACCAGTTCGTCACAGCCCTGCTCGGCCGCCTCGACCTGCAGACCGGTGCTCTCGAACTGGTTGACGCCGGCCACCTGAACCCGCTGCTGGTCCGCGACGGGCAGGTGGCGGAGATCCCCCTCGACGCGGGGCTCGTCCTGGGCGTGGCACCTGACGAGGCGTACGCCGTGCAGCGCTGCCAGCTCGTTCCCGGTGACCGGCTCGCCTTCGTGACCGACGGGATGTTCGAGCGCAGCGCCGCCGAGGCCGAGATCGAAGGTCTCCTCGGCACACTCGGTCACCTGCACCCGCGCGAGGCCGTGCAGGTGCTCACCGCCGCCGTCCTGCACGTCACGGGTGGGGCAGTGCGCGACGACGCCACCGTGCTCATCGTGGACTGGTACGGCGACTCCGGCACCCTGGCGGGGCGACGTCCTCCGGCCAGCGATGGACCGACGAGCACCGCGCACGGCCCGCCGAAGGAGAGCTGAGTCGCAGGCCCTGTCGAGCTGCCGTTCGGGACTCCCCCTAGGACTGAGCACCTCTCACGTCGCGAGCGTCGGCGGTTCCACCACGCTCTGACCCGCCCGCGGGAGCTCGACACCGCCGAGCCCCGCGGGGCCTCACGTCCCACGAGCGACCGGTCCCGGGCTACCCCTGCAGTCCGATGACGGCGACGGGCGTCAGGCGGTCCGTGGTCGTCCCGTCGCCGACCTGACCAGCGTAGTTCTCGCCCCAGCAGCGGGCAGTTGCGTCGCCGAGCAGCGCGCCGCAGGCGGCAATCGACGAGGGCGACTACGTGGCGGCCGACGTCGGCGAGCAGGCCATCGCCGCGGCCAGCGTGGTCGCCGCATCGCTGCCCGGCGGACCACCGGTCGACAGGCACTACGGCCCCGACGCGGCGACGACGGCGGGGCTGGACCTCCCCCCGGAGGTCGTACCGCTCGCTGCCCAGGCGCTGCGTCGGGTCCTCGGCGAGCAGTCGAAGTGACGCGAGCTGTGGGAGGAGGCCGAAGCCTTCGACGACGCGCGTACGGCGCTGGAGCCGGTGCTAGACGCCTGGTCTGAGACACGCCGCCGGTGGCCGTGAGCGACGTCGCCTCTCCCGCGGGTTCTCGGACGAAGGTGCGCACCGCTCAGGCGTCCACCTGCACCACCAGCACCGCCACGTCGTCCTCGCGGGACGCCAACCGGGCGACGAGCTCGTCGGCCAGCCGCTCCACCCCCTCGTCGGCACCGAGCTCCGCCACCGTGCGGCGCAGCAGCTCGAGCCGCTCGTCGAGCGCGGTCCGCCGTTCTTCCACGAGGCCGTCGGTGTAGAGGACGAGCACGTCGCCGGCCACGAGCCGGTGGGCGTGGTCGGAGCGAGCAGTGTCCGGGACCACGCCCAGCATCAGGTCGGGCAAGGTCTCCAGGAGCTGCGCATCGACCCCCCGGAGCAGCACCGGCGGCAGGTGGCCGGCGGAGGACCAGCTCAGCAGGCGCCCGCCAACGTCGACGGAGCCCAGCCGGGCGTAGAGGCAGGTGCCCGACAGGTCCGCGGCGAGGTGGCCGGTGACCCG
>JAABUN010007300.1_pt1 | contig 12028 bp, 7 predicted proteins | sample 5559311 | NCBI WGS metagenome assembly JAABUN01 (sample SAMN10711877, study PRJNA513370) | rock metagenome | isolation source: Antarctica rocks | place: Antarctica: Victoria Land, Siegfried Peak sud | reverse complement strand
AGCCCACGTTGGGTGAGCTGATCCCCGACGGGCTGCTGCTCGGGGCGCTGCAGCTGCTGGTCGCGGCCGGTGTGCTGGCCCTGTGGCGGGCGCGCCGGCTCGGCCGGGTCGTGGAGGAGCCGATCCCAGTCGTCGTCCGGGCAGCCGAGGCCGTGGAAGGACGCAGCCGGCTCTACCGCGCGGCAGGCGCCCGCGGCTCGGCCGGCGAGGCGGTACGGGTGGCCACCCGAGAACGCCTGGTCCGCCGGGTGGGTCTGGCGGGCGGCGCCGACCGGCACTCCCTCGTGACGGTCGTCGCCGAGCGCACCGGCCGCGCCCCGAGCGCCGTCGATGTCCTTCTGTACGGTGGGGCCCCGGCCGACGATGCCGCCCTCGTGCGGCTGGTCGCCGACCTGCGCACGCTCGAGACAACCCTGAAGGTGGGCATGTGACCGAGCCAGCCGAGGCCGCGCCCGACCGCCCCGTGCGCGTTCGGGCGACCTCGACCCGGACCCGGATGACCAAGCGTCCGATAGGTGCCGACCAGTCGAGGGAAGCGCTCGTCGCGCTCCGGCAGGAGGTGGGCAAGGCCGTCATCGGCCAGGACGCGGCCGTCACGGGCCTGGTCATCGCCCTGCTCTGCCGCGGCCACGTGCTGCTCGAGGGCGTGCCCGGCGTCGCCAAGACCCTGCTCGTACGCGCCGTTGCCGCCTCCCTTTCGCTGGAGACCAAGCGGGTGCAGTTCACGCCCGACCTCATGCCGGGCGACATCACCGGCTCGCTGGTCTACGACAACCGCTCGGCCGACTTCACCTTCCGTCCCGGCCCGGTGTTCTGCAACCTGCTGCTCGCCGACGAGATCAACCGCACGCCGCCCAAGACCCAGGCCTCGCTGCTCGAGGCGATGGAGGAGCGGCAGGTCAGCGTCGACGGCACCCCGCGGCTGCTGCCCGACCCGTTCGTCGTGTGCGCCACGCAGAACCCGGTGGAGTACGAAGGCACCTATCCGCTGCCGGAGGCGCAGCTCGACCGCTTCCTGCTCAAGCTGACCGTCGGGCTGCCCAGCCGCGACGACGAGGTCAAGGTCCTGCTCGCCCACAACAGCGGCTTCGACCCGCGCGACCTGTCCGCCGCCGGTCTGCGCCCGGTGGCCGGGGCGGCTGAGCTCGCCGCCGGGCGCGAGGCGGTCCGGGGGGTGACGGTCGCGCCCGAGGTGATGGGCTACATCATCGACCTGTGCCGGGCGACCCGCACGAGTCCCTCGCTGTCGCTGGGTGTCTCACCCCGTGGCGCCACCGCGCTGCTGTCCACGGCGAAGGCGTGGGCCTGGCTGTCCGGACGCGACTACCTGACACCGGACGACGTCAAGGCCCTCGCCCGGCCGACCCTGCGACACCGGGTCAGCGTCCGCCCGGAGGCCGAGCTCGAGGGCGTGACGGGCGACGGCGTCCTCGACGGCGTGCTGTCGTCGGTAGCGGTCCCCCGCTAGGCGTCGTGGCGCTCACCGGGCGGGCCGCGCTGCTCGCCCTGCTGGGTGTTCTGGCGGTCTTCCTCGTCCCGTCGCTGTGGACCGTGCTCGCGTGGGCGGTGCTGCTCGCCGCCCTCGCCGTCATGGACGCCCTGCTCGCGGCGCCGGTCTCGGCGCTGCGGCTCGTCCGGTCCGGCGCGACCGCCTGTCGGCTCGGTGAGCAGGTCGAGGTCTCGCTCAGCGTGACCAACGCCGGCTCGCGCCGGCTGCGCGGAGTGCTGCGCGACGCGTGGGTGCCGTCCGCGGGAGCGACTCCGCGCACCCATCAGCTCGACATTCCCGCCGGCGAGCGCCGGCGGCTGACCACCGTGCTCGTCCCCACCCGGCGCGGGGACCGGCTGCCGGACCGGGTGACCGTCCGTGCGGTCGGTCCGCTCGGCATCGCCGCCCGGCAGGGCCGGCACGAGCTGCCCTGGCGGGTGCGGGTGCAGCCGCCGTTCAGCTCCCGCAAGTTCCTGCCCGAGCGGCTCGCGCGGCTGCGCCAGCTCGACGGGGCGGTCGCCGTGCGCACCCGCGGGCAAGGGACCGAGTTCGACAGCCTGCGCGACTACGTGGACGGCGACGACGTACGTTCCATCGACTGGCGCGCCACCGCCCGGCGCCAGGAGGTCGTCGTCCGTACCTGGCGGCCCGAGCGCGACCGCACCCTGCTGCTGGTCATCGACACCAGCCGCACCTCCGCCGGCCGTGTGGGCGACGTGCCGCGGCTGGATGCCGCCCTCGACGCCGCCCTGCTGCTGTGCGCGCTGGCGTCCCGCGCCGGGGACAAGGTCGACCTGCTGGCGATCGACCGCGAACCCCGCGCCACCGTCGAGGGCGCCGGCCGAGACGAGCTGCTGCCCCGGATGGTTGACGCCATGGCCGGTCTCGAGCCAGCGCTGATCGAGAGCGACGGTCGCCGCCTGGTGGCCGAGGCCCTGCGCCGCACCCGGCGCCGCTCGCTGGTCGTGCTGTTCACCTCTCTCGACACCGCGCCGCTCGAGCAGGGCCTGCTGCCGGCGCTCGGCTCACTGACCTCCAGGCACACCGTCCTTTTGGCCGCGGTCGCTGATCCGCGGGTGGAGCAGATGGCCGCCGACCGCTCCGGCACGGTGGCGGCGGCCTACGACGCCGCCGCCGCCGAACGGGCCCGCACCGAGCGCCGCCGGCTCACCGCGCTGCTGCGCCGCCGCGGCGTCGAGGTCGTCGACGCCCCACCCGAGACCTTCGCCCCCGCGGTGTCGGACGCCTACCTGTCGCTCAAGGCCGCCGGCCGGCTGTAAGCGGTGGTCGTCGGCAGAATCACCCGGCTTCAGCGGATCCCATGGAGTCTGGACCGACGGCGAGCGCCATGACGACCAGCGTAACCGCCGTGGTGACCTCGACGATCGCGCCCAGGACGTCGCCGGTCATGCCGCCGAGCCGGCGGACGGCGTGGTTGCGCAGGAGCCGCGCCGCGAGCAGTCCGGCCGCGACCGCGATCAGCGGGAGGAGCACGACGGTCGGGTCCGTCCTGTCGGTCTCCCTCGCGAGCGCAAGCACGCCTCCTGCGGCGGCGAGCAGGGCGAGCAGGGCTGCGACGCCACGGGGCACCGTGCCGGCGACCAGAGCGCCGAGGCCCACGGACGACGCGGCGGGCACACCGGTCGTGCACGCCGCCGTGACGGCGATCCGCGCCGTGACCACGGCCACGAGCAGCGAGCTCACCCCGCGGCCGGCAGACACGCAGGCCAGCAGTGCGGCCACCTGGACGAGCAGGACGAGCACGACGGCGGCGAGGCCGAGCGCTCCGACGTCGGGCTGCTTCATCACCTCGCGGGCCCGCTCGGGCGGGCCGTAGCTGCCCAGTCCGTCGGCGAGGTCGGCCAGGCCGTCCAGGTGCAGCCCGCGGGTGAGCAGACCGAGTCCGGCGACCACCAGCGCGGACGCCAGCAGCGGTGGGCCGGCGGTGAGCCGGTCGACGCCGACGAGCAGGACCGACAGCGCCGTCCCGAGACCGAGCCCGACGAGCGGGGCCAGGCCCATCGCCCAGCCGGCGACGGACCGGTCCACCCGCGCGGGGCCGCGCAGCGGCAGCACCGTCAGCGTGGTGAGGGCCAGGCGCAGCCCGGCTGCGACGCCTGCGCCGCCTCGCCTCACCGCAGGTGCCGTGGCAGGCCGGCGACCACCTGCACGACCTCGTCCGACTCCGCGGCCAGCCGGGTCGTCAGCGCGCCGAGCAGGTCGACGAACCGTCGGCCGGACGCGGTGGCCGCGACCACGCCGGAGCCGACCTCCGGGGCGACGAGCACGGCCGTCGTCCGGCCCGCCCGCCAGGCTGCGACGAGTGCGTCGCAGGCAGCTCCCACCTGCGGCGGGACGGGGCCCTGCCACGCGTCGGCCTCGTCGACCACGCGGGTCAGCCACAGCCCGAGGTCGTCCACGAGCACCGGTGTCGCGGCGGCACGAAGGACACCCGTGACGTCGCCGGTCTCGATCGTCCGCCATGACGCGGGACGCCGGCCGACGTGGGCACGCACCCGCTCCGCCCACTCCGCATCGCCGGCCCGGTCCGGTGCGGTCGCGACGTAGGTGACCTCCGGCTCGGCGGCGAGGCGCTGCTCGGCGTACGCCGACTTGCCGGACCTCGTGCCCCCCAGGACGAGCAGGCGGGTGGTCGCCCGCCGCGCGTCAGCGCCGGTCCGTGTCCGCGGGGGGAGCTCGAGCACCGTCCCGTCCGGCGGCGCGTCGGCCGCCCAGCCGGCGAGCAGGGCGTCGAGCTCGACCGGTGGGGGGTTGTCGTGGCCGAGGTGGACGGCGTGCACGGCGGTGCGGTCGGTGACTGCGCCCCGTCGGCGCAGCTCGGCCACCTGCTCCGGCCAGCTGCGCACGTCGTGGTGGTCCGGCAGGTGGGCGCCGGTGAGGTCGAGCAGCACCGCGTCGTACGCCCGTCGGCTGACCAGTGCGAGCGCTGCCTCGGACAGCACCCCGGTGTCGGTGGCCCACAGCAGCCGGCTGCCGTCCGGGCCGGTCACGTCGTAGAGCACGGCCGGCCCGGCGGCCGGACCGGCATGGGTCGCGGGCAGCGCGACGACGTCGTACCCGGCCACCTGCAGCCGGTCCCCCGCACTGACCGCGACCGGGGTGATCGACGGGTCGAGGTGCTCGTGCGCAGCCGCCAGCACGGCCGGCGGCGCGACGAGGGTGAGTGGTCCGGTCCCGGCCGCCCAGCCCCGCCACAGCCAGCCCGGCGCCGCGTGGTGGTCGGGGTGAGCGTGCGTGACGAGCACCGCGTCGACGGCGTGCAGGTCCACGCCCTGGCGCAGCGCCGCGCGCATGCCGTCGTGGCCGAGCTCGATCAGCAGGCGGTCGTCGACGAGCGCGCTGGTCTGCCCGCGCACGACTCCGGCAGCAGCAGCTGCCGTGCAGGACGCACAGCCGCACCACGGGTTGGGCCAGCCGTCGGCCGACCCGGTGCCGAGCAGGCGGACACGCATGGTCCCAGCCAACCGCACCGGCGGGCCAGCCGCGGCGGCAGGCAGTACCACGCACGTGCTGCGGACCCGCTGTTGTCCGCCCACGTCACCCGTGGTCGAGTCGGCGGGTGCATCCGTGCGACGACGCCACCCGCGCAGCGGTCCACCACGACCGCTTCGGTGACCGTGGCCTGCCCGGACAGGAGGTCCTGTCGATCCTTGACTCCACGCTCGACGCCCTGCGCCCCCTCGACGCCGCCGCGGTGGTGAGCGCCGAGCAGCACCAGGCGCGGCTGACCAAGCCGCGCGGCGCGCTCGGCGTGCTGGAGGCGGTCTCGGTGCAGCTGGCCGGGCTCGCCGGGGCCGACCCGCCGCCCATGCCCGAGCCCGCCGCCGTAGCCGTGTTCGCCGCCGACCACGGAGTCCACGCGCAGGGCGTCACCCCCTGGCCGCAGGAGGTGACCGCGCAGATGGTCGTCAACTTCCTCACCGGCGGGGCCGTCGTGAACGCCCTCGCCGCCCAGACCGGCGCCGAGGTCTGCGTGGTCGACGTCGGTGTCGCCCAGGAGCTCTCGGTCGTCCCCGGCCTGCTGCCACGCAAGGTGCGCCCTGGCACGGCGGACATGACGGTCGAGCCCGCGATGACCCGCGGGCAGGCCGTCACGGCGATCGAGGTGGGCATCACCGTCGCCCAGGACCTGGTCGCCGCCGGCAGCCGCTGCCTGCTGACCGGTGACATGGGCATCGCCAACACCACCGCCTCCGCGGCGCTGCTCGCCGCGATGCTGCGCCTGGACCCGGCCGAGGTCACCGGCCGCGGCACCGGCATCGACGACCGGATGCTGGCGCACAAGGTCGACGTCGTACGACTGGCGCTGGCCCGGCACGCTCCCGACCCGGCCGACCCGGTCGGTGTGCTCGCCGCGGTCGGCGGTCTGGAGCATGCAGCCCTGGTCGGCTTCCTGCTCGCCGCCGGGGCGCTGCGCGTGCCGGTGGTGCTGGACGGCGTCATCGCCGGATCGGCCGCGGTGGTCGCGGCGGCGATGCACCCCGACGCCCTGGTCGCCTGCCTCGCCGGCCACCGCTCGGCCGAGCCCGGCCACGCGCACGCGCTCGCCGCGCTGCGGCTGCGACCGCTGATCGACCTCGACCTGCGCCTCGGCGAGGGCTCAGGTGCGGTGCTGGCGCTGCCGCTGGTGCAGGCGGCCGTACGCGTGCTGCGCGACGTCGCCACCTTCGACAGCGCGGGCGTGTCCGACAAGGGGTGAGCGGCCCGGCAAGCGGGGGATCCGGCGGTGATCCGGCCGTACGCGAGACTGTCGCGGTGACCTTGCTGCTCCTGTCCACCGCAGACACCGATCTGCTCGCCGCCCGCTCCGTGCCGGAGCCGGCCCTGACCCTGCGCCTGGCCAACCCGTCCCGCGTCGAGGACCCCGCCGCCCTGCTCGACGGGGTGCGTATCGCCGTCGTGCGGCTGCTCGGCGGCCGGCGCGCCTGGGACGGCCTCGAGGCGCTGCGCCTGGCCTGCGCGGAGCGGCGCATCCCACTGGTCGCCGTCGGTGGCGAGGGGGCGCTCGACGCCGAGCTCGCCGACCTGTCGACCGTCCCCGCCGGGGTCGTCGCCGACGCCGCCGCCTACCTGCGCGAGGGCGGCACGGACAACCTCGGCGCCCTGGTGGCCTTCCTGTCCGACACCGTGCTGCTGACCGGCGTGGGCTTCGCCGCACCGCGTGCACTGCCGGCGTACGGCCTGCGGGCGGCCCGTCCCGCGGACCCCTCGCGGCCGACGGTCGGCGTCGTGTTCTACCGGGCGCACGAGCTGTCCGGCAACACCGCCTTCGTCGACGTGCTCTGCGACGCCCTCGAGGCCGGGGGGAGCAATGCCCGAGCTGTCTACGTCGGCTCGTTGCGACCGGACGGCGAGGGCCGGCTGCCGGTCGTCGACGAGCTGCTCGCCGACGTCGACGCGCTGGTGGTCACGGTGCTCGCCGGCGGCGGATCCCACGCCGGTGACGCCGAGGGCTGGGACGCCACGGCGCTCGCGCGGCTGGATGTGCCTGTGCTGCAGGCGCTCTGCCTAACCAGCAGCCGTGCGAGCTGGGAGGCCTCGACCGCCGGGGCGACGCCCGTCGACGCCGCCATGCAGGTCGCCATCCCGGAGTTCGACGGCCGCCTGATCACCGTGCCGTTCTCGTTCAAGGAGACCGGTGAGGACGGTGTGCCCAGCTACGTCGCCGATGCCGAGCGCGCCGCCAGGGTCGCCGGGATCGTCGTCGCGCACGCGCGGCTGCGCCATGTCCCGAACGCCGACAAGCGCGTCGCCGTGATCCTGTCCTCCTACCCCACCAAGCACTCCCGGGTCGGCAACGCCGTCGGCCTGGACACCCCCGCCAGCGCGGTGGTCCTGCTGCAGGCGATGCGTGAGGCAGGCTACGACGTCGGGGGTCCCGCCGGCGGCGGACCGGGGTGCCTGCCGCAGGACGGCGACACCCTCGTGCACACCCTCATCGCGGCGGGCGGTCACGACGTCGAGTGGCTCACCGAGGCGCAACTGTCGCAGGCGGTCGCGCGGGTGCCGCTCGCGGACTACCAGGCCTGGTTCGCCACCCTGCCCCAGCCGCTGCAGGAGGCGATGCTCGAGCACTGGGGGCCGCCTCCCGGCAGCCTCTACGTCGACGGCGGCGACATCGTGCTGGCCGCGCTGCGCTACGGCAACGTCGTGCTGGCGATCCAGCCGCCGCGCGGCTTCGGTGAGAACCCGATCGCGATCTACCACGACCCCGACCTGCCGCCGAGCCACCACTACCTCGCCGCCTACCGCTGGCTGGCTGCCCCCGAGGCCAGTGGCGGGTTCGGTGCGGACGCCGTCATCCACCTGGGCAAGCACGGGACGCTGGAGTGGCTGCCCGGCAAGGGGCTCGGGCTGTCCGCCGGGTGCGCTCCCGACGCGGTGCTCGGCGACCTGCCGCTGTTCTATCCGTTCATCGTCAACGACCCGGGTGAGGGCACCCAGGCCAAGCGACGCGCGCACGCGACCGTCGTGGACCACCTGGTGCCGCCGATGGCGCGGGCCGAGTCCTACGACGAGATGGCCCAGCTGGAGCAGCTGCTCGACGAGTACGCCCAGGTGCAGGCGATGGACCCGGCCAAGCTGCCGACCATCCGGGCCCAGATCTGGGAGCTCGTCGAAGCCGCCCAGCTGCACCACGACCTGCACATGGCAGCGATGCCTGACGATGAGAGCTTCGACGACTTCCTGCTGCACGTCGACGGCTACCTCTGCGAGGTGAAGGACGTCCTGATCCGGGACGGGCTGCACATCCTCGGGCAGGCGCCGGTCGACGCCCCCCGCATCGACCTGGTGCTCGGCATCCTGCGCGCACAGCAGACCTGGGGCGGTGACGTGGGCTCGTTGCCGGGGTTGCGCCGCGCCCTCGGTGCGGCGTACGACCTCGCCGAGGACGACCGCGTCCAGGGCGACCGGCTCGAGGAGATGGCCCGCTCGCTCGTCGAGGCCGTCGATGCTGCGGACTGGTCCGCGGCGGCCGTGGACGGTGTCGTCGGGCAGGTGCTGGGCCGGTCGCTGCCCGAGGTGTCGCGCGTGCTGCGGTTTGCCTGCGAGCAGGTCGTGCCGCGCCTGGCCCGCACCACCGACGAGCTGGACCACCTGCTGCACGGCCTGTCCGGTGGCTTCGTGCCGGCCGGTCCGTCCGGCTCGCCGACCCGCGGTCTGGTCGGGGTGCTGCCGACCGGCCGCAACTTCTACTCCGTCGACCCCAAGGCGATCCCGTCGCGCAACGCCTGGACCGTCGGCGTCGCGCTCGGCGACTCGCTGCTCACCCGCTACCTCACCGACCACGGCGAGTACCCCGCCTCCGTCGGCCTCGTCGTCTGGGGCACGTCGGCGATGCGCACGGCCGGCGACGACATCGCAGAGGTGCTGTGGCTGCTGGGGATCCGGCCGGTGTGGGACCAGGCGTCGCGCCGCGTGACCGGCCTGGAGGTCGTGCCGCTCGACGAGCTCGGGCGGCCACGCGTCGACGTCACGCTGCGGATCAGCGGCTTCTTCCGCGACGCCTTCCCGCACGTGGTCGAGATGCTGGACGAGGCGGTGCGGATGGTCGCCGGGCTCGACGAGGCGGCGACGGAGAACTTCCTGCGGGCCCACGTGCAGGCCGACCTCGCCCTCGGCACCGACGAGCGTCGCGCCACCGCACGCATCTTCGGCAGCAAGCCCGGGGCGTACGGCGCCGGCCTGCTGCCGCTGATCGACTCGCGCGACTGGAAGACCGACGCCGACCTCGCCGAGGTCTACGCCGTCTGGGGCGGCTATGCCTATGGCCCAGGTCTTGACGGGATTTCAGCCCGAACGGACATGGAGCGGGTCTACACGCGCATGCGCGTCGCGGCCAAGAACCAGGACACCCGCGAGCACGACATCGTCGACAGCGACGACTACTTCCAGTACCACGGCGGGATGGTTGCCGCCGTCCGCGCGCTGACCGGACAGTCCCCGGAGGCATACGTCGGCGACAGCGCCGTCCCCGACACCGTCCGGACGCGCACCCTCCAGGAGGAGACGCACCGCGTCTTCCGGGCCCGCGTCGTCAATCCCAAGTGGATAGCGGCGATGCAGCGGCACGGCTACAAGGGCGCCTTCGAGCTGGCCGCGACCGTCGACTACCTGTTCGGCTACGACGCCACCGCCGGCGTGGTCGACGACTGGATGTACGAGAAGCTCGCCAGCGCCTACGTATTCGACGAGACCAATCGCGCCTTCATGCAGAAGAGCAACCCGTGGGCGTTGCGTGGCATCAGCGAACGACTGCTCGAGGCGGCCGACCGCGGGCTGTGGGAGTCCCCCGAGCAGGCCACGCTCGACGGGCTGAAGCGCACCTACCTCGAGCTCGAGGGCGACCTCGAGGGCGGCGGTCAGGACTGAGCGCCCGCCTGCCGTGCGCCGCCTCCTGGCCGGCGGTGGCGGGACTCGCCGCCGGCCTGGCTGCGGACGGCCTGCTCGGCGACCCGCGCCGCGGCCACCCGGTCGCCGGCTTCGGCCGGCTCGCCGGCTCGCTCGAGCGTCGGGTGCACCGGGACTCCCGGGCGGTCGGGACCGTGTACGTCCTCGGTCTGGTTGCGGGCCCGACGCTGCTCGGCGTCGCCGGGCTCGCCGCCACCCGGGGCCGTCCCACCTCCCGCGCGGCCCTTACCGCGCTCGCCACCTGGACCGTCGTCGGCGGCACGAGCCTGAGGCGGGAGGCCGCCGCGATGGCCGCCCTGCTCGAGGCCGACGACCTGGACGGTGCCCGGGCGAGGCTGAGTCACCTGTGCGGCCGAGACCCGGCGCCGCTCGACCGGGCGGGGCTGGCCCGCGCCACGGTCGAGTCGGTCGCGGAGAACACCTCGGACGCCGTGGTCGGTCCGCTGGTCTGGGGCGCCCTCGGCGGCCTGCCGGGGCTGCTGGCCTACCGGGCGGTCAACACCCTCGACGCGATGGTGGGGCACCGGTCGCCCCGCTACGCCCGCTTCGGCTGGGCGGCCGCGCGCACCGACGACGCGATGAACCTGCTCCCGTCCCGGCTCTGCGCCGGGCTCGCCACGGCGCTGGCGCCGGTCGTCGGTGGTCGCCCGGCCGCAGCCTGGTCGGCCTGGCGCCGCGACGGCGGCAAGCACCCGAGCCCGAACGCCGGCCCGGTCGAGGCCGCCTTCGCCGGGGCGCTCGGCCGGACGCTGGGCGGCTGCCTCGCCTACGCCGGAAGAGTCGAGGACCGACCGCTGCTGGGCGACGGGCCCTCGCCCGAGGTGCGCGACATCGCCCGGGCGGCCGAGCTCTCCGCGGCGGTGACGCTCGGCGCCGGCGCCGTCGCCGTCGGGGTCCGGCTGCTGCGGGGCGGCCTCCGGGCAGCCCCATGACCCGCGGCGCGCTGCTCGTGGCGGGCACGACCTCCGACGCCGGCAAGTCGATCCTCACGGCCGGGCTGTGCCGGTGGCTCGCCCGCCAGGGCGTGAAGGTCGCCCCGTTCAAGGCGCAGAACATGTCGCTGAACTCCGCGGTCACCGTCGACGGAGCGGAGATCGGCCGGGCCCAGGCGATGCAGGCGGCGGCGGCCGGGATCGAGCCCGAGGCGGCGATGAACCCCGTCCTGCTCAAGCCGGGCAGCGACCAGAGCTCGCAGGTCGTCGTCCTCGGCCGGCCGTGGGCGGAGGTCGACGCGATGAGCTACCGCACCCACACGTCGGCGCTGCTCGACCTCTCGCTCGCGTCGCTTGCCGATCTGCGCCGCCGCTACGACGTCGTCGTCTGCGAGGGTGCCGGATCACCGGCCGAGATCAACCTGCGAGCGACCGACATCGCCAACATGGGACTGGCCCGCGCGGCGGAGCTGCCCGTGCTCGTCGTCGGCGACATCAACCCTGGGGGCGTGTTCGCCGCGCTGTTCGGCACCTTGGCGCTGCTGTCCCCCGAGGACCAGGCGCTGGTGGCGGGCTTCGTGGTCAACAAGTTCCGAGGCGACCGGAGGCTGCTCGAGCCCGGGCTCGACATGCTCACCCGCCTGACCGGGCGTCCGACGTACGGCGTGCTGCCCTGGACCGAGGGGCTCGAGCTCGACGCCGAGGACTCGCTCGGCCTGGCTGCTCCGATCGCGCCGGTGCCCCCGGTCGGCGCCGACGTCCTGCGGGTCTCGGTCGTACGCCTGCCCCGGCTGTCGAACTGGACCGACGTCGACGCGCTGCGCAGCGAGCCGGGAGTCCTTGTGCGCTTCGCGAGCACCAGCGAGGAGCTGGCCGACGCCGACCTGGTCGTCCTGCCCGGCACCCGAGCGACCGTCGCGGACCTCGCCTGGCTGCGCGACCGGGGCATCGACGAGGTGCTGCGCCGTCGCGCCGCAGCGGGCCGGCCCGTCCTCGGGATCTGCGGCGGCTACCAGATGCTCGGCCGCACGATCCTCGATGACGTGGAGTCCGGCCGCGGGTCGGTCGAGGCGCTGGGCCTGCTCCCGGTGCGGACCGTCTTCCGTCACCGCAAGGTGCTGGCCCGCCCGACCGGCAGCTACGGCGAGCACGCGGTCACGACGGCGTACGAGAT
>JAABUN010007299.1_pt1 | contig 12028 bp, 15 predicted proteins | sample 5559311 | NCBI WGS metagenome assembly JAABUN01 (sample SAMN10711877, study PRJNA513370) | rock metagenome | isolation source: Antarctica rocks | place: Antarctica: Victoria Land, Siegfried Peak sud | reverse complement strand
ATCGGTTTCCTGGTCTCCCTGACGATCCGGACAGCCCCCTCACGGAACTCCGGGTCGAACTTCCTACGAATCTCTGGCATGACTCTCCTCATAGTCCATGCCTCCACAATTTGGGGGGATGCTCAGTCGGGGACTGGCTCAGGCTCGGCGCCATGCCAGCCGTAATCCGGCTCTTCGCACTTGAGCGGGGTGGCGTCCTGATTTGAGGCTCGTGGCCTCGACAGGCTGGTTTGGTTCCTACGCCGTCAGCCGAAGAGAGCCACGAGCCATGTCAGACCGTACGACAGTGATGATGGGTTCTGGCACCGACCACTCTGGGTCTGACCCGCCGTACGACCGACACGATCATGTTGTCTTCGCAACGATTCGTCGTCCTGGTGGTCGGTGTCGCTCAAGCGCACGACGGCCAGGCCGCGTGACCTCATAGGAGCCTGTGCGAGAGGCACCCATCACTGTCTTGTCCGCTGCCCAGCCGTCGCGCGCCGCCCCCGTCCGGTGCAAGCGGAAGAGGTACGGCCATCAACAGCATGACAAGTGTTCCCCCGACCACGGGCGCGGCGCGCGGCTCGGTGACGGGAGGCGTCGACACGCACGACAGACCCATCACGCCGCAGTGCTGGACGGGCTAGGCCGGCAGCTCGGCGACCGAGAGTTCCCGACCACTGCGGCCGGGTATCGCAGCCTGCATCGCTGGCTGGCCGGTCACGGTGATCTGGAGGGGGTCGGGGTCGAGGGCACCGGCTCCTACGGCGCGGCGCTCGCTCGCCATCTCGCCGACGAGGGCGTTCACATCGTGGAGATCGACCGCCCTGATCGCAAAGCCCGCCGCGCGCAGGGCAAGTCCGACCCGCTCGACGCCTACTCGGCCGCCCGTGCAGTGCTGTCGGGAACCGCCACCGGCGAGCCGAAGACCCGCGACGGCCGGGTCGAGTCGATCCGGGCGCTGCGCGTCGCCCGATTAGGCGCTTTGAAGGCCCGGACTCAGGCGATGAATCAGCTCAAGTCGCTGCTGACCACCGCTCCCGCTGACCTGCGCGAGCAGCTACGCACACTGCGGGCCACAGCGCTTATCAGCACTGCCGTGCGACTTCGCCCTTCCGCTGACCTCGACGACCCGCTGCAGGCGACGAAGACGGCGCTGCGCCGGATCGCCCGTCGCCATGAGCACCTGTCGCTGGAGATTGCTGAGGCCGACGACGAGCTGCGGGAGTTGACCGCTGAGGCTGCCCTACGGCTGCTCCAGCTGCACGGCGTGGGCCCGGAGGTCGCTGCGCAGCTGCTCATCATCGCCGGGGATAACCCCGGCTGCGGTCGGAGTCGGCCTTCGCGCATCTGTGTGGCGTCGCGCCGGTGCCAGCTAGGGCGCGTCTCACGAGTCAGGTGAGCCAGTCGAGGATCGCAGCGAGGACGACGCCGCCTCGGTAGACCAGCGCGTGCTTGTCGTAACGGCTGGCTAGGCCGCGCCAGTTCCTCATCCGGTTGAAGAACCGTTCGAAGACGTTGCGGTTCTTGTAGTCCTCGATGTCGTGCGCGTGTGCGGCCGGTCCGAGGTGGTCGGGCACCAGAATGAGGCGCGATGCCGTCGCCGCCCGTGTCGCCTTGCACGCCACCAAGGCAGCCAGTGCTTGTCCGAGCCTGAGCAACAAGAGAAGCACGTCACACGTCCTGCGGCACGCAGCGGCGATGCGACTCCTCGAGGCAGGCGTCGACGTCACCGTCATCGCGCTCTGGCTCGGTCACGAGAGCATCGAGACCACCCAGATCTACCTGCACGCCAGCATGAGCACGAAGGAGAAGGCCCTCGCCCGCACCACACCCACCGGCACCAGGACGGGGCGCTACCAACCAGCCAGCGACGACCTGCTCGCCTTCCTTCAAGGCCTCTGATTATGCCGACACCACGAGCCCGGACACCGCCCACCTCGGCATAAGCCTGAGGTCGGCATAAAGGTGGTCCGCGACGATCCGGGCGTGCGGCAGTGCCTCGCGCACCGCGGCGCGGTAGGACGCGCACGGATCCATCGCCACGATCTGCACCGCGCCCTCCAGGCCTGCCCGCGCGCGTCCAGCCAGGCCGTGACGCTGATCTTCGTGCGGCCAGAAGCTTGACCCAGAAGGCCTTGTGGCCCGTCCAGGTCGACGAAGTTAGTCTCGACCCGCTCAGTCAGCCACCACCTGCCGCTGGTCTGATCCTGCACCCACTTCGCGCGTCCGCGGCGTGTCTCGTCGATGCCCAACACCACCACCGGCCCCGGCTCCGGCAGCAGGGCGTCGGGGTGCCGAACCCAGGCAGCATGCGCAATCGGCCGGCTCATCAAGCCCTGGCACGCGACGCTAACCGCGGTCCCCTCACCGACCGCCCTGGCGACGTGCCGGCGCAGCCGTCCGCTGACTCGCGCACCGGCGGGGACCTCGGCGATTCGCTCGGTACGCCTTGCGGGCGCAGTCACGTTCCCGGCAGACGAACTGCACCTTGTGCCAGCGAACCACCAGCAGCTGTTCGCCGTAGGGCACGTCGCGCGGACGCGTCGTCCGACGCTGCCGCACCGAGCTCGACAGCACCCCACACACCGGGCACGCCGCAGCGCTCTCGTCGTCCGTGACGACGTGCACCACCCGCACGCCGTCGTCGGCGTTGCCGGTGGCGGGCACCACCTCACGGACCCGAACTCCGCGCACCCCGAACAGGACCGTCGTACTGTCTTGCCTCTGTCGTGGCCCTCAGCTGTCGGCTCCGTAACGCCGCCAGCATCGAGGGGCCACGGGCTTGTCAGCCCGAGGCCGCGATCAGTCCAAGATCGTGTCGTTCCCCCTCAAATTCGAAGAGCCTGCGCAGTCCTCCGGGCCGCGTGAACCATCAGCGGTCGAGGGCCCCGCTCGAGTACCAAGAGCCGAGAAGGCCGACGCCGCGGTCGTGGTGGCCGACGGCCGGCCGACCGGCGTGCTGACCCGGCAGGACGTGCTGGCCTACCTGTCCAGCTGACCGCCCGGGACGCACGAACACCCCAGCCCCTCGTTCGAGGGGCGGGGGCGTCCGCGTCCGGGCTAGAGGGTGCTCTTGAACAGCAGCCGGTTGACGGTGCCGCTCGGGTTGTTCTTGATCACGCTGGCCGTGGAGTTGTTGACGATCCAGCTGTTGATCGTGCTCGAGGCCGCGTCACCGCCGCTCTTGTAGAGCGCGGCCACGCCCGCCACGTGCGGCGACGCCATCGAGGTGCCGCTGATGGTGTTGGTGCCGCCGTTCAGCCACGCCGAGGTGATGGCCACGCCCGGGGCGTAGACCTCCACGCAGGCGCCGAAGTTGGAGAACGTCGCCCGGATGTCGGTCTTGTCGGAGGCCGCGACGACCGTCGGGGCGCTCGCCGAGGCCGGCGAGACGTTGCAGGCGTCCTGGTTCTCGTTGCCCGCGGCGACCGAGACGTGCACCCCGGCGTTCGACAGGTTGTTGGTCGCGGTGTTGAGGGCCGACGAGTAGCCGCCGCCCAGGCTCATGTTGGCGACCGCGGGCTTGATGTGGTTGGCCCGCACCCAGTCGATGCCGGCGATGATGCCGCTGGTGGCGCCGCTGCCGTTGCAGTCGAGCACCTTGACGCCGCGCAGCGAGGACCCCTTCGCGACGCCGTACGTGCCGCCGCCGATGGTCCCAGCGACGTGGGTGCCGTGGCCGTTGCAATCCGTGCCGTTGCCGCCGAAGGCGTCGTAGACGTTCTGCGCCCGGCCACCGAAGGCGGTGTGGCTGGCGACGATGCCGGTGTCGATGACGTAGGCCCGCACCCCACTGCCGTTGCGGGCGTAGGTGTAGCTGCCGGACAGCGGGACGCTGCGCTGGTCGATGCGGTCCAGGCCGTACAGGCCGCCGCCCGCGGTGACGTACTGGGTGGCGTCGGCGCGGACGACCTGGTCGGCCTCGAGGGCCTCGACGTCGCCGTCGTTCTGCAGGGCGCGCACCTGGCCGTCGTTGAGCTCGGCGGCGAAGCCGTTGAGGGCCGACTCGTAGACGTGCTTGGGGTCGGCGGCGTAGCGTCGAGCGACGCCGCGGGCGTCCGCGCCGTCCTTGAGCGTGACGATCCACGAGCCGGGGATAGGCTGGCCGGTGGTGCGGGTGACCTTCGCGCCGGGGTCGTCCGGAGCGGCGGCGGAAGCCGTTCCCAGGCCGGTGAGGCCGAGGGCGGGCAGGACGAGCAGGGCGACGACGCAGCGCCGCGTGCGACCGGGGGTGTGGTCGCGAAGCTTGCTGGACAAGGACGTTCCTCTCGAGTGCGGGACCGCCACGTCCGAGTGGGCGTGGCAGGACCGCCCGCTGCCCGGGCGGCGGCGCCGCGTCCCGCGCGCGGTGAGGCGCTGCAGTCCGGCTCCGCCGTCCGGGCGACAGGGCGGGGCGTTCACCTGGCACCGACGGTGAGCGGACAGTAACCACATGTGAGTTCTGCCACAAGCATTCCGAGTGCCCGGCTTTGCCCGGACAACTTCGGAACCTCTGCCAGGCGTGCGCTGCGCGCTGCCGCGAGGGGTCGCGCCACCAGGACGTGCCCGATGACCGTTCGGTGAACTCATGGTGGTGAGCACCGGATCTGTTTCGTTGGCGGCTAGCGTCCGGTCCGTCCGGAACATCGAGCCTGCCGAGGGTTTGCCAGCCGGGTGCTGCGTGGCGACGCTCTTGGAGGATCGATGAACACTTCTGTCCGCATGCCTGGTCGTCTCACGCGCCTGGTCGGACCGTCGATCACGGTGTTGGTGATGACGGCCGCGACGTTGACCGTTACCGCGGCTCCCGCGCAGGCTGGCTCGTACAGCGCCCCTCTTCGCACAGCCATCAGCCAGCTGCCTGTCGCCACTGAAGTCCGGACCGGATACGACCGCAGCCTGTTTCCGCACTGGAAGGACGCCGACGGTGACTGCCAGGACACCCGGCACGAGGTGCTGATCGCGGAGAGCAGTGTGAGCCCGACGTTCACGACCAGTAGCCGTTGCTCGGTGGCCACCGGCCGGTGGTTCTCCTATTACGACCGGGTCACCTGGACCGCGGCCTCCGACGTGGACATCGACCACATGGTCGCCCTCGCCGAAGCCTGGGACAGCGGCGCCCGCAACTGGACCACCACTCGGCGGCAGTCCTTCGCCAACGACCTCGGTGACAGCCGAAGCCTGGTCGCGGTCACCGACAACGTCAATCAGAGCAAAGGTGACCAGGACCCATCGACCTGGCTGCCCACCTACGACCGGTGCCGGTACATCCTCGAGTGGACTGCGGTAAAGATCCGGTGGGGCCTGACCGTTGACAGCACGGAGAAGAATGCATTGAGTGCGCAGGGCGCCCAGTGCACCAACGTGACCCTGTCCGTGACGACGGTCTGAATCACCTCGTGACCGGTTGCTGCGCGGTTTCTGGCTCTAGCCCCGGTCTTTCAGTAGAGCTGGCTGACTCCTCGGGTAATCTTGAGGTTGGCGGCGGCGGTGCCGGCGCAAGGCTGAGGGCCGGCGCGCGGTCCGGTGTCTCCGTGTCCCTCGTGGTCGGCTGGTGCGAGGTGGCGATCGGTGCTTGCTTGTCAGGCCGGGAGCGGGATTTGCCGCAGACGCCGGAATGCTCTGGCGAGGGCGAGGGCGAGGGCGAGGGCGAGGGCGAGGGCGAGGGCGAGGGCCCAGGGCCAGTGCTCGGCCAGGCGCAGGAATACCTTGCGCTGTCCTTTGGTGATGCGGGCGGCGGTGTGCAGCAGCCGGTAGCGCAGTGTTTGGGGTTCGGCGCGGTGCAGCTCGGGCTGGTCGGTGAGCAGCATCGACTGGGCCAGGGCGAGCAGGTCCGCTGCGATCAGGGCGAGTTCGACCCAGACGGCGTTCGGCTATCGGCAGGGACCACTGCAGAGTCGGCCGGCCGGGTCAGTTAGGCCGCAGTGCGGTACTGTTCCAGGCGCGGGCGCCATCGGCGCCCTGTTCCTGACCCTGTCGATCTACCTGCAGGCAGGTACGGGCCGTAGCGCCTGGCAGACCGGCGTGGTGATCCTCCCGTACGCCGTCGGCTCGCTGGTCACCTCCGGGCTCGGGGTGGCCCTGGCCGCCAGGGCCGGCCGGGCCCTGCTCATCACCGGCTCGCTCACGCTGGCGGTCTCGCAGGGACTGCTGTGGCAGGTGGTCCGCGGAGGCGACGACCCCGGCTACTGGTCGCTGGCCCTGCCGCTGTTCGTCGGCGGGCTCGGCCCCTTCGTCGGAGACGGGGTCGCCGACTACCTCGTCCTGCAGCGCGCTCATAGCGCGAAGTCGTCTCGGTGGTGACCTGGCGCAGCGCGACGCCCTCGGGCAACGGGACGTCCAGGGCAAGTGCCTGGGCCTCACCGATCTTGATCGACTCCGGGTCGCCCGGGACGAAGCCGTGCTCGAGCAGCGCCTCCTGCAGGCCCGGGGCGTGGTCGTGCCCCCGGGTCGTCCACTCGGCCCGCTTGATCCGGGGGTCCGCCCGGTAATGGGGAAGCGTCTGGGGGTCGAGCCGCTGGATCAGCGTCACGGCGAGACAGCTGGTGAGGTTGGGCGGGTCACGGCGTCGGCGTGTCCGACTCCGCCTGCGAAAGTGCCCAGCGCAGCCGACTGGTCTCGATCTGCTCGATGTGGCCCTCGGCCCATCCGCGCACGGTGGCGTGCAGGTGCTCGAGGTCGTGGCCGAGGTCGGTCAGGGCGTACGTCACCTTCGGCGGCACGGTCGGCAGCACGGTGCGGGTCACGAAGCCGTCGCGTTCGAGGCTGCGCAACGTCTGGGCCAGCATCTTGGCGGAGATGCCGGTGACGAGGCGGTTCAGCTCGTTGAAGCGACGGGGCCGCTCCTCCAGGGCGCCGGTGATCAGTGCGGACCACGCGTCGCCGATCCGGTCGAGGGCCTGGCGGGAGGCGCACCGCGGGTCGTAGACGTCGGCGTGGTGCCCCTCCGGCAGGCGCCAGGTCGGTGGAGCGAGGGCGTGGTGGCTTGCCATGGATCCTCCCACTTACCCGAAGGTACGTACTACCGGATCGTTCGTGGAAAGCCTAGCGTCGACAGCGCCGGCCACCCGACGAAGGAGCTTGTCGTGCGACGAACCATCCTTGTCCTGGCCGCTCTCGCCACCGCAGCCACCACCACCACCAGCGCGTACGCCGCGCCCCCGGCACCGGCGCCGCTGCCGCTCCCCCCCGGGCAGGCGGAAGGTCTCGCCCCCGGCCCGGGAGGCACCGTGTACGTCGGGTCGATCCCGACGGGCGCGGTGTTCCAAGCCGATCTCCGGACCGGCGAGGTGCGCACCGTCGTCCCCGCGACCGAGGGCGGGCAGACCACCGGACTCAAGGCCGACCGCCTCGGCCGACTCTGGACCGCCGGTGGCGACCGCGGTGACGCCCGCGTCTACGACGCGACGACGGGCGAGGCGCTCGCCACGCTCGAGCTCGGCGGCGGGTTCGTGAACGACGTGGTCCTCACGCGCAAGGCGGCCTACTTCACCGACTCCCTGCGCGCGTTCGTCTACCGCGTGCCGATCGGGCCGCGCGGCCAGATCGGCGATCCGGCCGCGGTCCCGATCACGGGGGATCTCGTCTACCGCGACGATCTGACGGTGCCGTTCAACGTCAACGGCGTCGAGGCCACGCCGAACGGCTCGCGCCTGCTGCTCGTGCAGTCCAACACCGGGCAGTTGTTCAGCGCCGACCCGCGCACCGGCATCACGACCGAGGTCGACCTCGGCGGCGAGGTGCTTGTGGGCGGCAACGGTCTGGTCCTGCGCGGACGCACCCTGTACGTCTCGACGAATCCCTCGGCCGGCGCACCGGGTCGGACGGCGGTGGTCCGGCTGTCCGCGGACGTCACCTCAGGGTCGGTGGTCGGCTCGGTCGACGAGCCGGGGCTGGACACCCCGACGACGCTCGCGCTCGCCGGCGGGACGTTGGTCGCGGTCGACCTGCTGGACCCGTCAGCCGAAACCGACCCCGTGTACACCCTCGTCGAAGTACCGACCCGGTGAACCGGCGGCGCGTTGTGATCCTGCTGATCACCGCGGCAGTGGCGGTAGCGGCGATCCCGGCGTACTCGCTGCTGCGCAACGCCGGCCAGCCTGATCCGGTGACGCTGGACGCTGGTGAGGCGGTCGCCGACCGGCCGCCGCCGTCCGGCCAGTGGAGCCTGGTGGCGGATGGGGGCTTCGTCGGCTACCGGATCACCGAGCCCCTGGACGTCACCGTCGTGGGTCGCACGGAGGAGGTCGACGGGACGATGGAGGTGGCGGTCGACGGGGACGGCTCGACCGTGGAGCTGGCCGCGCTGGAGGTGCGAGCCGACCTCGGCGCGCTTCGCAGCGACGCCGCTGCGCGCGACCAGGCGCTGCGAGGCCGGATCCTGGAGACCGACGAGTTCCCCGACGCCGCCTTCACCGCCGAGGCGCCGGTGCGGCTCGAGGACGTCCGACCCGGCGCGGTGCAGAGCATTCGCGTGCCCGGGACCCTGGTCATTCGCGATCGCCGTGTGGGCACCGAGGCGCACGTCGACGTCCGGTGGAGCGGCGAGGTAGTGCGCGTGGTCGGTCGCGTGAACATCCTGCTGAGCGACTTCGCGGTCGAATCGCCAGCGGGGGCGATCGACGACCAGGCGGTGGTCGAGTTGGACTTGACCTTTGCGCCGACAGCCGGGTAGGCGCTGGCAGGCCCACCGCGCTCGAGACCGTGACGGGCGCGGTCCTGCGGCTGGCCGAGCACCACGGGATCCCGGTCCCGCTGCTTGTTGCCGGAACCGTGCCGGACCTCGGCACCACCGCGGTCAGGGGGACCGGACGAGAGCGGCCACACCGGCTCAGGGACCGGTGCGGCCACTGCTCATCGGCCGAGGGTCAGCTGAGCTGACCGCGGACCGCGCCAGCCGGGAAGTCGGCGTTGTGCACGTTGACGTAGAAGCCGCCCGGGTTTGCTGTGATCTCCTTGCCCAGTGCCGGCTCGAGCTTGACGCAGGCGTCCTGGCGCGGCTGCTCGCCGGTCTCGTAGAACGGCACGACGATGGGCCCGTTGGTCCCGGCCGCACCGCGGTGGATGTGGAAGCGGCTGCCGTCGGCGATGCCGCTAACGCGCAGTCGGTAGCAGATCGTGTCGGCCGCCGGCGACAGGATGGCGTCAGAGGCACCCTGTCCGTCCAGGTCGCCCGCTGCCGAGGCGCCGGTTGAGTTGATCTCCTGGGCGCCGTCCATGCTGGAGCTCAGCCGGGTGAAGCCGTTGGCGGCCGGGGCGGTGGCCCCCCTGGGCTGCGGGGTGAGGTGCTGGCCGTCCTCGGTCTGGCTGACCCCGACGGTGATGCGGTCCGAGCCGGTGCGGCCGGCTGCGTCGGTGACCCTGGCGGTGATGACGACGCTCTGCTGGCCGGCGGGAAGCTCGAGGCTGCCGCCGACGATCCAGTCGGCGACGGTGCCCACGGCGCCGTCGACCCCGAGCTCACTGCCCACCACGTCGAACAGCGGCGCGAGGTTCTGCCCGGCCTGCACCAGGTTGCCGTTGGGCTGGCGCAGCGGCACGTCGAACGTGACGTCCAGCCCGGGCATGTTGCGGTTGGGGCCCTTGGCGGCGATCTGCGTGACGTCGCGGAAGCTGCCGTCTCCCTTGCCGTTCTCCGAGACGCCGATGCCGTGCCCGCCCCGGTCGGTGCTGTTGACCTGCATGAAGAACAGCGAGCCTGACCCCGGGGGCGGTGCGAAGTCAGGCCCGGTCGCGACCCGGGTGGGCACCCTGGGGGCGAGGAAGTTCACCTCGGGGCCGTCAATGTCGTCCTGCCCGTCCCCGGTGAGCGGGGCCGGCGCGGGGGTCAGCGCCTGTCCACTGGTCGCGGCAGCATCGTCGATGTCGACGGTGATCCGGTCGGTGGACCGGCGTCCGGCGGCGTCCTCGATCGACGTGCTGAGAGTGAAGGTCTTCACGCCGGCGGGGAAGGACTCGAGCACGTGCCATCCGGCCCACACGGTCACGCCAGGGCCGGGGGTGTCGTCGGTGCCAGCCACGTTGAACAACGAGGCCAGGTTAGTGCCGGCCTTGATGATCCCGCCGTCGGGCTTGATCAGGTCGACATCGGTCGTCGCGGTGAAGCCGGGGAAGTCCGGGTTGGCCTTGCCGAGCAGCTCGACGTGGCGGATGTTCGGACTCTCGTTGACCTCGAGCGGCACCGCATCCCGGGTCACTGCCTCGATGTTGAAGGCGAACCCGGATCCGTCGAAGGAGCCGCGGCCCGGCAGCCCAGCCCCCCGGGCGACAGCGGCGTCAGCCAACGGCGAGACGATGCGCAGCACCGGCCCGCTGCTGGCGGCGCTCTTCTTCTTGTCAGGCCTGGGATTGTCGTGGGCGACGGCCGTGGTCGCCGAGACCCCGGCGGCGAGCGTGCTTGCCAGCGTGGCGGTGAGCGCCACCACTGCCATTCTCGTCGCGGTCCTGGTCGTTGTCCTCATCGAGGTGCCTTTCGGTTCTGTCCCGGCCGCGGCGGTCGCGGACCTGACGGTTGACACGCACCTGGGCCAGAGGGGGTTCAGTGACCGCCTCGCCCCTTACTCCCCGACCGGGTGAACCGTTCGGCGCCTACCGTCGTGTTCCTGAGCAGAGCCGTTGACCGACGCGGCGCCCGCTGCACGGAGACGCCATGAACCGCACAGCACCGCCAGCCGTGTCCCTGGCTGTGGCGGAGGCTCCCGACGACCGGCTTGTCCGGATGCTGTACGAGGAGCACGCCGGGCCCCTGTACGCGTTCTGTCTGCGCTGGACCGAAGACGCGCAGCGCGCTGAGGACGTGGTGCAGGAGGTGTTCCTGCGCGCCTGGCGCAACCTGTCCCGTGTCGACCTGGCCACCCAACCGGCTCGCCCATGGCTGCTGGCGGTAGCCCGCAACATGCTCACCGATCTCCATCGAGCGCAACGCAGCCGACCGGTGACCACCGACGACGACGCCGCTCTTGCCGCTGTCCCGGCTGCCGACGAGCTGGACCGGGCGGTCGAGTCCTGGCAGGTGGCCACGGCGCTGCAACGGCTGACACCGGAGCACCGTGAAGTACTGGTGCACGCGCACTGGTTAGGTCGCAGCGTCGCCGAGACCGCTGCTGTGCTGGGCATCCCGCCGGGGACCGTGAAATCCAGAACCCACTACGCGATTCGGGCTCTGCGGCTCGCGCTCGAAGAGATCGGAGTCGGAGCATGAGCACACACGAGCACCTGCGCAAAGACCTGGGGTCCTACGTGGTCGGCGCCTTGGACCCCGGGGACCGCGCGCGTCTCGAGGAGCATCTCGCGACGTGCGCGACGTGCCGGGAGGAGCTGGCGTCCTACGCCGGGCTCCCCGGGCTGATGTCCCGACTGTCGATCGAGGAGGTCCTCGACCACTCCCTGCTGCCGCCGCCGGCACTGCTTCCCCGACTACTCGACGCGGTCGAGCGGGAGCGGCGAGCAGATCGCCACCGCCTCCGGCGCTGGCGCGTGGCGGCAGCCGGTCTGGCCGCCACGGCAGCGGCATCAGCTGCTCTGTTCGTCAACGTGGGTCAGTTGGGGGAGCAGCCAACCCAGCAACTCATCGCCACGGCCGGGTCCGCAGCTACCGGAGCGGTAGCGCTTTCACCTCGGGACTGGGGGACCTCCGTCGAGCTCACCGTGGCAAACCTGCCGCCGGCGGGCTCCTACATCGCCTGGACCGAGGATCCAGCCGGCGTGCGTACCGCCGTCGCGTCGTGGGGGCCCACCGACAACGGACGGGCGGTGGTCACCGGCGCCAGCGCCCTAGACCCTGAGGCGGTCAAAAGCTTGACCGTCGAAACCGACGACGGGCAGCGTCTCCTCACTCTGCCGCGTTGACCGGCGGGCCCACGAGACTGGAGCTTTGTCCAAGGTTCACCTGGCAGCAAACGTGTCCAGGCTTCGAGGGCATCATCCGTCCCGGCTGACGATCGTCGAACGCGACGCCCAGTATCGGGCTGTCGGGCAGGCGTGAAGTCGTCGTTGTCGCAACCTTCCGCTCAGCCTGCGTCGTGGTCTTGGGTGGCGGGTCGCGCTCACAGGCTGGGGCCGGGCT
>JAABUN010007298.1_pt1 | contig 12031 bp, 12 predicted proteins | sample 5559311 | NCBI WGS metagenome assembly JAABUN01 (sample SAMN10711877, study PRJNA513370) | rock metagenome | isolation source: Antarctica rocks | place: Antarctica: Victoria Land, Siegfried Peak sud | reverse complement strand
ATATTGACACCAGCGACTTCTACGGCCCGCACGTGACGAACCAGATCATCAGGGAGGCGCTTCACCCTTACCCCGGCGGCCTCCGGATCGTCACCAAGGTCGGTTCCCGGCGCGACGCCGAGGGGGGCTGGCCGAAGGCGCTCGCACCTGACCAACTCCGCCAAGCCGTCCGTGACAATCTGACCAACCTCGACCTCGAGGCCCTCGACGTCGTCAACCTGCGCGTCGGGGGGTTCGACAGCCCCACGCCGGGGTCCCTTGCCGAGCCGTTCACGGCCCTCGCCGAGATGCAGCAGCTGGGGCTCATCAAGCACCTCGGGCTGAGCACGGTCACCGACGAGCAGCTCGCCGAGGCGCAGTCCATCGCCCCAGTCGTGTGCGTGCAAAAACTTCTACAACATCGCGAACCGCAGCGACGACACCTAACGTCGACACCTTAGCCGAGCAGGGCATCGCCTACGTGCCCTATTTCCCGCTGGGCGGGTTCACGCCGCTGCAGTCCAACACCCTTAGTCACCTGGCCGCACGGCTGCAGGCGAGCCCGATGGCAATCGCCTTGGCCTGGCTGCTGAAGCGGTCACCGAATATCCTGCTCATTCCTGGGACATCTTCGGCTGAACACCTGTGTGAGAACGTCGCCGGTGCGGCCCTGCAGTTGCCCACCGACGCGGTCGCCGAGCTCGACATGATCGCCAGCTGACGCTCGAGCTCTGCCGGTCGTGCGGCCGTCGGCCCGTCTGGCCTCCGCAGGACGTCGCCGATAAGTGCATCCGTGACTTCGAGCGGGTCCCAGGCACCTAGCCCATCGGGGGGGCTGTAAGCATGGGACAGACGGCGAAGCTGTTCAACGACGCCCTCTTGATGCTGAACCAGGTGCATCCAGGGAAAGGATCGCTGAGCGTCGCGCCGCAATCTGACGAACGGTTCTAGGGACTTGGGATCCGGCGGTCGGCGTACGGCTCCGATCTTCGCGATTCATGATGCAGATCCCAAGTTGGCGGAGAGCCCGACATCACCCTTGATCCGAATCTGATCGATCAGCGGGGGCCGGACTCTGCCAGGGCGGGGCGCCGCTCGAGGATGACGCGTTCGACGTTCTCCCCAGGCGTTCTGACGCGGCGCTCGCCCAGGAGCGTCAAACCAGCGCGGCTGTTCTTCGTCGTCCCCGCACGCCAGGCATCCACACCGTTATGGGCGGCTACCGCTCAAGCGGCGACCTGCTCTGGCGCACTCGGCGACGTCCCCGCGGCAGGGGGAGTCAGTTTGCTCAGCAGCAGAGGAGCCTTTTCCGCGGCGGGAGCGTTCTGCCTCCCGGTGCGCCGGAGATGGAGCTCGGCGTAGCGAGCTTCGAAGGCGTCCAGGGTGAGGTCGACTGAGTGCTGTTCGGCAATGGTTCGGGCTGGCGTGTCCCATGCGACGCCGGAGCGCCGGTCGGCTGAGGAGGGCGGCGAGGTGGCCGGTCAAGGCGCGGGTGTCGCCGGGGTCGTACAGGTAGCCGTTGGAGCCTTCGGTGACGAGGTGGGGCAGAGCCATGGCGTTGGCGGCGATCACAGGTTTTCCAGCGGACATGGCCTCGAGGGTCGCCAGGCTTTGCAGTTCTGCGGTGCCGGGCATGCAGAAGAGGTCGCTGCCGCGGTAGGCGGCGGCGAGCTCGGCATCGTCGACGCGTCCGGCGAAGGTGACGCGGTCGGACAGACCGAGGGCGTCGGCCAGTGTCTTTAACTGGTGCTTCTGGGTGCCGGTCCCGACGATGTGCAGTCGCGCCGGGACCGACACGGGGAGTCTGGCGAACGCCTGCAGCAGTTCGTCGATCCGCTTCTCGGTCTCGAGTCGGCCGACGAACAATACCGTGGGTATGACGTTGCTCGGGGCAGTGCGGTCCGGCTGCCCGAAGCGGTCGGGGTCGATGCCGCAGGAGATCGCTTCGGCGGTAAGGCCGGCGGCGGTGTCGAGCAGTTGGACGGCCCGCGGAGTGGGCGCGGTGATCAGGTCGGCCTGGCCGTAGACGTGGCCGAGGTCGCGCCAGGCCCAGCGGCTGGCGGCGGCATTGACCGGGCCGAGGAAGGGAGCGTGGTCCAGGACGTTCTCGGGCATGAAGTGATTGGTGGCGACCAAGGGGTAGTGGGCCCGTACGGCGGCCCCGGCGAGTTGCCGGCCGATGAGCAGATGAGACTGGATGTGCACGATGTCAGGTCTGACAACGTCGAGGATGGCTTTGGTCGCGCGGGCGCTGGTACGCGGGTCGCTGATCCGGAAGCCGTTGGACCATGGCCAGTAGAAAGATCGCAGTCGGTGGATGTCGATGCCGTCCTCGGAGTAGGTCCGGGGGGCGCCGTCGGCGGAGGGCCAGATGAGGGTAACCCGATGCCCTCGGCGGGCGAGGCCGCGAGCGAGGCGGTCGGTGAAGCTGGCCGCTCCGTTGAAGTATTCGGGGTACTGGTCGGCGCCGATGAGGATCTTCATGGGTGTGGCCTTTCAGAGTCGAGAGGAGTGGAGGTGCGGGCTGACGGCTGCGCCATCAGTGGACGGCGACGAGAACTCGGGCCGGTACGGGTGACGGCTCTATAGACGACTCGGGGATGGCGGCGGGATGGTGCTCGGCCAGCAAACGGACACCGGACCCGGCCGCCAGAGTGCACCCGATCATGGCCACAATCACTGCTGGGCTTTGGTTGAGGCTTTCCCCGAGTAGCCCGGCACTGAGCAGGATCGCGACGAGTGGGTCGCCGACGGTGAGGGCACTGATAACCACCGCGGCTGAACCGGAGGCGTACGCCTGCTGCACCGCCCATGCGCCGAGGGCCATCGCAGCGAGCATGGCGAAGCCGGCAGTGATCACCAGCGGCGACGCAAGGGTGGCCGCGTCGGCCGCAACTGTTCGGGAGATCAGTCGGATCAGCGCGGAACCGAACCCGAAGCTGACCGCTCCGATACCCGCGTAGGCAAGACAGCGGGCGAGACCGGAGCGGCCGCGCGCCGCCATCTCGAGCCCGCTGACGATGACGGCCACGACGAGGAGAGCGGTGAGCAGACCGGCCAAGGTGACGGCCGCGGAGGTGAAGGTACCGCTGCTGCCGGCGAGGAGGACGAAGGCTCCGGTTCCCGCCACGGCCAGGGCGACCCCGGCGACCACACTGCGGGCGGGTCGAGTGTGGGCGGCTCGGGCGGCGAGGACCACGGCGACGGGGACCGCAAGGACCCCAATCGGTTGCACCACGCTGATCGGGGCCAGGAGCAGCGCCGATACGTGAAGGAGGGCACCTGCAGCGACGAGGCCCCAGCCCAGCAGCCAGCGGGGTTGTCGCGCCAACCAGCGGAACGAGCCGACGCCTACCCTGGCCTGCGGGTCGGCGTCAGCGGCGTTGGGGCCGCTGGAGGCATTCGTGACAGCGTGCTGCTGAAGCAACGCGGCGTAGGCGAAGCAAAGGGCCGCGACGACCGCAAGGACGACTGCGAGCGCCGTGATCATCCAAGGGGCGAGGGTGTACAAGGTAAGTCCTTTCATAGCCACCTCCGCTGTCCGAGCGAGAGGCCGACCGAACGGGCCGCCGGTTAGGAGGATCACGGCAATGGAGCGGTAAAGCCTGCATCTCCAACACTCGTCGCGATCAGTCCGGGTGTCGTCCTCCCTGCGTCGTAACTGCACTACTACCGACGTCGTACATCTGGCTCGACGGGATCGCGCTACGGTGCGCCCTCCCGCCTGCGCGGGGGCCGGAAAGCCGATCTAGGGTGGAGGTGTTCGACGCGTCGATCAGAGCGAACGGAGAGTCCACGTGAAGGCGGTCTCATCTCCGTACGCGGCGATGCTCGCCTCGAATCAGGGGGAGCGACACGAGCTGCCGGTGAACGGCAGTCGCACGCGTTACTGGATCTACGGCCCGCGAAGCGCCCGCCGAACCATCGTGGTGGTGCACGGCTTTCGGGGCGACCACCACGGGTTGGAGCCCGTGATTGCGCACCTGCGCGGCTGTCGGATCGTTGCCCCGGACCTTCCCGGCTTCGGCGAGTCGATGCCGTTCCCCGCGCACGGGCACTCGGTCGCCACCTACGCAGCCTGGCTCGCGGCGTTCGTCCAGCAGTTGCCCGACGCCGGGGAGATCGTTGTGCTGGGGCACTCGTTCGGTTCGGTGGTCGTCGCTGCTGCGCTCGCCCAAGGTTTGCCGGCCACCCGCGCGGTACTGCTGAACCCGATCGGAGCACCCGCCCTGAGCGGCCCACGGGGAGTTTTGTCCCGGATGGCGGTGCTTTACTACCGGTTGGGCGCGGCTCTGCCGGAACGGCCAGGCGCTGCGTTGTTGCGGAGCCCACTGGTCGTACGGGCGATGAGCACGCTGTTGTCCAAGTCGAGGCAGCGGCCGCTGCGGCGGTGGATCCTGGCCGAGCATCTGCGCTACTTCAGCATCTTCGCCAACCGGCAGATGGTGCTGGACGCCTTTGAGGCTTCGGTGGGTGACGACGTCAGCACGTACGCCGCGCGCATCCCCATGCCAGTGCTGCTGGTGGGCGGCGACCGCGACGACATCAGCCCCGTCGCGGTCCATCGGCGGCTGGTGGCGCTGTTCCCCACTGCCGAGCTGATCATGATTGCGGGCGTCGGGCATCTCATCCACTACGAGGCACCGGACCAGGCCGCGCAGGTGATCCGGACGTTCCTCGAGGCGATGGATCGGTGAGGATCGTCGTCGACTGCCGCTACGTGAGGCTCGGTCCGCCGGACGGAATCAGCCGGTACACGATCGGCATCGTCACCGCGCTCGCCCGGCGGCATCCCGTCACCATGCTGATCAACGATCCTGGTCAGCTGGAGCGGTTGCCTAACCTGCCCCACGCGGTGATCAGCGACCCGACCAGCGTCGCCGAACCGTGGGTGGCCCGGCGGGTCAACCGGCTGCAGCCCGATGTCGTCTTCTCACCGATGCAGACGATGGGGTCTTGGGGGCGCCGCTACCCCCTGGTCCTCACGGTGCACGATCTCATCTACTACCGCTACCCCCGCCCGCCGTCCCGGTTTGCCTGGCCGCTGCGAGTGCTGTGGCGGCTATACCACCTCAGCTGGTGGCCGCAGCGGATACTGCTGAACCGTGCCGACGCCGTGGTGACGGTCTCGCAGACCACCAAGCAGCTGGTCGAGCACCACCACCTGACCAGGCGACCCGTCAGGGTTGTGTCTAACGCTGCCGACCCTCCACCGGCGGCAGCGGGGTCGGCCGACAATTCCGGCTCCCGGTCACTCGTCTACACCGGCACCTTCATGCCGTACAAGAATGTCGACGTGCTGGTCAGAGCCCTGGAGGAGTTGCCCGGCTTCCGACTGCACCTGATCAGTCCGATCACCTACGCCGAACGCAGTCGGCTCGAACAGCTGGCCCCCCCGGACTCGATCATCTGTCATAACGGCGCCACCGACGAGGACTACCACCACACTCTCCGCGGCGCCCTGGCCTTGGTGACTGCTTCGCATGATGAGGGGTTCGGCATCCCCCTGGTCGAGGCAATGGCGATAGGAACCCCGGTGGTTGTGAGTGACATCGACATCTTTCGGGAGGTCGGAGGGCAGGCAGCATTGTTCGCCGACCCCGACGATCCCTCGGCGTTTGCGGCTGCCGTACTCAAACTGACCGAACCGGACGAGTGGCGGCATCGGTCAGGACTGTGCCGCCAACAGAGCCAGCGGTTCTCCTGGGACACCTCAGCCGAGCTGCTGCTGGCGCTCTTGACCGAGATAGCCGCTGCCTCTAGAAGACGACCCGGTCGAGGTCAGTCTCGCGCGGTCCACTGAGCCAGGGAGCGGGTCTGCGGCCCGACCGTAGCAGGACCCGGGTGAAGCGAACTTGCGTCCTTGCCCGTGGATCAGCCCGTCACGAGGTAGCCGGTGGCGCGGCGCTCGGGAGTCTGGTGAGCCCACTCTGGTAGGCAATAACGACAAGCTGGGCACGGTCGCGGGCGTGCAGCTTCATCATCGCGCGGTTGACGTGGGTTTTGACGGTGAGGGGGGACAGGAAAAGTCCGCGGGCAATCTCGTCATTGCTCAGACCCTGGGCCACGAGCCCAACGAGCTCGCGTTCCCGCTGGGTGAGCAGAGCCAAACCCGGTGGCGGGGTGGTCTGCTCCTGGACCGGTGCAACGAGATAGTGGCTGATCAGGGCCTGAGTTGCTCTGGGTGACAGCAGCGCCTCCCCGGCGGCGACCGTGCGGATCGCGGCGAGCAGCTCTATCGGGGCCGCGCCCCTTGCCGAGAAAGCCGCTGGCACCGGCACGCAGCGCAAGCAGCACGTTCTGGTCCAGCTCGAAGGTGGTCAGGACCAGCACCCGGACGCCGGCGAGGTCATCGTCGGCGGTGATCAACCTGGTGGCCTCGATCCCGTCCAGGTCGGGCATCCGAATGTCCATCAGCACCACATCAGCTCGGCGCTGTCGTACCAGGGCGACGGCTTCGCGTCCGGTAGCGGCCTGCCCGACAACGTCGAGGTCGTCCTCGGAGTCGATCAGTGTGCACAGTCCGGCTCGGATCAAGGCTTGGTCGTCGGCCACCACGACACGGATGACGGTCATGACGCCGCGACCGGGGCAGGAAGAGTGAGTCGAACCCGAAACTCGCCGGAGGTGTCGCCTCGGACCTGCAGGTTCCCGCCGACGGCGGTGGCGCGTTCCCGCATTCCGGTGAGCCCGTGGCCCGTGCGGTGAGGTTCGCCAGGGTGGTGTTCGTTAGGGTGATGGTCGGCCCGAGGGTGGCGCAGTGGATTGACGACCTCGAGCACGACGTCTGCTGGCGTGGTAAGTGAGCGCCACCCGAGCGCTCGGGCCGCCGTGCTTGTGGGCGTTAGTGAGTGCTTCCTGCACCACCCGGTAGGCGACGAGGTCGGCGTTGCCGCTGAGCTGCCGAGGTTGCCCTGCCATGGACAGCTGCACGGGCAGACCGGCTTCGACGTAGGAGCCGACCAGCTGCTCGAGCTGCTCCAGCCCTGGGGCGGGTGGAGCGAGCTGGTCCCGGTCGTCGGGTTGGCGTAAGGACGCTGAGAATTCCGGCGAGCTCGTCCAAGATAGCGGCACTGGCCTGCTGGACCTGATGCAGCGCCTGCTGGGCGGCCAATGGTTGCTTGAGGAGGAGGTGACCGGCCAGGCCGGCCTGGACGCTGACGACGGCCACGTGGTGGGCGACGACGTCGTGCAGTTCGCGGGCGATCCGTAGCCGTTCCTCGACCACCTGCCTTCGAGCCTCCTCTTCCCGGGTGCGTTCGGCTCGATCGGCTCGCTCCTCGGTCGCGGCGAGGTAGGCCCGGCGGCTGCGGACCGCGTCACCGAAGGCAGCCGCGATCGCACTCCAGGCCAGCAGACCCGACGCGCTGTCCAGGAAGAACCGCACGTCCCGATCTGGCGACATGACGGCCACGGCGACGACCAAGGCCAACGCGGAGCACACCAAAGCGCGGACGGTGGTGCGACGGTCGGTGTGCACGGCGACCGTGTAGAGGCCGACCGGCACCGCGATGATGTACACGGGTACGTCCCCCGCGAGCACGATGGCCGTACCCGTGGCCAAGACGACCAGAGCGAAGCTGCCCCGCGGCCGCGACCGGCGTCCGCCTAATGCCAGGCAGGCGGCGGCGCCCGCCACCGAAGCGGAGAGGGATAGCAGCAGACCCGGTGCCGCGTCCGGATGCGGGGCCACCACAGTGATCAACGCGATCGCCGCCGCTAGCGCCCAGTCCACGGCTAGCGGATGCCGACGCAGCACACCGCGTGAGCGCTCCAACCAGACCATGACGTCAGCCTAGATGCGTAGCGGCCGGGCCGCGTCGTCTGAACGCAGTAGGCGCCAGCTCGCCGGAGTACTGCCGTTGGTTTACCGGCGAGCCTGCGCCAACACGACGCTCCGGCGGGCCCTGTCGAGACAGTAGTTGAGCACGGAACGGACTCCCGGCACTCACGGAAGGTTCACCATGACCACCCTCAGCATTCTCGCCTACCAGTGGGACGCCGCCAACATTGCCCGCAACCTGAGTCCGTGCTGTTCCTTCACTGCACCGAAGGTCACGAGGTTCCCTTACGCACCGGAACTGGCACCTGCTCGACCAGTCCCGATGCCAGATATGTGGCTGGCTGACCGGGCGCGGCGGGATGATCGGGTGAGGCGGGATGGTCGGCTGAGGCCAACCGGTACGGCGTTTCGACGGGCTTCGACGAGGTCGGCAACGCACAACACGGGCAGACGAGGCGCAAGGCTCACACTCTGACCGAGATGAATCCATCACGCCCGCCGATTCCGACCGACAACGCCAACGGAACAGCGAGGCCGGCCGCGGCCGGGGCCGCGGGCATGGCTCGGGAGGTGATTTGGAAACTTCTATCCCAGCGGGTCCAAGACCTCGTGGCTGCTCGTGAACCACATCACGTCGGGTCTGCAACTACGGCTGATCAGCGGCTCATTCTGGGATCAGTACGCGTCGTCGCAGCGCAGCGGCAACGCGGCGGGTGTCGGATCGGTTGCCAGCCGGGCGTGTGTTTCCACATCGAACCGCCGGTCGCCGTATCGAAGTTTTGCCCGCTCGATGCCTTCAGCTGGGAAACCTGCGCCACAGGCGACGCTGCAGGATGCGGGATTGTTCACGCGGTGTCCCAACTCCAGCCGGAAAAGTCCAAACTCAAGGTAAGCCCGGGCGGCCAGAGTGGCCAGAGCCCGAGTCGCAAGCCCCCTCCGGCGGTACGGAGTCGCCACCCAATAGTGAACCCAGGCGGTGTCGTGTCGACGCTCGATGTTGCTGAGACCGACGTTGCCGACCGCCCGGCCGTCGACAGTAATCGCGAGGTTGTGTCCATCGGGTTCCTGCTTCGACAGATAGCGGTCGATGAAGTCTTGGCAGGCCGTTGTGGTGCCGAGCTCGTCACCCCCGAACTGGGTCGCCAAGTCCGGACTCGCGTCGACGGCCAGCAGCAGGGCGCCGGCATCGCCGCGCACCCACCGCCGGAGTTCGCCCTCCACCGTCACAATGCTGACATCTCGCACCCCATGGCCGCTAAAAGAACCTCAACCGGCACAGCGAGCGCCATTCGCTTCTGGCGTCAGCAGCATGATCGGCCAGCCAATCACCTGGCACGGTGCCCTGGTCTCCCTCCGGTAGGAGATCGTCTGCGCGGTTCCACTCAGTAATTTGATCTGTCGAGATCTGGGCCCCCTTCTGGACGCGCCGGCGGTGCCGCTGGAGAGTCACGGCAAGGGAGGCATCGACGTACCAGTGTCGCGTTCGGCCGCGGTGCTCGTGGGTGAGGTTGAGCAACATCGTGGAGTACCGCTCAGCGAACAACATCGCTTCCACGATGACATCAAACCCTGCATCCAGCGCGGTTCTGGTCGCCACGTCGATCAAGCCAATATTTGTCCCATCGGCCCGATCGTATTCACCAAGGAGGGTGCGGCGGATGTAGTCCTGCTCGATCAAGGCGACGTTGCTGCGATAATAGCCTCGCGGCGGGTCGGTGGGTCCTGGTCGCAATCGGGGCTCTCACCAGTTGGGCCACGGTGCTCTTCCCGAATCCTGAGTTACCCTGCAGGACCACGAGCCTTGTCAGCGCGTTGCCGGTGCCAACCACTTCACAACCTAACGGCGCGGTCCCCCGCCAGATGGATTCTGATAGCTGGACCGTCCGGCACCTAAGAACACCCTGTAAGTGGAACCGAGTGGCAATGAGGTCGCAGGGACCGGCTCACAGTCGAGGGAACCTGGACCGCTGTGCGTCGCGTTGGGATTCGACGGCAGAGTTCCAAGTGTCAGGAGCCGGCGGGTGCGCAGGGGCGCAGATCTTCGCGATTCATCACGGCGCTCCCGGCGTGCCGTGGCGTACGGGATGTGCCAGCCAGTCCAGTTCGTGCTGCAGTAGCGTTGCGCGGCCGACTGCCCGATACGCGCCCGCGTCATGCCCGAGTGCGTCAGCCACAATGCGTGACGCGCCCCAGACCCGCGTCCAGGCCAATGGATGACGCTGCCCGCCCTCCTCGTGCTCAAGAAACACAGCTGATCCGTCGCCGACCCACATCCGGGTGTACCGCTCATCTTCGATCACCAGCTGATCCAGCCCCGCGGTCAGCGAATGCTCGGCATCGGCCAAAGCCACGCCGGCCGCGTAATCCGGGTGATACGTAGTGCCGTACGTCCAGCCACCACCGGCGATCTCGTGCCACAGTGGCCACTCCGGAAACGCGGTCAGGGTCGAATGCACCAGCAGCGTCGGCAGGCCACTGTTCAGCGCAGTAACAAGTCCCTCGGTCGCCGGTTCGGAGAAGCGATCGGGGCCGTACCAGCCAATGTTCACCACCAGCAAGGACGGCAGCGGTCGACTTCGCAGCGCGGCCAGGCTGGCATCGGCGTCCTCGCTGACCTCAACCGCGCAGCCCCGATCACGAAGAACCGCCGTCAGCGCTGCCGATGTCTCAGCGAACGGGTGCCAAGGATCGTTGAACCGGCCACCGCCCGACACCACCAGTGCGTCAGTCCACGTCACCTGAGTACTCTCCCGCACCAGACACATGACCCTGACTCGGGGGGCGAATGGCTCGCCGAAGATTGTCGCCAATGGTTTCGACCCCGACCCTGTGCCGCCACCTGAGTAAAGCTCACGGATCAAGCAGGGTCAGCAGCCGCCGGGCTTGCCGGTCAGAAGCGCCCGGAGGGTTTCGGGTCGCTGCCCGCCCGCCCGGTAGCAGGAGCCGCAGCCAGAACATGGCCCAGACCCGGCGGGCCGCGAGAAGTCGCGACGGATCAACGGTGAAGCGGTCGACGATGTCGTCAGCGTCGAGTTCTAGTGCCGAGATGTGTTCGATCATCAGGGCGAGCTCGTCGGCAGGATGGGAGATGGCGGCGTCCTCGAAGTCGACGATGCGCACTCTTTCGCCATCCCAGAGGTAGTTGGCGAGGTTGGTATCCCGCTGGGCGAGGATTGGGTCCGCGGGCGCGTTTCGTAGCAGGTCCGGATCGGGGCCTTCCCACGAGGTCAGCGCCGCGTCGTATGCCGCCTCGACCACTGCCCCAGCCGGTCGCGGCCCGTCGGTCAGCAACTATGCGTAGTGGAGGTCATCGGTCCAGTCGAGAGCGGCGGGCAGATCGTTGTGTGGCACCGCCCACAACGTATGGATAGCCAGGGCAAGGGCCTCGGGCTGATCAGAGGTGAGCCTCCCGTGGAGGGGCTCGCCGGGTATGACGGTCATGACGACTTCCGGTGGCCGCGCATCAAGGTGAGCGGCGACTGACCGTGGGGCCAGGCTGGGCGCGTAGCGCAGGATTTGGGTCACATCGCCCACTCGGGTCGGTGCTCACCACGGCTCCACGAGGTGAACCGCTTCGTGACCACCGATCCTTGGTAAACCGGCTCATGGGTATGAGCCACGTCCGCGGAAAGTCCCGACATCACCTTGGGTGCGAATCTGATCGATTCGCCGAAGGTGTGAGGAGGTAGCGGTTCATGAAGCGGAGCTTGTCTCATCGGCGCGAGCGCGCCCGTCGAAGACGAATCCCCGCTTCTCTGCCACCGCGATGGAGGCCGCGTTCAGCTCGCCGATGACTGCCACCACCGCGACGATGGGAAAATGAGTGAATCCCCAAACATCGTCCAGACTCAGCACGCGAAGCTCGCAGTACCGGCCAACCAGGACGGGCCATTCCGCCGCAGCAAGCTCGAACACACGCTTCGATCGTGTCAAACGGGTGCATGTGATGTCCTCGGCAGCGGTCCTGGACGGTTTGGCGGCCGTTAATCGCGATGAGGACCCTCGGGACGGTCGATCTCGGCCACGGGGACGGCAGGTGCTCACGGTACGGAGCGCGCGGCGGATGGCCCATGTACTCCGTCAGACGTTGGTGACACGTCCTGAGACGTGATCTCGTTCGACCGTCATTGATGTGCGGTGTCTCCTTCGGGCGGCCGATAGCCTGTCGACCATGGTGCTCGATTCGGCCCTGCTCGACTGGTTGCTCGAAGCCGACCCGGCTCTGCGCTGGCAGGTCGAGCGCGACCTCGCGGGCGCGCCCGAGGAGAC
>JAABUN010007296.1_pt1 | contig 12035 bp, 7 predicted proteins | sample 5559311 | NCBI WGS metagenome assembly JAABUN01 (sample SAMN10711877, study PRJNA513370) | rock metagenome | isolation source: Antarctica rocks | place: Antarctica: Victoria Land, Siegfried Peak sud | reverse complement strand
TGTCCAACGCCTGCCGCCAGATGATCGACCAGCCGCTTCCGGTCGCCGCCGCACTAGCTGGGATCGGTGACGCGATCATGTTGACCCGCGAGGCCGCTGGGGCGATCGGCGACGACCGGCGAAGCCAGACGCTCACCCGGCGGCATCTCGACGAAGCCCTCGTCGAGCTGCCCGCAGGGGCCAGCTCCGTCGTCCCCGCGACGCACGAGGCCTGGACAGCACGCCTGGGCGAGATTTCCGCGCACGCCCGGACGCTGTCGGACGTTGCCTTGGCCCTCACCGCAGAGCGTGGAGAGGGGGCGGACGGCGAGCTGGTGACCTGGGCCGAGGCGGCTCGGCTGACCGTGAGCAGCCATGTTCGAGACCTAGAGCTGATCCGATCTCGTCCGCAGATGACCGCCGTCCCGACGATTGCCGAGCTGGCGGATCCTCCAGTCCGCGAGACTGGCGACGGTTCGCCGCCCGCGGCGGCGCTCGTTCGACGACTCCTGGCGATCTCCGACCAAGCCCAGCAGCTCTTCGGCGAGACGGACTTCAGCTTCCTGTTCGACCCGACCCGCAAGCTCTTCTCGATCGGATTTCGGGTCCGGGACGGCTCGTTGGATCCGAGCTACTACGACCTCCTCGCCTCGGAGGCCCGCCTCGCCAGCTTCCTCGCGATCGCCAAGGGCGATATCGCCCCGGATCACTGGTTCCGGCTCGGTCGCGCGCTGACGCCCGTCGGTCGTGGCTCCGCCCTGATCTCGTGGTCCGGGTCCATGTTCGAGTACCTGATGCCCGCCCTCGTGATGCGCGCTCCCGCCCTCAGCCTGCTCGACCACACGTACCGCCTGGTCGTGGCTCGCCAGATGAGCTACGCCGCCGAGCTCCGGGTGCCCTGGGGCATCTCTGAATCGGCATTCAATGCGCGCGACCTCGAGCAGACGTACCAGTACTCGAGCTTCGGCGTGCCCGGCCTCGGCCTGAAGCGGGGCCTGAGCCAGGATGTCGTGGTGGCCCCGTACGCGACCGCCCTCGGAGCGATGATCCAGCCCAGGGCGGCGGTCCGGAACTTCGCCCAGTTGAGCAAGGCTGGAGCAGGCGGGCGGTACGGCTTTCGGGAGGCGCTCGACTACACGGCGCGCCGGCTTCCCGAAGGGGCGTCGGTCGCGATCGTGAAGAGCTACATGGCGCATCACCAGGGGATGGCGCTGGTGGCCCTCGGCAACGTCCTCAATAACCGCGCGATGGTGGAGCGCTTCCATGCCGACCCGATCGTCGAGGCCACGGAGTTGCTGCTCCAGGAGCGGATGCCGCGCGACGTGCCCGTGGCCCGGCCACGTGCCGAAGAGGTCAAGACCGCCGCCGACGTGCGCGATCTCGTGCCGCCGGTCCCGCGTCGCTTCACCTCGCCTCACGACGCGATCCCACGGACGCACCTGCTGTCGAACGGGCGGTATGGGGTCATGGTGACAGCCGCAGGATCCGGCTACAGCCGCTGGCGCGACGTGGCCGTGACCCGCTGGCGCGAGGACGTGACTCGTGACTCGTGGGGCAGCTATCTCTTCCTGCGCGACATGGACACGGGCGCCGTGTGGTCAGCGGGTCACCAGCCCAGTGGCACCGAAGCAGACAGCTACGAGGTGACCTACTCGGAGGATCACGCCGAGTTCTCCCGTCGCGACGGCTCCATCGTGACCGGCCTGAATATCGTCGTGTCGGCAGAGCACGACGCCGAGATCCGTCGCGTTTCGCTGACAAATCTCGGCTCGCGCGCTCGCGAGATCGAGGTGACGTCGTACGCGGAGATCGCGCTCGCCCCGCAGGCCGCAGATGTCGCCCACCCGGCCTTCCAGAATCTGTTCGTGCAGACCGAGTTCGCCCCCGAGATCGGTGCCCTGCTGGCGACCCGCCGGCCAAGATCCAGGGACGAACAGCCGATCTGGGCCGCACATGTGGCGGCAGTCGAGGACCAGACCGGCGGGGTCATCCAGTACGAAACAGATCGCGCCCGCTTCCTCGGCCGGGGCCGGTCGGTACGCTCGCCGGTCTCGGTCATCGATGGCCGTCCACTCTCGAACACGGTCGGCGCGGTGCTGGATCCGATCTTCAGCCTCCGCTGCCGGATCAGGCTCGCCCCCGGCGCAACCGCCCACGCGATCTTCTCCACGGTCGTCGCCGAATCGCGCGAGCAGGTCCTGGACCTGGCCGACAAGTACCGTGAGTCGGCCACCTTCGAACGGGCGGCGACCCTCGCCTGGACGCAGGCCCAGGTCCAGCTCCATCACCTGGGGGTGGAGGCCGACGAGGCCCACCTCTTCCAGCGCCTGGCCAACCGGATCCTCTATTCGGACCCGTCGCTGCGACCGTCGGCGGGACTGCTGGCCCGCAACGAGCAGGGAGCACCCGGCCTGTGGGCCCACGGCATTTCGGGCGACCTGCCCATCGTCATGATCCGAATCGACGAATCCGAGGACCTCGAGATCGTTCGGCAGCTGCTCCGCGCGCACGAGTACTGGCGACTGAAACTCCTCGACGTTGACCTCGTGATCGTCAATGAACATGGCGCCACCTACGCCCAGAACCTCCACGATTCGCTCGAGGCCCTCGTCCGGACGAGCCAGTCCATGCTGGTCCACGAGGGCCATCCGGCCCACGGCGGGGTGTACATCCTGCGCGGCGACCAGCTCTCCGCCGAGGACCGCACGCTCCTTCAGGCGGCCGCCCGGGCCGTCCTGCTGAGCCGCCGAGGAAGCCTTGCCGATCAGGTCATCCGCCTGGAGCGTCCCAAGCGGATCGCTCCGCCCGCACCTACGCAGGCGGCTCCGGCCGCAGCCTGGCCCGGTTCGAGGCAGACTAAGAGCGAGGCGGCTGTGCCGCGTCCGGAGCTGGAGTTCTTCAACGGGCTTGGTGGCTTTGCCGATGGCGGGCGGGAATACGTCACGATCCTCGGCCCGGGGCAATCCACCCCGGCGCCCTGGCTGAACGTGGTCGCCAACGCGGCGTTCGGGTTCCAGGTGTCCGAGTCCGGGTCGGGCTACACCTGGTCCGGGAACAGTCGTGAGAACCAGCTCACCCCATGGTCCAACGACCCCGTCAGCGACCCGGTGAGCGAGGCGATCTACGTCCGGGATGATGACAGCGGCGAGCTGTGGGGCCCAACGGCTCAGCCGATCCGCTGCGAGGAATCGACGTACGTCGCCCGTCACGGGGCCGGATACAGCCGGTTCGAGCACCGGCACGATGGCATCGAGCTCAACCTCGTCCAGTTCGTCCCGCTCGACGACCCCCTGAAGGTCTCCGTGCTGACCATCGAGAACCGATCCGGGCGCTCCAGGCGCCTGTCCGTGACCGCCTATGCCGAGTGGGCGCTGGGCACCTCGCGCGGGGCCAGCGCCGCCCGACTCGTCACGGCATTGGAGCCGGCGACTAAGGCGGTCCTCGTGCGCAACCCGTGGAATACCGAATTCGGCGGTCGGGTCGCCTTCCTCGACCTCGGCGGGCGGCAGACGGCGTGGACGGCCGATCGGACCGAATTCCTCGGCCGCAATGGGGCCGCGGACCGGCCCGCCGGTCTGGACCGCGGACATCGGCTGCAGGGAGCCGTCGGCGCCGGCATGGATCCGTGCGCCGCCCTCCAGACTAGCTTCGAGCTCGCCGATGGAGCGCGGACCCGGGTCCTCGTGCTGCTCGGCGAGGCGGACGGGGCGGCGGCGGCGGCCGACCTGATCCGGCGCGGGCAAATGGCCGATCACGAGGCGACGCTGCGCGGCGTGGCGAGCCACTGGGACGATATCCAGGGCAGTGTCCAGGTGCGGACACCCGACCGCTCGATGGACATCATGCTCAACCACTGGCTCATCTACCAGACGCTCGCGTGCCGGCTCTGGGCGAGGACTGCGACATACCAGGCGGGCGGCGCCTACGGGTTCCGCGATCAGCTCCAGGACGTGATCGCCCTGCTGACCTCGAAGCGCGAACTCGCTCGGGAACACATCCTGCGGGCCGCGGCACATCAGTTCGCCGAGGGAGACGTCCAGCACTGGTGGCATCCCCCGTCGGGTCGGGGCGTCCGAACCCGGATCTCGGACGATCGCCTCTGGCTGCCGTACTCGGTCGATCGCTACCTCGCGGTCACGGGCGACACGGCGGTCCTCGACGAGGCCGTCCCCTACCTCGAGGGACCGGCGCTGCGGCCGGACCAGACGGACGCCTACTTCCAGCCGGAACGCTCACTGGAGGCCGCGTCGCTGTTCGACCACTGTGCGGCGGCTCTTGACCGGAGCCTTGCGGTCGGCACGCACGGGCTGCCGCTCATCGGGTCGGGCGACTGGAACGACGGCATGAACCGGGTGGGTCACGAGGGTCGCGGCGAGAGCGTCTGGCTGGGCTGGTTCCTGCATACCGTCCTGGCCGCCTTCGCGCCGATCGCGGAGGCCCGCGGTGAGCGTCCTCGCGCTGAGCGCTGGCGAGCCCACATGAAGGCGCTCCGACGGGCGCTCGAGCTCCACGGCTGGGACGGCGATTGGTACCGCCGAGCGTTCTTCGACGATGGCACCCCGCTCGGCTCGGCCATGAACGCCGAGTGCCGGATCGACTCGATCGCCCAATCGTGGAGCGTCCTGTCGGGAGCCGCCAATCGTCCCCACGCGGAGCGGGCGATGGCCGCGGTGCAGGGATACCTCGTCCGACGGGGTGACGGTCTCATCCTGCTGTTCACCCCGCCGTTCGATCAATCCGACGTCGATCCGGGCTACGTCAAGGGGTATCTGCCGGGCATCAGGGAGAACGGCGGCCAGTACACCCACGGAGCCATCTGGTCGGTCCTTGCCTTCGCGGCGCTGGGCGACGGCGACAAGGCGGGCGAGCTGTTTTCCATCCTGAACCCGATCAACCATGCCAGCACCCGGGCCGGGGTCCAGCGCTACAAGGTGGAGCCATACGTCATGGCGGCGGACGTCTACGCCGAACCGCCACACGTCGGCCGCGGCGGTTGGACCTGGTACACGGGGTCGGCTGGCTGGATGTATCAGGCCGGCGTCGAATGGATCCTTGGGTTCCGTCTGCGCGGGACGACCCTCCTGATCGATCCCTGCATCCCCCGCGCCTGGCCGGGCTACGAGATCGACTTCCGCTATCACTCCGCCAGATACGAGATCGTCGTGGAGAACCCGCTTGGTGTCAGTCGCGGGGTGGCATCGGCGGAGCTCGACGGACAGGCGCTGCCGGGCGGTAGCGCCGCGATCCCGCTTGTCGACGACGGCGCCACCCACCGCGTCCGGGTCGCCCTCGGCTAGGCCTCGTGCCGGGCGGGTTCAAGGGTTGGGTAGAGTGGGATCGCTCGCTCCGGGATCTGGCCGTCTCCGCGTCGTCTTTCCCGATGCCGTCGGGAGCGAAAGGCGTGAACACTAGATCAGAACGATTCGCAACCTGAGAAAGGAGTCGGGACGAGGATCGTGCGGCGGATGCCAACGCGATGACCGTCGACGCCACGCTCGCCATGATCGCCCGTACCAGCGACAAGGATCGCGGCGACCATCGTGCGGAATACCCCGCCCAGACGGCGCATGACGGCAGCCGACTCGATGATGACGGCGGCCCCCTCGGTCGACTCATGGCGACGAGGTATCCACCGACGAGATCCTGCCGGCCGGCGAGCGCGTGCTGCCCTTCCGCAGCAACATCCCGAAACTGGCCGAATTCGCCTTCTCGATGCCCCGGTCTTCCACGATCAGTGCCGTGACCATCCCGAACATCCCGGTAGATCCCTCGGCGTGGCTGGAGGATGTGGCAATGGAAGGCCCATGCGCCCGGGTAGTCGCAGTCGATGACGACGTCGTAGCGCTCGCCGGGATTGACCCCGAGCGTGTCGCAGGTGAACTCGGCCAAGAACATCCCGACCGAATAGGGCCATTCGGCACGGTCCAGCATCGGTCGGTCGGCCTAATCTCGCAGCACGTTGATACAGGTTCAAGCGCGGCCGTCGGCCGGCACCAGGAGGAGACCGAACCCATGCTCACGACGCTTCTGCGCTTGGGCGCCGCCACGGTCCTGGCGCTGGCTGTGATCGGCTGCGCGAGCGCAAGCGGCCCCGTGTGGACGTACGGACCGGTGGCGCCACCCTCGAGCGGGACCGGCGCCGCCTCGCCCACGGTGCGTTCCAGCGCGCAACCGGCGGCTCCAGCCGACGGGAAGATCGCGGTCGAGGCATTCGACCTCGGGTTCACGCCAGCGGCCGTGACGGTCCCGGCGGCGGGCGTCTACGAGTTCAGCCTTCGCAACACCGGGGGCGTTCTGCACGACATCACCTTCGCGGATGGGACGAAGGTCGACGCGGCGCCTGGCGCGACCGCCTCCGGGACCGTGACGATCCCGGCCGACGGACTCACGTTCATCTGCTCGATCCCGGGCCACGCGCAGGCTGGGATGAAAGGCACCGTCACCGTTGAGGGCGCAGCCTCAGCGCCGAGCGGAGATAGTGACGGCGGTCCGCCGCCGACCGCTACGGTCGCCGCCGACCCGAACGCAGCCGCCTACACGCCCTTCGATGCGACGGCGCCGGTGCTCCTGCCTGGTGAGACGCACGACATCGATCTCGTCATGACCGAGCGCCAGATGACCGTCGCCCCCGGCTTCGCCCAGGCCGTATGGACCTTCGGTGGAACGGTTCCGGGCCCGGTCATCCGGGTCAAGGTCGGCGACACGATCCGGGTCCACCTGAAGAACCCACTCGAGAACAAGCTGTCGCACTCGATCGACTTCCACGCGAGCCAGGTGGCCTGGAACGACGAGATGCGCTCGATCGCTCCGGGCGAGGAGCTTGTCTACGAGTGGACGGCCGACTACGCCGGCGTCTGGATGTACCACTGCGGCACCGCGCCGACCCTCCACCACATCGCGAACGGCATGTACGGAATGGTCATCGTGGAACCAACGGGCGGCCTGCCAGCGGTCGACAAGGAGTTTGCGATCGTTCAGAGCGAGTGGTACCTCGGGCCCCAGGGCAAGGAGTCCGATCTCGACAAGGCGATGGCCGCCGCGCCTGCTCCCGATCTCATCCTGTTCAACGGCGTCGCCAACCAGTACAAGGACAACCCGCTCATGGTCGGGACCGGCGAGCGCGTCCGGATCTTCGTCCTCAACGCCGGACCATCGATCGACAGTTCGTTCCACGTCGTCGGCACGATCTTCGACACAGTGCGGAAGGAAGGCGTCGCCCTCGGGCGTGGCAACGCGGGCAACTGGGGCTCCCAGGCCATGGATCTGGCGCCGGCACAAGGTGGATTCGTCGAGTTCACCACGGCCGAGGACGGGCTCTACCCGATCGTCACCCACGCGTACAACTTCGTCGGACGCGGCGCCCTCGGCCTGGTCCAGGCCGGCGACGGCGACCCGACGAACTGATCGATGACCGCTCGAGCCCTGCCTGTCATCCAGCGGGCCCCTGACAGCGGGTCCTGCTGCGCCGCATGCGCTGCCGAGTCGACGCCGGTCCGGCGCCCCAGGTCTCGAGCCGACGATCGTCGGATCACCTTCGCCGGACTCACGGTCAGTGCCGCGATCCTAAGCGTCGCCCTCGCGTCGGTGGCGCTGCCGGAAACAGTGCGACGAGGCCTCTGGCTGCCGCTCCATCTCGGCCTGGCCGGCGCTGCCGGGACCGCCGTCGCCAGCGTGCTTCCGTTCTTCACCACGGCACTCGCTGTGGCGCCGCCGGCGGGCCGCGCAGTCCGGATCATGGCGATCGCGTTCGTGGCCCTCGGATCCCTGACGGTCAGTGCCGGCGTCGTCCGTGGAGTGCCGGCCGTCGCGGTGGCAGGCGGTCTCGCCTATCTCTGCGGACTGGGGGCGCTCGCCGTCGCGGCCTTCGGGACGTTACCTGGCTCACTGGGGCCGAAGCGCCTCCTCCTGCGGGTGGCGTACGGCGCGGCCGTGGCTCAGGTCGCGGTGGGCGTCGTGACAGCGACGGCCATGCTGGCCGGATTCACACCGATCGTCGACCGGTGGGATCTCCTCAAGCCTGCCCACGCTTGGCTCAACGTCTTCGGCTTTCTGTCGGTCATCGTGGCGACCACGCTCGTCCACCTCGCTCCGACGGTCGCCGGGACGCGGATCCGAGCGCGGCCGAGTGCCACCGTCGCCGTCGTCGGACTTGTCGTCGGCGCCCCGGTCGTCGCGATCGGCCTCGCTCTCGGCGATGACACGGTGGTGCGGATCGGGGCGCTCGTCGAGGTCATGGGGGCGGGCGCACTCGTCGCCCACGGGATCGCCGTCCAGCGAGGTCACGCCCGATGGACGACCGACCCCGGATGGCATCGGCTGACCTCCTGGAGCCTGCTGGCTGGGCCGATCTGGCTCCTGGTCGCGACGGCGATCGGCGGGGGGCGGCTCATCTGGCTCGGCGCGAATCCGGCAGCCTGGTCGCTCGGGGACGTCGCGGCACCGCTCGCGATCGGGTGGGTCGCCCAGGTCCTCGTCGGCGCCTGGAGCCATCTCCTGCCGGCCATCGGGCCGGGGGACCCGCCAGCCCACGCCAGGGCGCGTGACATCCTCGGCCGCGGCGCGAGCGCACGTGTGGTCGCGCTCAACCTCGGCGTGGCGTTCCTTGTGGCTGGTGGCCCGCTCGCATGGAGTCCGGCGATCGCCATCGGACTGGCCTTCGCCATCGGAGGCAGCATGGCGTCGGTGGTCATCTTCCTCCTGGCGGGCGCGGATCGCCGGTCCGACGCTCTCGTGCCTTCGCCGGCATCGAGCTATGGGATGAAACCGTGAGCGGACGACCTGCCGAAAGCCGGATCGACGGCGGGATCGTTCACCTTCGGGACGAGAGGCGGATCCGGGTCAACCTCGAGTAGGTTCCAGCCGTCTATCCAGGCGAAGGTGAACGCTGGGACCCGCGTCAGCCCGATGCCGCCACGACCAGGACCCGACACTTGGCCCGCTCGGAGACGCGGGCAGAAATGCTGCCGAGGACGAACCGACCCAGCGGCCCGCGCCCATGCGAGCCGAGGACGATGATGTCCACGTTCTCCGCCTCCGACGCGGCGAGGATCGCCTCGGCCGGGTCGCCCTCCCAGACGAGGAATGTCGCCCGGGCACCCGCCACTCGTGCCCGGCCGACGAGTTTCTGGACTTCGGTCTCGATCCGTGCCCGCTCCTGATCGACCCGTCGCACGAACATACCGCTGGGGAGGCGAAGCCGTCCCGGGTCGATGACACTGAGCACCAGAAGCTGTGCGCCAGACTCGGCAGCCAGACGGATCGCCTCCAGGGCGGCGCGCTCGGATGCCGTCGACAGGTCCGTCGCGAGCAGCAGGCGACGAAGGCCGACGGGCTGTCTGTCGGAACCGAGTTCGACTTGAGCGATATCGCCCGCCCGGGGCGTCACGCGCTCGACAACGGTTTCATCCTGACGATCATCCGCGCGAGGCCGAGCCCGGACCAGTGACCTCCGGCCCGTTCGGACGGGCCGTCCGGCATCGATGGCGAACGTCGAGCGTTGTTATCCTCGTGGTCGATGCTCGATGCGAATGTAGCTGTGCCGCGAGGCGTGGGCCAGGTTCACGCCGCCTTCGACGCGGCCGTCCGGGGGATCGCCGGCCTGACCTCGGTCGATGATGCCTTACAGGTCATCGTGGACGGAGTTTGCCCGCTGGTCGGCGCCCAATACGCCGCGCTCGGGATCGTGGATGCCGATGGTCGCATCGAGCGCTTCATCACGAGCGGGATGGACGACGAGACGCGACAGCGGATCGGGGCCCTGCCGGAAGGGCATGGCCTGCTCGGCCTGATCATCCGCGAGAACCGCTCGTTCCTGATCAACGACATCAATCTGGATCCCCGTCGCTATGGGTTCCCACCCAATCACCCGCCCATGACCAGCTTCCTGGGTGTGCCGATCACGGTGAAAGGGATCTCGCTCGGCCGGCTGTACCTCACCAACAAGGTCGGCGCAGACGAGTTCGACGAGGAAGATCGCTCATTGGTCGAGACGTTTGCCCTGCACGCTGGGATCGCCATGGAGAACGCGCGGCTGCACGAGCAACTCCAACGACTCGCGGTCGTGGACGAACGGGAGCGTATCTCCAAGGACCTGCATGACGGCATCATCCAGAATATGTATGCGGTCGGGCTGTCGCTCGAGGATGTGCCCGCGCTCATGGACGAGGATCGAGCCGAGGCTGCGGCACGAGTCGAGCGGGCGATCGACGCCATTCACCTGTCGATCAAGGACATCCGCAACTTCATCTTCGGGCTGCGACCCGCACTGCTCGAGGGCTCGACGCTCATGGTCGGCCTTGCGGCGCTTGCCGAGGAGTACCGCCACAACATGATCGTCGACCTGGAGCTGCGCCTTCCTGACTTCGTCCCCGAGCCACCGGGCGCCGTCACGGGTCACCTCCTGGCGATCGTCGCCGAGTCGCTCAGCAATGTGGCCCGGCATGCCCGGGCGAGTCGAGCCATCGTGGCGCTGACCACGTCAAGCGATCCGACTACCCTCGAGCTGACCATCGAGGACAACGGCATCGGCTTCGACCCGGCGGGTGTCGTGAAGCTCGGCCATCAGGGCCTGGCAAACACCCGTGAACGGGCTATCAAGATCGGCGGTGCCGTTACCATCGACAGCCGACCTGGAGCGGGCACCCGGGTGGTGGTCCGGATCCCCGGACGGGTCCAGGTGAGGCACCCAAGTGTCTGAGACCCGATCGACTGCCGGTCGTCCGCTCACACTGCTGCTCGTCGACGACCACGAGGTCGTCCGCCAGGGACTTGCCGCGCTGCTTGGTCGCCGAGAAGAGTTCCATGTGGTCGGCGAGGCGGGCACCGTCGCCGAGGCGATCGCCGCTGCGCGACGGTTCCGGCCGGACCTCGTCGTCATGGATGTTCGGTTGCCCGATGGTTCCGGGATCGAGGCTTGTCGCGAGATCCGGGCGGAGCTGCCCGACACGCGCGTGGTCATGCTGACGAGCTACCCGGACGAGGACGCCGTCATGTCGGCCATCATCGCGGGAGCGAGCGGCTACCTCCTCAAGCAGGTTCGCGCCCGCGACCTCGTGGCTGCCCTCGAGGCCGTCGGGCGGGGGGAATCCCTGCTCGACCCAGCGGTGACGGGGCGGGTCCTGGAGCGGATCCGGCGGATCGCGACCGCCGATCAGCCGGACGAGCTCGCGCAGCTGACCCCCCAGGAACAGAAGATCCTGCTCCTCGTCGCCGAGGGCAAGACGAACAAGGAGATCGCGGCCGAGGTCTTCCTGTCCGACAAGACCGTCAAGAACTACGTCAGCTCGATCCTCGCCAAGTTGAACCTGGAGCGACGCGCGCAGGCTGCGGCCTACATGGCCCACCTGCGCAACATTGGCCGCGGAAGCTAACTCCCCGGGGAGCCGTTCAGATGGCTCGGCAGACCTGCTGTCGGTCGCGAAAGCCGGACGCCGGGCCCTTTGGGACCCGGCGTTTCTATGTGCTCAGCGCCTGGCGAGCTAGGCTACGGCGCCTGCGACCCTGCGAGTCACGAGGTGCCCGTGGAGCGCGGTGCTCTTCTCGAGGATCCCGTCAAGGCCGTACGCCTTGCCGGCGTGGGTTGCCGCGAGGACGATGGCCACGACCGCGTAGAGCGAGGTCTGGTTGACGAGCCCGTGGCCGAAGTCCCATGACGCGACGGTCAGGAAGGTCATCATCAGGGCGCCCATCAGGGCGGAGAAGCGGGTCGCGATCCCGACGATCAAGGCAACGCCGATGGCGATCTGGCCGAAGACGATGAGTGTGTCGGTCAGCGACACAAGGATCGGGTTGCCGGCCAGCGCGAGCCACAGGCCGTGGGTCGGGTTGACGATGACGGGGGGCGCGCCATCGGCCGCCTGGGCGACGCCCGGCCACGTGCCGGCGGTCGCGAATTTCAGGTAACGGCCGCAGTGAAGGGCGTGGTGACTCCGATCATGAGGAACTTGCCGAGGCCAGCATAGAGGAACCCGAATCCCAGGAACACTCGGAGTCCGGCGATTGCCTTGGAGACGGTCGTGCCGTTCATGGTCTGCGCACCTTTCGTGTGCCGAGGCTCA